>OHAF01001983.1_pt1 | contig 16901 bp, 9 predicted proteins | sample 1577041 | NCBI WGS metagenome assembly OHAF01 (sample SAMEA3541495, study PRJEB24748) | human gut metagenome | biome: human gut; feature: human-associated habitat; material: faeces | place: China | collected 2012
CACGCCCCAAGCCACGTACATGGCGGTCTTCCAGATCGGGGTGGCGACCTTCGGCTCGCCATTCGCGTACTGCCAGCTGTTGGCGGCCGTGTACAGGATGTTGTGCGCGGCCTGACGCATGGCCTTCACGGAAGTGGCGGACTTATCGGTGATGTGGTTGGTGATCTTGGTGGTGGCAAGCATCGAATCGTTGCCCGCACGCACTTCCTGATCGGCGTTCTGGTAGCCGTAGCCGCCGAAGTAGTCGGTCAGGACGAAGCCCTTGAAGCCCCACTCGCCGCGCAGCACGGTCTGCAGCAGCGCGCTGTCGGCGCCGGCATAGGTGTTGCCGATGTAGTTGAAGGAGCTCATCACGGCCTGGGCGCCGCCTTCCTTCACGCTCATCTCGAACGGCTTCAGATAGATCTCACGCATGGCCTGCTCGTTCGTCCACGTGCACAGCATTTCCGTACGCTTGGTCTCCTGGTCATTCAGAGCGAAGTGCTTCATGAAGGAGTACACGCCCTTGGACTTGGCACCGGAGATCTCGCTGGATGCCATCACGCCGGAGAGCAGCGAATCCTCGGAGAAGTACTCGAAGGTACGTCCGGAGAACGCGTTGCGGTGGATGTTCATGGCCGGTGCGTACCAGCCAGCCACGTGCATGTCGTGAGCCATGTCGCCGATCATCTCACCGAACTGCTTGGCGAGATCCTTGTTCCAAGTGCAGGCGAATGCCGTGGAAGCCGGGAAGCCGATGGAGCCAACGCCGGTGAAGTTGTTATTCAGCGATGCCGGGCCGTCCGCATCGGTCAGCTGGATCTTGCCGACGGACTTCACAGCCTGGGTGCCATAGCCACCATTGGCGATGAGGTTGTCCATATCGTCGAAGGTGAGCTGGTCGAGCAGCTTGTCCCAATCGGCGTCGTCATAGTCCTTGCCGTACATATCGGACAGCTTCAGACCGTTCTTGGCACCGGTGGTCGGCATCTTGTCGGAATCCTTGTCGAACTTCTTCGGATCGTAGTTCGAGTTGTTGTAGAAGGTTTCCTTGGCCTTGTCGGACATCTCGAAGTTGGTCGGGGCGGCGGTGGCCTCCTTGTAGTTCGCGAAGTGGTCGGCGCGGGACAGGTACGTCACATCGCCCACCACATCATCGAACTGGTTCGTGGCCACGGTCTTGTCGCCATTGTGGGTGTTCGAATCGGAATCGTAGGTGACGGTGTCCTTCACGGTGATCGCCTTGTGATCGATCATGTGGTGCGAATCGGACTGGATGGAGATGTCGTAATCGCCCTTCTCCAGCACGTACGCCTTCGCGCCCTTGTAGTCGTAGGACGCCATGTCGTCGTCATCGAACTTGACGGTGACCTTCTGGGACTCGCCCGGCTGCAGTTCCTTGGTCTTCTCGAAGCCGGCCAGGTTCTTGGACGCCTTCTCGATGCCGCCGTCGGTGTACGGCGGGTTGTAGTAGACCTCGACCACGTCCTTGCCGGCCTTATCGCCGGTGTTGGTCACGGTGGCGGTGACGGTCACCTTGCCACCCTTGTACTTCACGCTGTCGAGCTTCTGATCGAACGAGGTGTAGGACAGGCCGTAGCCGAACGGGAACGCGACAGTGTCGTCGTAATTGATCAGGCCTTCGTCCGAAGCGGTCTCATAGAACTTGTAGCCCACATAGATGCCTTCGGAGTAGTTGACAAAGCCCGGAATGGCAGTGACGTCGTCACCCGTGAAGCCCTTGTACTTGGCTGCCTTGTCTGCCATATTGGTGTATTCGAACTTGCCGAAGTTGTTATAGGACACCGACTTGGTCAGATCCTTGAGGAAGGTGTCGGAGGTCTTGCCGGACGGGTTGGTCTCACCGGCAAGCACCTCACCAAGGGCGGAGAAACCGGTCTGGCCAGCCGGCGGGCACCACACGACGGACTGGATCTGCGGATAGTCGTTGAGGAAATCGAACTGGAACGTGTTCGCGCCGTTGTAGACGAGCGTCACCTTCTTGAAGTTGCTGGTGACCAGGTCGATCATGTCACGCTCGGTCTTCGACAACTGAAGGAAGCTCTCACCCTTCTGGAAGTCGTCATAATCCTTGGAGTTGTTCTTGTAGGTGATACCCTTCGCCTTCATGTCCGTCGGCAGGTCCGCGCCCTCGCCGCCGACACGGGTCAGCACGACCACGGCCTCGTCCGAGAAATCCTTCGCGTCGGAGACCAGCTTGTCGGAGTACTGCTTGGCCGGCACCTCGGGCAGGGTCCAATCCTGAGCGAACATGCCGACCTCAGGACGATCCTTGCGGTAGTCCGTGTACAGCTTGCTCAGCTCCGTATTGGTCTTCAGGCCAGCCTGCTTCATGCCGTCAAGCAGGGAGACGGTCTTGTACTGCTTCGACATGGAGCCGGAGCCGGTGCCGCCGTAGACGGGGTTGGTGGAGCCCCAGCCGAACACGTTGACCTTCTTGCCGGACAGCGGCAGGTTGGAATCGTCATTCTTCAGCAGGGTGACGGCCTCCGACTGCACATCCTTGGCCAGCTCGTTGGCCTTGGAAACCGTGGCGTCGGACAGCGTGTACTTGGTGATGGTCGCATTGTTGAGCAACGTGGAAAGCGGGCCGGTCAGCATCATGGACACGGCCACGACGATGCCTACCAGCGCCACCAGCCAGGATTCGGAATGGACGATCTTACGGGTCGCCACGTCCTTGACCGTCTTCTTGTTGACGGCGAAGGTGATGATCAGCGCGAGCACGAATAGCACGCCAATCGCAATCAGATATGGTGTCAATGAACCGATGACGTTCATGACATCAGCCATGTTGATTTGCAGCATGGTCTGCCTCCTCCTTGATTCTCATAACCAAACGACACGTAGGCTCCGATGCCTTTATCGGAACCGCGAAACCATTCAACACTGCCCCGCATCTCATGGTTTCGGTGAAGTGGCTGCAGATGCGTGCGGCAAGTGAAGACACTTCTTCATGTCGATGATTCGATTTCATCAGACTTCAACGTGCGGCACATGGCGTTTTCCCCAGCCTGTCAATTCGCGTGCATAATCTGCACGCCAAGTACGATGGAAGTATGAGCGACTTAAGCGCATTGAATCTGGAAGCAGGCAGCCTGGTTGGCGGCTACACGTTGATTTCCCGGCTTGGTTCGGGTGCCATGGGCTCGGTATGGCGTGTGCGGGACGATGGCGGCCATCAATATGCGATGAAGATTTTGCGTGATTCCCTCTCCGACGACGATTCCCCGCAGCAGCAGCGCGACGAGTTGACCGCACGCGAGCGCCTGCGCAGGGAGGCGATGGCGTTGCAGAAGGTGCGGCATCCGGGCGTGTGCGGCATTGTGGATATGGAACTTGACGACGCGTTGGCTTTTATTGTGACCGAGTTGATCGAAGGCAAGAATCTGCGTGAGGATGTGCGCGTCAATGGCCGATATGTGGGCGACGATTTGGAACGGCTGGCACGCAAGCTGATTGAGGCGGTGCGTGCCGTGCATGCGGCCGGCATCGTGCACCGCGATATCAAGCCGACGAATGTGATGGTGTCGAGCACCGGCCCGGTATTGGTGGATTTCGGCATCGCTATGGGCGAAGGCGAAAGCCATGTGACGCGTACCGGTCTGGTGATGGGCACGCCGGGGTTCATCGCGCCGGAAATCATTGATGGCGCGGAATCGGATGAAATGACCGATTGGTGGTCGGTGGCGAGCGTATTGGCGTTCGCCGCTACGGGTGAGCCGGTGTTCGGCACGAAGCCGATGATGACCGTGTTGGAACGCGCCGCGGCCGGCAGCGCCAATCTTGCGGGACTTCCCGCGGGCACGATGGCCGCGTTCCGTTCGGCGCTCAATCCGGATCGGACGAAGCGGTGCACGCCGGACGATTTGCTGCAGGCGATCGCCGTGGATGCGTTGAATCCGCAGGCGTGGGTTGCGGCCGACAATGGTGGCGCAGCGGATGGCGATACGGAGGCGATGCCCCCTTTTGTTGAATCGCCCGACAATCCGCGCACGTTGTGGCGATCGCAGGACGACATAACCGGCGAAAACGCCATCGGCACGCGCACGATGCCAAGGCTCAGCGAAGCAACGCAGGCGATCGGGCAGCCCGATGTGAGCGCAACTCAAGTAATCGGGAAACAAGTGACCAGCCAATCCGACGCGAGCGCAACGCAGGTGATCGCACCTGTTGACGATGCCGAGACCAGCGTGCTTTCCGACGCACTTCCCAACGTGGACAGCACGCGCACGATGCCGCAATCGCAAGGCACGCGGGCGATGCCGACAGGCACGCAGGTAATGCCGCAATCCATGCCGTCAACACAAATGCTGCCGGCCCAGAACGCATGGAATCCAGCGGAAGCGCCGACGCAAGTCGACCCGACCATCAAACCCGCGTTGCAACGCATCGCCATGCGGCAGCCACCGTCCGTCATACCGCAGGCCACGGTGGCCGCGGCGCAGCAATCGCCCGCAATGTCATTCCCGCCGGTACCCGGTATGGATGGGCCGAACGTTGCGGAAGCACCCAATCCCGCCGATGTGAAGCGTGGCGCGATGTTGGGCCGGGGCATGCTCCCCTGCGCGCTGATGGCGATTCCCGTGGCCGTCTGCGGACTGTTCTCACTGTGGACGGCGATGGCAGCCGCGTTGCTGTTCGCCTGTGCGCTGGCCACTATCGGATTCAACACGGAGGCGCAGCTCGAGCGCGAAGGCAAACGTGGCGGCGAGAAGAAAAGTTCCGACTGGCTGCTGCGATTGGCGGGACTGCCCTGGCACATCGTGAAGGGCTTCGGCGTCGCCATCGTGCGGACGCTGATCATGTTGGCCGTGGCCGCGCTGGGTTTGTCGCTCACCACGGTCGTGCTGCAGCTTCCGTATGCCGTGATGGATACGTGGATATTTGGATTGACGATTCCGATGCCGACGCTGCTTGGCGGTCCGCTTTCCGAAAGCGGGCTGGCGCAGGCTGCGTTCTGCGCGATCGGCTGGCTTGTGGCCGTGGCCGCTCCGGGCGCGATCGTACTGCGATTGGGCGGCGGCGCACTGCGTAAACAGCCGTATCTGCGCCACTTGAGCGAGCTGCCGACGCAATCGCAAGGCAATACGGAATTCCCGGCGAATCGATAGCAAGGCATCGCTAGTATGGTGCCCAGCATAACAACGTGAGGTCGAAAGGAATATCGATGGCCCAGAACAGCAAGGATGCGCAGAAGCGTACCAGCCGCGCCGAGCGTAGGGCCGCTGAGGCCGCAGCGATGAAGGCGCGCGCCGAGCAGATGGAGAAGGAACGCAAGCAGCAGACGATCATCGGCGGCATCGTGGTGGCGGTGCTGGTGATTCTGGTGGCGATCGGCGCGTTCACCGTGTACCACAACATGCATAAGAAGGCCGAAACGAAGGCTTCCACCGAAACCGTGCAGGAAGCGTACACGGCGTTGCAGAAAGTGAAGAACACTCCGAAGCTCGTCGATAAGAAGGGCGGCCTGCTGATTTCCAAGAACGGCTACGGCAAGGCTGTGGAGGGCGCGCCGACCGTCGAGCTCTACATGGATTTCCTGTGCCCGGGCTGCGGCAACCTGCACCGCCAGTTGGACGCCGACCTGCAGAAGATGGTCGATGCCGGCCAGATCAATCTGGACCTGCATTTCATGGCGTTCATGGACCGTTGGTCCACCGACGAGTATTCCAGTCGCGCGGCGAACGCGGCCATCTACCTGGCCGAGCATGACAGCGACCCGAACCATCTGATCTCCTTCCTGGAGAAGGTCTACGCCGAGGATTTCCAGCCGGAGGAAGGCTCCGCATACAAGTCGGTGAGCGACGCCAAGATCAAGGAGCAGATGATCGCCGCGGGTGTTTCCAAGGATGTTGCGGACAAGGCGTTTGGCCGCGATTATCAGGAATGGCTTGATGCGATCGACACTTACACGCCGAAGCGTTCCGAACTGTGGCATCAGTCCGGCAGCTACAAGGGCAGCATGACCACGCCGACCGTGATCATCAACGGCAAGTATTGGGATATGGACCAGCTGACCACCGCCCAGACGACGGTTAAGGACGGTCTGTTGGAATCGATCGGCCTGAAGGACAGCGAAGTCGGCGTTGCCGGCAAGATGCCGTCCATCGGAGCCAAGAAGGGGCCGATTTCCGTCACCACGGGCGAATAACCCCTTACGGGCAGCCGGCGCGTCTCAACCCGCAATGCTAAGTTGACTGCGGTGGAAGCGCTGGTTATGCTATTCATCGTTCCTCTGTTGTTTTCATAGCAAAAGAGGACATGCCTCCTTAGCTCAGATGGCCAGAGCGGCCGCCTTGTAAGCGGCAGGTCGTCGGTTCGATCCCGACAGGAGGCTCGAACCCGTATGACGGGCTTGGACCTCTTACCATGGGTAAGTGCTCCAGAAGTCTTCCCCCAACTTGAGACTTCTGGCAAAGCGGACGAGACGTCCCCAACCTGTCTCGTCCGACCGGGGGCAGGACATCCCCTTCTCTCCTGCCCCCTTTTTATTTTTCGCTTTTCGCACCTGCTTTCAAAAATGTGGCGGTATGGATAAAACCATCGGAAAGCACGGCGACCGTTCCAGCTGAGCCGTTACAATAACGGCGTTGTAGGCAGCGCTGAAAAGAGAATAAATGACGAGAAGATGGACCCCTCGGAGATTCGTGACGCTTCGTCGTGTCCGCGTCATGGCATGCGTGGCCTCATTGACTTTGACTTCGGCGTTGGCGTTTGGTGTGGGCGCGCGCAAATCCGTGGCGTTGACCGTCAATGGGGAGACCACCACGGTGACCACATATGCGATGAGCGTGGACCGTCTGCTGCAGGAGCAGGGCGTGAAAGTCAAAACGCACGACCTGGTGGAATCGACCAGCCCGACCAGCATGCTGAAGAACCATGATGTGGTGAACGTGCAGAGCGCATACCAGACCACCATCACCATCGACGGCCAGGAAGTGCCGTTCTGGACGGTCGCGTCCAGCGCCGAGCAGTTGCTGGACTTCTTCAACCAAAACGAAACCGAAGCGGCGAAAATCACCGTCAATATCAGCAACGTCTACAACAAGCTCACCGGCGGTCTCATCATCAACCAGAAGGGGCCCGTCACCGTCATCGCGGACGGGAAAAGCTCGGTGGCGCCGAACGGCAAGCTGCCCGCTGCCTCCATTCTTGACGCCAAAGGCATCACGTTGGGCAAGGAGGATCGCGTCAGTGTCGAAAAGGACGGCAAGACGACCATTCTGCGCGTCCGCCGCGTGACGCATGGTGAGGAGACCCGCACGAAGGAAGTGCCGTTCGGCACGCAGACCATCATCGACCCGAACCTGCAGCCGGGCGAAGTCACGATACGGCAGGAAGGCGAAAACGGCGAAATCCAGCAGACGTACGCCGTCACCTACGTGGATGGCGTGAAGGAAAGCGAGACGCTGACCGAAGAGAAGACCACGAAAATCGCCATCGACAAAGTCATTGCGGTCGGACCGGAAAAAACTACGGACGATACCGACAAGTCCGACAAATCCGACAACAGCGGCAACGGCAACAGCAACGGCGATAACGGCGATTCCGGCAAGACGGACGACGGCAAGAACGATTCGGGTAAGAACGACTCGAATAAGTCCGATTCGAATAAGTCCGATTCCGACAAAACCGATTCGAACAAGTCGGATTCCTCGGATAAGAACAATTCGAACAACAACTCGAATAACAATTCCAACAACACCGAGAAGGACGATCCGGCACCGACCCCCACACCAACCCCTGCACCGCAGCCGACTCCCGCACCCCAGCCCAAACCGCAGCCCACGCCGCAGCCGAGCAATCCTTCCGCAGGCTGCCGCTTGTACCATCCTTCCGCGGCACAGGCACAGGCCTACGCTTCCGGCGCGGCGGCGCAGCGCGGCTGGACCGGCCAGAACTGGACGGATCTGGTCAAACTCTGGAATCGCGAATCCGGATGGAGCTGGAGCGCGGAAAACGTGTATTCGGGCGCATACGGTATTCCACAAGCGTTGCCGGGCAGCAAAATGGCCACGTTCGGCGCGAATTGGAAGGACGATGCCGCCGTGCAGATCGACTGGGGTCTGAGCTACATCGCACAGCGGTACGGCAGCCCGTCCGCGGCGTGGCAGCACTCCGAACAGACCGGATGGTACTGATGATCCGGCTAATCGCCAACGATTTTCGTACCGGCATGAACGGATAATGAGGGAATGACAGAAGAGGGAATGACGGAAAACGTGAACGAGCATACGCAGGGCCATTTGCTGGGGGCGGCCGACATCCGACGCATCGCCGCCGACGCGGGTATCAGCCCGACGAAGAAATTCGGGCAGAATTTCGTGATTGATCCGGGAACCGTGCGTCGCATCGTGCGCGAGGCCGGCGTGACCGCCGACGACCATGTGCTGGAAGTCGGTCCCGGACTGGGTTCGCTGACGCTGGCGATTCTGGAAACCGGCGCCACGATGACGGCTGTGGAAATCGACCCGCCGGTCGCCGAACGCCTGCCGAAAACCATCGCCGAATTCATGCCGGACGCCGTGGACCGCTTCCGTGTGGTCAACCGCGACGCACTTACCGTCAATCCGGAGAATCTGCCCGATTTCAAGGATGACGATTCCTTCACGCTGGTGGCCAATCTGCCGTACAACGTGGCCACGCCGATTCTGCTCACCCTGTTGGAACGTTTCGACAATCTGGGCACCTTCCTGGTGATGGTGCAGAAGGAAGTGGCGGACCGTTTGAGCGAGAAGCCCGGTTCGAAGATCTACGGCACGCCGAGCGTGAAGCTCGCATGGTACGGCACCGCGGAACGCGTGGGCGTCATCGGCCGCAACGTGTTCTGGCCGGCCCCGAACGTCGATTCCGCGCTGGTGCTGTTCAAGCGCTACCCGGGCGGTCACACCCCCGCCGCGGACAATGCGGACGGTTCCGTGGTGGATCGCGAAACCGTGTTCCGTTTGATCGACGCGGCTTTCGGGCAGCGCCGCAAGACCCTGCACGCCGCATTGAAGAAAATCGTGCCGTCCGAAGCGTTCGAGAAGGCCGGCATCGACCCGACCCGTCGTGGCGAGACGCTCACCATCGACGAATTCGTGGCGTTGGCACGCGCGTTGGATGAGGTGTTCGCGTCATGAGCACCATTGATTCGCCCGCCATCGGAACGGCCACCATCAACGCCGTGAGCGTGGACTGCCCGGCGAAAACGAATCTGACCCTGCATGTGGGCCCGTCGCATGCCGAATGGGGCGGCCGTCATGAACTCGACACCATCTATTGCGCGGTCGGCGTATACGACACCGTCACCGCCACGCGCAAAGCGCCGGGAAGCGGCTTCTCGCTGAATCTCGAGGGCGCGTATCTGGGCGACCTGGCCTCTTCCGGCAGCGATATGCGCCGCAACCACGCCGTGCTGGCATTGTTCGCCATGGCCGAAGCGAGCGGCCATGAGCCGGACGTGGCGTTGAACATCGACAAGCGCATCCCCGTCGGCGCGGGCATGGCCGGCGGTTCCGCCGATGCGGCGGCGACGATTCTGGCATTGAACACGTTGTGGGATCTCGATTGGCCGATCGAACGCCTGCAGGAAGTCGCGGCCACGCTGGGCGCGGACATGCCGTTCTGTCTGACCGGCGGTTACGCGCGCGGCACCGGTTTCGGCGAACGCATCGAACAGCTTGATGACGATGGCGATATCGTACGCGATCTTACGGAACGTGGGTTTACCGGCCATCTGCTGGTCGGCGCATACCGTGCGGAACTGCGCACGCCGGAAGTGTATGCCACATTCGATCAGATCGGTGCCGGCGATGGCGATGAGAACCACCTGCAGAAGGCGGCGGTCTCCCTGCATCCGCGTAGCGGACAGGCGATCGAGGAAGCCTTGCGTGCGGGAGCCAGCCAGGCGTTCGTCTCCGGTTCCGGCCCGTCCGTCATCGCGTTCGTGCCGACGGAGGATGCGGCGGACGCCGTGCAGCGGGCATGGCAGGACAGCCGTTGCGTCGATCGCATCATCGCCACGAACGCCCCAGCCCGACCGATTGTGCATATCACCGCATGACACATATCACCGCATGACAGTAAAGTTGATGGCAATTGGTTTGTTCAAAAGGAATTCGTAAATGACCCAGGCTAACGACGAGCGCGCCGCGCGCAAAGAGTACATTCGCCGCCGTCAGAAGACGGTGTTCAGCATCGTCGGAGCCGTCATGGTGGTCGCCATGGTGGTGTCCCTGCTGTTCTTTTTCCATGTCGGAGGCCTGGGCAACGTCAAGTCGGCCGCCGTACAGCCGAACTACGGCCAGCAGGCACCGTGCCCCATCAAGGAAGCCGACGGCAACAAGGCCAAGTATGTGGAGAATCGCAACATCACGCTGCGTGTGCTCAACGGCACGAAGTTCTCCGGCTTCGCCAAGGCGGTGAGCGACGCGTTGCAGAACCGCGAGTTCAACCCCCAGACGCCGGACAACTACACCAAGAAGGTGGATCGCACGATGATCGTCTTCGGCAAGAACGGCGTGAATCAGGCGTACACCGTGGCAAGCAATTTCACCGATGCCATGCTGGTTATGGACGACCGTCAGGACCAGCTGATCGACGTCATCGTGGGCGCCACATTCGACAATCTGCAGGATACGAAGAAGGTTCCCGCCGCAGGCAAGGCGATCACCGGCATCCAGGGCTGCGTCGCGGTGGACAAGATGACCGACCTGCCCAAGGCGCCCGAACATGATGCGGTGAATCCGCAAAGCTGACCGCCAATCGAAATCGATATAGGCAATATGAAAAACCCGCGCTCCCCCAATCGGGAACGCGGGTTTTCGTATTCGAGCTGTTCCAAGCACACTGTTCCATGCATGCGGCGAAACCACCGCATGTCAATCGCTATTCGCCCTGCTCCTTGTACCAGCGTTCCAGCTCGGCAACGGCCACGTCACGCTCCACCGGACCGTTATCGAGGCGGTATTCCAGCATGTGCTTGTACGCCTTGCCGACCATCGGGCCTGGTTCGATGCTGAGCAGCTGCATGATCTCGTCGCCGTTGAGGTCAGGACGGATCGCGTCGAAGTCTTCCTTTTCTTTCAGGTCGCGTACACGCTGTTCCATCTCGTCCATGGCCGCCGAGAACATCATGGCCTTGCGCTTGTTCTGTGTGGTCGTGTCGGCGCGCGTAAGGCGGTTCAGACGCTCGTACAGCGGGCCAGCGTCCTTGACGTAGCGGCGGACCGCGGAATCCGTCCACGGCTCCTCCACGTAGCCGTGGAAGCGCAGATGCAGGTTGACCAGCTCGCTGACGTCCTCGACCATGTGGTGGTCGAAATGCAGTGCCTTCAAACGCTTGCGTGTCATCTTCGCGCCGACAGCGTCATGACGGTGGAAGCTCACCTTGCCGCCCGCTTCGAAACGACGGGTCTTCGGCTTGCCGATGTCGTGCAGCAGAGCCGCCAGACGCAGCGTCAGGTCCGGGGCCGGCACCGGACCGTCGGGACCGGTTTCGAGGGCGACGGCGCGTTCGATGACGATCATGGTGTGTTCGAACACGTCCTTATGGCGATGGTGCTCGTCGATTTCCAGCTGCAGCGCGGGAATTTCCGGCAGCACGATGTCGGCAAGACCGGAATCGACCAACGCTTCGATGCCGGCGCGCGGGCGATCGGACAGCAGCAGCTTGACCAGTTCGTCGCGCACACGTTCGGCGGAGACGATTTCGATGCGATCGACCATGTCGGACAGCGCTTCGGCGGTTTCCGGCTCGATGCGGAAGCCGAGCTGCGCCACGAAACGCACGGCGCGCATCATGCGCAACGGATCGTCGTCGAACGACTGCCGCGGATCGACGGGGGTACGCAGCACGCCTTTGGCCAAATCGTTCGCACCGCCGAACGGATCGACGAATTCGAGTTCCGGAACACGCAACGCCATCGCGTTGACGGTGAAATCGCGGCGGGAAAGATCGCCTTCCAGCGTGTCGCCGTAATTGACTTCCGGCTTGCGCGAGTCGGGGTCGTACGTGTCGGAACGGTAGGTGGTCACCTCCACTTTCACCTCGGTGCCGTCCTCACGCCTGCGCATCGCGCCGAGCGTGCCGAATTTGCGGCCCATATCCCAGAAGCCATCATGCCCAAAACGGCGCAGAATATGCTCAAACTGCTCGGGACGCGCCGATGTGCAGAAATCCAAATCATGCGATTTGCGATGCAGCAGCAGGTCGCGGACAGGACCCCCGACCAGTGCCAGTTCATAGCCTTCCGCAGCAAACATACGTCCTAATTCAATGGCCTCTGGCCACACTTCGAAGTTCACGCCATACCTTTCAGCACCACAAGTTTTCCGTTTACCAGCATACCGTTACCCCACCTGCACACAGAATTGAGTATGGTTGGAATCATGATTACGCCCGCAGACCTTGCACGCATGCTTGCCCATGCTGCGGACGACCATGCCCAAAATCCGCTGGAACCGGACGAACTGCTGTACACATCGCAGTCGGTTTCGCTGCAGCAGCTGCAACAACTACAGCAATTGCAGCAGCGCACGATCATCACGCCGAGCGCGCCTACGCCGGCGATGATGCCGCGCCGGCGCACCGCGGATGGTCCGACCACGTTCGCATCGCTTGACGCGCAGGAGCTGCCGGTGGTGCGCGAGTATTCGGCGGGCGGGCTGGTGTTCGACGACAAGGGTCGCGTGGCGATCATCGCACGTCATTCACGCAGCGGGCATTTGGAATGGTGCCTGCCGAAGGGACATATCGAAAAAGGCGAAACGCCGCAGCAGACGGCCGTGCGCGAAGTGCATGAGGAAACCGGCATTCTGGGCGAGGTGGTCGATTCCATCGCCACCATCGACTATTGGTTCACCGGTACCAGCCAACGCGTGCACAAGCTGGTGCACCACTTCGCGTTGCGGCAGATCGGCGGCGAGCTGACCGTCGAAGGCGATCCCGACCATGAGGCCGAAGACGCCATTTGGGTGGATTTTGCTGATTTGGACGATGTGCTGAGCTATCCGAACGAACGGAAGATAGCATGGTTGTACGCAAGGAAACTCAACAGACAGGCGTAATAGTGAATCAATCCGCACAACGGCACGTTTCGCGTGGCCTTCGCGCGTTATCATCCATCCTCGCCATGGTATTGACCATGGCGTTGATGTTGTTATACGCACCCACGCCATCGGCAAGGGCCATGGAATCGACCACATCGGCGGAGTCGACGGACGGTATGTTGTCCATCAACTCTTCCACGGCCGTATTGACGGACACCTCCGGATACCATCTGAACGCCACGGTGACCAACACGACCGGACAGGAGATTCCCGCAGGAACGCTGACGCTGGCCATGAACGCCTTCTACACGTTCGTTTCGCGCAACGACATCCAGGATTGGTCTGAAGGCAACGGGCGAATCCCCACCCCGCAATCCGTGGGACAGGCCGATGTGCCCGCGTTGCAGCCGGGAGCCAGCGCCAACGTGAGCATCGACGCGGACGCCCATCAGGAATCGCTCGCGGCCATCAACTCTTGGGGGCCGAAGCCGGTGCTGCTGAGCTATTCCGCCAACGGAACCCCCCTTGCTCAATCGCATACGTTCGTGACGCGCACCGGCGCGGGACTCCACACGCCCAGCACGCCGGCGCTGCACATCACCGTCGCCCAGCCGCTGGCCGCCAACGGGTGGACCACCGACAGCAAGCTGCTTGGACAGCTGGTCGATGAAGGGGGTATTTCCTCCTCGAAACTGGCGAAAATCGCCATGCCCAGCAAGGATGACGACGCACGGCTCAAATCGTTGCAGCAGACCTTCGCCAAGCACGACATGCTGCAGGTCGTAGGAGATCCGACCTACCTGCAGGCGATGGCGATGCCGACGCGGGTCGACGGCATCACCCAGCCCGCATTGTTCGACATGACCGCCTACAGCGCCATGAACAACGCTCCGGCCTACAGCGCAGCCGGTATCAACGACCGTCAATGGTCCGCAGCCAAAGCCCGGAAAACCTATCAATCGGCATTGGGTGACAGCAACGCGGACATCACCGCATACGCGTGGCAGGGCAATGGCAATTGGACCCTACAAGCGTTGACGAAGGCCCGCCAGCAGGGGTACGGCACCGTCATCGCCACGCATGACTTCGAAGAGGACGATGCGGCTACCGTACGTACCGGCAAGACGGTGGTCTCCACCGATGCCGGGGACATCACCGTGCTTTCCGCGCAGAATGTGCTTTCCGGCCTGGCCCAAGGCAAGGCGACCAGTGACGATGCCAACGCCGACAGCGAGGGAACCACGGCCGGCAGATTGGCGCGATTCGTCGCGCAAAGCGCGTTCTACCAGATGGAACAGCCTTATGCGGAACGCAACCTGCTGGTCTGTCTGAACGAGGATTCCGACCCCAGTGTTGTGGACGCGCTGATGAGCGACATCGAGCAGTCGCCGTGGCTGAACCTCACCGATCTCGCCACGTTGAAGGATGCCGACATCTCCGAAGATGCGGCCAGCATGTCAACCGACCTTCCCCAAACGGACGGCCTTACCGATGGCATGCGCAGCGACGTCCAGCAGACTCTGAGCGCGCTGGCGAACTCATCGAGCAACATCAAACGTTTCAATACGTCGATCCTCGTCAAGCCGAACGGAAAAGACGAATCCGACGTCAACACCTGGAGCAGGCAGCTGACGAACACCCACACCATCATGGCCCTGCACGCGTTGGGCGGCGAAAGCCCTTCCAGAAGCACGATGGCGGAAGGCGCGAACCAGCTCGCGGCCCTGCTGATCAACGGTGTGGCGATCACGCCGACGGAAAGCGTGAACGTGGTCAGCGAAACCGCGAAAATGCCGGTGACCATCAGCAACAGCCACCCGTACCCGGTAAAGGTGAAGGTCTCGTCGCTGACCGATTCCATGCAGATCGTCACGTCCCGATTCGACACCGTGCAGGTGCCGCCCCACGGCGAAGCACAGGTGGCGTTCACCATCCGTGTGTCCACGTCCGGCACCGCCAACGCCACCATCAGCCTGTTCGACAGGAATGGTGCAGCGTTTGGAGCCACGCAGGTCACCCACATCACCAGCGCGCTGCAGATCAGCGACAAGAGCGGTTTCGTCATCATCGGCTTCGCCGTGCTCTTGGGCGCTGTGGGACTGTGGCGTCAATTCAACCGTAAGAAGGATCCCGACGAATGAGTTCTTCCGTTGGCCGTAACTCACTGATCATGGCCTCCGGTACCGCCGCTTCGCGCGTGACCGGCCAAATCCGCACCATCCTGCTTGCCTGGGCCTTGGGCACCACCGGCTATGCCGCCAACGCCTACCAGGCCGGTTCGATGATTCCGCAGGTCATCTACACACTGGTTTCCGGCGGCATCTTCAACGCGGTGCTTGTGCCGCAGATCGTGCGCACGCTGAAATCGAAGGACGCCGAAACCAAGCTCAACAAGCTCATCACCCTTGCCATCACCCTGTTGTTGGGTGTGACGCTGCTCATGGCCGTTGCCACGCCGTTGTTGACCAAACTGTATGTCAACGGCAGCGCCGAAACCATGGCCCTCGCCACCTCCTTCACCTTGTGGTGCATGCCCCAGATCTTCTTCTACGGCCTGTATACGGTGATCGGGCAGATTCTCGCGGCGAAGGACCATTTCGTCACGTATGCGTGGAGCTCGGTCGGCGCGAACATCATCAGCTGCATCGGTTTCGGCGCGTTCATCGCGATGTTCGGCAGGGCCACGGAACGTCCGCTGGACTTCTGGACGCCGACGAAAATCGCGCTGACCGCCGGCACTTGGACGCTTGGCGTGGCGTTCCAGGCGCTGGTGCTGTTCATTCCTTTGACGAGAATCGGCCTGAAATACCGTCCGAAATTCGGCGTTCACGGCATCGGACTGCGTTCGATGGGACCGGTCGCCGCGTGGAGCCTCGGCATCGTCGGCGTCGATCAGATCGTCAACATCATCGTCACCCGCGTGGCCACCAGCGCGCCGTTCAAGGCTTCGGAACAGCTGCATATGAGCCAGTTGGACGTGGCCGGCAACGCCTCGTATCAGAATGCGTACACCATCTACATGCTGCCGTATTCGCTGATCGCCGTGTCCATCGCCACTGCGATCTTCCCGAAAATATCGAAAGCCATCGCGGACCGCAATATCGACGAGGCGCGCAAGGATCTGAGCTCGGCCCTGCGTAATCTCAATCTCATCATGTGCTTCTTCGCAGCGGCGTTCATCGTGCTTCCGTTGCCGATCATCCTCGCACTGCTGCCGTCCATCAGCGTGCGTGAGGCGCTGCTCATCAGCGCGCCGCTCGCCGCTTTGGGCATCGGCCTGCCACTTTCCAGCTCGTATTTGGTCATCCAACGCACGTTCTACGCGTTCGAAGACGGCAAGCATCCGTTTATTTTCATGGCGATCACCATGGCCATCCAGGGTGGCGCCATCATCGCGTCGACGTTCATTCTGCCGCCCACGCAGTGGATCACCGTCATCGGATTGGCGATTTCGGTGAGCTTCATCCTGCCGTATCCGCTGCTTACGCACATGCTCCGCTCCCGTTTCGACGGCGATGTGGACGACAAGCGCATCATCACCGCCTATGCGAAGGCGCTGGTGGCCACGATAGCCGCCTGCGTGATTGGCCTGCTGTGCCGCAACGGCGTCTACCGGCTGGTCGGAGCGCATATCGGCCCCGACGACGGCACTATGAACTGGGGTCAGGCGGTTCTGTCCGCGATACTGCTCACCATCGTCATCGCCATCGTCTATCTGGCGTGCCTGTGGGCGCTGCGTGCCGAGGAGCTCACTTCGGTCGTGGGCATGCTCGCCGCCCGCATACCAGGACTTGGCAACAAGCCTAAGTCTGGCGGAACGGCCAGCCCCAACGGTAAACTTGAGCAAAGTACCGCCGAAAACGGCG
>OHAF01001987.1_pt1 | contig 16886 bp, 20 predicted proteins | sample 1577041 | NCBI WGS metagenome assembly OHAF01 (sample SAMEA3541495, study PRJEB24748) | human gut metagenome | biome: human gut; feature: human-associated habitat; material: faeces | place: China | collected 2012
CCTCAAATGTTTTGTGGCGATTGTGAAAATCAACCGTTACAACTGGATGAAGAACTTGACGCGGGATGCGTCCACAGAGGAAAAGGAGGTCCCAGTGCATGGGGAATGAGACAAAGCAGCTGCGGGGCGGCTCCTTTGTGATGCGCTGCAACGCCGGTGAAAAGATCCTTTTGGCCGAAGGGGCCAGGCATCAGTGGAAATCAGAGGTGCGGGGACCGAGATTGTTCCATAAGTTGCAAAAAGTGACTCAAAGGACTTTTTCATAGGGACGGCACGTTGATATAGTTAAACCATGTGTGACGCAAATGGGGGGAATCGACAATGGATTATGTGGATATGGGCAAGCGCGTGCGCAAGCAGCGGCAGCTGATCGGCCTGACGCAACAGGAGCTGGCGGAGCGGATCGGTGTGAGCACATCCTTTGTGGGGCATGTGGAGCGCGGCACCCGCAAGGCCAGCCTGGAAACGCTGGTCGCGCTGTCCAATGCGCTGGGAGTCGGCGTGGACTATCTGCTGGCGGGAAGCCTGCACAACGGCCCCGACGAGAAGGACCCATCCACCACCATGGACCCCAACCGCCGTATGGTCATTCGGGAAATCCTGACCACCCTGCAGGAGCATCTCTCCGACTGGGGCCCGGACAAATAAAGCGGTCAGCCGAGCATGTCGCGCACCACGTCGCGCATGGAGTAGAGGCCGGCAGGCTTGCCCATCAGATAGGCGGCGGCCTTGAGCGCACCCTGAGCAAACAGGGCGCGGCTTTCGGCGCGGTGCGTCAGGATCACCTGTTCGCCGTTTCCGTAGAAGCCTACCTCGTGCTCGCCGGTGACGGTACCGCCGCGCACCGCATGAATACCCACCTCGCCGGCCGTGCGCTTCTGAGTGCGGCCGTAGCGCCCATAGACAGGGTTCGTTTCGGGCCCTTTTTCTTTTTGAACGGATTCATAGAGCATCAGCGCGGTGCCGCTGGGACTGTCGGCCTTCATGCGGTGGTGCTTCTCCACGATTTCCACATCGAAGCCCTCCAGGGTGCGCGCGGCCATGCTGACCAGCTCGCTGAGCACGTTCACCCCCAGGCTCATGTTGGCGCTGCGCAGCACCGGAAGGGTCTGCGCAGCCTCGCGGATGCTGCTCAGCTCCACATCGGTATAGCCCGTGGTGCACAGCACCACGGGCATGCGGCGGGTGAGCGCCGCCTGCAAAAGTTCCGGCAGCGCGTCCGGCCGGGAAAAATCAATCAGCACATCGGCGTCCGCGGGGATGCGCTCATATCCCGTGACGATGGGAAACGCGGCCGCCTGGCCCGCGTAGGCCACATCCACGCCGCAGGCCACCTCTACGCCCGCGCCCTCCGCTGCCAGCGCCAGCTCGCGGCCCATGCGTCCCAACGCTCCGCCGATGATGATTTTCATGCTCCCGTACCTCCTTATGCTTCGGTCAGGCAATCAAGATGCCCATCTGTACCAACGCCTCGCGCAGCTTGCGCCGCGTGTTCTCGCCCGCGCCGATCAGCGGCAGGCGCAGCTCGCCCCCGCACAGGCCCAGCAGTTCCATGGCGTACTTGCAGGGGATGGGGCTGACCTCGCTGAACAGGGCGCGCACCAGCGGCAGGCATTCGGTCTGCATGGTGAGCGCTTTCTCCGTCTTGCCGGAGAAATAGGCGCCGGTCATGCCGCTTACATAGGCGGGAGCCACATTGGCCAGCACCGAGATGACGCCCTCCGCGCCAAGGGCCAGCAGGGGATAGATCATGTCGTCGTTGCCGGAATACAGGGTGAGCCGGCCGCGCATGGCGCTGATCTTCTCCATCACGCGGGGCAGGTCGTAGCTGCTTTCCTTCAGGGCCACGAAGCGGCCGCTTTCCGCGAGCCGGTCGATGGTTTCAGGGGCGATGTCCAGGCCCGTGCGGCCGGGCACGTTGTAGAGCACGATGGGAAGTTCCGTGTGCTCGGCGATGGCCATGAAATGGGCGTAGAGCCCCTCCTGGGTCGTCTTGTTGTAGTAGGGGGTCACCACCAGCTGGGCCACGCAGCCCAGGCTGCGGTAACGCCGCTCGGTGTCGATTACGGTCTGGGTACAGTTGCTGCCCGTGCCGCAGATGACCGGCACGCGGCCGCGCGCGGCGGCGACCACCTCGCGGATGACCAGCTCGCGCTCGTCGGGGGTCAGCGTAGCGGGCTCGCCGGTGGTGCCGCAGGCGACGATGGCCGCCGTGCCGTTATCCACGTGCATTTCCACCAGGCGGTGAAGGGCCTCCACGTCCACTTTGCCGCCCCGCAGGGGAGTGACCAGCGCCACCGCGCTGCCACGGAACAGGGGTTCATGCTTCATGCTCAAAACCTCCCGTCAATCAGAAAGCCTTGTGGGGAATGTATCCCAGCTTGCACAGGTACTCGGCGCTCAGCACGCCGCCGCCCGCCGCGCCGCGAAGGGTGTTGTGGCTGAGGCAGACGAATTTGTAATCCATCACCGGGTCCTCGCGCAGGCGGCCCAGGCAGATGGCCATGCCGCCCTCGGTGTCCCGGTCCAGCCGGGTCTGGGGACGGTCGGGGTCCTCAAAGTAATGAAGGAACTTTTTCGGAGCGGAGGGCAGGTCCAGTCCCAGCGTGGCGGGCCTGCAGCTGTCCCAGCGCGCCAGAATCTCCTCGCGGGTGGGCTTGCGGCCGAACTTGACGCTCACCGCCGCCATGTGCCCGTCGGAAGCGGCCACGCGCAGGCACTGGGCGCTGATGACCGGGGCTGTGGCGTCAATGATGGCTCCGTTTTCCACGCGGCCGAAAATCTTGAGGGGCTCGCGCTCGCTCTTTTCATCCTCGCCGCCGATGTAGGGGATGACGTTGTCGATCATCTCGGGCCAGGTTTCAAACGTCTTGCCCGCGCCGCTGATGGCCTGATAGGTGCATACCGTAACCGCCTTGGGCTCAAAGTCCAGAAGCGGCCACAGCGCGGGCACATAGCTCTGGATGGAGCAGTTGGGCTTGACGGCGATGAAGCCGGCGCGCGTGCCCAGACGCCGGCGCTGGGCCTCGATCACGGCGGCGTGCGCCCCGTTGATTTCCGGAATCAGCATGGGCACGTCGGGCGTATGGCGGTTGGCGCTGTTGTTGCTGATGACGGGCACCTCGGCCTTGGCATAGCGTTCCTCGAGGGCGCGGATCTCTTCCTTTTTCATATCCACGGCGCAGAACACAAAATCAACCTGCCGGGCTACGCTTTCCACGTCGGCGGCGTCCAGCACCGTCAGCCGGCCGATGGCCGGGGGAACCGGCGTGCCGGGAAAGGCCCAGCGGCCCGCCACCGCCTCGGCGTAAGGCTTTCCGGCACTGCGGCTGGAAGCCGCCACGCATGTGACCTTGAACCAGGGATGCTCCTTCAAAAGCAGCGTGAACCGCTGCCCAACCATGCCCGTTGCGCCGATGATGCCGACCCGATATTCCTGCATGACGAAACCCCGCTTCCTTGCTCAGTAATCCATAAAAACAGGTTTCCCAAACGGTGCGCGCCTTATCAGCATATGCCGCCGGACGCGCCGGGTGACGCCGGGAAAGATACCTAAGGATACCATGACGGGGGACAGATGTCAATTCCGGGGCGCGCTTTACAAAAGCCGCGGCATATGCTATGATACCTCAAGCCCTTTGCTGCACACGGATGTCACGAAGGCGCCGTTCTTCCTTCCGAAGAAGGATCTGGGCTTTTGGGCGACCATGCAACTGCAAAGGAAGGAATTCAAAAAATGAAGAAAAACCACATGATCCGACTGGTGCTGTCGGCCCTGTTTCTGGCCATCGGCTTTGTGCTGCCCTTTCTGACGGGGCAGATTCCGGAGGTGGGCAGCATGCTGCTGCCCCTGCACCTGCCCGCCCTGATTTGCGGGTTTGTGTGCGGGTGGCCGTGGGGGCTGCTGGTGGGCTTTGTGCTGCCCATTGCGCGCAGCCTGCTGTTTGGCATGCCGCCGCTGGTGCCCACGGCGCTGGCCATGGCCTTTGAGATGGCCGGATACGGCGCGGTGGCGGGCCTTTTGTACCAGCGCCTGCGGCCTGGCCGGGGACGCGTGTATGTGGCGCTGATCGGCGCCATGCTGGCGGGGCGCGCGGTATGGGGGCTGGCCAGCTGGCTGATCTACGCGCTTTTGACGCAGAGCCGCTTTGCGCTGGCCGCGTTCTGGATGGGCGGCTTTGTCAACGCATGGCCGGGCATGGCGCTGCAGGTGGTACTGGTTCCGCTGATCGTGATGGCGCTGGAACGCGCACGGTTGATTCCGCTGAAGGAGAAGTAAGGCGACGGGTATGGAAAAGACGCTTTTGAAAAAGCGAATGAGAGAGACTCCGCGAATGGAGCCCGTGGACGCAGTCAAGCTCGTGTATCAGAGCGCGTTTGGCTGCGGCCATCTTTTATCGGAAAACTGCGCGCGCCGGGTTGCTGAGGAGCTGGCGCGCACGCCCGCGCGCGGGGACGTGCCGGTGGGTACGCCCATTGGGAACAGGCTGTGCCGGCTGAACCTGGCGGCGCCCGCGGTGCAAAAGCTGCCGCCGGAGAGAATTGCGGACATGATGCGCGTGACCATGGCGCAGCCCCTGGGCGGCGAGGCGGCAATGAATGCCGGGCTGGAAGCGCTGCGGGAGCTGGCCCGCGCGGGGGAAGCGCCGTTTTCGCCGGAAAGCCTGGAGGCTTTTCTCGGCGGCTGGGACGGACATACGCCCGTGAGCCACAGCGAGGCATACCGGGCGGCCTACGCCCCGGCCTACCGCGTGGTGCGCGAGGACCTGGGGACGCTGGTGCCCGCAGTGGTACGAATTGAGCGGAAGCTGGCCGAGGGCGGACGCGCGCTGGCGGTGCTGGACGGGCCCTGCGGGTCGGGCAAGAGCACGCTGGCGGATGCGCTGGCCGCGCTGTACCATACGCAGCCCATCCGCATGGATGACTTCTTTTTGCCTCCGGCGATGCGCACGGAGCAGCGGCTCACGCAGCCGGGGGGCAACGTGCATTACGAACGCTTCCGGGAGGAAGTCCTGGCGGGCTTGATGCGCGGCGGCGACGTGGCCTACCGCCGGTATGACTGCCAGAGCGGCGCGTGGCTGGACCGTGTGCACCGCGCCGCGCCGGTGACGGTGATCGAAGGCAGCTACAGCCATCACCCGGCCTTTGCGGAGGCATACGGCGCGCTTGACGCCCTGCGCATCTTCGTCCACACGGCGGAGGAAGAAAGGATGGAACGCCTGCGCGCACGGGAGGGAGAGCGGTTTTTTACCTTTGAAACCCGGTGGATTCCTCTTGAAAAAAGCTACCTGGAGGCGTATGATATCAAAAGTGGGGCGGATATCGCCCTGGAGAGCCAGCCATGGGCCTGACCGGCCCGGCGCAGAGGGGGAACCGCATGCGGCTTTTGGTGATTGACGGGCAGGGCGGCGGTGTGGGCAAGAGCCTGATCGCCGCTGTGAAGCGGCTTGCGCCCGAACAGGCGGTGATCGCCGCGGGCACCAACGCGCAGGCCACCGCGGCCATGCTGCGGGCGGGCGCGGACCTGGGCGCCACCGGCGAAAGCGCCATCCGTTACCAATGCCGCCATGCCGACGTGATCGCCGGCGTGACGGGCATTTTGCATGCCAACGCCATGCTGGGCGAGATTTCGCCGGCCATCGCGGCGGCGGTGAGCCTGAGTGAGGCACAAAAGGTGCTGGTGCCCCTGGAACGCTGCGGACTGAGAATCGCGGGCGTGGGCAAGCAGCCGCTGGACAGCCTGATCCGTGAGGCGGCGCGTATGATCTGCGCGCTTTGCGGCTATCCTGTGGACGGCTCCGAACAACAAAAAAGAGGGGAATCAACATGAGCGAATGTACGCACGATTGTTCCACCTGCAGCCAGAGCTGCGGCAATCGCACCGAGCCGGAAAGCCTGCTGGCCAAGCCGCATGAGCTGTCGCATATCAAAAAGGTGATCGGCGTGTGCAGCGGCAAGGGCGGCGTGGGCAAGAGCCTGGTCACCTCCCTGCTGGCGGTGCTGGCGCAGCGCCAGGGCCTCAAGGCAGGCATCCTGGACGCGGACATCACCGGTCCGTCCATTCCCAAGGCGTTTGGCATCAAGGAAAAGGCCATGGGCACCGACACGGGCATTCTGCCGGTCAAGACCAGGACGGGCATCGACGTGATGAGCTTGAACCTGCTCCTGGACAACGACTCCGATCCCGTCGTCTGGCGCGGGCCGGTCATCGCGGGCGCGGTGGGCCAGTTCTGGACCGACGTGATCTGGGGCGACAAGGATGTGCTGTTCATCGATATGCCTCCGGGAACGGGCGACGTGATGCTCACCGTGTTCCAGACCATTCCCGTGGATGGCGTGATTCTGGTTTCCACCCCGCAGGAGCTGGTGGAGATGATCGTGGAAAAGGCGCTCAAGATGGCCGGGATGATGGAGATTCCCGTCATGGCGCTGGTGGAGAACATGAGTTATGTCGCATGCCCCGACTGCGGCAAGCATGTGGAGCTGTTCGGCAAGAGCCATGTGGCGGAGATCGCCCAGCGCTACAACATTCCGCTCACGGCCCGGCTGCCCATTGATCCCAAGCTGGCGGCCGGCATTGACAAGGGCATGATCGAGCTGTTTAACGGCGACTGGCTGGACAAGATCGCCGACGCTGTGTACGAGCTGCCCGCCAGAGCCGGCAAGTAAGGAGGCGTCTCATGCGCATCGACAGGGAGGAAAAGGCGGCGCGCGCCGAGGCGCTGTTTCGCGAGGGGTACAACTGCGCGCAGAGCGTGGTGCTGGCCTATGCGGAGGAAATGGGGCTGGAGATGAAAACGGCGGCCCGCCTGTCCAGCGGATTTGGCGGCGGCGTGGGCGGCCTGCGCGGCATATGTGGAGCGGTCAGCGGCATGGCCATGGTCTACGGCATGCTGTGCGGCTATGACCGACCGGAAGAAAAAGCGGGCAAGAAGGCAGAGTATGCCGCCATTCAGCGCATGGCCAACCGCTTCCGCGAAGCGGAGGAGGCGATCGACTGCCGTCCGCTGCTGGAGCGCGCGGGCATTGATCCCTCGAATATGCCCGGCGAGCGGGACCCCGAATATTATGCGAAGCGGCCCTGCCCGCGCCTGGTGCGGGAAGCCGCTGCGATTTTGGCTGACGAGCTCAACGCGCAAGGCTTTGGCGCGCCGTCCCAAACCCCGGCAGGGGCCTGAGGCTCCTGCACCCCGCCTTGATCGGCATGCAAAACGCCCCGGACCGCATTCGCGCGGTTCGGGGCGTTTGTCTGTGCGGAGGCTTACAGCCGCACCACGCCTTTTCGGATGATGATATTGCCATACAGGGCGGTTTCGCCGGTCTGTACCACCGCATAGGCCGCGCGTGCGCGGTCCATGAAGGCATCATGCTCCATTTTTTCCATGTGTGCGCCGGGCAGGTCGATGTCCGCCGCCTGCTGGAAACGCGCCCAGATGGGGGCGGTGTTGCCGGGGAACATGCCGTCGGGCACCTCCATCACGCACAGGGGAGCGTCCACAAAGTCATCCAGCGGGAACAGGGGCATCAGCGCCGCCATGACCTCGGCGCCGCCGTGGCCGTCCATGCGCACGCAGCGCTTGCCGATGGAGGCGGCGGGAAAGTTGCCGTCGGCCAGCACCAGCTCGTCGCCGTGGCCCATCTCGGCGATGAGCTTGAGCAGTTCCGGGGTCAGAATGGGGGAAATCCCTTTGAGCATAGCGTATCCCTCTTTTCCGGTTATGCGCCGGGGCGGACGGCCCCGGCGCGCGTCTTTGGAAAGGGGCTGCCCCATGCGGGGGAAGAAGGGATTCCCGCCGCCGGAGCAGCCCGCCGCGCGAAAAAAACCGCGCCCGAATCAGTGGATCAGATCCTGATAGAACTCGTAGGCTTCCTTGTCGGTGTAGCCCTCGTGCACGATCTTGCGGATGGCCTGCGCCATTTCCGCGCTGTGCTCGCTCTGGAAGATGTTGCGGCCCATGTCCAGACCGCGCGCGCCGCCCTGAATGCTGCGGTAGGCAAGCGTCAGCGCCTCATCCTCGGGCAGCTTCTTGCCGCCGGCCACCACGATGGGCACCGGGCAGGCCGCCACGATTTCCTCGAAGTTGTCGCAGTAGTAGGTCTTGACCAGCTGCACGCCCATCTCGGCCACGATGCGGGTGGCGAGCTTGAAGAAGCGGTCGGTGCGCTCCATGTCCTTGCCCACAGCCACCACGCCCAGCGTGGGGATGCTGTAGCGGATGCCGGCGTTGATCACGCGGCTGAGGTTGTCGATGCTGGCAAGCTGCCCGTCCGCGCCGATGAAGGTCTGCACGGCCATGCAGTCGGCGTTCATGCGGATGGAGTCCTCGATATCCACGGCCACGACCTCATGGCTCAGGTCGTCATTGAGCATGCTGGAGCCGGAGGAGACGCGCAGGGCAATGGCCTTGCGGTTTTCCGGGGGCACGCAGGTGCGCAGCGCGCCGCGGGTGCCCATCAGGCAGTCCACATAGGGCATCAGCTTGGGAATGACTAGGTCCAGGCGCTCCAGGCCCGCGGTGGAGCCCATGAAGTAGCCGTGGTCAAAGGCGAACATCACGGTGTTGCCGCTCTTGGGGTCGAAGATGTTGCTCAGGTGCTTTTTCATGCCCCAGTCCAGGTTGTTGGCGCCCTTGACATAAAAGCCGCCCTGGTTGGCGAACGCTTCGTTCACATGATAGTCCTTCGCAATCTTCAATCCGTCTTTATCAGCCATGTTTCAAAACCTCCTTCAATAAGTAGCGGTGAGTCGGTCGCTCTGTGTGGACGCTGCGGGCAGCTGTCCGCCCGCCTGCGCCATGAAAGGGAGGAGAAGCGCCCGAAGGCGCCTCCTCTCCCTTGACTGGCTGGAAAGGGACGATCAGAACGGATAGTCCGCAACGTTCTCAGCGGTGAAGACAACGCGCTCGGGCAGCAGCACAACGCCGTTGTTCTCCGGAGCGGTCTCCTGGCCCTCGACCAGATCGCCGTTGGCAAGGATGGTCACATCGCCGATGCCGGGGATGCTCACCACGTCGCCCACCTTCACGGTGTTGCCGGCGGACACATAGGCGGCCAGGTAGCAGCCCATGGCGCCCTGGATGCCGCAGTCCCACAGACCCCAGCGGGTGCAGATATTGTTCTCCAGGTAGGTGGTCATGCCGGAGGGCGGGCAGAAGCCGGTAATGGTGATGTCATCAGCGGTCAGGCCCTTGTTCTGGGCGGCGCCGCACTGTCCGGGCAGAGCGGTGGAGTCGTTGCAGATGATGAGGTCGATGTCGGGATAGGCGTCAAGGATGGACTCGCCGACGGTCACGGACTGGGCGGGATCCTGATTGCTGTAGTAGGGCTCGTTCACGGCGACCCAGTTGGGGTAGTTCTCCTTGATGTACTCCTCGCCGGCCACGTACCAGGAGTTCTGGTCGGCCACGCTGGGGTTGGAGAAGTGCCACACATAGGTGACTTCGCCGTCCACGTCCACGCCGCGCTCGGTCAGGGACTCAACGGCCATGTCAACCAGCATGGGTCCAAGCACGTCCGCGGTGCCCTGGGAAACCATCAGCGCGCGGGCGTTGGGGGAAACGTCGGAGTCCCAGGTGCTGACATAGATGCCGGCGTCCTGCGCTTCCATCAGCTTCTCGTCCAGAGCGGTGGCGTCAACGGCGGAGATGCAGATGGCGTCCACGCCCTTGTCGATGGCCTGCTGGATCAGCTCCAGCTGGGTGGTCACGGAAGCGTCGGGAGAGCCGATGTAGTCAACGGTCAGGCCCCACTCGGCGGCGTACTTCTGGGCGCCGTCGTTAGCAGCTTCGAAGAAAGAGTTGCCGGACACCTTCGGAATGAAGGCCACGGTCATGCCGTCCACGGGGCTCTTGCCTTCGGCAGCGGCCACGGAGACCAGCGTGAGCGCCATGCTCAGCACGAGGATCATCGCGAGGATCTTTTTCATGGTTGGGTTCCTCCTGTTTTTTATTATCTCAAGGGGCGTCAAACAACGTCCCATGAAATGCGTCTGTTAGGAAGCGGCGGCGGACTTTCGCAAGGTGCGGACCGCCCTGGCGATCATGCCCCGGCCGGCGATTTCGCGCCCCAGGACGACCAGCACAAGGACGATGCCGATGGGCAGATCCAGGTTCTGCGTGCTCACGTCGAAGCACAGGGGCAGGCCGTAGCGCAGGATACAGATGATCAGCGAGGCCAGCACGGTGCCCAGGATGCTGCCCTTGCCGCCCGTGTTGAGCGTGCCGCCCAGCACGACCGCCGTGATGATGGCCAGCGTGTAGCCGGAGCCGACGTTGTACTTGGCGGAGTTGACATTGGAGGTCAGGATCGTGCCGGCCAGCGCGGCGCTCACGGCGGAGAGCACATAGGTGCTCAGGATCACCAGGCGGGTGTTGATGCCGGAATATTCGGCGGCCTGCTGGTTGACGCCGATGAGGTAGAGGCGCTCGCCGTACTTGGTGCGGTGCAAAAGCCATATGCACAACACGATCAGCGCCAGATAGATCACGATCGGCATGGGCACGCCCAGCAGCTCGCCCTTGCCCAGAAAGCGGTAATCCACGAAAGCGCCGTCCTCCGTCTTGGACGGGAAGCCGCTGATGCCCTGATAGGCGGGGGTGGCGGACATGCCGGATACCAGCAGCGCCAGGCCCGAATACAGGAAGCTGCCGCCCAGCGTGACCACCATGGGCTGCACGCCGCAATAGGCGATAAAGAAGCCGGACAATCCGCCGCACACCGCGGCGAGGACGATCGATACGATCATCGTCGCCCAGATGTTCACGCCCAGATCGCTCCACAGATACCCCTGGACGATGCTGGTCAGGCCGATGATGGAGGCGGCCTGGATATCAATGCCGCCGGTGATCATCACCAGCGTGACAAACAGGGCGATGATGCAGACGCTGATGTAGTTGACGATGCTGTTCATGATGGACTGCGGACGCAGGAACTTGGGATTCACCGCGCCAAAGACCACGAACTCCAGAACCAGAAACACCAGCAGGAACATTTCCCAGTGCTTGAAAATCTTTTTGACGGCCTTCATGCCTGATGACACTCTCCTTCCGCAGCGGTTTCCGCCGTTCTGGACAGGAGGCGTTTTCTTCTGGCCATTTCGATGGAACGGCGCTGAGTCAGCGCGTCCACCACGACGATGACGATCAGCATAATGCCGGTGATGGTGTTGTCATAGGTGGACGGCAGGCCGATAAAGACCAGCAGGCGGCTGATGGAGGACATGATGACCGCGCCGATGGCCGCGCCCACCATGTTGCCCAGACCGCCGGACAGCGAGATGCCGCCCAGCACGCAGGCCGCGATGGCGGTCATTTCGTAGCCGTTGCCCGCCACGGTCATGACCTGGCCGTACTTGGAGGCGAACACGAAGCCGCCCAGACCGGCAAAGACGCCGCAGAGCACATAGGCCAGGAGCTTTGTGCCCGTGACGGAAATGCCGACCAGGTTCGCTCCGCCCGCGTTGTCGCCGACGGCGATGAAGTACTTGCCCTTCCTGGTCTTGGTCAGCACGATATGGGCCACGGCGACCAGCAGGATCGCAATCGCATAATACAGGGTGATTTCGGCAAAGAGGGTGAGGTTGCCGTAGCTGGCCAGCGAGCCGCCGAAGTTTTCCACCGTGCGGCCGTCGGAGAGGATGTAGATCATGCCGCGCACGACGCTGTTGGTGCCCAGCGTAAAGATCAGGGAGGGAACGCCGAAATAGGCGACGCCCACGCCGTTGACCAGGCCAATGACGGCGCCGGTGGCAACCACGGCCAGCAGCATGACCGCGATGCTGCCGTCCTGCTTGGCGATCAGGCCGGTCATGGCGGCGGACAGCCCCAGCGTGGAGCCGATGGATACATCGATTTCACCGGTCATGATGACAAAGGCGATGCCGATGGCCAGGAGCGTGTACATCGTGGCGGTGTTAAAGCAGCTGATGATGTTGGAATAGCTGAGGAACTCCGGCTCCGCGATGCCTGTGATCAGAAACAGCAGCAAAAGGAAAATCAGGCTGGACATCCACCTGGCTTTCAACAGGCTCTTGACTTTGTTCATTTGGCGACCACCCTTTCATGCCCGATTCCGAACGATGCGCTGGTCAGCGCATCCTGAGAGATTTCATCGTGGCTGAACTCGCCGTTGATCCGGCCCTGGAAGATGGTGATTGCGCGATCCGCCAGCTCCACGACCTCCTCGATGTCGGAGGAGACCATCAGCACAGCCGCGCCTTCCTCCTTGAGCTGGCGGATGATGCCGTACACGTCGCTGCGGGCGGCGGCGTCGATGCCGCGGGTGGGTTCGTCGAGGATGACGACCTTGGGACGGGTGGACAGGGCGCGGGAGATGACCACCTTTTGCTGGTTGCCGCCCGACAGGCTGCCGATGAGGTCGTCCAGAGAGACGATCTTGGTGCGGAACTTGTCGGCATACTGCTGTGAGATTTCACGCTGATGGCGGCGGTTCATGTCCACCTTGCCCATTTCGCGCGAGGCCAGCAGCGCCGAGGTGGTGTTGGAGGAGATGGAGCGGATCTTGAACAGGCCGTGATAGTGGCGGTCTTCGGGCACGAAGTTGATGCCTTCCTGCAGGATTTTCTTGGTGGAGAGGCCGGTGATGTCCCTGCCGTCCAGGGTGACGGTGCCGGCAAGCGTCTTGTCGCGGCCGAAGATCGTGCTGATCATCTCGGTGCGGCCGGCGCCCACCACGCCCGCGACCCCCAGGATCTCGCCGGGATAGAGATCGAAGCTGATGTCGCTGAAGCCGTAGCCGGAGAAATTGCGTACCTGCAGGACGGGCCTGGTATTTTCATAATCCACGGGCTGATAGGCGCGATGGCCGGACTGGTTGACCTCGACATCCGTGGGCAGCAGGCCCTGAATGAGCATTTCCTTGGTGAAATTCTGCACCGGGCCGCTCAGGGTGATCAGACCGTCGCGCATGATGGCCACGTCGGTCGCGATCTCGAACACCTCCGTCAGACGGTGGGTGATGTAGATCATGCTGATGCCCTTGCGCTTGAGGTCCTCGACCACCTTGAAGAGGGACTGCACCTCGCTGAAGGTCAGCGCGCTGGTGGGCTCGTCCAGGATCAGAAGCCGCGCCTCGCGCATCATGCCGCGCAGGATCTCCACCAGCTGCTGCTCGGCAATGGACAGGGTGCTGGCCTTGCGCTGCAGGTTGAGCGTAAAGCCCAGCTCTTCCATGTGTTTCTGCAGGCGCTTTTTGAGCTCCGCCTCGTTTTCATGGAAGCCCATCAGCACGTTTTCCAGCACCGTCATGTTGGGAAACAGCATCGGCTCCTGAGGCACCAGATAGATGCCCTGTGCCAGAGAGGCGGAGGGCTTGCCCAGCCTGACGGGCTGGCCGGCCATGAAAATTTCGCCCTCGTCAAGATCATAGATGCCCATGATGATCTTCATCAGGGTGCTCTTGCCGGCGCCGTTGCCACCGATGAGGGCGATGACTTCGCCTTTCTTGACATCCATATTGATGCCCTTGAGCACCACGTTGGAGCCGAAGGCCTTGGTGACCCCCCGGATCGACATCAGGACGCCGGATCGTTCGTTCACAGCTTCACTCATTCGCGGGACCTCCATACGGAATTACAAATGTTCTTGCCGTGTCGTTTTTGTTCTATTGCCATGATACTATGCTTTTCCTCATTTGTCAATGTTTCAACCAAAAAAAACTTTGCCGCCATCCGCCGGGGCCGCAGGGTTTGTCCTTTTTCACCACAACGGGAAAGCGCGATTTGAACCGTTTTTCCTGTTTGCGGGCGGGAAAAGGGAAAGGGGAAAAAAGCGCAAGTTTTTTGAAACTGTGATTGACAATCGTCCGGCAGGGTGCTATACTAGGTGCATGGACAACATTTGTTTCCGCGAAAAACATTTGCAAGACACGAAACACGCCTGGGAGGGGCTCCATGGATTACGAAGAGTCGCTGATGATAAAGGCTGCCTGGTACTATTATTTTGAGGAAATGACCCAGCAGCACGTGGCGGAACTGATGGGCATCACCCGAATGCGGGTCATCAAGCTGCTGGAGAAGGCCCGGCAGACGGGCATCATTCAGTTCCGTCTGCGCAAGGACGGCGAAAGCCGCATGCAGCTGGAGCGCAACCTGATGAGCGCGTTTGGCCTGCAGGACGCGTTCGTCATTCCGGCGGCCATCGACCGCAGCGCGGTCAATGCGGGCGTGGCCGAGGCGGCCAGCATGTATATCAGCGATCGGCTGACGGAAAACAGCCTCATCAACATCGGCTATGGCGACACCCCCAGCCGCATTCTCAACAACCTCGCCACCCTGGCCGAGCAGCCGCTCACCTGCGTATCGCTCACCGGCGGGGTCAGCTACTATCTGCCCGACACCCGCAGCAACGTATTCAATGCCAAGCTGCACCTGATTCCCGCGCCGCTTCTGACCGGCAGCAGGGAGATGGCTGAAGCGCTCCGCCACGAGGCCAGCGTCATGGAGCTCAGCCGCATGACGGCCCTCGCCCAGATGACGGTGGTAGGCGTGGGCGCCATGCACGAGAGCGCCACGATCTTCAAGTCCGGCGTTCTCAACAACAACGACTTCCTGTATCTGAGCATGCAGGGCGCGGTGGGGGATTTGCTCAGCCACTTCTTTGATAAGGAAGGAAAGCTGCTCAACACCCCGATTGAGGAGCGGCTCATCAGCACCCCGCTGGAGACGCTCAAGAGCCTGAAAAACGTGATCGGCGTGGCCGCGGGCGACAGCAAGGTGGAGGCCATTCATGCCGCGCTGAAGGGACAGTATCTGGATGTGCTCATCACCGACGACCGCACGGCGGAAAAGCTGCTGGGCAGCCGCACCGGCGAGGCGTAACCAGCCTGATACAAGCGCAACGATATCGAAACGGAGGGAAATGAACCATGGCAAACCGATACCTGATGGCCGTTGACGCAGGCACGGGGAGCGTGCGCGCGGTGCTGTTCAACGAGGACGGCGCGCAGCTGAGCTGCGTGCAGCGCGAATGGACCCATGCCGAGGACCCTCGCTATCCCGGCAGCATGGACTTCGACTGGGTGCACAACTGGGAACTGGCCAGCGAGTGTATCCGCGGGGCCATTGCGCAGGCGGGTGTGGACGCGGGCGATATCGCCGCTGTGAGCACCACCTGCATGCGCGAGGGCATCGTGCTCTACGATGAGGCCGGAGAGGAAATCTGGGCCTGCGCCAACGTCGACGCCCGCAGCGACGACGAGGTGGGGCAGCTCATCCGCATGAATCCCGAACTGGAAAAGGAAATCTACCGTGAATCCGGCCAGACGTACGCCCTGGGAGCGCTCCCGCGCATCCTGTGGGTCAAAAACAAGCTGCCCGAGCTCTATGCCCGTGTCAAAACCGTCAGCATGTTCAATGACTGGCTGATCTACAAGCTCACCGGCGTGCTCAAGACCGAGCCCAGCAACGGGTGCACCACCGGCATCTTTGATCTGCAGAAGCGCCGGTGGGACGCCTCCATCATGCGAAAGGTAGGCCTGAAGGACGATATCTTCCCGCCCGTGGCCGAATGCGGAGAGGTGGTCAGCCGGGTCAACGCGAAGGGCGCGGCGGATACGGGCCTGAGGGAAGGCACCACCGTGGTGGCCGGCGGCGGCGACGCGCAGCTGGGCTGCATCGGCGTGGGCGTGGTGGACAACGGCCAGGCCGCGGTATTTGGGGGCAGCTTCTGGCAGTATGAGTTCAATACCGACAGCGGCAGGACCGACGCCGACTGCCGCGTGCGCGTCAACTGCCATGCCGTGCCCGGCCTGTGGCAGTACGAGGCCCTGGCCTTCAAGCCCGGCCTGGTCATGCGCTGGTACCGCGACGCCTTCTGCCAGGAGGAGGTCCGGCGCGCCAGGGAGCTGGACACCGACCCCTATCAGCTCATGAACGAGCAGGCCGCCAAGGTGCCCGCCGGCAGCTATGGCATGATGTGCGCCTTCAGCGACGTGATGAACTACATCGCCTGGCGGCATGCGGCGCCGACGTTCACCAACTTCGACTTCGACCCGGAGAAGTTCAACAAGTACACCTTCTATCGCGCCATCATGGAAAACACCGCCATGGTGACCCGCGGCCACCTCGAACTGGTGCGCGAGGCCACCGGCAACGCGCCCAGCGAGATCGTCTTTGCGGGCGGGGCCAGCAAGGGCGATATCTGGTGCCAGATCCTGGCCGACGTGCTGGGCCTGCCGGTCAAGGTGCCGGTGGTCAAAGAGGCCACGGCCCTGGGCGCGGCCATCCTGGCGGGCTACGGCGTGGGCGTGTTTCCGGATATCAGCGCCACCGCGCGCCGCCTGGTCAAGTGGGACAAAACCTTCACCCCCAACGCGCAGAACCATCAGGTCTATGAACGGATGTACGGTCCGTGGCGCGAGATGTATAAGGCACAGCTCAAGCTGGCGGACGACCGGGTGACCCGCTTCATGTGGGCGGCGCCGGGTCTGTAAGCCATTCGTATCCCATACATATAAGAGGAGAAGGAGAGAATGCTGCCATGTTTACGATCAATGAAAACGACCGCGAATACCGCTTCGGCGACAGCGGTCCCAAATACCTGATGAAGGGGCCGCGCAGCAACTTCGCCGTGGTGCAGTTCCAAGCGGGCCAGGACTTCAAGGCGCATTACCACAACGTGATGGAGGAGAACTTCTTCATCCTGGAGGGTCAGGTGGACATCGTGGTGGACGGCACGGTGCATCATCTCAAGCAGGGGGACCTGATTCACATCGAGCCCGGCGAAATCCATTATGTGGTCAACCATTCCGACGCGCCCGTGAAGATGATCTCCACGCTCGCGCCCTACACCGACCCCGACAAGGTCGAGGTGGACAACTACACCTATTGAGACAGACGAAAAAGCGGGAGGCGGCCGCCGGTTTGGTCC
>OHAF01001992.1_pt1 | contig 16869 bp, 13 predicted proteins | sample 1577041 | NCBI WGS metagenome assembly OHAF01 (sample SAMEA3541495, study PRJEB24748) | human gut metagenome | biome: human gut; feature: human-associated habitat; material: faeces | place: China | collected 2012
TGAAAAATCCATCCGCGTGCTGGAACTGCCGCGGCTATTGGAGATGCTCGAGCATTACGCGGTGAGCGCGGAGGCCAAGGCGCGGGCGCGACGGCTGACGCCATCGGATGATTTCGGCGAGGTCAACCACCTGCTCGACGAGACGGACGCGGCGCGCAAGATGATCATGCTGCGCGGCAGCCCTGCCTTTGGCGGCGTGCGCGACGTGGGCGAAGCGCTCTCCCGCGCCGAGCGCGGCGGCATGCTCAACACGCGGGAGCTTCTCGACATCGCGGGGCTTCTCACGAATGTGCGCCGCGTGCAGGATTATTATAAGGAGGACGAGGAGGGGACGGTCATCGACAGGCTCTTCCTCTCCCTGCACCCGAACCGCTTTCTGGAGGAGAAGATCACGACCGCGATCCTCGACGAAAACGAGATCGCCGACGCGGCCTCGCCCGAGCTCGCGGAAATTCGCCGCCACAAGCGCGCGGCGGCGGCCAAGGGCCGCCAGATCCTGCAGCGCATCATTTCGTCCCCGAGCTACCGGAACGTTTTGCAGGACGCGCTGATCACGCAGCGCGGCGGGCGCTTCGTCGTGCCGGTGAAGGCCGAGTGCCGCGGCGAGCTGCCGGGCCTCGTGCACGACACGTCCTCGAGCGGCGCGACGATCTTCGTCGAGCCGATGGGCGTGGTGCAGGCCAACAATGAGCTCAAGGAGCTCGAAGCGAAAGAGGAGAAGGAGATCGACCGCATCCTCTACGCCCTCTCGGGCGAGGCGGCGAGCTTCAGCCGCGACATTCTGTGGGATTATGACATTCTCGTCCACCTCGACCTCATTTTCGCGCGCGGCGAGCTGAGCTACCGCATGAATGCCATGCGCCCCGAGCTCAAAAAGGACGGCAGCGTGTATCTGCGCCATGCGCGCCACCCGCTGCTCGACCCCGCGAAGGCCATGCCCATCGACATTGAGCTCGGCCGCAGCTTCGATACGCTTGTCATTACAGGCCCGAACACCGGCGGCAAGACCGTGAGCTTAAAGACGCTCGGCCTCCTCTGCCTGATGACGCAGTGCGGCCTGCATATCCCCTGCGACGACCGCAGCGCCGTGAGCATCTTTTCCTCGGTGTTGGCCGACATCGGCGACGAGCAGAGCATCGAGCAGAGTTTGTCGACCTTCTCGGCGCATATGAAAAACATCGTGCAGATCTTGGACGAGGCGGACGAGCACTGCCTGATCCTCTTCGATGAGCTGGGCGCGGGCACCGACCCCGTTGAGGGTGCGGCACTGGCCATCGCCGTCATCGAGCAGGCGCGTTCACAGGGTGCGAAGATCGCTGCGACGACGCACTACGCCGAGCTCAAGACCTTCGCCATGACGACCGCGGGCGTGGAAAACGCAAGCTGCGAGTTCGACGTGGAAACGCTCTGCCCGACCTACAAGCTGCTCATCGGCATCCCCGGCAAGTCGAATGCCTTTGCGATCTCGAAGCGGCTGGGGCTTTCCGAGGCCGTCATTGAAAAGGCCAAGGCGCAGATGGACAGCGAGAGCATCCACTTTGAAGACGTGCTGACGCAGCTGGAGCAGAAGAGGCAGCAGTTAGAGAAAGAAAAAGCCGAGGTCGACCGTCTTTACGCCCAGCGCGAGGAGGACGCGCGCAAGGCGCGCGAATTCCGCACGCAGATGGAGCGCGCAAAGGAGAACGCGAGAAGTCGCGGCGAAGCCGAGGCCAAGCGCCTTTTGGCTGAGGCCAAGTCCGTCGCGGACGACACGTTCCGCGAGCTCGACGCGCTGCGCAAGCAGCAGAAAAAGCTCGATGCCCAGCAGATGAACGCCCAGCGCGCCGAGATCATGCACAACATCAAGCAGGCGCGCGACGCTGCGGGCGTGCGCGACGAGAGCGCGGAGCCCATCCCCAAGCCCTCGCGGCCCATTGAGGTCGGAGACCTGGTCGAGATCCCCGGTACGCGCCGTCAGGCCGAGGTCACAGCCGTCAAGGACGGCACGCTGACGCTCAAGGCGGGCGTTTTGCAGATGAAGGTCAAAGCCGACGAGGTCCGCCTCATCGAGGCGGCGGAGCGCGCGGCCACGGCCAAAAAGCAGCCGCAGTTTGCCCCCTCGCAGCGCATTCTGCGCACGGCGTCCGCTGCGCGCGAGCTCGACATCCGCGGCATGGAGACGCTGGAGGCCGAAAGCGTGCTCGATAACTACATTGACGCTGCCGTCATGGCGCATCTTGAGACCGTGACGATCATCCACGGCAAGGGCACGGGCGCGCTGCGCAAGGCGGTGCACGCGAGCCTCCGGCGCAACAAAGCCGTCAAGAGCTTCCGCCTTGGCAACTATGGCGAGGGCGAGTCGGGCGTCACTGTGGTCGAGTTGAAATAAATGCCCGCCCGGGGAAGCACTTTGTCTGTGTTTATTGCCAAATCCGCGCCATTTCGCGCGAAATGGCATTGACGAATCGGCCCCCGATGGTATATGATACGATAAAGTCCGAAAGATTTTTTGGAGAGGGAGTAGTAACGATGTATACTCAGAATGTTACGATCAACAATGAAGTAGGCCTGCATGCTCGTCCTGCCACGTTCTTCATTCAGAAGGCCAACGAGTTCAAGAGCGGCATCTGGCTGGAGAAGGATGAGCGTCGCGTGAACGCCAAGAGCTTGCTGGGCGTGCTGTCCCTCGGGATCGTCAAGGGCACGACCATCACGCTGCTGGCCGACGGCGCGGACGAAAAGGAAGCCGTGACCGCTCTGTGCGAGCTGGTTTCCAACAATTTCGGCGAATAAGAAACAACCAGGAAAGGCGGCTTCCACAGGAAGCCGCCTTTTTCCATTTTATCGTCACCGTTCGACCGGATATACTATTATATATTATAATGTAGAGATGAAAAGAAAGGAGGGAATGTCCCGTGACAAAGCAGGAGCTTTTGGACAAGGCAAACGACCTGCCGCTCGCGCCTGGCGTCTATCTGATGATGGACAAGACCGGCTGCGTCATTTACGTCGGCAAGGCGAAAAAGCTCAAAAACCGCGTCAGCCAGTATTTTCAGGAGAATTCCTCCCACAATGAGAAAACGCGCCGCATGGTCTCGCAGGTCGACCACTTTGACACGATTTTCGTCTCGACCGAGTTCGAGGCGCTGATTTTGGAAAACTCGCTCATCAAGCAGCACATGCCGCGCTACAACATCTTATTAAAGGATGACAAGGGCTATCCCTTTGTGCGCCTCGGCACGGAGCACTATCCGCGTTTTACGATGGCCTCTAAGCCTGCGGACGACAACGCGCTGTACTTTGGCCCGTTTGGCGGACGAAACGAGACGCGCGCGGCCATCGACGCAATCTGTGCGGCATTCCGCCTGCCGACGTGCAGCCGCAAATTCCCGCGCGACATCGGGAAGGAGCGCCCCTGCCTCAACCATCACATGGGGCGCTGCGACGCGTTCTGCCGCGGCACGCCCGATGAGGACGAGTACATGCGCCGCATCGGGCAGGCCGAAGAGCTGCTGAACGGCCACTACCGCCGCTTAACGCGCGCGCTGCGCGAGGAGATGGAGCAGGAGGCCGCAGATCTGCACTTTGAGCAGGCGGCGGCACTGCGCGACCGCATCCGCGCCATCGAGGTGCTGGGCAAGCGGCAGAAGGTCATCGCCGGCATCTGCGCCGACACCGATATCTGGGGCGTTTACCGCGGCGCGCTCAAATGCGGCAGCGCTGTGCTGCACATTGAGGACGGCAGCGTGACGGGTCGAGACCTGAACCTCTTCGCCGCGCCGCAGGACGAGAGCGAGCAGATGATCTTGTCTGCGCTGCTGCCGCAGTATTACCTCAATAAGAGCGTGCTGCCGCGCGAAATTCTGCTGCCCTGCGAGATCGAGGGCGCGGACGAGCTCGCACAGATCTTGACCGAGCGCGCGGGCCGCAAGGTGACGCTCCACGTCCCCCAGCGGGGCGAGAAGGCCGAGCTCCTTGCCATGGCGCAGCGCAACGCGCGCGAGGACGTCGAGCGCGTGACGACCGCGCAGGAGCGCGAGAACCGCACGCTGACGCAGCTTGCGGGGATGCTCTCACTCCCTGAGCCACCCGGGCGCATGGAGTCCTACGATATCTCGAACACCGGCGCGAGCGATATCGTCGCGTCGATGGTCGTCTACGAGGGCGCAAAGCCCAAGAAGAGTGCCTACCGGAGATTCAAGATCAAGAGCCTGTCGGCCCACCCGGACGACTACGCGTCCATGGAGGAGGTGCTCACGCGCCGCATCCAGCGCTATCTGGACGGGGACGAGAAATTCAGCCCCCTGCCGGACGTCATGCTCATCGACGGCGGCATCACGCACGCGGGCGTCGCCGAGCGCGTGTGCGCGCAGATGCATGTGTGTGTGCCGATCTTCGGCATGGTCAAGGACGACCGCCACCGCACGCGCGCGCTCGTCACCGCGCAGGGCCGCGAGATCGACCTGCACGCCGCGCCGAACGTCTTCGCCCTGATCGGTCAGATCCAGGAGGAGACGCACCGCTTTGCCATCACATTCCACCACGAGAGCCATTCGCGGTCCTCGACCCGCTCGGCGCTCGACGGGATTCCGGGCGTCGGCAAGGTGCGCGCTCAGGCGCTGCTCAAGACATTCAAGAGCGTCAGGGCGATTCGGGAGGCGGACATTTTCGCCCTCGAACGTGTGCTGCCGAAAGACGCCGCGGCGTCCGTCTACCTTCATTTTCACGGGGAAACGGACGAAAAAAAGGATGAAATGTAACTTCCACTGCGATCGCCCATTTGACGGGAAAAGCGAAAAAGAAGCGCGATTTTTGTGACCTTTGCCAACAAAAATCAAAAAATCAGGTTGACATAAATGAATTTCAATAAATGAATTTTCAAAAAGTCAAACTTGCATATTTTGGCATCGCGACACGCTGTTGAGGCGGCTTTTCGTCCCCTGCGCCCGGAAAGGGCGCAGGGGGCGTTCCTTTGCTGTCCGAGGGGATAGAGCGTGCGGCGGAGAAGCAAAAAAGCCAGTGTTTGCAGGGCTTTCCGCGTTTTTGCCGCCTTGCGGGGCGGGAGCGGGACACACCCGGCCTGCTCCCAAGAGTTTTTTGCCCGCTCGGACGGGACAAAGAGCGTCGGCAGGTGCGCCGCCTCTTCGACGCCGAGATGGCGGCGAGGCGGGGGAGAGGGGTGACGATGGTTTACATAAATCAAGAAAATCACGAATTCGATGACTTAAATCGCAACTTTTAGAAGATGAAAATAAGAAAAATATCGAAAATTTTATAAAATACAGAACTTTTGCCGAACAAACGGCGGAAACTTGACAAATCCTTTTTCAGGCGGTATACTGCCAGCAAGTTTTGGAAAAGTTACATTTTGTAATCTTTTCCGGACGCAGCGCACTTCCTCAGCTGCGCGAAGCTGCGGCGGCTCACGCCGCGAAAAAAGGAGTATCCCATGCAGAAGTTTTTAAAAAATTTGTTCACAGCCCAGCGCTGCCGCAGAGCGATGTTCTTTCTGCTCTTCGCGGCTGTGATGCTGCTGAACAGTTCGCCCGAGCTGCGCGCGGACGCGCTGTACCTCATCGCCGACGGCGATACGGTCAGCGTGCTCGACGGCACGACGGACATCCCGCAGGAGCGCGTCATTGTCACCGGCGCGCAGAGCGGTGACGCGGAAGTCACACTTCCTGCCGATGAAAAGGTGACGGTGACGCACGGCGACGACATCGAATACGCCACCACGAGAAACGGCGAGCGCGTCAGCGAGCTGCTGCGCCGTTTGCAGATCTCGGTCAGCCCGCTTGAGATGGTGCTGGTCGACGTCACGGAGGAAGAGGTCGAGATCACCGTTGCCTCTGACTTCACCTACTATGAGACCGCCACCGTGGCGGCTCCCCATACCACGCTGACCTCCACGTCGTACCGCATCCCCAAGGGCGAGACGCAGGTCGTCCAGCAGGGCATCGACGGCACGCGCGACGTCGTTTATGAGGTCGTGTATGCCGACGGCCAGTTCGTCTCCCGCCAGGCGGTGGAGGAGAAGAACGACACCTCCGTCGCGGAGATCACCTACACCGGCACGCTCGTCGACAAGGCGCAGAGCGGCGACACGGTCAAGTCCGTTGTCACCGAGAGCGACGGCAGCGGCTATCTTCTGATGAAGTCCGGCGATTCCGTCCACTTCTCCGGCTCGATGAAGGTCACCTGCACGGCCTATACCGCGGGCTACGGCGGCGTGGGCACCAGAACGGCCACGGGCACAACGGTCCACGTCGGCACCGTCGCAGTGGATAAGAAGGTCATTCCGCTGGGTACCGAGATGTTCATCGTCGGCTCGTCGGGCTACACCTACGGCAACGCTGTGGCTGAGGACACCGGCGTGCGCGGCGCGGCGATCGACCTCTATATGAATTCCTATCAGGAGTGCAAGCAGTTCGGCCGCCAGAAAAACTCGACGGTCTACTTCCTCGACTGAGCGGGGCGGTTTGTCGAATAGTACGATAAATGTATGTTCCGGATGCGTATGTTGCGCATCCGGAACATTTACTTTATTGCAGTGACATGATACAATTACCGGAAGAAACCGAAAGGAGAACACAGGATGAAAGCCATTATCACGGTACTGGGAAAAGATCAGGTCGGTATTATCGCGGGCGTCAGCTCGCTGCTGGCAAAGTGGAACGTGAACGTTCTGGATATCAGCCAGACGATTTTGCAGGAAAATTTCACCATGGTCATGCTGGCGGATCTCGAAAATTGTTCGCTCTCTTTTACGGAACTGACGGAAAAGCTGAGCGCCCTCGGCGCGGAGATGGACATTGCGATCCGCATGCAGCGGGAGGACATCTTCAACGCGATGCACAAGATCTGAGCGGGGAGGGAAAGAATCATGCTAAGCCGCAATGATATTCTGGAAACGATCCGTATGATCGACCAGCAGCATCTGGATATCCGCACGATCACGATGGGCATCTCGCTCCTCTCCTGCGCGGACAGCAGCGCGGAGCGTGCGTGTGAAAAGATCTACGACAAGATCAGCCGCTATGCAGAGCGCCTGGTCGCAACGGGAGAAGAGATCGAGCGGGAATTCGGCATTCCCATCGTCAATAAGCGGGTTTCCGTCACACCCATCGCGCTGGTCGCCGCCGCGTCGGAGACGGAAGACTATGTCCCGTTTGCCAAGGCGCTTGACCGCGCGGCCAAAAATGTCGGTGTTAACTTTATTGGCGGTTTTTCGGCGCTTGTGCAAAAGGGCATGACGGACGCCGACCGGAAGCTGATCGCTGCGATCCCCGAGGCGCTGGCCTGTACGGACCTTGTGTGCTCGTCAGTCAACGTCGGCTCGTCCAAGGCAGGGATCAATATGGACGCCGTCGCCCTGATGGGGCAGACGGTAAAAAAGACGGCAGCGCTCACGGAAAAGCAGGGCGGCTTCGGCTGCGCCAAGCTTGTGATCTTCTGCAATGCGGTAGAGGATAACCCCTTCATGGCGGGCGCGTTCCACGGCGTGGGCGAGCCGGAGAAAGTGATCAACGTCGGCGTTTCCGGGCCGGGGGTTGTGTATCACGCGCTGCAAAGCGTCAAGGGACAGCCGTTCGACGTGGTGGCGGAGACCGTGAAGAAAACGGCGTTCCGCATCACGCGCATGGGTCAACTCGTCGCGCAGGAGGCGAGCCGCAGGCTCGATACGCCCTTTGGCATCGTCGACCTTTCGCTCGCGCCCACGCCCGCCGTCGGTGACAGCGTGGCCCGCATTCTGGAGGAAATGGGGCTTGAGGTCTGCGGCACGCACGGTACGACCGCCGCGCTCGCCCTGCTCAACGACGCGGTGAAAAAAGGCGGCGTGATGGCGTCCTCCTCGGTGGGCGGCTTATCCGGCGCATTTATCCCCGTCAGCGAGGACGAGGGCATGATCGCCGCGGCGTCGTCCGGCGCGCTGACGCTCGACAAGCTGGAGGCGATGACCTGCGTGTGCTCCGTAGGACTTGACATGATCGCGCTTCCGGGCGACACGAGCGCAGAGACCATTGCTGCCATCATCGCCGATGAGGCGGCCATCGGCATGATCAACACGAAGACGACTGCGGTGCGCGTCATCCCTGCGCCTGGCTGTAAGGTGGGCGACACGGTGGAGTTCGGCGGACTTCTCGGCTCGGCACCGGTGCAGGCGGTTCACCCTTATTCGAGCGCGGAGTTCATTGCGCGCGGCGGCAGAATTCCCGCGCCGCTGCACAGCCTGAAGAACTGAAAAAAGCGGACAGCCTTGACTGTCCGCTTTTTTATATAGAATTTGTCTTTTCAAAACAGCAGCTCGTAGCCCATCTTGATGAAGAGAAGCCCCAGCACGACAAAGATCATGCCGCGCACACGCTTGCTGCCGCCCTTCATGGCGTAGCGCGCGCCGCAGTAGGCACCGAGCATATTGCAGGCCGCCGCGGGGAGCGCCAGCAGCCACCAGACCTTGCCGCTGATGATGAACAGCACCGCCGAGGCGACATTGGAGCAGAGGTTTGCGATCTTTGCGCAGCCCGACGCCGTGAGAAGGTCCATCGAGAGCGCCATTGTGAACGCCATGATCATGAACGTGCCCGTGCCCGGGCCGATGAGCCCGTCGTAGCAGCCGAGTCCCAAACCGATGAGCGCGGCGCGCGTCATCTCCTGCTGCGGCGTGTACTCGCGCGCGGGTGCGTCATTTTCCTTGCCGAAGTCCTTTTTGAGCATCAGCAGGATCGCCGCACAGGGCAGAGCGACGAGCATCATGATCTTCAAAATGTCCTCGTTGATGAGCAGAGCGATCTTTGTGCCGATGGCCGCGCCGAGCAGCGCACCGATCCCCGAGATGATGGCGGGGCGGAGCAGGACCTTGCCGCCGCGAAAGTATTTGAACGAGGCGAGCGCCGTGCCGGTACCGTTTACGACCTTGTTTGTCCCCATTGCAAGATGCGCGGGGATACCGGCCATCAGATAGGCGGGAAGCGTGATGAGTCCGCCGCCGCCGGCGACGGAATCGACAAAGCCGCCAAGAAAGATGAGCGGCAGAACAACGATCAGAATTTGCGGTGTGAGCTCCATGAAAGTCTCCCTCTTTTCCTGAGATTTCTGCATTTTATCACACGGGTAAAATTTTTACTACTCTTTTGCGCAAAATATGGTAGAATCATTTTACAATTTTTTACGCCCAGCGCGCAGAAAGGAACCACGCTATGGAACGCAATGACAAAGCTGCCATCGAGGCGCTCTTAAAGCGCCACGGTTTTCATTTTTCAAAGTCCATGGGGCAGAACTTTTTGATCGACCCCGCCATCCCCTATGAGATCGCCGAGAGCTCGCGCGCAAACGAGCAGAACGGCGTGCTCGAGATCGGCCCTGGCATCGGCGCACTGAGCCACGAGCTCTGCGAGCGCGCGGGCAAGGTGGTGGCCGTGGAGCTTGACAAGACGCTGCTGCCGATCCTGGACGAGACCATGGCGCGCTTCGACAATTTCGAGGTCGTGTCCGCCGATATTTTGAAAACTGATATCCCTGCGCTTGTGCGTGAAAAATTCGCGGGCCTCACGCCCATCGTGTGCGCAAACCTGCCCTACAACATCACGACGCCCGCCATCACGGCGCTCATCGAGTCGAAGTGCTTCGAGAGCATCACGGTGCTGGTGCAGAAGGAGGTCGCCGAGCGCCTCTGCGCCGCGCCGGGCACGAGCGCCTACGGCGCGTTCTCCGTCTTCATGCAATACTACACGGAGCCGGAATACCTTTTCGCTGTGCCGCGCGAGTGCTTCGAGCCGCAGCCGAAGGTCACGTCCGCCGTGCTGCGCGCCGTCGTGCGCAGGGAGCCGCCGGTCGAGGTCGAGGACGAGAAGTTCTTCTTCCGCGTGGTGTACGCCGCGTTTGCCCTGCGGCGCAAGACGCTCGTCAACAGCCTGATGACGGCGTTCGGCAGCCAGCTCACAAAAGAGCAGGTCACGCAGGCGGTCACATCCTGCGGCTTAGAGGCCAATATCCGCGGCGAGCGGCTGGGCCTCAGTGAATTTGCCGCGCTGGCGAAGGCGATCCATGCATTAGTGTGATAACTCAGTATCATCTATTTAAAAAATTGATAAACTATATGGTTGCTATTGATAAGACATTCTGCTACAATTTTCGGCAGAAAGGAGTCAAACTCAATAGCAGCCATTTTTCCTGTGCATCGGTTAGCTCCCTGCCGCCCCAAAGCGGCACAGCACACCACACAAGACGCGGTGCAAAATTTTTCTTTTTCATTACACCGTGAACATGCTACGAGGGAAAGAACAAATGACGAATTTGACGAACAACAAGGCCGTTTTGTCGTGGATCGACGAAATGACCGCCATCACCAAGCCGGACAAGATTGTCTGGATCACGGGGGAAGAGGAACAGCTCGGCGCGCTGCGCGAGCAGGCCGTCAAGGAGGGCATCCTCATCAAGCTCAACCCGGACAAGCTCCCGGGATGCTACCTGCACCGCACCGACCCCGACGACGTGGCGCGCGTGGAGGACCGCACGTTCATCTGCTGTGAAAAGGAAGAGGACGCAGGCCCCACGAACCACTGGGTAGAGCCCAAGGAAATGTACGAAAGGATGTACGCTCTGGCCGACGGCGCCTATAAGGGCCGCACCATGTACATCATCCCGTACTCCATGTCCATCATCGGCTCTCCGTTCGCCAAATACGGCTTTGAACTGACCGACTCCATTTACGTCGTGCTCAACATGCACATCATGACCCGCATCGGCAAGGCCGTGTGCGACGCGCTCGGCGACGATGAGGGCTTTATCAAGGGCCTGCACTGCCAGTGCAACCTCGACAAGGACAACAAGTACATCGTCCACTTCCCGCAGGACAATACGATCATCTCGATGAACTCGAACTATGGCGGAAACGTGCTTCAGGGCAAGAAGTGCTTCGCGCTGCGCATCGCCTCGAACCTCGGCCGTCAGGAGGGCTGGATGGCCGAGCACATGCTGATCCTCGGCATCCAGAACCCGCGCGGCGAGATCAAGTACATCTCCGCCGCCTTCCCCTCCGCCTGCGGCAAGACGAACCTCGCCATGCTCATCCCGCCCGAGGGCCTGCAGCGGTGGGGCTGGCGCGTCTGGTGCGTGGGCGACGATATCGCGTGGCTGCGCGTCGGCAAGGACGGCCGCCTCTGGGCCGTGAACCCCGAAAACGGCTTCTTCGGCGTCGCGCCCGGCACATCCATGAAGTCGAACCCCAACGCGCTCATTTCCACGCACAAGGACACGATCTTTACGAACGTCGCGCTTGACCTCAGCGACAACACCGTCTGGTGGGAGGGCCTCAACAAGACGCCGCCCGCGCGCGCCATCGACTGGCGCGGCCGTCCCTGGACGCCGCAGAGCCCCGAAAAGGCCGCGCACCCCAACAGCCGCTTCACCGCGCCCGCGCGCAACTGCCCGTGTCTGAGCCCCGAGTTTGACAATCCCGAGGGTGTGCCCATCAGTGCCATCGTCTTCGGCGGCCGCCGCGCGAAGACCGCGCCGCTGGTCTACCAGTCCTTCAACTGGCAGCACGGCGTGTTCATCGGCTCGATCATGGCGTCGGAGACCACCGCCGCGGCGACGGGCCGCGTCGGCGTTGTGCGCCGCGACCCGATGGCGATGCTGCCGTTCTGCGGCTACCACATGGGCGACTACTGGCAGCACTGGCTCGACATGGGCAAGAAAATCCCCAAGCCGCCGAAGATCTTCAACGTCAACTGGTTCCGCACCGACGAGGACGGCAACTTCGCCTGGCCCGGCTTCGGCGACAATATGCGTGTTTTACAATGGATCATCTCGCGCGCCGACGATGAGATCGGCGCGGCGGAGACCGCGCTCGGCTACGAGCCCAACACCCACGATATCGACATGGAGGGCCTTGAAATGTCGATGTACGACATGCGCCGCCTGCTCTCTGTTGACCGCGAGCTCTGGCTCCAGGAGTGCGAGGACGCCCGCGAGTACTATGAGAAGATCGGCAAGGTGCCGCCTGAGCTCTACGAAGAGCTCGACGCGCTCGAAATGCGCCTGAACCGCGGCTACAAGGTCGAACGCTGAGTAGAATAACAAAAAAGGAACCGCTCTTTGAGCGGTTCCTTTTTTTAGATCATCGCACCACGCCGAATTCAAAGAGGTAGTCGCGCCACATCACATAGTAGGGCGCCTTGACGTGGACGCCGTCGCCGGAGTATTCCGGCGTCAGCGCGCCGGTAGAGTCGTCGAAGACGGGATTGCAGTCGATATAGAAGACCGTTTCGTTGTCGGCGAGCTTTTGGAGCTCGGCGTTGCGTGCGTCGATGGTCGAATTCTTAAAGAACGTCGCGTCGGACTTTTCCTGCGTCGTGTGGAAAATGGCCTGCAAAAAGATGATGGCGTCAGGCTGGAGCTCGCGCACTTCGTCGAGCAGGACTTTGTACTGTGCGGCCCAGCTCTCCGCCGTGCCGGTGCCGAGCTCGTTGATGCCGAGCATCAGGTAAATTTTGCCGTAGTGCTTGCCGGAGAGCGCCTGCGCAAGCGTCTGCTTGCCGGGGAACTCCGCCTTTTCGACCGCCGACCAGACCGTCAGGCCGTTGTGGCAGAGGTAGTCGGCGTTATTGAGGCCCGCATAGTCCTTGAAGCCGTCGGTGTGCGAGTCGCCGATGAACAGCGCGTCGTCAAAGTAGCTCGCGTCCACCGTGGTGAAGGGGGAGTCGGGCGCTTCCGGTTCGGGCTCCGGTTCGGGCTCCGGTTCCGGGTCCGGAAGCGGAGCGGGGTCTGGGACGGGAGGAGGTTCGGGCGCTTTGGGCTCGCTCCACGGGTAGACCCCGTCTGCGGCCGCTGTGGCCATTGCCGCGACGGGCGGCGTCGCGGCATCCAGTTTTTCAAGATAGTCCTGATATACGCCGGTGGGGTCAAGCGCGGCGTAGGCGTTGAGCGCCAGCGCGCTGACAAAGCACAGCGGCAGCAGGAAAAAGGGACGAGAGGACATGAAAGGTCTCCTTAGAAACGGGAATAGAGGAAGGCGTTGCCCGACGAGGTGGCGATGAAGTACACGCACACCCAGAAGAGCAGAAACAGCGGGAGCTGGACAAGCAGGCTGCCGCGGTGCTTTTCATAAAAGCGGCGCGGCTGCGGCAGACAGAAGAAGATGGCGAGCAGCAGCAGCCACCAGTAGGACGAGAGCAGCTTGAGCGCATCCTGCGCGGAGATGGCGCTGTGTGCGCCGAACAGCGGGAACAGGCGGGAGAAATACGCGCCGACGTCCTTTAAGCGCGTGATGCGGAAGATGACCCACGTCTGCGGGATGACGAAGAGAAGATAGACGTGCGAGAGCACTTTATGCTCCTTGAGAAAATTGCCGATGCAGAACTTTTCGAGCAGGATGAATCCGAGCAGCACCACGCCCCAAAGGACAAAATTCCAGCTTGCCCCGTGCCACAGGCCGGTGAAAAACCACACGACCGTGAGCGAGAGCACCGTGCGGGCATTGCCGTTGCGGCTGCCGCCGAGCGGGATGTAGACATAGTCGCGAAACCATGTGCCGAGCGTGATGTGCCAGCGGCGGTAGAACTCGCTCACCGAGCGCGCGGTGTAGGGCAGGTCAAAGTTGCGCGGCACAGGCAGCGCGAGCATCTGCCCGAGGCCCATCGCCATGAGCGAATAGCCGGAAAAGTCGAAATAGAGCTGCAAGCTGTAGCTCACCGCGCCGAGCCATGCGAGCGGCGTCGACAAATATTCGTACCCGATGCGCTCGAGCGATGCCCACAGCGGCGCGAGCTGGTCGGCGAGCAGCACCTTGAAGCACAGGCCGACAACAAAGAGCTCAAAGCCGGAGAATACGTCCTCGCGCGTGATCGTGCGTTCCTTCAGTGCGCCGCGCCATTCGCGGTAGCGTAAGATCGGCCCCATCGTGAGCTGGGGGAACGCGATGGTGAAAGCGGCGTAGTCGATGAGGTTTTTCTCCGCCTCCTCGCCGCGATAGACGTCGATGAGGTACCCCGCGCTCTGGAAAAGGTAGAAGCTGACGCCGAGCGGCAGCGCAAGCTCAACGAGGGAGAACGCCGTCCCCGTCAGTTTGCCCAGATTTTCCAGAATAAATGCGGCGTACTTGAAATACACGAGGCAAAAGAGGTCCGCCGCCAGCGCGATGATCAGCAGTGCTTTTCGCGTGCGGACTTCTTTCCCCGCCATTGCGCGGGCGAGGGCATAGTGCAGAAGCAGCACGCCGGACAGCAGCAGTGTGTCGCGCGCGCCCGCGCCGATGAAGTAGAAGGCAAAGCTGCCCAGCACAAGCGCAGCATTTTTGAAGCGAAAGGGCAGAATGTAATAGACCGCGAAAAACAGCGGCAGAAAATAAAAAAGAAACGTAAGGTCGGAAAAGCTCACGGGGAAACTCCTGTCATAATTTGTCAGCGTCTTTTGTCAGCGTCTTATTGTACACGCCGGGGCGGAGCGCGGCAATGGAAAAATCAGGAATTCGTCAAGAAACCGCCGGGTAAGCCAAAACGTGAGATTTTGGTTTACATGCGGCGGCAAGCGTGCTACAATCCTAAGACGGCGGCTGCGAAAAACGCAGCGCTTGATATTTTATGTCAATCGTAAGCGATAAGCCGCCGACTGTCAACCTCAAAAGGGTAACAATTTCGGTTACATTTTGTAACGGAGGACGCTATGGGAAAAGAGACTGTTTTGGCGCTGCTGCTGCGGGAAAAGGGACACTTCGTCTCCGGCGAGGCCGTCAGCGCCGAGCTCGGCATCACGCGCGCGGCCATCTGGAAGAGCATTTCCGCCCTGCGCGCGCAGGGGTACGAGATCGACGCCGTCACGGGACGCGGCTACTGCCTCAAGTCGCTGCCCGACACGCTGACCGAGCAGACCGTGCGCAGCTACTTGGGACCTGTCGAAACCGTCGGCAAGCGCATCGACTGCTTTGATTCCATCGACTCGACAAATGCCTACTTAAAGCGCATCGCGCTCGACGGCGCGCCGGACGGTACCGTCGCCGTCGCGGCGGAGCAGACGAGCGGCCGCGGCCGCCGCGGCCGCAGCTTTCAGAGCGCGGCGGGCAAGGGCGTTTACCTGTCGATCTTGCTGCGTCCGAAGCTTGCGCCGTCGCAGCTGATGCCGCTCACGGGTCTCATCGCCGTTGCGATGAGCCGCGCGGTCGACCGCGTGGCGGGGACGCACTCGCAGATCAAGTGGACAAACGATCTCATCCTGAACGGCAGAAAGCTCTGCGGCATTTTGACCGAGCTGAGCGTCGAGGGTGAGACCGGCGAGCTCCAGTACGTCGTGGCGGGCATCGGCTTCAACGTCAGCCAGCGCGAGGAGGACTTCGTCGGCGAGGTCTCGAAGATCGCAACGTCCATCCTGCGCGAGACGGGCAGGCTCATTTCGCGCGCGGAGCTGTCCGCGGCGATGATCGAGGAGCTCGATGCGCTTTATACGGCGCTCAGATCCGGAGAGACGAGCGGGTATCTCGACGAATACCGCCGCCGCTGCGTGACCATCGGGCGCGAGGTGCAGCTTTTGTGGCAGGATACGAAGGAGAAAGTCACGGCGCTTGACGTGGACGAGGAGTTCGGCCTCATCGTGCGCCGCGAAAACGGGACGGTCGAGACCGTCCGCACAGGTGAGGTGTCCGTGCGCGGCCTTTACGGATATGTGGAGTAAGGAGAAAGTATTTTGAAGGAACTTTTGGAACTGTTTCTCACCTTTGCCAAGATCGGCGTGATGACCTTTGGCGGAGGTATGGCGATGCTGCCGATCCTCGAGCGCGAGGTGGTGCAGAATAAGCACTGGGCAACAGAAGAAGAGCTGGTGGACTATTTTGCCATCGGTCAGTGCACACCGGGCATCATCGCCGTCAACACGGCGACATTTGTCGGGCAGAAGAGAAAAGGCGCGATGGGCGGCATCACCGCGACGCTCGGCGTGGTATTCCCCTCGCTCGTCATTATCACGATCCTGGCGGGACTCATCACGAACTTTGCCCACCTTGCCTGGGTGCAGAACGCCTTTGCAGGCATTCAGGTGTGTGTATGCGTGCTCATCCTGAACGCTGTGCTCAAGCTGCTGAAAAAGTCGGTCGTGGATAAGCGCACGGCGGTCATCTTTGTTATCGTGCTGCTGGGGAATATGCTGCTGAGCGTTTCGCCGGTGTGGTTCGTGCTGCTCTCGGCGCTGTCCGGCATCGTGCTGAAAAATCTTGAGGGGAGGGCGGCAAAATGACCTTGTATCTTCGCTTATACTGGGAATTTTTCAAAACGGGCCTGTTTGCCATCGGCGGCGGCATGGCGACGCTGCCGTTCCTTAAGGATATCGGGGCGACCACGGGCTGGTTTTCGCAGACGGACCTGATGAACATGCTGGCTGTGTCGGAATCAACGCCGGGTCCTGTCGGCATCAACATGGCGACCTATGTCGGCTATACGGTCGGCGGCGTGCCGGGCGCGATCGTCGCCACCATCGGCGAGGTGACGCCGTCGATCATCGTCATTTTGATCGTTGCGGCGATGCTCGCCAAATTCCGCGACAGCCAGTATGTCGCCAACGCGTTCTACGGCCTTCGTCCCGCCTCCACCGGCCTGATCGGCGCGGCCTGCGCGGGCGTGATGCTTCAGGTGATCGCCGGGATCACGAGCGCGTCGCAGGAGGATTCCATCCTGATGAAATTCTCGTGGGACGGCGCGATCAGCTGGCGCGGCATCATCCTTGCGCTGGTGCTGCTCGTCTTCACGCGCTACATCAAAAAGACCAAGGACCTGCACCCGATCGTCTTTATCGGAGTCTCCGCGGTGATTGGTGTCGTGTTCCACTTCGCGGGAGTGTAAAAGATATTCAAAAAGAGGGACGCAGCTTTCAGCTGCGTCCCTCTTTTTTGAGAAAGATGCGCTCCGC
>OHAF01001995.1_pt1 | contig 16858 bp, 26 predicted proteins | sample 1577041 | NCBI WGS metagenome assembly OHAF01 (sample SAMEA3541495, study PRJEB24748) | human gut metagenome | biome: human gut; feature: human-associated habitat; material: faeces | place: China | collected 2012
TTTTAGATTTTTAAGAACTAAAAGTAATTATATTTTGTGTGTCCACTTGTTACTATTTTGCTGTAAATTATGATAAATTAAATTCAGTTATTTATGAAAATATGATAAAATAGAGTGATAATATAAATTGAAGTACAAGAAAATAGTGCTTTTATAGTAAGGAGAAGTAAGGTGTCAAAAAGAAAACAAATAGACTTATCTATAGATAAAATAGAAGAACAAGAAAAATACATAGAGGCAATTCATAGAATGAATGAGGGGCTTTTCAATAGGACTGGATACAGAAAATCGTACTTTTGTACTACCTTTGGGTGTCCGGTCGTTGCAGAAGTCACGATTTTCTATTAGCCCTTACATAGTCACGATTAATAATTAAAATGAAGATGTAGACCGTTGTTAAATTCCACAGAAACAACGGTTTTATCATGCATATAAATAGTCTTAATTATAGTATCGATTAAGTCCTTAATAACATTATTGTTAGTGTTAGTCATTAAATGCTTAAAATCCAACTCTTTTTTGCCTAACATTTGATTAAAAATAAATTCCTCATAATTTAAAACAAATGTCATATCCTTAATATTTCTAGTTTTATCATTCATCCTATAAAATTGCTTTAAATTTTGTTCTATTTCATCTAGTTTGCTTTCATATTGTTTTTTCTTAAGTAAATAGTCAACTTTACTCATACTTTCCTCTGAAAATAAATATAAATCTTCTAGTCTTTCTAGGGCCTTAGTGTATTTCATCTTATCCTTTTTGAATTTTTCTAATTTCTTTTTTAAAAAATCACGTTCCATTTCCTCGTTACCTTTAGGAAGACTTTCCAAGGTTGATTTATAGGTTATATTTTTTGAGGCTGCAGGTACATGGAATAGGGCAATATATAATATCTCTAAGTCCTCTTTATTTATAGATAGAACATCCTTAAATGGATCACCTGTTAATAGGATATCCTCTAACTCCTGTATTGTATCAATGGACATGTTACCAGCATTAATAATATTCTTGATTAGGGTTAATATGAAAGGCCCTAGCACTACATCAGATACCAATTTAGCATCGCATATATGCTTGTGCATTTTGCCGGCACATCTATACTTAGATGGCATATAGCCATCATTCCTTGCCTTGTCCTTAGTTGCTATATATCCATTGTTACATTTAGTACATGTTAGCTTTTTAGAAAAGATATGGATATGCTTATATTGCCTATATTTAGTTTTTAATACTCCAGCATTACTATCCAGGATATCATTGGCTAATTGCCATACAGCCTTATCAATTATGCCCTCGTGGTTATCGTCAATTATGATCCATTCATTTTCATTCTTTTTTCTACCTCTTGCAGACTCCCTATAGTTATATCTATATGTTCCCTTGTAAAATGGATTTCTTAATATATCGTTAACTGTCTTAGAAGTCCATTTCCCTCCTCGTTTAGTTGGTATATTTTCAGTATTAAGATGTTTTGCTAGTGCAAGGCATGATTTAGCTTTTATATACATGTCATATATTAATTGTACTGTTTTAGCCTCGTTAGGGTCTGGGATAGGGAATTTAGTATCAGGATCCCATTTATAGCCTATAGGGACATTGGCACCATTCCATAGTCCTTTAGTTGCCCTTGATATCATAGTGGCCGATACACGCTCTGATGTAAGCTTGCGTTCTAATTCGGCGAATACCAATATAATCTTTAGCATAGCTTCACCCATGGCCGATGAAGTGTCAAACTGTTCATTCTTAGATACAAAGGTAACACCATATTTTTTTAGTTCTTCGTACATATTTGAAAAATCTAATAGATTACGTGATATTCGGTCAATTTTCCATACTAGTATATGAGTAAACTCTTTCTTTCTAATTTTTATCATCATTTCCTGAAAAGCTGGCCTGCCCGTATTCTTTCCTGAATAACCTGCATCCTCGAATATCTCATAATCTTCTGTATTAAATATATATTTACAGTAATTTGTTAAGTCTTCACGTTGCATTGGTAGGGAGTCTTTATCCACTTGGTAAAGAGTACTAACCCTTATATATATAGCAACTCTTATTTTCTTATCTTCTTTCATGGTAAAAGCCTCCATATATTCATAACATATCATTTATATCTATTTTATGCAGGTTAGGTAGCTTAGTAAGGTCTATTAATATATCGTCTGTAAGCCAATATAAGCGGTTTTGACGTGATAGATAGGTTAATCTATTAAGAACTATATCAACACTTATACAAAGGTCACTAGCTACCTCAAATAAACTATCAAATTCTAGTAGTTTTTCTTTTAGAATATCATCAGGTATAATAAAGCTACACTTCCATTTATCGGCCCTTTGTTCACATTTTTCTAGTAATACTCTTGAATTTTCATTATTTACATGGTTAATGTTGTTACCATATGATGTTGCGTAATGGCCACATTCCTCGGCTAGTATAGATATATGCTTTTTGGTGTCTTTTTCTAATTTACTATCCAATAAAATAACTGGAGTATCTTCCGTATAGGCATATAATCCACATAAGTTATATTTATACTCTAGATCATTGACGTATTTAAGCTTGATTTCTTGTTCGTCTACATATTTGTATAATCTATTTAGTGTTTTGGTTACTCCCATAATTACCTCCGAATTTTAAAATGTAAACATATGTTCTTATATATTGTTTTTTATAGGGTAGACATTAAAAATCCACCCTTAATTATCTCATTTACCTCCTAAATGAATAAATTTAAACGCTAAGAAAGCACTATCCAAATAATGAATAGTGCTTTACCAATTCCAGTACCTGCCGAAACAGATATAATGTTATCCAGTACCCGCCAAAACGGATAATATATTGTACAAAGAATATAGCATCTTTTTCATTATTTGTCAATAAATTCAATCTGTTGTATTATTTTGTATTGTTATATATCTCAATGGTTTTAAAAAAATATTCTGTTTTTGCTTCTAGGCTAATAAAACCTTCTTTACCCGTATTGACTAGTTTTTCTATTTTGTCAAGTAAACTAACATACTGTGTTAAGACATTGTATGCTGCATTAACCTTATTTATAGTTTTAGGATTATTATAAGCTCTTGCATTATTCAAACCAATAGTAACAGTATCTTGGTAATTTCTGGCATTAGTAAATACTTGTTCAAATGTATCGTAATCTTCCGTTTTCCCAGCACCTGCAATCGTTACAATAAACTGTCCCATCTTAGAAACATAGGTGTCATATTTTGAAATTTCTCTTTTTAACTTTTGTTCTATTGCATTTTTCATTTCTTTTTCATATTTACCATCTTTTGTTTCTATCTTTGTTTGAATCACTTCTAAAGGTATTTTATTTTCAATAAAATCATAAGAGAAAACATTAATACTGGCTAAATCTGAATAGTTAATTTTATAGTTAGTAAAAAATAATGATGTGTCAATTTCCCTTATTGTATCTAGTATTATTGATGATGCAGTAACTAATATATCATATACAAATTCCTTGTTTTCAACTTTGTTAAGATCTACATCGTAATTTAAAGTAATATTAGGCGAATTTAATTCCATACCTTTAAATGTAACACCTTTTGCAATAGGTTTCCCTTTTTTGAAAGTTGATTTTATATGTTCTATAAGTTCACTATTAGCCCTTTCTATACGTTGTTTATCTTCAAATTCTTGCCTTTTTTGTGTGATATGATTGACTCCAACTAAAAGAATGAATATAACTATAACTACAATCAAAAAAATCAAACATCCATCTTTATTATTAGTTCGTTTGGGATATTTTAATTTATCCATAATAACCTCCGCTATTTAAACTAAATTATTCAAATACAACTCTTTTTATATGTGTTAAATCAATCTTGTATATCTCCGGCAACTTATATAGGTTAACTGCTAGATTTTCAGTTAGCGTATGTATAGGACATGATATTTTAAGATATCCAAGTCTTTTTTCTACATATTCCAACTCAATACCTAAGAAATCGGATATTTCCAACTGTGTGTTACATTCGTATAAAGCCTTATTAAAGTCTTCCGGTGATGTGATAAAGAAGTTAGCCCATCTCTCTGCATAATATTCGGCATCCTCAACAACCTTTAAATAATGTTCGCATGCGTTATCCTTAACTGTATCACCCATAGTAGTAGAGTAATGTCCGCATTCTTCTGCCAGTATTTGTTGGTGTTCATCCGGAGTATCCAATAAGTCTTTATCAAGTAAAATACAATGCTTGTTATTTAGATTAGTGTAAAAGCCTTTTACCTCGTATTTATCTTTTAATCCATCTATGTATTTCAAGGCTATATCCTTATCTTTTACAAATTTATAAAGCCTTTCCATAACTAATTTATTCATATATGTAATACCTCAACTATTTATTTTTTTCTTTTTCATGTTCTAAAATTACTGACCTTACTAAGTCCTTTAACCCCTCAATGTCTTTTACTGGGGAACTATTAGAATCATCTGCCCTATGTGCAGCCATAGTTATAAATTCATCTTCTTTACCCTTATTAATTTCTCTTATACTGGTTCTTCCAAGTAAATAGTCCACTGAAACGTTAAAAAAATCAGCTATTTTTATTAATAAACTGTAATCCGGTGATCTTACATCTTTTTCATATTGCGATATAGATGGTGGGGTTACTTTAAAAATATTAGCTAATTCAGTTTGAGTTAAATTGCTATCTTCTCTTAAGTTTCTTAATCGACTGCCGAATGTAGATTTCAACATTCCCAACCCCCTTTCTTTAACATATTGTTAATTTATATTATAGCAAAAATAATTTTTTTTTGTAAAAATATAACAAAATGTTAAAAAAGACTTGACAATAACAAACCGTTATTATAACAGATTGTTATAAGATAAATGAAAGGAGAAATATATGAACAACATCAAATCCATAAGAGAACAATTGAATATATCTCAATTAGAATTTGCTGAAAACTTGGGAATATCTGCTCCAAGGCTTAGTCAATATGAAAATAATAAAAGAAAGCTGCCTATAGAAATAGCCTACAAGATTTCAGAAAAATACAATATTAAACTTGATGATATATATAACATCTCAGTAAATTAATTTTTTTTACTACTTAAAGTAACAAATTGTTATTATAAGTATATATTTAAACAAAATAAGTTAACAGTAGTAATTAGTACGAGTTTGCAAAAAGTATTCGTACACTGAAAGGAGAACATCACATGAAATATTTAGGAATGAAAACAAAAGAAACGATTAAAACAGCTAGGCCGGTTAGAATCCACAAGGGAACTTTTAAGGAACAGAAAACTTATAATCTTTTAAGCGTAATGGACCTTATACATTCTCTTAACTGGATGTATAATCCGGCTAATGAATTTAACTGCAAGGAATGTAAAGAAAATTGTGGTAGTACAAGAAGATTACCTTGCGGGCAACAAAATTGTTGGGTGTCTTGCCATATCGGGAGGGTGTAGCTATGAAAGAAAAATCTATTTACCAGGTGGCGAGGGAAGTATCGGGGCTAACACAAGAAAGGGTAGCCGAATACTTAAATATAGCCACGGAGACTATAGCCTCCTATGAACAAGGTAGGCGAAAGGTGCCGGACGATATAGTATTTGCTATGTCGGAACTATACCAACATCCGATACTTTGCTATAAGCATTTAAGGTTAAAGGCTACAGCAAGGGAGTTGCCGGATGTAGAGGTTAGGTCTTTAAGCCAAGCCGTCATTATGTTACTAAAAAACATGGATGACATAGATGAAAATAGAAACACCATATTAAGAATCGCTTATGACAACAAAATAGACGAAAACGAAATAGATAACTGGTGTTTCATTTTAGAGCAAATTGCCGAATTACAAAAGGCCTGCTTTACAGTTAAATACTGTAGGGGTGAAAGGGGTTAAGATATGAAACGCAAGACGAAAGAAGAAATTGAAAGAGAAAATCGAGCATGGGAAGATTTGAGGGCTAATTTTGGAATTAGTGATTTAGATACCCTATGCAATGAGGTTGAAAGAACAAGGCCAAACTTAAGCTTTTTTGGTGGAACTATCAACCTTGAAGAAGTAGAGAGAATAAGGGCAGAAATATTTTAAATAAGGGGTTTAAAAATGTATTATTACAGCACGAAACAAGTAAGGTCAAACAAGGGGACTTTTTTAGAGTTGGTGAAAGAACAAGCAATAGAATATGAGGCAACGAAAATCGCTAAATCAGATGATGTATTTGAAATGATGAAAGCATTAAAAGTAGTTGAAAGGGATATAGAGCAATTTTGGACTATATGCCTTGATAGTAAAATTAGAGTTTGTGGTATATTTCTTATTTCGCAAGGATGTACGAATAGTGCAGTTGTAAAAAGCAAGGAAATATATAAACGTGCTTTAATGGTTAATGCTACAAGCGTCATATTTTCACATAACCATCCGAGTGGGGATACAACACCATCTGGAGAAGACATAATACTAACAAAAAATTTAGTAAGTGCCGGCCAATTACTTGGAATAGAGGTCTAGACCATGTAATAGTTAGCGATATGGGCCATTACAGCTTAAAGAAAAATAATTACATATAGGGGAGACAAAAACAATGAGAAGAGAAGAATTAGAGTATAGAATACAGAGGGCAGAAGTTAATGAGTTTACTAAGCTAGAAGAAATTCATAACTTAGATACGGAATATGATCCGTTGCCTTGGGACCTGCCATTTATAAATAAGAAAGGCAAGGCAGACACGCTAAGAGTCGGAGAAAAGCATAACTTCGATAAAACTATCAGAAAGGTGGTATTACCTGATGGAAGTTTCGCAAGTGTCTATAGATAAGCAGGAATTAAAGACCCTATTAACACAAATTAGAACAGGTATTTCCGAGGTTGGAAATATTAGGTATTCAGATGTCCATGCTGCAGATAAGCTAGAAGCCTATATAAAGTACTTGAACGATGAAATAGTATTCAAGTCCATAACTAATAAAAGGGCTAGGCAGGACGGCAGGGATAAGCCATATAGCCAACAGGAAATAGAAAACTTGAGAAGTAGGATATATAGGGCCGAAAAAAGGATAAACGATTTAAAATTCGTTTGGTCGCAGGCTAAGAAGATACATCTTAACAATGGCACCATTACGGAGATAGATATAGAACATAACCTACTATATCTATATGATAGGAAAAACATAGTAAAGAGCAATCCGGAAATAGTCAAAGAATTGAGGGCCATTAAGATTAAATGGTCTAGGAAAAACAATAGATTTCAAGGCTATTTAACAGTAAATAAGCTTGTCGAATTAAAGAAAATAATAATAAAATACGGAATCTAGTTAAACTAAATTCCGTACAGCATACGCAAGGAGAACATCACTAAACCAAGCGTATGAATTATAAAAATATTTTCAATAAGGTTGTAATAATTATAACATATATTTTCAAAAAGGAGAATAGGAAATGAAAGAAATCACATTAAAAAGGCTCAAGATTAATAATTTCAAGGGAATTAAAAGCCTAGATATTAGTTTTGAGGGCAAAGAAACTTATATCACTGGTGATAATGCCAGTGGTAAAACAACAATCTTTGACGCATTTACCTGGTTGTTATTTGACAAGGATAGCGACAATAGAACAAACTTTAGCATTAAGCCGCTAGACAAGAATAACATGCCTATAAGGGTTGATGTAGAGGTTTGTGGTGAGTTTGAAATTGATGGGGTCCTGCTATTACTTAAGAAAACATACAAGGAAGAATGGACTACTAAGAGAGGTACGTCAGAAGAAAAATTTACAGGTAATAAAACCTTATACGAGGTTGATGATGTACCTTACAACAAGAATGACTACAAAAAGTTAATAGAAGATAAATTCACTAGTGAAGATATCTTCAAGTTATTAACTAATCCATTGTACTTTAGTACTCAAATAAAATGGAAAGATGCTAGAGAGATAGTATTATCTATAGCTGGTGAAGTCGATATTAAAGATGTTATTACCTATAGGCCGGAGTTAGAGCCTATAGAGGATGAAGTTATCAACAAGGGAGTTGATAACCTGTTAAAAAGTAAAAAGGCTACTATGAAGAAGCTTGCAGACCAAAAGAAAGAAATACCTATAAGGATTGCAGAGCAGCAGAGGATGTTAACAAATATTAGCGTTGAAGACCTAAAAGACGCAATTAAGCTTAAAAATACCAAAATAGAGTCACTAGAACAAAAAGCATCAGGAATTAAGAATAATGTTGATGAGATTAACGCTTTACATGATAAGCGTACTGTTGAGGATACAAAATTAAGATATATTAGATCCGTTGCCAGTGATAGGGCTTTTAAGGTTAAGAATGAACTAAGGGAAAAGATTAGTACAAATAAAGCCAAGGAAAGAGAACTAAGGGACATTATGAATGATTACGAGGCTACACAAAAGGCATTAGAAAATGAATTAAAAGCCTTAAAGATAGCCAAAGATAAATATGCCGATGAATATAGCGAAGCTTATAAGTCAAAAGCTGATTTATCTACTATCAAAGAAAATTGCCCTTATTGTGGTAAGCCTTTAGATAATTTTGAGGAAGAAAAAGAAAAATACTTAGAGTTATTCAATGGTGATAGGGCCAAGAAGTTGGAAAGTATCACTACTAAAGGTAAGGAAACAGCTAAGAAGATAGAGGATAACGAGGCAGAATTAAAAGATATTATTGACCTAAAAACAGAACAATTTAAAAAGGTTAATAAAGTTAGCATGGCCGTTATGGAGTTACAGAAGGAACTAGATCAGTTTGATAATAAGCCAATATACACTAGTGAAGAACTAGAACAGCTTAAAGGCTTAGAAGAAAACATAAAGGCTATTGATGAAGAAATAGAAAATGTCAAGAACAACAGCAACAACGAGGAAAAGGAAAAGTATAAGGCTTTAATTAGCGAACATAAGGAAAAGTTAGAAGTTATGCTAGAAAACCTTGGTAAATCAAAGGTTGATGATGAAATAAAAACTAGAATAACAGACCTTGAAGAAAAAGAAAAAAGCCTAGTTAAAGAGTTGGCCTGCATAGAAAGAGATATTGAGTTATGCGAGTTATTTATTAAATCTAAGGTTGATATCCTAGAGGGCAATATTAACAAGCATTTCAATGGAGTAGATTTTAAGTTATTTGAAACGCAGGTTAATGGCGGAATAAATGAGTGTTGTCAGGTAATGGTAGATGGTGTTCCATTTAATGACCTTAACACAGCTAAAAAGATTAATTCCGGATTAGCGATTATAAATACAGTTAGCAAGCACCATGAAATAAAGCTACCAATATTTATAGATAATAGAGAATCAATTATATTGCTAAAAAATGTTGATACACAGGTTATTAACTTAAGGGCAGACAATGTAGAAGAATTACAAATTTCAGGAGGTACATTCAATGAGTAATCAAGTTACACGAAGTAAAAAGCCAGAATCAATTAAAAGCATTACAGATAACGCATTAAGCACTATTACTAAGTATATGAATGATGGAGTTTTGCATTTACCTAGTACATACAGCGTTGAAAATGCTATGAAATCAGCTTATTTAACTCTATTACAGACAACAGACTCAAGCAATAAACCAGTACTAGAAACGTGTACAAAAGAATCAATATATCAAGCGTTGCTTGATATGGCTGTACAAGGACTAACACCAGCAAAAAATCAGTGTTATTTTATACCATATAAAAACAAGTTGACACTATCAAGATCATACCTTGGGACAATAGCCGTAACGAAGGCAACTGTTCCGGAGATTAAAGATGTAAAAGGATATGCGATTTATGATAAAGATACTTTTGAAACGGAATTTGATTACAATACCGGATGTATAAAGATAAAAAAATTCGAGAGAAGTTTTGAAAATATTGATACTAGCAAAATAAAAGGTGCTTTTGCATTAATAATAGGTGAAAAGGGTGTTTTACATACAGAAGTAATGAATATGGCACAAATAAAAAATGCTTGGTCTATGGGGGCTACTAAAGGAAATAGTAAGGCACATACACAGTTTACCGACCAAATGGCAATAAGGACTGTAGTAAATAGGGCTTGTAAATTCTACATAAATACATCTGATGATATGAATTTATTGTTTTCAGACTCATATAGCAATAGCGATGAAGAAAAAACAGATAAAAGACAGGCTGAAATTATTGATAGTGCTGTTGAAGAAGAAATAAATAGCAATGCTAACAACGAAGTTATAGATGCCGATTTTGAAGAGGTGGAAGAAACTCCAACGGAAACTAAACCAACTACTAATAAAGAAGAAAAACCTGCAGATGAACAAATGATGTTTGATGGATTTGAAGAAGTAGAAGATCCGGTTGTACCATTTTAGCCATGAATAAGATAAAAGTATTAGGCTCTGGGAGTAGTGGTAACTGCTACTCCCTAGAGATAAACGATGAGATATTGTTACTAGATGCAGGGTTTAAGTACAAGGACATACTAAGATTTATAGATTATAGGGTTGATAAGGTTGCAGGGTGTTTAACAACACACTTACATAATGACCACTCTAAAGGGGTTAAAGAATTAGTTGAAAATGGAATCAACGTATATGCCCTTACAAGTGTATTTGAACACAAAGACGTATTAAATCATAGGTGCAAGGTTGTAAAGGCTAATAGCCGGTATATAGTAGGGAATTTCAATATACTGGCCTTTGAGTTAGAGCATGATGTGGAAAATGTAGGTTTTCTAATTAAACATACACCAACAGGCGAGACAATTTTATATATAACTGATACTTACTATGTTAAATATCGATTTAAAAATGTTAATCACATCTTAGTTGAATGTAACTACTCAAAAGAAATAATTGATAGAACATTAGAAGATAAGATGTTTTTAAGAAATAGAGTTGTTCAATCTCATTTTGAGTTACAGAACTGTATAGATTTTTTAAAAGCTAGTGATTTAAGTAAACTAAAAACTTTAACATTAGTACATTTATCAAATGCTAATTCAGACGCAGAATTATTTAAAAGTGAGGTTGAAAAAGCTATAGGCCATCCGGTTAATATAGCAAAGAAAGGATTAGAAATTTATTTGTAAAGGGGTGTATATATGAGTTATGACAGAGCATTATTACTAGCAGTAAATAAGTTGGAATGGCAGGTAGCCAATGGTTATCGAAAAAGCTTTAATGATGAAGATGTTGGCTACTATGCGGATGAAATTTATATGCTGCACAACACCTTTAGAGGGAGGGGGTAGAAATGGCAAGACCTGTTAAAGAGGGGTTAGACTATTACCCTTTAAACGCTGACTTTATGAGTGATATTAAAGTTAGAAGATTAATAAGGTCTTTTGGAAGTAAATCAATAGGGATAGTAATAGCCTTACTAGGTATGATCTATGGTGATAAAGGATATTACATACTACTAAATGATGATGTTGCTTTTATAATTTCAGAACAAACATTAGAAGATGAAGATCTAGTAAATCAAATTATAAATAAACTTATCGAAATAGAATTTTTTGATAAAAACTTATATGAAAAACATAGAGTTTTAACATCAAAAGGAATACAAAAAAGATTTATTTCAGCAACTGAAAGACGAAAAGATGTAAAGTTAATCACAAAATATAACTTAGTTAATGTAGACAATAACTCTGGTTCAGATGTAGTTAATGTAGACAATAACCCAGTTAATGTAGACAATAACTCTGGTTCAAGTGTAGTTAATGTAGACAATAATCAACAAAGAAAAGAAAAGAAAAGTAAAGTAAAGAAAAGTAAAGAAAAACAAAGTAAAGAAAATACAGATGATAGCTGTAACGCTCCTAGTGCAGAGCGAAGAGTACGCACTTTTACTTTTGAGTCTTTGGTCGTTGAAAAATACGGGAAAGACGAATGTTTGACGGATACTTTCAGGGACTTTGAAATCATGCGAAAGGCTATTAAAAAGCCACTCACAGAGCGAGCCACTAAGGTATTACTAGGCAAATTAGATAAATTGGCTGGCAATGATAAAGAGCTAGTTATTAAAATCCTAGAACAAAGCATTTTGAATAACTGGCAGTCAGTTTATGAGTTGAAGGGTGGTGTTAATTATGGCAATAGCAGATATTCAAAGCCTAATGCAACAACTACAAGCCAAGCAAAGGACAAGTGGGATGAATACGACTTCGGAGATAGTGGCCTATAAGTGCGAGAAGTGTAAGGATTTAGAATATATACCCACGATTATTGACGACCAAGAAGTTATGATCGAGTGTAGTTGTAAGGCTGAAAAAAATCACGAAAGGGCCTTGAAGTATTCAGGAATTTACGAAAAATTTAGATCTAAGACTTTTTCAAACTTTGAAGAGAATCCGGCCAATGAGGGAGTTAAGAAAGCTTGTATTGAATACGTCAAAACCAAGGCATATCAAGAGGGGGCAAGTATCATGATATTAGGCCATGTGGGAAGCGGTAAGACTCACTTAGGCATGGCAATAGCTAATAACTTAATACATGACGGGGTCTTTGTTAAATACCTAGACTATAGGCAATTTATAACCCTAATTAAGCAAATGATTACAGACAAAGAGGGCTATCAGGAACTCATAGAAAGCGTTAAAAGGGCCGATGTATTGTTCCTAGATGATTTATTTAAGGGTGAGCCTACAGAGGCAGATAAAAAAATCTTATTTGAGATTATCAATGCTAGATACTTGATGGATAAGCCTGTAATCATAACATCAGAGTTATTGCCAAGCGATATGATTAAGATTGACGAAGGGATAGTTAGCAGGCTAATGGAGATGTCACAAAAATATACGCTAATGTCAACCGATAAAAACAAGAGGTTAGAGCATTGGCGAAAGAAAAAATAAAAAAAATAAAACAAAGGGGAAAATGAAAAATGTATGTTAAAAACGCAATAATTCACCTAGTGGATAAGAGTATGGATGGAGCATTACTAAACAATGTTGAGTTACCAGTAAGGACTAATCAGGATGTTAATAGCATGGTGGAAAGCTTAGTTAGGTCGCTAATTAACAGCAAATATACAAGGACTTGTAAATATCAAGACTTTACTAATAGCGAGCTAAGGGCTTGTACGGAAAGTATGATATATAGCGATGAAGAATTTATCAACAACTCTAAGAAATTAGCAGAACTATTACATGCTGCAAGTTGTAAGAATAGTAGCATAGATAGTAATGATTTCTTAGTTGTTAGCTATAAACACAAGGATAAGAATTATGTTGCAGGTATATGCCTAGAGTATACACAGATATTTACAAACAAGATCAGGCATGATGATGGAAAGCCGATTATAGAGTTATCAATAAATAACAAGGCACACCCTAAAAAGCCTAAATATAGCCTAGGTTTTACTTGTGGCCTAACAGGGATGAATGATACATGGGATGTACTAGCCCTAGATAGTGCTTTTGGAAAGGGTAAGAAAGCTGAATCAGACTTTATCAACGAATTTCTAAAAGCTAATGTAGTTGAAGATAGCAGGTTTTTAACAAATAAAATAATAGAATTGGTTAAAGGATGGGTTTCAGTTAACTATATAGATGATTTAAACGAGGGTTTAAACATAATATATGACCTACATTACTGCCTAACAGAGGGTAATAAGTTTAATTTTGAAATATTTGCGAAGGATTTTATTCATAACGACCTTAAAAGGAAAAACTTCCTGCTATTTATGTCAGAGAAAAAGATGTCAAAGGAATTTGATATAGATACGCATTTTGCTGAAAGAAAATTAAAGAAAATTAAAATAAAAAATGATATGTGTACAATCACAATAAAAAGTGAAGATTTGCAAAGGCTTAAATTTCAGGAATCAGAAAATTTATTAGCTAACGTAAAATTAATTGGTATTGGAACATTTGAGTATATGTAACAGGAGATAGGAAGTATGGAGAAAAAAGAACTAAGCAGGAAAGATTGGATCATAGAATATCTTGAAAATAGCATAGATGATAATGCAGGTTTTAACCTTGAGTGGGAGTTAAAAAAAGACAATAAGACATTCATAACTAGTGTGACTAAAATAACCCCTAGCATGCTGCAAGATACACTTAAATTCGTACTAAACGAGTTAGACGAAGATTTAAACTATATAGGTAATGATGAGATTGGTGCAGGCTTTACAGCAAGGATAAAAGGTTGGGAAATGTTTGACGTTGAGGAGTGGTAGATATGATACTTAGGACTAAAAACAACCCTTGTTACAGGTGTAAGGATAGGGAGTTATATTGTCATGATAATTGCTATAGGTATGCAACATATAAGCAGAAAATGGAGCGTGCCAGCAAGGCAGCTAGAGAGCATAAGGAAATTAACAACTATATCCATACTGTTGTATGTGCAACAAGAAATGGCCAAAGGCGATTTAATACTAAAATGGGACAAAAATAAAAGATACATTTACCGGGGGATGTTTAGTTATGAGATATAAAAGAAAGTGTAAATACTGCGAAAACAAAGAGGGCCATATATTAGAACAAAAGAAAAATCTGATTTATGTAACTTGTGGGGTATGTGGAGAAGTTATAGACATTGTAGGAGGTAGGATGGCTAAGCAATTAAAAGAAAAACTAAAAGGAGTTGTTTAGTATGGATAAAGTTAGAGAGTTTAATAGTTTAGAGTTTGGCTTAATTAGGTCGGTAATGATAAATAATGAACCTTGGTTTGTTGGCAAGGATATAGCTTGTGCATTAGGATATGCAAACCCTAGTAAAGCCTTGACAGACCATGTAGACCCTGACGATAAGGTTAGTGACAAACTCAGTAACGAATCGTTATTGAGTTTAGGTCAGAGAGGTGGATGGCTAATTAATGAGTCAGGAATGTATAGCCTAATTATGGGAAGCAAACTTGACAAGGCTAAGAAGTTTAAGAAGTGGGTGACTAGTAAAGTATTGCCGGATATACGCAGGACAGGAATGTATGCGACAGATGAACTTTTAAATAACCCTGATTTACTAATTCAGGTAGCAACACAGCTAAAAGAAGAAAGACAGGCAAGGGAACAACTGGAACTTATCAACCAAGCTAATCAACCCAAGGTATTATTTGCTGATAGCGTAGCAAGTAGCAAGCAGACGATACTAATAGGGGACTTAGCCAAGCTAATCAAACAGAATGGCTATGACATAGGACAGAATAGATTATTTGAGTGGTTAAGAGCTAATGGATACCTGATAAGTAGAAATGGTGAAAGTTATAATATGCCAACGCAGAGAGCCATGGACTTAGAATTATTTGAAGTTAAGGAAAGAACACACTTAAATCCTGATGGGTCAGTAAGGCTGACTAAGACTACCAAGGTAACTGGTAAGGGGCAAGTGTATTTTATAAACAAGTTTTTGGAAAATTAAGGAGGCTAACAACATAGAAATATGAATGAAATCAAGATACTAGAGTTATTTGGTGGAATCGGAGCACCAAGAATAGCATTAAGAAACATTGGAGTACCAGTAAAATCTATTGATTATGTTGAGGTAGACGAAAAGGCGGTAAGAACATATAATGCCTTATTTCCTGAAGAACTTGAATATAAAAAACAAGATATTGTTGATTGGGACTTGAAACCTGACATATTAATTCATGGGTCACCATGCCAAGATTTTTCCATAGCCGGACAAAAACTTGGGGGAGATGAAGGATCAGGAACAAGGTCAAGTCTTATGTGGGAAACATTAAACATTATTGAAAAAATGGGGGGGTGGAAGCCTAAGATAGTTGTTTGGGAAAATGTAAGAGGTGTTTTATCAAAAAAAATGAAACATAATTTTAACAAATATATAGAGCAAATGAACAAGTTAGGATATTCTAGCAGTTATGAAGTTTTAGATGCAAGAGATTTTGGACTGCCACAAGCTAGAGAAAGAGTGTTTGTAATATCAATATTAAACGGAAAAGAGTTTGATTTTTCACTTCTCGAAAAAAAGACTATGCGAAATATAGAAGAATTTATAGAGAAAGAAGTGGACGAACATTACACAGTCACGCAAAAATCAATGCTAAGCAAAATAAATCAAACAGAAAAACCCGAAGGGGGATTCACTAGAAAGGTAAATGTTATAAAAGAATATGCTTATACCATAATGTGTAAACAAATGAGGTGTCCTAATAGTGGAGTTATAGACCTAGAAAATGGCCAATACAGGTATTTAACCGAGAGAGAATGTTGGAGATTGCAAGGATTTACAGATAAAGATTTTGACGCTGCATTGGAAGTACACCCAGGTAAAAATGGTTGCCTAAATGGTGCATTGTATAAACAAGCGGGGAATGCCATGCCGGTAGCAGTTTTGGAAAGTATATTTGAATTGCTGCTAGATAAATATTTGAAATAAAAGGAGATAAAAAAATGAACAACTATATCAGAAAATTAATAGATGACAACTGGGAAGATATAAAAGAGTTTATTGTTAAAAAGGCAGAGGCAGAGCAGAAACCTAAGACTATATGGGATTTAGATGCTGTAAACGGAGAAGAAGAATATTATTACATAACTGAAGACGGAGAAATTAAAACAACTTACTTTGATAGCTTATATGATGAAAAAGTTAGAAATTTAGGGAATGCGTTTTTAACTAAAGTGGAAGCTGTAGTTGAATTAGAAAGACGTAAGATAGAGGCTACTATAAGAAAGCATAGTAAGCCGTTTGAAGCTGGTAAGCCTAATTATGTCATAGTATATAATCACAGTAGTAAAACAATGATTGTTGACTGTTATCGGTTTATAGATTGTGGTTTACCTTGTTTTGAAAGCAAAGAAATAGCACAAAAAGCAATAGATGAAATTGGTAAGAATATACTTAAAAAATACTGGTTTGGAATTACTAAATAGTGTAATAGTGGGATATGCAAAAATTGCACAGGCCACCATAAAGGGAGTAT
>OHAF01001996.1_pt1 | contig 16851 bp, 13 predicted proteins | sample 1577041 | NCBI WGS metagenome assembly OHAF01 (sample SAMEA3541495, study PRJEB24748) | human gut metagenome | biome: human gut; feature: human-associated habitat; material: faeces | place: China | collected 2012
TTGTAGGTTTCGTTGGAGGCGCGGAGTGAAGTGAGCAGATCTTTCAATTTGACATGGCCTTCCTTTTATATTCTGCAAAATGACCCGCCCCGAAGCTTCCCCGGCGGGCTGTTCTGCGAAAAAAATTTACATATTAAATATAGTGTAACACACCATTTCCCAAAAAACAAATATTCCGACAAAATTCTTTTTCGAGCGTAAAACCCGTGCAGTGCTAAGTTGTGCGGATTGCATAAAGGTTGGGTTAATCCCTACAAACTGCAGGGTAATCTATCGTACTTCATAACTTTTTCACCATGGGCAAAGAATGAGCGATACATCGTTTGTTAACGATTATTTCAAACTTTTTCTATTTTCTTGAAATATATTATTGCTATTTTGCACAAAATCTGCTATACTTAACACGATCTTTCAATCACATTGCGCTTACGCACCTTTGTAAGCGACTACCATGAGAAGGAGGAATTTTTTATGGAAAAATACATTACAGATGAACGCACGGGGCTAAAATATGAGTTGGTCGGTGATTATTACCTTATCGCCGGAGATGACGAGTTGTGGGAAGAACAGAAGCCAATCGGCATATGGGGGCAGCGTCATCACGAGTATCTACGCCGCAACAAACAAATTACTTTGTCAAGCTTGCAAATCAGTGGTAAGTTAAACAGTTATCTTGCCGATATTGACCGTCAGGCTGAGGAAATGTTCGAGCTATTGGTAAATCAGATGGCTGCGGCAGAGGGTGTTACCGAGCAGTTAAAAGCCGCCGACCAAATGGCTTGGACCGGCAAAATGAACAGCATACGAAATCGAGTTATTGAGATCGTAAACAGTGAAATAATATTCAAATGAGATTTATCTTGGGGCGATTGTATTTATTTAATGCAATCGCTCTCACCCGTTTTCAATAAAAAGTTTTAGCTTTCATCAGTGAATAAAACGTCATATTCGTTAGAAACAACACAATGTATACGAATCAAACGTAACAAAGAAGTCATTGCATTTTCGGCGCGAATGGTATATAATAATTATGTGTAATTATTTGATGATGGGGGGGTAAACGTTGAATAAAACAAGCATAGCACTAAACCGAATGTTTACCCAAGCGACTTTTAGAGATTTGCTGTATTATCCTTTAAAATCTGATACTTATGCATATGTGGTTAAACGATATATACAAAATCCTGACAGCAAAGACAATGGGGAAATAATCTCAGAGATTTATAGTTATATGCAAAGAAATTATAGAAACGAGTATTTCTATAAAAACACGTTATTGAACAAACTTTTGCTGGGCGTTCATAAGCCAACCACTACAACGGCACTAACTGAAATCCCAATCGGGAAATCCAAGGCAGATTTTATTTTGATTAATGGCAAGGCTGTTGTTTACGAAATCAAAACTGCACTTGATACATTTGAGAGATTAGAAAGCCAATTAGAAGATTATTATAAAGCCTTTGATCATGTTGCTGTTCTTACTGATGAAAAAAGTAAGAGTACAATTCAGAAATTATTAAATGATACACCTGTGGGGATATACTTGATGACAAACCGTAATCAAATAAGCGCTGTAAAAGAACCACAACCCCATACTAAGCAATTAAACTCGGGAGAAATATTCAAGGTTATGAATAAAGACGAGTACGAATCTTTGCTGATGCAGTTTTATACGAAATTGCCGAAAGTCCCTCCGGTAAAATACTATAGTGAATGCAAAAAAATGTTTTGTGATATTGATATATCAAAATCTTATCCCGCATTTATAAAACAGCTAAAGAAACGCAATCGCATTGAAATTGCTAATTACAGTAGTGTTCCTTACGAATTAAAATCTCTGATTTATTTCGCGAAGTTTAAAGAACAAGATTATAATTATTTGTTTGACTTTTTAAAATCAAATTTTAAGGGGTGAAGTAGTTGTATTTCCCATATTTAAGAGGTAGGCAATTTGAATTAATTGCCGTTAGAGAATTAGCTGAGAAAGGAAAGCTTAGAAAGTGTGTCATTCCTATTATAGAACCAGTAAAGCTTTCGGCGACAATACTAAGCACAATCTCTGCATGTGAAAAAAGCAACAATGAAATTGCGGTTATCTCTAATCCTCAAGTTGGCTCACTATATGCGGATGCACAAAAAGATAAAACGGGGAAAAAATTAAACGAATTCTTTTCTCGGATTATTAGCAGTAGTGCAGTAATTAATGCGGTCTTAGCTGCAAAAGACTCGAAGACAACATATGACCACCTAATTAACTCAGGTGTTTCTCCAGCCGAAATACTTGCAATATTTTCGGATCGTAGTTTTATTTCCGATTATGAAAATGTCTTCGGTAAAACATTCAAATATGGTGTTGTGCCATATGATGCATCTTTTAGACGTATTCGTGGAAGTAGAATAATGATTACGGATAGATTTGAGCCAATAAAAAAAGATAGAAACAATGATTATCGTAAAAACGTAGATCAATTTTTTTCAGATGACCATATTTATTTTAAAGACGATGGTTATTTTGGCTTTTCAGATTATTCAATTGTTGGCAAAGAGTATCAAGACAGTGGTTTTGCCCCGTATGCAGTAGCAATACATATTGTGTATTTTGATGATGACAAAGAATTGCGCATAAGGCACTTTGTTTCTGACAGCAATGATGATATAAGTGACCCTGCTAATAAGTTCTATGAGGCTGTCTCAAAATTGGTCATGTGGAACAAAGAAAAAAAATTATCTACAGAAGGAATGCGAGGCTTTGAAGAGTTGTATGATTCAGGAGCGTATCCCGGTCTTGGTGTTGTAAAAAAGCTGTCTATTATGCATCATCTGGAATTAATCGGTGAGTTTTTAGAGGATAACTGAGATGATTGTTTGTAGTGATTGCTTTTCTGATGCGGAAATTAAAACAAGAATTGAATCCTATGGAAAAAAGGGTACATGTCAATTTTGCGGTAAGACAGAGTGCTATATTTACGACTCAAATGAAGATAGTTATTTAAGCGGTATTTTTGATAAAATCATAAATCTTTATTCACCTGTTTCAAGTCTTTCAAAAAAAGTTCCGGCATCAAAACAAACATTTTTAAAATCCGAATTTTCAAAAAGCTGGGGATTTTTTAATAAATTATCTGAGGAACAGATATACAATATTTTGGTTGAATTGTCTTCGGACCTTTACTCTGAAACTCCCGAACTGTTTGACTCTCCGATAATAAATGCTCAAATTGATGATACCACTTCTATTACCGAAAATTCAATCCTAAGAGGATATAAATGGGATGATTTTGTTTTTTCCCTAAAACATCAAAATAGGTTTCATACAGGTTATATGAATACTGATATTTTAGAAAAATTTTGTTCATACATAAGGAAACCGTATAAAAAAGGTACTAAATTTTACCGCGCGCGCATATCTTCCAAAAAGGGGTTTGAGCCAATTGATATGGGAGCGCCAAAGGCAGACATAGTATCAGATGGACGCGCTAATTCTGCGGGTATCCGAAGACTTTATCTTGCAGATGATTTTCTCACCACCATTTATGAAACCCGAGCGGGAGCTTTCGATTTTGTATCGGTTGGTTGTTTTGAATTACAAAAAGATATTACAGTAGTTGATTTCAAACTGATTAATCAAATTAGCCCAGTTACAGAGGGACTAAGCGCTCTTCAGTATATTATAAACAGAGATTTATTGAATAAAATTAATGATGAAATGGGAAAAACTATGCGGCGTAGCGATAGTGTATTGGATTATCTCCCAACTCAATATATAACTGATTTTATTCAATCTATTTCTTATGAAGATGGTCCTGAATACGATGGTATCGAGTATAGAAGCACATTGCATCCTGCAGGGTATAATCTTGCGATTTTCAAACCAGAGTTATTCAAGTGCATTTCCGTAGATGTTTATAGAGTTAATGAGATTAAATATGATCCTATGAAAATATAAAGTTTTAATATGGTGTTTATACTCTAATAATGACAGTGATTTATTAAGAAAGCATCCCCTTCGTGCCATAAACAGCACGAAGGGGATGTTTTTACTCAACGCTCAAAAATCCGCCTATAAAGGCATCGGGGAAGATAAATTGTTTTTCGCCCGCAGCGAATTTAACGCGTATATACTTTTTAGCCTTGTCCATCCAAACAACGCTACCTTCGCCGAAGGTCTTGTGTTTTACCGCAGTTCCCACACCTACGGGAGCAAGAAGCTTGTCCCAATCTTTTTCGGGGGCGGGCTGCGAGGTGGTAGCAGGCTTGTAGCCTGCCCCTACGCTATGCACTGTATCGTTTGTTTTGGGCTGAATATTTGCCGCTTTAGTGTCGGTGGGGCTAATTGCCTCTGTTAAATCGGCAATGGTTGCCTGCTGCTTTGAATAAAGCGCCTCGTATTCTTCACGGCGGAGTACCGTATCCCAGCCGCCGACCGCCTCTCCCTCGTGCTTGTCAATCCCAGTGTAGGAAAGACTGGAGTTTTCATATTTACGGAAACCGAAAATTCCCTGATTCATCTTTTCGGGGTCAAACAAGCCTATGGAACAGAGAATATCAAAATCCTTAACCGAAAGACCCGTTACTTTCTTAAAAAGCTCCGGTTCAATCTGCGTTATAACATCCTTTATTGTCTGCTCACGGTAGTCCGTTAAATACATAAACGCCGGAATACGGGCGGCGAGCTTGAGCAAATTTTCCTGCACCTGTTTTCGCAGTGATTTTGCTTTCTTTTCGTCTTCTGAAAGTTCCTTTTTCTCTTCCTTTGTAAGGGCGTCGCCTTTTTCTTTTTTAAGCTTTTTAACCTTTTCCGAGCGGTTTATAATTGTCTGTATTTCGGAATTAAGCGAACGGAAGCCCTCAATATTCATAAGCGCATCCAGTGCATCCTGATTGCTTTGCAGCTTTTTAAGAGTATCATTGTCAACATGAACAAGCAACGCGGTTTGCCAGCGCTTTGCAAGCAATGTGGCGGATGTTCCGGCATATGTAATATCCAGTATGTCCTGTGCGTCTATTCTGTTCATTGATGACCCGTCAAACGCAAGCACCGGCAGAAAGCTTATAAACTCCGAAACCTTTTGCTCCGGGCTTGTATCATCCACTTTTAAACGGCAGGAATAGTCTGAAATTTGGTGAAGCGCACGCTCTAAAGCAAAGTCAAATACATAGCACTCCTGCTTTACAACCTCACGGTTGCCGTGCTCGTCTTTAATTTCCCAAGGCGACTGCACACGGAATGCCGTTTGAAAATATGTTTCGGGCGATTTTAAGTTGCGCAGCATAAACACGCCCGCCCACGGTCTTACCGTAACGCCGGTTGTAAGTTTGCCGCAGGATAGCGTTATAGTCTTTGTTTTAAGCGGGTCGCCCATAGCGTTAAGCACGGGTGCTAATGCGTCTATGCCTATACCCGCCTTTGTTCCCGCACACACTATAACCTTATAATCGTCAAAGAAATTGTTTTGCTTTTTCCGCAGCAAATTATCCATTGCATAGCAGCTTGCCACATTCGGCAAAAACCAAAGCGTGTGTGAAAGTACATTAAGCAGTGTTGTGTCCGAAAACGGCATAGGCGGTCGCTCTGCACCGAGCTTTAAGCCGTCTACGGGCATATAGTTGCCCTGTATCATTTTAAGCCAGTTTTGCACATAATCCTCATATACAAATTTTGCGGTTTCCGGTTTGCCCTTTTCCTCATATTCGGCACGGAAAAACTCGTTGATATCAAATTCGTCATAGCCCTCGCTTGTGGCAACATTTGTAATGGAGTCTGGCACCTTATATGTCAGCATAATCATTTTTGGCAGTGCCGCATACGGGTTTTCACCCGGACCTTCCCAGTTTTCCTTTGCCGACTGTTCATCCGAATATGTCCAGTTAAAAACCTGATCCTCTAAAAATTCGCCGGAATTGAGCGCCCTGAACGGCGTGCCCGAAAGATAGAGATAATGAAAAGCGGATATGGGCAGGAAAGTTTCGTTAATGGCGTTTCCCGCTTCTTCCTTTTGATATTTTTCAATATCAAAATCGTCGTTTTCCTCGTCAAACCTTTCAAAGAGGTTTTTGGCATTTTCACGCCACGCGCCGAAGTGGTATTCGTCAAACACCACCAAGTCCCAGTTAGTTGAGTGTATAAACTCATTTTTTGCTTTAATGCCACCTGCGTCATTTGTGCCGAGCAAGTCCTGAAACGAGCCGAAAACAACAATAGACTTTGTTTTATCGCAAGCCTCAAACTGTTCGTCAAGCTGCTTTGCGTCAAACCGCGCCTCTTTATTGGAAACAAACTGCCACCCGGCAAAATCAACATGGTGTGTAAGATCTTCCTGCCACGCCGATTCAACCGCGGGCTTAAAGGTTAAAATCAGGATTTTTTTGAAATCCATAGCCCGTGCAAGCTGATATGTTGCAAATGTTTTGCCAAAACGCATTTTAGCGTTCCATAAAAATTTAGGCGGACGGGTCGGGTCTTCTTCCTTTGCCTGTTCAAAATATTTTTTCGCCATTCCAACTGCGGTCTGCTGCTCTTTACGCATAGAAAAAGTCCAGGTGCGCTGTCCCTCAAAACGAATACCGGTGCGCATTTCCTCTATTGCGTCAAGCGCTTCCTTTTCGGTGCAGCAAAACCACTCGTTGAGGTCTTCGCCCTCGTTTAATTGCCGAAAACCTTTGTGCTTTAGCAATCGGTGAATATCTTTATCCGTAAAGCAAGTTCCGTCAGAGCGCATTGCGGATTCCTTGAATAAAATTCTAAACGGAATCGCAGCGGTATGCAGTTGTTCCTTGATTCTCGTTTCCGTGTCTTCACGGTCGGTATATCCGATTTTTATGTAGCCGTTATGGTCGGCAACATCGGGCAGAGTGTAGCCGTAAATTGTGGGCACAACCGCAGGACGATTGTGTAGAATGTCGGATAGGCTGATATTATTCGCCATCAGTTTTCACCTCCCGGTATATCCATTGGGCGTATCGTATTTTCAATATAGCTGATTTCAGTTTCGGTTAAATTATACTTATTGTAAAGAGACACATCTGTCCAAGATTTTGAAAAATCAACCCACGGAACAAATTTGAAATTCGCTATCGATAGATTCATACCTATCAATGTTTGCAATATCAAAAATCTAACAAATTTTGTTCTGAGATAATTATACACATTTGTTGCTTCACTCATTTTTGGCGTAGGGCATATTGTCAAGTATGATTGATTACATATTTGTGATGGTGTCAGTAATTCCATTCGACTTAACACCCTGTACATTCCCGCCTTATCAGGAGCACCCGCATGTTCGCAAGATAATTTGGAAATCATAGGTTTATACATATCAATTGTATCTATCGATTTTTTTACATCTCTGCGGCGAACATATGACCATCCTTTACTGCTGAGCAGCTGGCAATCATCTGCGTATACCTTTTCTGAGTCACCCACATATGTAGATAAAAAGCCATATGGCGTTTGCGAACTACATCCTCCCGCTGAATTCAACATTTTTTCTTTCTTCGCAAGCACTTTATCTACAATTGATAATGCCTCATTGCTTCGAATAAATATATCAAATTCATTCAGCTTTCTTTTGGATGTGGTTTCTTTTCCATTATTTATATTTGTGTATTCACAAAGTGTGTGTTCTGCGGAATCATATAGAAAATAGCAAACACCACCGTTTAAATCTACCCCCGGAAAACAATCATTGGCATTTGAATAATCGACAATTTTACTAATGTGCTTATCATTAAGCATAATCTTTCTAAAATCTTCCAAACCGACTCCGCCTGCAAACCATCTGTCCGGAATAATCATTGTAATGTATCTCGGATTCAGTTTTTTTACTTGCTCAAAGAATTTATGATATATAGGTATTGCACCCAATCCTTTTCCGCTGTCATTTACTTTAAGCTGATATGGCGGATTTGATATAATCACATCAAATTTCATATTAAAAATCTCCTCGGGATCGCTCAGGTGAATTAGTTCATATGCATATGTCTCTAATTCTTTGTCCCTTTTCCACTGCTCTTTGTTTGCTCCGCAATACTTGCATTTTCCATTCACCCAAGTATGGTTTATTCTTCTGTATCGAATGTTTCCCTCGGCGTCATCAAAGTGCGTGATTGAGTACGGACCGTTCGGATATTTCGAGCAATAAAGACTTCGGCGGGATATAAGACTTGTCAGTTCTGTAATGGCAATTCCGAAAAGCTGTTTATGAAAAATATGATTTATGCGCTGTTGTAAATCGGGAATTTTATCTTCAAGCCCCACCAATAACCGTTTAGCGATTTCACGGAGAAATACGCCGGTTTTGCAAGCCGGGTCTAAAAATGTAGTATTCGGGTCGCAAAATAATTCCTGCGGCAAAAGGTCAAGCATTTTATTCACCACATCGGGCGGAGTGAAAACCTCGTCGTTTGAAAGATTTGCAAGGCATGAAAGTACATCGGGCGTGTGCTGCGTTTTATCCTTATAGATTTTATCAAAAAAACTGTCAGCCATTTTTCCATATCCTCCTGTAATTTATAGGCGGATATTCGCATATCGGCTCCGCCATATATTCTCCTGTAACGGGGTTTTCAGATAAATAACGGGTTATATCGTTTTCCGTATCGAACAGCGTACTTTGTTTTTGTGTTGGCTTTTCATTTGCTTTAAGCAAAACATCAAGGCGAAAATCACGCCTTTTAAGTTTTGTCCCGAGCATCAAACTCCATTCCGGGAAAATTATCGGAATATCGGTGTCATTTTGGTGTTCGTCAACGCACATTAGCGTCAAGGCGTTGCCGCATAAAATATTTTTCTCTAAAATGTACTTAACCGATTTGCGAGTATCGTCATTGCATTGCTTTTTGCAAACCGATTTATATTCCTTTTCCCAAATGGCATACAGCCGCTTGCGGCATTCCTCGGTGTTATCCTGCATAATGTCAACGCCGTAAATACTTGAAACGGCAAGCACGGAATATCGGTCAAAGTCATACGGATTACTTTTATAAAGTCTTCTTGCGGTTGCCAGTTTTCTTGTAAGAATTTCGGCAAGAAAATTGCCGTTGCCGCAGGCAGGCTCAAAAAAACGGCTGTCAATTCGGTCACATTCCTGTGCGACTAAATCGCACATTGCTTTGACCTCACGCTCGGCGGTAAAGACTTCGCCGTGATCGGCAACCCTCTGCTTTGATTTAACTTGTTTTGTCACGCCTTTTCTCACCCCTAAATTTGCGACATAATACTGATTATGTTGTAAATCGGGTAATAAAAAAGACTTGCCGGAACACAGCAAGCCATAAAAGAGTATAAAAAGCCAAGCCTTGTTTTCCGGTTCAAAAAGTGTACCCTAAAAAAGGCTTTATTGTGTTGTTCAATTCTTGACAATTTCGTGCTTTCGCACTTTTCATCACTGTCGTTCTTTACATTATCTCGTTTTTGTGCTATAATTCAATATATATAATGAGGGGTATATGTAGTTACGAGCATTTCAGATACAACATAATCAGTATTATGTGAACGCCGCCGATTTCGGTGGCTTTTTTCATATAATCAGCCGCATATTCTCCATACGCTGACGGTGTTCTGTGCCTGTGGAAATGATATAAATTCTTGTGGTGTTGATACTTGAGTGGCCGAGAATGTCTGCAAGCTTGGCAATGTCTTTTTCAATTCCGTAAAACACACGGGCAAACAGGTGGCGCAGGTTATGCGGAAATACCTTTTGCGGATTGACATTTGCTTCTTCACATAAGGCTTTCATTTCCCGCCAGATGTTCGTGCGGCTTATCGGCTTGCCTGTCCTTGTCACAAAAATCATACCGCTTTTAATATTTTGCTCTGCTGCGTAGCGGAGCAATTTTTGTTTCAGCTCTTTTACGATAAATACCGCCCGTGTTTTTGCTTTGCAGTTTACAACCGCCTCGCCCTGTTTTACCGCGTCAACGGTAATAAATTGCAACTCGCTGACGCGAATACCCGTCCCACAAATTGTCTGCAAAATAAGATTAAGTCTTTCATTGTGCTTTCGTTCCGCAGTCCTGCAAAGCCGTGCGTATTCCGCTTTTGTCAGTTCCTTTTCTTCGGGGCAGAATACTTGCTGTTGCAGTTTTAAGGATTTCACCCTTAAATCGTGCCAACCTAAAAACATAAATAAACTGTTGATACTTGCAAGCATTGAATTAACGCTCCGCACAGCGTAATTTTCTTGCAAATATTTCTTATATGCAATTACGGTTTCTTTTGTAATGGCACTGTTTTGTGTATACTTCGCAAATGCTTTAACGTCACGGATATATTTTTCAACCGTTATTTCGCTCCTTTCCTCTAAAATCAGACGTTCCTTAAATTCGGCAATTACTTTTGCCGTGATAAATCGTCCTTTCATTCCTTTATTACCTCCGAGTATTTTCTAATATTTTACCCGAAAAGCATGAAAACAAAAATCGTCAACCTTTATTGTAGAAAAAATACGCTGACATTGCTAATGTGCGATTTTTAAGGACAATTTCATTAAAGCACTGTTTTTGGGACAGTACCTTATGATATAATAGACATATAAAATCGGAGGAGATAGGGTTTATGGATAAGAAAATTAAATTCACTCCCAAACAATTAACCGAGCTTCAATCATTTTTTCAGCAAAATGATTTTACATCTAATATGACGCTTGATAGCGAATACGATTTTGACGGTGAACGATCTGAGATTTTTGTTCGTGCCAAAAAGATTTTCGGGAAATATTGGCTCGGGAATTTGCGCCCGCTCGGTGTAAACCGAAAGATGAAAAACTTTTCAAAGGTCTATCCGGTAAACTTTTTGGAGAATGCCGACGCTGACTATTTTTCCGAAGAGATTTCAAAAATCCATACAAACCCCGAAATGCTGAACGAGTGCATAGACCGATTTTTTGAAATGTATGAAGAACCGGTTATGGTGGGGCTTGATTGTTATGCAAAATCCGTTAGTAAGGAAATTGACGACCTAACGGATGATGAAATACATACCGTTGTGGAAAAGGTTGCCGGAGTGATTGACGAAACGCTGATTGAAACGGTTATGCAAGGTCAACAGGTTTCGGAAATTTTCGGCATTTCAAAAAAGATTCCGCAGCACGAAGATTTTACAGAGCAGTTGAACCAAGATAAAATTAACTTCTACAACAAGTGGACTCATTGCAAAACCAAGCTTGGCGCGCCGCTCTTTTTCAGCGAGTTGTCGGAGGATGAATCTACAAACATTGAGGGGGTAAAAAACTTTTTCGCAAATGATCCTGCTGAAGAACAGCGGTATATTTTCCTGCGTGATGAGCTTGCAAAAACCTTAAACAGCACCGATAAAGAGATATATTATCTTTCGGAAAAAGGGATTACTCAAAAAGAAATTGCAAAACGGCTCGGCTACAAAACCCACAGTGCGGTCAGCAAGCGTATGAAAATAATGAATAAGGATTTTAAAAAATTCATAGGCTTTGAAAACTGAATAAGTAAAAATCTACGGCGGTGTTCCCCCAAAAGGAGCACCGCCGTTTTTTATATCCGAAAATATTTTTAAAAAGCCTAAAAAATTTTTTCAAAACTCAGGAACAATTTTCGTTTTTCGCTTTGTACTGTATATGGATAGAAAGAAAAATATTTTAACCGGGAGGAAATCAAATTGAACGGAACCAGACAAAGCACAGAAAAAAGATTTTCGGAAGCCGCTTCCGAAAACAAGAAGAAACGCGGAAGACCTACCGTTTACAAGCGTGACCACATGGAAGGCATAGGCAGAGATTTAGAAATATTTGACGGGCGCACGCACAGAACTCATGTCAACCAATACTACCGTGCCGCTGTATTCGGAATTTTAGAGGAACACAAAGAGATACCCTATCTTGAAGAAATTTTTAAGATAGGTCAGTGCTTATGTATTCAAAAGGATGAAATTATAGAGCAGCTCGGACGAATGTATGCACAGGACGGATATAGCGAAGAAACCATCGTGGAGGCGGCAACGCTGGCAGCAAGATTTTATCACAACGGCAACACCGTGAAAGAAATAGCGGCATATTTACGGCGCGTCAGAAAAGCAAAAAGCTGGGATGTTTAATGTATTTCGGAAACCGCTTCCGAAAAGGAATAGTATCGGATCAGCTGAAAAGTCGGTCTTTTATTATACAAAATTTCAGAAAAGAGGTAATGCCTATGAGGGTATAAAAAGCAAAACTATCATTAAAGATTAAGGTGTGTCTCACACCTTAGCAAGCAGGGACTTTGTGTGCCACGAAAGTCCCAATCACAGCCGAAATCGGCTGACTCTTTGGGGGTGCAGCCCCCAATCCCCCGTGAGAAAGGAGCTGATACTATACGGGAAAAGATATACGAATATCCGTAAGAGTTACGGATAAAGAAAAGCAAAAAATCACGGCAAAAGCAAAAAAGTGCGGGATATCCACAACTGAATATGTCAAACAAAGAGCGTTAGGCTACGAACCGAAAACGGTTCTGCCGGATGCTCTTTTTGTTTTACTTGAAAAAGTCGGCCGATTGGAGGATAAATACACTTCCTCTAAACTGAATAACCAAATCTACAATCTACTAAAAGAAATATCCGAAACTTTGCTGTTGCCCGGAAAGGAGCGTGATGAAATATGGCTGTCACCGGATTCTGGCCGGTTTACGGAAACTTAAAGGCTACGCTTGACTACGCCGATAACCCCGATAAAACCACACCGAAAGAATATCTTGACAAGGATTTATATTCCGCATTACGCTACGCAGAAAACGATAATAAAACGGACAGGCAGGTTTTTGTCGGCGGTATCAACTGCTCAAAGCAAAACGCCTATACTGAGATGATAGCCGTACAGCGGCGGTTTGGTATGAAAGGTAAGGTTGTTGCCTATCACGGAATACAGAGCTTTAAGGCGGGCGAAGTCACACCTGAAGAAGCATTTGAAATCGGCAAGGAAACAGCAAGGCGTATGTGGGGGTGCGGGTCTCCGGTGGAGACCTCTGATTGCAGCAGCAATCAGAAGCACCGACCGAGCCGGCAGGCGAGACACCAGTATCAGGTACTTGTTACCGTCCATCTGAATACAGATAATATCCATTGCCATTTTGTTGTGAATCCAGTGTCATTCAAGGACGGCTCAAAGTTCAAGAACAAAATCGGTGATCATTTGGAGCTGCGAAAGGTATCCGATGGGGTTTGCCGAGAGCACGGTTTATCTGTTATTGAAAACAGTAGCTTTTACAGTAAAGGGCAAAAGAAGGAATATTGGGCGCACAGAAACGGGCAGATGACGCACCGTGATATGTTGAAAAAGGATATTGACTATTGCTTGCAGTATTCATCAAACGGCTCGGAATTTGAACGGCAGTTATGGGGACTCGGCTACTCTATCGACTGGCGGCGGTTATCTATTAAGCATAAAGGTTGGGACAGAGCCGTGCGGCTTAAAAGCATCGGGTTTACGGAAACAACCCTTGAGGCGTGCTTCTCTAAAAACAAAGGCAAATATTACTTCTATGACGAATGGAACACTCATCTACCGTACAAGGCAAAGCAAGCACCCATTATCAAACTAATAAATCAACTTGATTTTACCGTAGATCACGCCAAAGATCCGTCAAAGGTACTTGTCAGCGCGGTATTTTATATCATCCTATCATTGTTTGAAATAGCAAAGACAGTGAAAAATTTTGTTATTGCAGATGTTGAATTGCGGCACGAGGTACGCAATGTAAAGAAGTATGTTAGCGAATACCGCTTTTTGCAAGCTGAAAAGCTCAATACAATGACGGATATCAAAAATTATATTGACACAACTAAAGCGGAAATAAACAAATTTGAACGCAGCCGCGCCCTTACCGATAATAAGCGTCGTCGAGCAAAAACACCGGAAGGAAAACAACAGCACAAGGATGAGCGTAAGGTCATAACCGAGCACATTACGCCGTTACGCAAGAAGCTTAAACAGGCGGTGCAGATTTATAATAAGTCGCCCCGCCTTATTGATTTACTTGACAAGGAATATCAAATTGAAAGAAAAACTTATGAAAGGACGAGATAGTATATTGTTTATCTGTCTATATATTCGCGGACCTTAACGGGCAATTAATACCCACAAACAAATTCTTTGAAAGGCAGTAATTATGAACCAAACAAACTACGCTGCCGTTTCAATCTTATTTTTATATATACAATATTCTACAACAGAAACGGCAGACAAAAAGAAATTAAAATCAGGAGGAGAAACCTTATGAAAGAAACGAAAATGTCTGCCGAAAAGGTAGTAAAAGAACCTAAACCGAAGCTTATGAACATTAAGCTTGAAAAGCTTCACCCGTTTAAGAGCCACCCCTACAAGGTGCTGGATGATGAGTCAATGACGGAGCTTGTCGAGAGTATAAAAGAATACGGACTTCTAAACCGCATTATCGTCCGCCCGCTTGAGGACAAGCCTGACGAATACGAAATTATATCCGGACACCGCCGAGTACACGCCGCCGAGCTTCTTGAAATAAAAGAAATTCCGGCGGTTGTTCATTTTATCGACCGTGACCAGGCCACGATTTTAATGGTAGATTCAAACTGTCAGCGTGAAAACCTATCCCTTATGGAAAAGGCGCGGTCTTACAGAATGAAGCTTGATGCAATTAAGCACCAAGGCACTTCTCGACAGAATGTCGAGAAGTCAGAAGTGAGTGCGGAGTTGATTTCGGAAAATGACAGCGGAAGAACTGTTCAGCGCCTAATTCGCTTGACCTATCTAATGCCTGAACTTCAGGAATTTGTAGATAACGGCAAAATGAAAATGCTCCCGGCTTACGAATTGTCTTTCCTAAATGAAGAAGCACAGAGAGATGTCATTGACCGTATTGATGAAACCGAAAGTTTTCCGTCCCACGCACAAGCCCGCCGTGTGCGCGCCGCTTTTGAAGAAGGCACACTTGACTATGATACCGTAACCGGAATTATGGCTGAGGTTAAACCCAATCAGGTGGAAAAGCTGAAAATCCCGATGGACGATATTCGCAAATATGTGCCGTCATCTATGACACCGGCTGAAATGTTGGAATACCTGCTTAAACTTGTCAAAAGAGAATATGACCGTCAGCATAATCGCGACGCGAGATAAGGAGAGTGTCTGATGGAGGGAAATTGTAAAACTCCAATTTCTAAGTGTGAGTTTGACAAGAAATTATTGACCTCCTTTGCTCTCTTTTTATCATCGGAAATCAAACAATTTTATCAAAGCGAGGAAGGTAAACAATACTATGAAAATTGGATCAAGGAACATGTAAAGAATTAACCCAAAAGCCCACCGTCATTTTGGCGGTGGGCAATTTGCATATTTGCAATAAAAAGTGTATTCGGTAAAATAAGCTTGAAATTATATTTGAAAGGAAGGCAATTATGAATGTAGTAATATATGCTCGGTTTTCAAGCCACAGCCAAACCGAGCAGTCTATTGAGGGGCAGCTAAAGGTTTGTTACGCTTACGCAGAAGCAAATCAAATGAATGTAGTCGGGGAATATATTGACCGTGCTCAGACAGGTACAAACGATAATCGCCCGAGCTTGCAAAGAATGTTGATGGACAGCGATAAACATACCTTTGAGGGGGTGATTGTTTATCAGCTTGACCGATTTGCAAGAAACCGATTTGACAGCGCTATCAATAAGGCAAAGCTAAAAAAGAACGGCGTCAGAGTCATTTCCGCCAAGGAAAATATTGCAGACGATCCGTCGGGAATACTTGTTGAGGGTGTGCTTGAAAGTATGGCGGAATACTATTCCGCCGAGCTTTCTCAGAAAATACGGCGAGGTATGGATATAAATGCCGAAAAGTGCCTTTCAAACGGCAGCAATCCAGGACTCGGATATAAAGTGAACGCAGACAGAACCTTCAGCATTGACCCCGAAGGCGCGGCAATCGTGAAAGAAATATTTGAAAGATACTCTGCCGGAGAAACCAAAACCTCTATTGTAAAGGATATGCAGCGCCGCGGAGTAAAAACCTCAATAAACAAAGATTTCAGTATGAACAGCTTAGGCAAAATGCTGACCAATAGGAGATATATCGGATTTTACATTTACAAAGGGACGGAAACACCAAACGGAATGCCGAGAATTTTAGAGGATGATTTATTTTATCGTGTGCAAGACATTGTAAACAAAAACAAGGACGCTCCTGCACGCACTCAGGGCGAGGGCGAATATCTGCTTACAACAAAATTGTTTTGCGGATACTGTAAGGAGATGATGGTCGGTTACGGGGGTACAAGCCGAAACGGAAAGCAGTATCATTATTACTGCTGCAAAAAGGCGCGCAAAAAGAAATGCAATAAAAAAATTATAAGCAAAGCAATGATTGAGGATATTGTTGTAAAGACCTGCCTAACAATGCTGACAAAGGAGAACTGTAAATATATTGCATCACAGGTAGGAAAGTATTGCGCAAACGACAGCGATAATCTTGCCGTCAAAAATCTCAAAAGTGCCGTTAAAAATTTGGATACAGCCATTGAGAATTTGTGGAACAGTCTTGAACGCGGGGAAAATACCGAAATGATTACAGAACGCATCAATGCCCGCACCGCCGAAAAAGAAAAGCTGCTGATTGAGCTTGCGAAAGAGGAAAACAAGCGCACGGTACTGAGCGAAGCCCAAATAGCAGCGTTTCTGGATTATGTGCTCAAGCTTCCCGCGGATGATATCAATAAAAAGCGGGCGATAATCAACATCTTTGTCAATGCAATTTACCTGTACGATGATCATTTGGATATTGTGTTTAACGCAAGCAATCAAATGATGGAAGCCAAAAACATTCCTATTGATGATATCGAGGCAGCCTTTAACGGCTGCTCCGATGCCTTACATAAGTGTTC
>OHAF01002003.1_pt1 | contig 16784 bp, 13 predicted proteins | sample 1577041 | NCBI WGS metagenome assembly OHAF01 (sample SAMEA3541495, study PRJEB24748) | human gut metagenome | biome: human gut; feature: human-associated habitat; material: faeces | place: China | collected 2012
CGGGTCCGTCAACGGACCCGAAGCTTTCTAAAGAATGAACATAGCCTTTTATCTGTTTATTATCCATTATATCATCATCCATTAATTACATTCTGTCGTGGCAGGTTCTGGCAATAACGTCTAACTGCTGCTCTCTTGTAAGGTCGATGAACTTAACAGCATATCCGGATACACGGATTGTGAAGTTTGCATACTCTTCTTTTTCCGGATGTTCCATAGCGTCGATCAGTTTCTCTTTACCAAATACGTTTACATTGAGGTGATGAGCACCCTGATCAAAGTATCCGTCAAGTACATGTACCAGATTCTCTGAACGCTCGTCATCACTGTGTCCCAGAGCATCAGGATTGATTGTCTGAGTATTGGAGATACCGTCAAGAGCATCTTCATAGTCAAGCTTGGCAACAGAGTTCAGGGAAGCAAGAAGACCGTTCTGCTCTGCACCGTAAGATGGGTTTGCGCCAGGTGCAAGAGGTTCCCCTGCTTTTCTTCCATCCGGAAGAGATCCAGTAGCCTTACCATAAACAACGTTGGAAGTAATAGTAAGGATAGATGTGGTTGGCTTGGAATCACGGTAGGTATGGATGTGTTTCAGTTTCTCAAGGAATGTAGAAAGCAGTGTTGTTGCGATCTCATCTGCTCTGTCATCATCGTTACCATAACGTGGGAAGTCACCTTCTACGATGAAGTCTGTTGTGATTCCGTCTTCGTCACGGATAGCTTTAACTTTTGCATATTTGATAGCGGACAGGGAGTCTACTACGTGAGAGAATCCTGCGATACCAGTTGCGAAAGAACGGTCAACCTTTGTATCGATCAGAGCCATCTCTGCTGCTTCATAGTAGTATTTGTCATGCATGTAGTGGATCATGTTCAATGTATCAACATACAGTTTGGACAGCCACTCCATCATCTCGTCATATTTCTCCATTACTTCATCGTAATCAAGATACTCTGATGTGATTGGTCTGTAAGCCGGAGCTACTTGTACTTTTGTTTTCTCGTCAACACCGCCGTTGATCGCGTAAAGCAGGCATTTTGCAAGGTTTGCTCTTGCTCCGAAGAACTGGATCTCTTTACCTGTCTGAGTTGCGGATACACAGCAGCAGATGCTGTAGTCATCGCCCCAAACCGGACGCATAACATCATCGTTTTCGTACTGTACGGAACTTGTCTTTACAGAAATCAAAGATGTATATTTCTTGAAGTTTTCCGGAAGTCTTTCTGAGTAAAGAACTGTCAGGTTCGGCTCCGGAGACGGTCCCATGTTCTCAAGTGTGTGAAGGAAACGGAAGTCGTTCTTTGTTACCATAGAACGTCCGTCCTGTCCGAGACCACCCATTTCAAGTGTTGCCCATACCGGGTCTCCTGAGAACAGCTCGTTGTATGACGGGATTCTTGCGAATTTAACCATACGGAACTTCATAACCATGTGGTCGATCAATTCCTGAGCTTCGCTCTCTGTCAGAACACCGTTCTTCATATCTCTTTCAATATAAATATCAAGGAATGTAGAGATACGTCCGACACTCATTGCAGCTCCGTTCTGTGTCTTGATCGCCGCAAGGTATCCGAAATACAGCCACTGTACTGCTTCTTTTGCATCTTTTGCCGGCTGTGAAATATCATATCCGTAGATTGCTGCCATCTCTTTCATCTGCTGAAGTGCGCGAATCTGATCTGCGATCTCTTCACGAAGACGGAAGTCTGTTCCTTTCATGCCGTGTCTTGCATAACGCTCGAAGTCGTACTGTTTTTTCTCGATCAGGAAATCAATACCGTACAGAGCAACACGACGGTAGTCGCCTACGATACGTCCGCGTCCGTATGTATCCGGAAGTCCTGTGATGATCTTGTTGTGACGGGCTTTCTTCATCTCCGGTGTGTAGATGTCGAATACTCCCTGGTTATGTGTTTTATGATATTTTGTAAAGATCTCTTTCAATCTTTCATTCGGCTCATAACCGTAAGTTGTACAAGCCTTTACTGCCATGTTAATACCACCGTAAGGCATAAACGCTCTCTTAAGCGGTTTGTCTGTCTGAAGTCCGACAACTTTCTCCAGGTCTTTCATGCTCTCGTCGATATATCCCGGGCCGTATGCTGTAAGACCGGATACAACTTCTGTCTCCATGTCAAGAACGCCGCCTTTTGCACGTTCCTCTTTCTGCAGCTCCTGAAGTCTTCCCCACAGTTTATCTGTTGCCTCTGTAGATCCTTCCAGGAATGATTCGTCTCCGTCATACGGTGTGTAGTTCTCCTGAATGAAATCGCGTACATCTACAGAATTTTTCCAGTTCTTTCCGGAAAATCCTGCCCACTGATCAAATTGTGCCATAATTTGAAAGCCTCCTCTGAAATCTTAATAAATTTATTCGTTTCATACCGAAGCACATCATCTGCGCTTTCGGTTCATGCAATGAGCGGTTAAACAGTCCAAATGATATCGTAATTTGTATCTCATTGCCACATGCGCTAGTATAACATCACCCGAAGGAAAAAACAACCATTATAACGAGAATCCTTCTCAAAAACGCCTTTGTTCTTGATTTAGTACAATTTTGCCTGTATACGCTCTTATATTTACTATATATTGTGTTTGTTAAATCATTATCATACTTTCAGTAGCGGTACTTTTTCTTCTCCTTTATTAAAAATATAATTGTCACCGCCAAAGCCATCGTTTCTGCAGCCAAAACGGACGTCCACACTCCGTCGATACCGATAATCAGAGGAAGGAAACATACTGCCGCCACCTGAAACAAAAACGTTCTCAAAAACGAAATAGCCGCCGACACAAATCCGTTATTCAATGCCGTAAAGAAAGAAGACGCCCATATGTTGATTCCCATAATCAAGAACGAAAAAGAAAACAGGCGGAATCCGCGAACGGTCATCAAAAGAAGCTCTTTATCATAATTTACAAAAATCCTGACAAGAGGCATTGAAAGTATCTCCGCCGCTATCGTCAGTACAATTCCCGCTACAATCAAAATATTTTTACTTTTCCTGTATAAATTATGAAGCTCTGCGTCATTCCCCGCTCCGTAATGATAACTTACAATCGGAGCGCTTCCGACCGAATATCCCATAAAGACCGCAACGAAGATAAAATTCACATACATAATGACTCCAAACGCAGCCACACCGTCTGCACCTGCAAGTTTCATCAACTGAAAGTTATAAAGAATATTCACAAGAGACGTCGACAAATTCGTCACCATTTCCGACGAACCGTTCATGCATGTTTTCAGAAGAATATCTTTATACAGTTTCGTTCTCCAAGTGATCCGCAGCCCATTGCGGCTTCCTTTCGCAAAAAAGAAAAACGGCGCGATCCCTCCTACGATCTGTCCCATTCCTGTAGCGATCGCAGCTCCTGCCACTCCCCACTCAAATACTGCGATAAACAAGTAATCAAACACAACGTTCGTCAGTCCGGCCGCAATATTGATCTTCAGGCTCAAAACCGGCTCTTCCGCGGCAACGAGAAAGCTTTGAAACATATTCTGCAAAATAAACGCCGTCTGCGTCGCAAAAAGAATTCTTCCGTATACGATGCAATGTTCCAAAAGTTCGCCATCCGCTTTGAGCATCCGGGCAATTTGCGGCGTAAAGATAAAACAGATAACCGAAAAAATAACGCTGACGATAATACCGAAATAAAGAATCATCGAAAAATATTGATTCGCTTTTTCCTTCTTACCTTCCCCAAGCGTTTTTGCTACGATGGCGCTTCCGCCTGTTCCGAGCATAAATCCGATTGCTGCGATTCCCATAGATACCGGCCAGATCAGATTTGTCGCCGCAAATGGCATTTTCCCGACATAGTTTGACACAAAAAGTCCGTCTACAATACTGTACATCGACGTACAGATAAGCATAAGAACTGTTGATATTGTAAAGCGAATCAGTCTGCGGTATGTAAAGTGATCCGAAAGCTGTATGTTCATAATCTTAATTCTCCTACCTTTTGTCTGAAAATTTCCATATATTTTGCATTCAAACGTAAAAGTTTCTTTCTCTCCTCTTCTGTCATATGCATAAAAACGCCTGCCTCTGCCTCCATCACGGGAATGATCTTTTGTTTTGCCATCGCTTTTCCTTTTTCGGTCAAAACAATCTGCTTGTCATGCCCTTTGCCGCTTTCCAATACAACGCAGCCGTTTTGCACTAATTTTTTCACCGAAGAATTCACTGTCTGCCGACTGATAGAATACTGTTTTGCGATTTCCCTCTGGCAGCAACCGTCTTCAAACTCTACGATACTATACAGCACAATAAAGTCAGTGTCCGATATTCCCGCTTTTACACATATTTCATGGTAGATACTCTCCATCTCCCGATAGATCCTGTTGTTCTCTTTTAATTCTCTCGACTGCGTATAATTCATGCCAAACCTCGCTTCCTATTTTCTTTCATTTATCCTTACACATCTTTTTTCTTTATTATTTTCCTTTTCAATATCCGGGGTTATATATTTAATATAATCCGATATCGGATTGTTTTATTGTAATCCAGTTTCGGATTCAGGTCAAGCAGAATCTCTGAAAATTTCAATCGGCTTCCCAAATGAAATGAGCGCACCACCGGGCGCGCCACAATAAAAACGGCATAGCCGCTATTAACGACTATGCCAATTTTTTAGCTGTTAAAAATCCTTAAGTCTGATTTCATTCCGAACGTTTTCTCATAAACCCGGTCAATATTCTGTTTATTGACGGATCGTTTATCGTTTTTTACGATACAGACCGCACAAAAGTCCAACGCTTGAAACGCCAAGCAGCATCACCCAAAGAAGGACGTTTGTTCTGTCTCCGGTTTGTACGCTTTTATTTGCATCTGCATTTTCTTTGTCCGCCCCATTCTGATCAGGCGTATTTCCCTTGTCCGGCATATCCCCCTTATCCGGTATATCGTCTTTATCCGGCGTATTCGGATCTTCCGGTTTTTCTTCTGCTTTTACATGGATTTTGATCGTCTTTCTAACAGAAGCATTCTGACTGTCTGCCACCTGATAAACTACTTCGTACGTTCCCGCTTTTCCCGTATCGACTGTATTTTTTACTACATTAATTTCAGATGTAAGATCGCCGTCTTCTTTATCTTTTGCAGTCACATCTTTCAATGGATCAAACTTTTCTCCAAACTTGATCGTTTTATCGCTTGCGCTGATTGTCGGCACATGATTGATGACAGACAGCGCGGGAACAACTTGTACGTCAATCTTTGTTTCTACAGTCTCGTAATTCACTATATCTTCCGGAGTATAAATTGCCTTAAACGGATGTGTTCCGAGTTCTTCGGCTATCTGCGTTTCATCTTCCCATCGAAACTGTTCCGGCAGTTCAAGTTCACTTAACGGATGTCCCTGCACGATGATAAGACCTGTCACTTCATCCGGTGTCGGGATTGCCTTCTTAATAACAAACTCTTGAACAGCTTCTAATCCCGTATAATTTTCTGTTCCTGCTACAGCCGCCTTGACATACCATGTTCCTGCATTTTCCGGCGCTTCGTTTTTGTATGTTCCGTCTTGTTTATCGCTGTATGTAAATACAACGTCTCCGAATTTCGCTTCTGCACTTGGAACATTTTTTGTCTCATCATAACTTCCGTATGTCCAGCCTTCAATCGAAAGTTCCTCTGTCCATACATTTTCCGCCTTTGAAATCACAAACTTTAACGCCGCTTCGGCAGATTTATAATTGTTATCTTCCGCAAGAGTCACAACCACACGATAATTTCCAACTTCGCTCGGCGCGCTATCGATATTTTCCCACTTAGGCGCGTCAACCGTACCTTTATTTTCCTGCCATGTGATCGTTTTCTTTCCTTTGCTTCCCGATGTCGTATACTCAGGAGCGCTCACCGCACCTCCGTCATATGGTTTGTCAAGAGTTTTTGTTATGATCGTAACGGTACTTGTTCCTTTTTCTACGATTACCGAAATCTTGCGTTCTACTCTGTGATTGTCTTTATCGTATCCTTCTACAGCCGAGAAATCATGTGTATTTTCTAAACCCGATGTATCGAAATATGCCGGATATTCACCCGTTCCCACTGTCAAAGCGGCATCTCCATCTGCCCATGTCCAACCGGTTGAAGACAAATCCGCATCAGACAATTTCAGTCCTTCTTTATATGTGACTTTCAATTCCTTCGGTACAGTAACGCTTCCTTCTTTCATTGTCTTAACTTGAAGATCGGCTTCCTCAGACATCAGATAAAAACCGTTTCCCGTAAAACGAACAGCCAGATCATACGTTGTATCCGCGTCAGATTGGATACTGCGCTCTTATTTTCTTCCCAGTTTCCGTCTCCCCATTTGTATTCGATTTTACCATACTCATCTTTATGATTCGTAACATTTACCTCAACGGAAGTAGATGTGACCTTTTTCAACTCCACTGCCGGAGTTTCCGCCTTTGGAAAAGGAGCCGCTGACGGAAGAGTCACATTTACATTTCTTGTCGGTGTACCTGAAATTGTAAACCCGCCTTTTGTTTCATTTAAAACGACCGTCAAACCACTATCTTTCAAACCTTGAATACTGTTGATATATCCTTCAGGTAGGTAAAAGCCATCTGCCACTTCTACTGTAATATCCTGTATTGCCTTGCCCAGTCCAACTTTTTGGCTGCCGTTTTCATCCACAATAATTAAACTTTTACCTTCGTCAGCCGCAATATTTACATCATGCCCTTGCTCCCATTCTGCCATTTCTGCATAACTAAGCATTCCACCCCCCTCGGGGATGCTTTCTAACCACACTTTACCGTCTACCAAAGGACACGAGTTAGGTATCATATCATCTACCGAAACAACAGTGTCCTCGCTTATTCTTTTTGCAGCTGTATAAAGATATCCGCTATCATACCCCACCATTAAATATACAGGCCTGTTTTTCGGGACATTTTTTACCGTAATCTCCGTTTTATCATAAGATACTTGTGCCGAACCCAAATCCTCTTTTGCACGAAATCTGGGTATGAGACAGCCGTCATGCCCAAGATAAGGGTCCTCATCTTTAAACGGTTGTGGCGTATTGCATGCAAAGAGAAGATCTGATATATCGTATTCACAAGCTGGGCGTATGCGTCCCGCGCCGTTAAGACTAGCCACATCCGACTCTTTCACCCTTTCAGCTACACCCCAATAAAGCCCCCAATTATTATGTCTTTGATGCGGCGCACGAAGCCACATACTATAGCCATCAGGGAAGAAACTAATACCGCTATTTAAATCCTCCGGACTATTTGCTCCTATTGTAATAGACTTCTCTCCAAACATGCCATAAGGAAGATATAATATATCGGTTGTAGAATACACAGTATTGTTTTTCATATCCTCTGTATAAATCGTTGTCGGTCTCAGGTGTTTTCTTTCTTCTTCTGTAAAATTAGTCTTTTCTATTTTTTTCAAAACTTTTCTTATCCGAGACCCTCCATAATGGTTTACAGCAACCTCTGTTGGCGTTTCTCCCTGATAAGTACACCCCCCACTCCTCATCATATGGTTTTGTCTCATTTTCAGAAGGTTCATCAAATATTTGCTTATACGCCATGTCAGCGTTGTCTTCAACACTTAGCATAATCCCCTCAGCCCATAATATCAAATTATCACCGCGACTTCCTAAAATCCTCCAGCTCTGCGACGACTTACTGTGAGCACGTCCACAGCGAAAAGGCAGATAGTCGCTTTCGTCGTTAGGATTCTCAGGTTTATACGACTTTATATCTTCCGGTGTCATCCACATTATCCTGTCCATCATTTCTTGCCCATCTGCTCTTTCTACCGCTTTCTCTTCCGCAAATACCGGTGTACCGAATTGCGGAAATGTAGAAACCGTCATCGCCGCAGCAAGCAATAAACAACTCACCGCTTTTTCTATTTTTTTCCGTTTCATTTTTCCTGTTTCCCCTTTCCCTTTTATCGCTTTATTGTATATATTAAAAATCATAGAAACCACTAAAAAGCTCATAATGCCTTTTATCGTTTTATTCATTAAAAAAAGACAGCTTTTACCCTCATCTGTCTGTCTGTCTGTCTGTCTGTCTGTCTGTCTGTCTGTCTGTCTGTCTGTCACAAGCGTAATTCTTTCCCTCACAACTGTCAACTCCTTTTCCTTATTTCCTTTCGTTACAATACAACAGTCAGTTTCTTTAAGGTTGAAAACCGACTGTTACAGTTTCGTAACTTTCACTATCAAGAACAGTTCAACCGCTTTTCAAAAAAGATAAACGCATATATAAATATATTATATTTCTTAAAAAAGCATTGTCAATATACAGTTTTCCGATTCTGTTAAAGTATCTGAAAATCGGATAGGACACCGGCTTTCTTCCTGTTGAGAAACAAAAAGCATTATGGCATAATATATTTCAAATCATAATATCTTCATCGTTAAAGAACGAATGACGATCACAATACAGCAGAAAGGACTTTTATTATGCACATCCGAAAAGCAGCACAACAAGATTTACATTCTATTATGAAGTTATATGAAAACGCCCGCATATTCATGCGCGAACACGGAAACCCCGATCAATGGGGAACAGCGTATCCTCCTCAAAATATGATTGAAGCAGATATCTGCTCCGGAGATTTATACGTCTGTACCGAAGACGATGCGATCGAGGCGGTTTTCTTCTATAAAGAAGGCATAGATCCAACCTATCTGAAAATTTATGACGGACAATGGAAAAACGATGCTCCCTACGGCGTTGTCCACCGGATCACTTCATCCGGCAAAGTAAAGGGCGCAGCCTCTTTTTGTCTTGACTGGGCATTCTCACAATGTGGAAATTTAAAGATCGACACCCATGAAAACAATGTTGTCATGCAGAATCTGCTGAAGAAAAACGGATTCACTTACTGCGGACGCATCTATGTAGATGATGGCGGAGAACGGCTTGCATTCCAAAAATAAAAAAGAGCCGCAAAAGATTTGATACTATCATTTTCAGCATCTGTCTTTTGCGGCTTTTTCTATTTTGTTCTTTTTAACTTATGTCTTATCCACTTATTGCCCGGCAAAATCTACGCTTCGCCAAACCGTACTTTTATATACGCTTTGATCTCTTCTACGCATTTCTCAAATCCGAGTTTTCCACTGTTCAGACACAGATCGTAATTTCTTGCATCGACCCATTCATGACCTGTATGGTATCTGTAAAAATCACCTCTGTACTGATCTGTTTTCTCAATATATTTCTGCATCTCTTTTTCCGTCATGCTGTGACGTTCCATTGAACGATCCAGACAGAACTTTCTGTCTGCATGCACGAATACGCTGACTACATTCGGATAATCTTTTAAAACATAATCTGCGCATCTTCCGACAATAACGCACGACTCTTTTGCCGCAAGCTCTTTGATCACCTTTGCCTGATAATTGAACAGGTTATCGTCCGAAGTAAACTCTCTGTCTTCCGGCGGGATCAATCCGCCCTCATACGGACGGCTCAAAAGCTTAAACCATCCTGCCCTGCGCACCTTTTCGTCCGACATACCAAACAGTTTTTCATTGATTCCGCTGTCCTCGGAAGCCATACGAAGGATCTCTCTGCTGTAGCAGTTGATGCCAAGTTCTTTTGCAAGCATCGCCCCGATCGTTTTCCCTCCGCTTCCGTACTGTCTTGAAATTGTGATGACGATATTTCTCATTAAAACACGCCTCCTTTACTCTCCGAGATAAGCCTTTTTAATCGAATCATCTTCCAGAAGTTCTTTTGCATCTCCCGAAAGGACGATCTTTCCTGTCTCCAACACATATGCTCTGTCGGCGATCGAAAGAGCTTTCTTCGCATTCTGTTCTACAAGAAGGACTGTCGTTCCGCTTTCGCTCACCGCACGGATAATATCAAAGATTTCATTTACCATGATCGGAGAAAGTCCCATCGACGGTTCATCCATTAAAATAATCCTCGGTTTGGACATAAGCGCGCGCCCCATAGCGAGCATCTGCTGTTCGCCGCCGCTTAATGTTCCCGCCATCTGGTTTTTACGTTCCTGCAAACGCGGAAAACGCTTATAGACACTTTTTAATGTTTCTTCAATCTCCGCCTTATCTTTTCGTGTATAAGCGCCCATTCTCAAATTCTCATAAACGCTTAATTCTGCGAACACTCTTCTTCCTTCCGGTACATGCGCCATCCCCATAGAGACGATCTTATGAGCCGGAGTTTTTGTAATATCTTTTCCTTCAAACAGCACCTGTCCGCTCTTCGGGGAGATCAGACCTGTAACTGTATGCAGCGTCGTCGTCTTTCCCGCGCCGTTTGCTCCGATCAAAGCGATGACCTCTCCTTGATTTACTTCAAAAGAAATGCCTTTGATCGCCTGGATCATACCATAATATACTTGTAAATCTTTTACTTCGAGCATTGCCATAACGATTCCCCCTATTCTCCAAGATATGCGGTAACAACCTGCGGATCGTTCAAAACATCCGACGTTTTACCTTCACAGAGCACCTCTCCGAAGTTGAGCACCGTCAACTTCTCGCAAATGCCGCTTACCAGTTTCATATCATGTTCGATCAAAAGGATCGTCATATGGAATTTTTCTCTCACAAAACGGATCATGTCCATCAATTCCCCCGTCTCGTTCGGGTTCATGCCCGCAGCGGGCTCGTCGAGCAGCAAAAGCTTCGGTTCTGTCGCCATCGCTCTGGCGATCTCAAGCCTTCTTTGCTGTCCGTACGGAAGATTAGAGGCGGCAACATGCGCCACATCTTCCAGATTGAACACTTTCAAAAGTTCCATTGCCTGCTCATCCATCTCTTTTTCCACTTTTCTGTAACCGGGAAGTCTTAAGACTCCCGAAAGAGTAGAATAATGATGTTTATTGTGAAGTCCTACTTTCACGTTATCAAGAACACTTAACTGCTTAAACAGCCGGATATTCTGAAATGTACGGGCGATTCCCGCCTTATTGATCTCAATCGTGTTTTTCCCTGTAATATCCGTTCCGTCCAGCAGCACTTTTCCGCTGTCCGGCTTATATACTCCTGTAAGAAGGTTGAATACAGTCGTCTTTCCCGCGCCGTTCGGACCGATCAGTCCGTACAGAGCTTCTTTTTCAATCGAAATGTCAAACCCGTTTACCGCACGGAGACCGCCAAATGAAATCCCGAGATTTTTAACTTCCAGTAACGCCATTATTTTACAGCCTCCTTTTTCTTCTTTCCGAAAGAAAGATATTTTTCTCTCCACTCGATCGCTTTCGGCGCCCAGTTAAAGAGCATCATGACAATGAGAACGATCGCATAGATCAGCATACGGTAATCTGACAATCCACGGAGCATCTCCGGAAGAAGTGTCAGGATCACTGCCGCTATGATCGAACCTCTGATATTTCCGATACCGCCCAAAACGACAAAAACAAGGATCATGATCGACATATTATAACCGAAGTTGTTTGTATTCGCCGTCAGCGTAGACAGATTGTGAGCGTAAAGCACGCCTGCCGCTCCTGCCATCGCCGCAGATATCGTAAACGCCATCAGTTTATATTTTGTAATATTAATACCGACTGATTCCGCCGCGATACGGTTGTCACGGATCGCCATGATCGCGCGTCCGTCTCTTGAATGGATCAGATTAAGCACGATAAACAACGTAATCAGAATCAGTATAAATCCGATAAAAAACGTCGCATCTTTCGGCGTTCCCGTAATCCCCTGCGGACCGTTAATGATAACCTTTCCGTCCGGTTCCATATTCAGCGCCATCACATCTTTTGTCGAAAAATGAAAACCGTTGGAATCTTTACCTATATACAATACGTTTACGAGGTTTTTAATGATCTCTCCGAATGCCAATGTCACGATCGCCAGATAGTCGCCTTTCAGACGCAGAACCGGAATTCCGATCAGAATGCCGAAGATCGCAGCAGCCGCAATTCCGATCAAAAGAGCCAGAAAGAAGCGCAGTGAAGCCGATTCGATCGTATCTCTCATGCATTTTGAAAAGAATGCACTTGCAAACGCGCCGACACACATAAAGCCCGCATGTCCGAGGCTCAATTCTCCAAGTACGCCGACTACGAGGTTCAGCGACACAGCCATAATAATATAAATACAAAGCGGAACCATCAATCCTTCAAGAAGGCTGGAAATACTTCCGGCGTTGATCAGTGACTGCATGATCACAAATGCCGCGATAACAAGAGCATATGTGATGATATTATTTTTTGTAGTTTTTTTCATATTTTTTAATTTATCCATCGCTCTGATCACCTACACTTTCTCTTGAATTTTCTTACCTAACAAACCTGTAGGTTTCACAAGAAGCACAATGATAAGTACCGCGAATACGATCGCATCCGCCATCTGTGACGAAATGTATGCTTTTCCGAAAATCTCGATCACACCGAGCAGAATTCCTCCGATAAACGCTCCCGGTATCGAACCTATTCCTCCAAATACAGCCGCTACGAACGCCTTAATACCCGGCATCGCTCCTGTATACGGCGTCAGGCTCGGATATGCCGAACACAAAAGCACACCTGCAACAGCCGCCAGCGCCGACCCGATTGCAAACGTAAGAGCGATCGTTCCGTTTACATTGATTCCCATAAGCTGAGCCGCGCCTTTATCTTCCGATACAGCGCGCATTGCCTGACCCGGCTTTGATTTCTGCACGAACAGCATCAGTACGATCATGATCACTACACATGCCGCGATCGTCACGATCGTCTCCCCTGAAATGTTCAGCTTGCCGCCTGCCAAAGACAAACCTTTCCACTTAATAACCGACGGAAACGTCTGTGCGTTCGCCCCGAATACGAGAAGCGCCGTATTCTGGAGAAGGTAGCTTACGCCGATCGCCGTGATCAATACGGCAAGTGAAGACGATGCGTTACGCAGCGGTTTGTACGCGATACGTTCGATCAAGATTCCGAGTACCGTACACACGATTACAGCGGCAACGATCGCAAGGATCGGCGACATCCCCGCCTTCATCATCGTGATCAGCGCCATATACGCACCGATCATAATAACGTCGCCATGGGCGAAGTTCAGCATCTTCGCAATCCCATAAACCATCGTATACCCAAGCGCTATGATCGCATAGACACTTCCAAGACTGATTCCATTAATCAAATACGATATAAAACTCATGTCTCATTCCCTTTCATTTCTCTTATTGTTCCGATAAACGATCTCTTCTCTGTTTATCATGATTAATAAGGATTATACCACAAAAAATATAGGATTATCAATAAGAAAAAACGAGTACGCTCGGTTTTTTTCACGTACCCGTTTTTAACTGCTTTATTTTGTATCTATCCGGCTTTTTCTTCCGAAATAAAAACTCCCCTGCATGACGTGTCATTCATTTTACATATATGCCGGCATTTTATGACTCGACGTCTCTCCCGGCATCCCATTTGCGGTAAATAGCTTCGAGAGCATCCACCGCTCCGTCGATCCCTAAAAGACTCGTATTAAACATCATGCTGTTCGACTCGATTCCACCCCATTCGCGGCCGGTCCTTGCCTCATAATAAAGCTTCCTTTCGCGGTCTGTCTTTTTGATCTTATCTGCCGCCTGCTTTTCGTTTAGTTCATAAAGCTTCATGATTCTGCGGATACGATCGTCCTTATATGCATAAATAAACGTATTGATGCAGTTTGAATAATCTCCGAGGATATAATCCGCACATCTTCCGACAAAAATTCCCGGACCTTTCTCCGCAAGTTTCCTTATGATCGCCGACTGCCTGTTAAAGACGAGATCACTTAGAGGTTCTCCCGACTCGTCTCCGCTCATAAATGCAGTATAGTTTCCTGTACTGACTATATATGCCGTGAGAAATCTTCCGAGAATCGTCTCGTCTACCTGCGTCGCATCTTCACTGCTGATCCGAAGCTCCTGCGCCGCCATGCGGATCAGATTATGATCGTAAAGCGGAATGTCAAGCCGTTCTGCCAATCGATTTCCTACTTCATGCCCGCCGCTTCCGAATTGCCTTCCGATCGTGATAATCGTGTGTTTCATCATATGTGCCACTCCTCTCTGCGGATCGCTGTATTGATATACTCAAGTATAACATTGTTTCCCGGGTATGAATAGAAATTTATTGATTTTTTCTATTTTTCCTTACTGCTTATGATCGTATAATAGCTTTTTGACGTTACGACATAAACAAGTACATAGAAGAGTGCAAACACGAGATAACATCCGATCGTCACGATCACAAATACTTTCGCTTCCACGCCTGACATAAGCATCAGTATTTTCTGAATCATCGGAAATGCAAACGCAAGATGAATTCCCGCCATGATCAGAGGCATGAAAAATACAGTAAGCACCTGAGAGTTGATCGTCTGCTTCACTTCTTTCTTTGTCATTCCCACTTTCATAAGAATATTAAAGCGATCCTGATCTTCATATCCTTCGGAAATCTGCTTGTAGTACATAATCAGCACAGTACCGAACAAAAATACCGCTCCGAGAAGCACTCCGAGGAAAAACAATCCGCCGTTGAGCGCAATGAAATCTCCTTTACCGTACGCTTTACTGTCCGCATAATAATTTGCCAGCGAATCTCCCATCCGATTGCCCTGTTCATCTGCCGCTTCGGATATATGCTCAAAAGATTCCAAAATATCCTTGTAAATCTCTATCTGTTTTTCTTCATCACATTTCAGATCAAAGTCATAACATTCTTTCAGGGAAAGCAGGTACAATGTTCCGTCCTGCAAAGGTTTTGCATTGATCGTTTCGTACGCAGTCGCTATTTTTTCGATCACAGACAAATCTTTTACAACAACCTGATATGACCCCTGCATATTCGCCATGGCGTTGCCTACCCCTATCGGAGGTTCTTTCATTGTCTCTACTTTCCATGTTCCGACGCCGTCGATCGTAAAGGAATCATACTCATAATCTGTTTTATATGAGTAGAGCATCATCTCATCTTCAGCCAAAGTCTTGTCTGTGCCTTTCAGTTTGTTGTAATCATCCATTGTTGTAAAATACATCGTCTTCACAGATCCTGACATCCCTGCATTAATCGAGGAAATCTCCCCTTTCATCTTTTCAAAATCAATACTTAAAACATCGTCTGACTGTACTCCGGAAAGAGAGTAAAGATTATAATTTTCCAAGTTCTCAGCCTTTACTTTATGAGATTCAAGCACCTTTTCCACAGCCTCTTTATACGTCATGGTCATCTCCGGCGTCAAACGCTGCACTACGCTGTCTTTTAATTCTGTATCTGTTCCGTCCTCATTTTGCGGAAGGGATGTTTTCCCGCTCCACTCGATCGTGATGTCATGTGGATAACGGTTTCTGATCGACGATTCCGTATCTGCATAAATACACATCGTAGACGAGATCGTCACAAGCACCATCGTAGATAAAATACAGATCGACGCCAGACCCGCTCCGTTTCTCTTCATTCGGTAAACCATCTGTGACAAAGATACAAAGTGTCTCGTCTTATAATAATACTTTTTGCTCTTTTGCAGCAGCTTGCAAAGAGCGACCGAACCTGCAATAAACAGAAGGTATGTGGCAATGATCACCATAACAACCGCGAGAAAGAATACAAGCATCGCAGTTGTCGGATCGATGATCTTCACAGCCAGATAATATGCTCCGGCAAGGATCACCGCTCCCGCAAATGCAAAGAGCCAGTTTGCCTTCGGCGGTTTTTCGCCGACATTCTCACTTCTGAGCATCTCAATCGGACGAAGTTTATATACCGACACAAGCATGCGGATCATAATAAGCAGAAAGATCGCAAGAAACAGACCGACTGTCATAAGGATCGGCTTCATTTCTATATGAACTCCGAATCCGGTCGCCCCGTCAAGAAGCTTAATTGCCAGAAGTTCCGCAAGTTTTGAGAACAGAATTCCGAACACGATTCCGATAACCAGAGAAATCACGGCAGTCAGTATATTTTCCCACAAAAGAATTCTTACCAGATTACGTTTGCCCATCCCGAGAATATTATATAATCCAAGTTCTTTCTTCCTTTTCCTTATAAGAAACGAGTTCGTATAATACAGAAAGATCAATGCGAATACCGTAACTACAAACACTCCCATAGAGAGCAGTCCCTGAAGCATTTCCCCGCCCCGGATAGACGCCAGTTCTTTACTTATCGACAGAAAAGAAACGATATAGTACATCATGATCATACAGATACATGTCAAAATATACGGAAAATACAATTTTCTGTTTTTTGAAATGCTTTCCCCTGCCAGCCTGATATAAAATCCTTTTTTCATCGTCTGTCACCACCTGTCGCAAGCATCGTCAGCGTATCCGAAATCTTCTGATAAAGTTGTTCGTCCGTCATCTGACCTCTGTATACCTGATGGAACACTTCTCCGTCACGGATAAACAAAACGCGTCCGGCTTTGCTCGCCGCTTTCACTGAATGAGTTACCATAAGGATCGTCTGACCTCCTGCGTTGATCCGCGCAAACAATCCGAGCAGTTCGTCTGTTGAACGAGAATCAAGCGCTCCTGTCGGCTCATCTGCCAGGATCAGCCGCGGTTCTGTGATCAGCGCCCTTGCAACAGCGGCTCTTTGTTTCTGACCTCCGGAAATTTCATACGGATATTTTTCAAGAAGCGCCGAAATACCAAGTTCCTTTGCAATCGGCTGCAGCTTTGAATCCATATGCTTACAATTTTCACCTTTCAACACAAGAGGGAGCAAGATATTGTCCTTCACATTAAACGTATCCAACAAGTTAAATTCCTGAAAAACAAATCCAAGATTTTTTCTTCGGAATGCTGATATTTCTTTTTCTG
>OHAF01002006.1_pt1 | contig 16761 bp, 18 predicted proteins | sample 1577041 | NCBI WGS metagenome assembly OHAF01 (sample SAMEA3541495, study PRJEB24748) | human gut metagenome | biome: human gut; feature: human-associated habitat; material: faeces | place: China | collected 2012
AATATAAGAAAATATAAATATATATAAGAGTTGCGATTTTTTTTGTTATTTTGTTATGATTGATGATTTTTGATGAAATTTGTATTTTGTAAAAAATAGGGGGTGGATACCGTGGATGATTTACAAAGTCGAATTAAACGCAAGAAAATATTTTTGAAAAGATATCGAAAAAATATTGCTTGTGTTTCGCGACTAAAAAATAAATTATATGTTTTAGACTCTAGATTAAAAAATCCAAAAAGTCCTACTTACCCAGATATGCCCAAAGGAAATTTTATAACCACGGAAGATTTACTTGCTGATAAGCTGGACCTGGAAAAAAGAATTGAAAAGCTAAATAAAAAAGGTGAGTGTATAAAGTGTGAAATAATAAACGAGATAGATAATGTAGATGACCCTAGATATTGCGAGATACTGGAAGCATATTTCATAGACTGTATGGATATGGAAGATATAGCCGATATTATGGGGTATGGTGTTAGACACACATATAAATTATATTCAAGTGCTATTAATGAGTTGTTAAATTATGACAGTAACAAAACATTAAAATAACAGTAAGATAACATTAACTATTTTAATTTTATAGCTTATACTGGTATCGTGGATAATTGAAGTCGGTTATTCATAATACATCACCTAACCAGACAGACTAATACAATTAGACCTAGGCACATGCTTAGGTCTTTTTGCTGTTAGTTGAATATGAGGGGTGATATCGTGTGAGGTGGTAGTATGTTACTAAAGTCTTGCCCTAGGTGTGGGGTCCTGATTCAATACGGGGGGACCTATTGCCAGGGGTGTAGGGTGGTAGTAGAAGAGGAACGAGAGAAAAGACGGCAGGAGTCAATCAAGCGAAGCAACAAGAAATACAATAAGACCAGAGACCCTAAGTATACTAAGTTTTATAATTCTAGAGACTGGCGTACCTTATCTCAAGCATATGCACAAGCTAAAGGTTTTAGATGTGAAAGCTGTGGTCAAGTTGCAAGTGAAGTACATCACGTCAAGCCGATACAAACTGATGATGGATGGAACAGACGACTAGACTATGACAACCTTGAATTACTATGCAAGTCTTGTCACAATGATAGGCATGGTAGATTTAAAGCCCGTAAAAGCCATTCTAAGGCGTTTTAGTTGTTTAGGTATATAAAGTATCAAGAGATGAGTTAAAACGTCTTATAGATACATTTAAATACGTCAGAGAGTGTAGGGGTGGTATAAATTCTATGGAGAAAGCCAGGGGATAACGGTACAGGGGGGGACAACGTAGTAAAAAGTCCCTTTATTTTATTTTGAGTATTATTTTTGACACAATCAAGAGTTAGGGGGTGAAAATATGGGACGTAACAAACAGCCAATAGAATTGGTAATAGCTAATGGCAAGAAGCATTTAACAAAAGACGAAATTAATTTCCGTCGTGATAGTGAGGTCAAGCCTATTACTGACGATATGAGGGCCCCGAGTTATTTGACGGCTAAGCAAAAGAAACAATTTAACGAGATAGCGAGCAAATTAATCAAGTTGAAAATTATGGGTGAAACAGATGTTGACGCACTGGCGAGATATATAATATCTAACGATTTATATTTAAACGCGGTTAAGCAATTGCGAAAAAAAGAAGTTCAAAAAGACGTAGATACCTTATCTAAATGGTCTAATTTACAAGATAAATTCTTCAAGCAGTGTCGTACTTGTGCCAGTGATTTAGGGCTTACTATTTCAAGTCGTTGTAAATTGGTTATTCCTGAAATTAACAAAGAAGCACCTAAGAAAAACAAATTTAAAAAATTTGAAAAGGTGACAGCTGGTTAATGAGTAGTGCAGTAGTCAACGACAGAGTTACTAAGTACGCCCGTGAGGTGGTGGCTGGTAATATTACAAGTGGGGAGTTACACCGACTAGCTTGTAAAAGGCACTTAAAAGATTTAGACCGTCAAAATACAGAACAATTCCCGTATTATTATGACCCAGATAAAGCCAATGAGATAATTGACTTTGCCGAGACTCTGACTATTGCTGAGGGTGATGAGCCTAAGGCCTTAACTTTATTAGATTCGCAAGCATTTGACTTAGGATGTACCTTTGGTTGGTATAAGACCAGTAATAATAAACGCCGATTCCGACGTCGTTATAAATCAATGGCAAGGCAGAACGGCAAGACCTTTGAGAATGGTATTATTGGAACGTATATAGCTGGTTTTGGTGGTTATCATTACGGTAAGTTATTCACGGTTGCAACTAAGAAAAGACAGGCCCGTCTAGCATGGGAAGAAATGAGTAAATTCATAACTATTGATGACGACCTAGACGACTATTTCGACGTTAAAGATTATAAGTCTACAGTGTTAGCAGTTAATACGAATTGCACTATCGAGGCCCTTAGCCGTGAAGCAGGACTAGAAGATGGATTTAGAAGTATCTATAGTTCAATAGACGAGATTCACCAACATAGGGATAACAAGATATATAAGGCTTTATACAATGGTACGAGGTCCCTGCCTGAGACTTTAGTATCCATGATTACAACTAGAGGAGATAACCTTAATTCGTTCTGTAAGGAAATGGACGATTACTGTATAAATATCCTGAAAGGCACAGCCACGGCAGAAGATTTTTTTATAGATATCTATTGCTTAGATCCTGATGATGATATTTGGGACCCTGAAAATTGGAAGAAAGCCAACCCGTTTATAAGTGCAGACTCAGAGCGATTTGAAACATTGAAAATCGACGCACAGACTGCCAAGGATATGGGGGGTAGTGACTTAAGAGACTTTATTACAAAATGTCTTAATATGTGGGTGCAAAATGCAGATATTCAATTTATACAGGCTGACAAATGGGCTAATTGTGGAAGCGATAGAACGCTAGAAGATTTTAGGGGTAAATCGTGTTTTGTAGGCCTTGACCTTTCAAGTGGTGGGGACCTTACAACATACGCGCTAGAATTTGACGAGCCATACGTAAATGAAGCCCAGGAGCAAAAAGAGAAATATTATATATATTCTCATTCATTCATGCCTAGAGGTCGATTAGAAGAGCATATCGCCACAGATTTAGCACCTTATGACTTATGGGAACAGATGGAGTTAATCACTGTCACAGGTGGAGTCAATGACTACAAGAACGACTACAAATTCATTATCAAGCACTTAAAAGAGATTAAGGAAGAATACGACCTTACATTTTTGGGTATAGGTATTGACCCTCACAACGCCGACGGTATTTTATCGGAGTTAGAGGAGTTCGGTTGTCCTGTTGTGTTAATAGTTCAGTCTTGTAAGAGTCTTAACGACGCTACCGTTGATATACAGTTGTTGGTAAAAAGTGGAGATGTTGAATACAACAAATGCGACGAGCTTTTAAGCTGGTCTTTTTTAAATGCCACAATTGTAAGAAATTCATTTGATGAAATTAAGGTTGATAAAAAACCAGGTGCAAGATGTGCAAGAATAGACCCAGTAGACGCCACTATAGACGCCCATGCTTGCAGGCTTAAGAATAAGAAATCAGTCATAGTAAATATAGATTCAGAAATGGATAGATATTTAAAAGCTATGGGTTGGAAAACAGATAATTAATCACACGATATAAAATTTTAGAAAGGAGTATTATACTTGAATATATTTTCTAAAACATTATCAAAACTAGGTATCAAAAATAAAGCTAATTCACGAAATATTGAATTAAATCAGCTTTATAAATTCCTAGGAATTGACGCAAATGCAGGAAGTAATAATCTAAGTGAAGCTACTTATTTTTCATGCTTGAAAGTATTATCCGAGTCGATAGGTAAACTACCACTCAAAATACTACAACATAATGAAAATAAAGGCGTTTCAACACTTAGAGACCATCACTTATACACCTTATTACATGATAGACCTAACCCTTATATGACAGCGTCGATATTTTGGTCAACTGTAGAATATAACCGTAATCACTATGGCAACGCCTATGTATGGATACAGGGTGTAGGTGATGAACAAAAGTTATGGATATTACCAAGTACAGACGTAAAAGTATGGTACGACGACGCCCTTATTTTAGCCGACCAACCAGATGTATATTACTTATATTACGCAGGTGGTAAGGTCTATAAATTCGGGTCAGAAGAAATACTACACTTTAAGACAAGTAATACATTTGATGGCTTAATTGGAGTACCTATACAAGAACAATTGAGTACTACTTTGAAAGGTGGGGTTAAGTCACAAAAGCTTGTTGAAAAGATGTACGATTCAGGCTTTACGGCCAAGGCAGTATTGCAGTATACAGGTAACCTAAATGACGAGAATGTAAAAACATTCGTAGCAGGGATAGAGTCATATAGTAAAGGTGGACTTGCTAACGAGGGCATAGAGAATATTATACCTATTCCACTAGGAGCACAGTTAACGCCTCTCAACGTTAAGTTGGCAGACAACCAGTTTATCGAAGTTAAGCAATACACTGCCCTACAGATAGCAAGTGCCTTTGGTATAAAGCCGTATCAGATAGGAGATTATACTAAATCGTCATACGCTAGTACAGAGATTCAGCAGTTAAGTTTTTACGTAGATACACTACTTTACATTGTTAAGCAATACGAGGAAGAAATTACATATAAATTACTTAGTCGTGGTGAGATATTAAATGGTATACACGTGAAATTTAATGTTAATGTGATACTGAGGGCCGACCTATCTACTCAAATCGATACACTATCTAAGGGAGTAGCAGGGTTTATTTACACGCCTAATGAGGCAAGAGCTATGCTTGATTTGGAAACTAAACCAGGTGGAGATAAGTTGCTAGGTAATGGTGCGAGTATACCAGTTGATTTAGCTGGAATACAATATATCAAGACGGATACGAGTAATGGGGATATTACCCCTAATAAGGACGCAGAAAATCAAAGAAAGGGGGACAATTAATTATGTCTGATGAAAAGTTAAATTTTAATGACCCTGAGGCTATCCCAGGAGTCATTACCAAGGTGTCGAGTATTTCGCCATTGGAAATCACTGACGAGGACCTAAAAAAGATTAATAAGTATACTTTAACTAATGTCACAGCAGAAGAAGTATTTACTTTTAAGGCAGTTATTGCAGACAATGAGCAAGACGACAGAAACGACATGCCGTTTAATCTTAAGGCCTTACAGGATTTAAAAAAGCTATATCCTGGTAAGACTATGTTAAAAGACCACGCCAGGAAGTCTGACAATCAGATAGCGAGGGTGTATGATACCGAGTTAGTCCAAAATGCTAACAAGACTACAGAATTAGGAGAGTTACACACCGACTTAATAGCTAAGATTTACATCATGGTTACCGAGTCAAACAAGGACTTAATTACCGAAATTAAGGGCGGTATTAAAAAAGAAGTATCGACCTCAACGGTAGCAAAACGAATAGTGTGTAATATTTGTGGTTGCGACAATATGAAAGAGTATTGTAGACACTGGCCAGGTAGAGAATATGACCAGGTTGACGCTAACGGCAAGTCAACTAAGAAAAGATGTAAGATGTTACTTGACGGAGCTTCCGAGGCGTACGAATTGTCATTTGTAGCAGTACCAGCACAGCCGAGAGCAGGCACAACTAAAAGCATTGGATTTACTAAGCCAGTGCCAGAGCCATTGGAAGAAACACCGAACGAAAATACATCAAAAAATGAAAAAGAAATCATGAGAGATACTGAGGTCAAGGAAAGATTAGACAACGCAGTATCTTTTTTAAATGCAAAATTTTAAGGGGGTAAATAACAATGAATAAGAAAATGAGAGAATTACTAAACGCAATTAATGAAAAGACTATCCAGGCTAAGTTTTTCATGGAAGAAGAAAACAAGGACTTAGATAAGGCGGCGGCTTTGCTAGATGAAGTAGAAGCATTACAAAAAGAGTACGACACCGAAGAAAGACTTTACAATCTAAGTAAGAAAGAGAATACGCCTACAGATGACCAGGTTAAGGATCTTAGTAACAAGGAAAATGAAAAGACAGCAATACAGAAATTTGCTGAGGACGCTAGAAACGGATTCGTTGTAAAAGCTGGTAAGATGTCTGAGAGCGTGCAGGCAGACGGTGGGTACGTCGTTCCAGAAGATATTCAGACTAAAATAAACGAATACAAGACGGCCAAGGCGTCACTACTTGACCTAGTAGATGTAGAAAAGGTAACTACAAATAAGGGTCAGAGAACTTATAAGAAGAGGTCACAGCAGACTGGATTCACTAAGGTTGGTGAGGGCGGTAAGATTACAGCTAATTCAACGCCACAGTTTGAAAGAATATCTTATGAAATAGCAAAATATGCGGGTTACTTGCCTGTTACAAACGAGTTACTGGCAGATAGCGACCAGAACATAGCCAATACAATTATGGAGTGGTTAGGTGATGAGTCGAGAGTAACTGCCAACAAGCTAATCTTGGAAAAGATAAAGACTAAGCAGGCTACAGACTTGAAGAATTTAGATGGTATCAAAAAGGCCCTAAACGTAACACTAGGACAGGCCTTTAAGCCAACGTCTAAGATAGTAACTAATGATGATGGACTACAGTACCTAGATACGCTTAAGGATACTACTGGTAGATATCTACTTGCACCAATGCCAGGTGAGACTATGAACATGGGACTACAGGTAGGACCTAATATTATACCAGTAGTTGTAGTACCTAACGCAGATATGCCAACTGATACTAAGAAGATTCCTTTTATAATCGGTGATTTAAAAGAGGCTGTTAAGTATTGGGATAGGGCGTTAACAACTATCACTATTTCAGGGGTAGCAAGTATAGGCACATTAAACGCATTTGAAGAAGATTTGACGCTTTATAGGGCAATAGAAAGAGAAGATGTTACACTTAAGGACGCAGATTCATTTGTAAGAGGCTTCATAACATCTACTGAGGCGTAGGTATAAAATAAAGCTTGTAGGCCCTTAAATGGGCCTTTATAAGCTTTATATGATTAGAGGTGATAGAGTGGTAGTAACAATTGACGAAGTTTGTGCCTATCTAGGTATAGATTATATGGACAGCATGATAGAAGATAATATACAGCGTATAATTAAGACTGCCGATTATATTTTAAAAGGGTCAATTGGTGAGAATTACCCTACCGATGACCCTAGGGCTAAGGAGTTAACACTAATAATAGTTAATGACTTATACGAGAATAGATACGCCGAGAGTAATACCCTAACAGGTAATACAAGGCGTCTAGTTGACGATATGAGCCTACAATTAAGATTGGAGTTAAGGAGAAATAAAAATGGCTAAGAAAATATACGACAAGCCTATTATCGTACAGAAGATAGATGAGGATACTGAGAAATGGAAGTCAATATATACCTTACATGCTAACGTCAATAAGACTAGGCAAGGTGAGGAATATTTAAGTGCTGGAGCCATCCAGTCTAAAAACAAATTAACATTTGAGGTAAGATATTTTAAGAAGATAGAAGATATAGAGTTAAATACACAACTATATCGTATTCTTTTCAACGGCAATATATATGATATCCATGACTATGATGACTATAAATATGAGCATAAGAACGTTAGACTTTTAGGAGTTAGTCAATAATGGTAGATTATAAAATCAATCCTAATGAATTGGTTGAAACTATAGATAAAGTCTTGAACGACTACAACAAGAATATAGTCAATAAAGCTGTAAAGACTGAAACTAAAAAAGCCATGAAACAACTTGTTAAGTTAACCAAGGATACTGCCCCAGTTGGTAAGAGACAAAAGCACTATAAAGATAACATCACGTCAAAAAAACATATAGAAAAAGAGAGGTTTGCAGGCTTGTCATATAGTGAAATTTGGTACGTCAAGGGTTCAGATTATAGATTGACTCACTTATTAGAACATGGTCATATGTTGAGAAATGGTAAGAGGTCTAAAGCTTTTAAATTTGCCGAAAACGCATATAACGAAGTTGAAAAGAATTATATAAAATCATTAACCGAGGCGATAGAAAATGGTAAATAAAATACTTGAATTAAGTGGGTTTATTAAAAACAAAACCTACAAACAAACTAGATTTATCAAGCCACCTAATACGACTTATGCTGTATATCATGATAACTATGTCACTGGTGGCAGTGATGATTTACCACTGCTAAAACGTAGGAGTATAACAATTGAGTTATACGAATATATGCCAGATGATGAGATTGTAAATAGGCTTGAAAATGCACTAAATGAATACTATCCAATGATGGTAGATGGATGGAGAAAAGAAAGTCGCTATTATATAGATAGCGAAAATATATATCAAACTATTTACGAGTTTGATTATTTTGAAAAGAGAGGAGAATAATAATGGCAGAAAATGTTGAAAAAATAAGACTAGGTTCAGGTAAATTGTATTGCATGGAATTTACAGGAACTTTACCTGAAATAAGTGCTATTTGCATGGATAAGAATAGGTTAGGATATATTCAGGGCGGGGCTACACTTGAGTATAAGCCGTCATTTTATGAGGCAAAAGATGACCTAGGATATGTTAGTAAGAGCATACTGACAGAAGAAGAAGTAACGCTAAAGTCAGGAGTATTGACGTGGAACGGTGCTACACTTGAAAAGTTGTGTTCTACTGCAAGAGTTACAGAGGATAAGAGTAAGAAGCTTAGAACAGTTAAAATAGGTGGTGCAGGAAACGCCAACGGTAAGAAGTATGTATTGTGCTTCCACCACTCAGATAAGGCCGACGGTGATGTATGGATTATGATAGTTGGTACTAATCAAAACGGCTTTGATATAGCTTTCCTTAAGGACAAGGAAACAGTTATAGACGCAGAGTTTAAGGCGTTACCTGGAGATAATCAGGGTACACTGATTACCTTTATAGAAGAAACAGAAAAATCAGCATAATAAACTAGACGGGGTGCATAAGTACCCCGTTTTTTTAAGACTAAATTTAAAGGAGTGAATAAAATGGCGTTAGATTTTAACAATATAAAAAAGACAAGTTTAGAAATAATCTTAAATGATGATAAGCAGACTAAATTACATCTACATACCCCTAGTAAGAAGCTATTGACTGAATTAATGGAACTATCTAAGGGGTTAAATGATATTACCGAAGATAATTTCAATATCGAAGATGTCGGGCAGATTTACAACTTATGTAGTAAAGTGATTAGCCGTAATCGTGAGAACATTACTATTAGTTGTGAAAAGCTAGAAAACATATTTGATATGGAAGATATAGTAATATTTCTACAAGCCTACATAGAATTTACTAACAGTGTTCAAGAATTAAAAAACTAGCCATCCCGTACTATCCATTAGAAGAAAGTACGGGACACAAATACGAAGTCACTACATGGGACGACCACCTGGTAAGTGAGTATACACGGTTAAATATGTTAGAAGTCCAAGAATTAGATATAATTGATTATTTAATATATAGGCGTGACGCCTTTATATACTCTTTAAATCAAAGTGAAAAAGGACGAGAGTATTTGGATAATGCTTATAGATTAGAGGAAACTAAGCCGGATGTAGACGCCTTACATTCACACTTTAAAGATATGAGAAAAGGGGGGTAATAATGGCTGGACAGTTAAAGGGTATCACTATTCAAATAGGTGGGGATACTACTAAATTAAGTAAGGCGTTAGGTGATGTTAATAGTAAAACTAAATCGCTACAGTCAGAATTAAAAGGGGTCAACTCACTTTTAAAGTTAGATCCTGGAAATGTTACACTTCTAAAGCAAAAGCAAGACTTACTAAATAAGTCAATTGCTAACACTAAAGAGAAATTAAGTACTTTAAAATCTGCTATGAAACAAATAGATGGTGGAGAAGTTAAAGTTACAGAAGCACAATATAGAGACTTACAGCGTGAAATTATCAATACTGAACAGAAGCTAAAAGGTTTGACTGAGGAGCAAAAAAAATTCGGCTCAGTTGGTAGCCAGCAGGTAAAAGCGTTTGGAGAAAATCTAAAATCAGCAGGGGGTAAAATTGAGGATGTCGGTAGAAGTGTATCGAAGCTATCAGCAGTTACAGGAGCAGTTCTAACCGGGTCAGCAAAATTAGCCTCAGACTTTGCCGACGGTATGGCTAAGGTTGGTACTATTGCAGATACCTCCAAAGTATCACTTAACAAATTAAGTAAAGATATATTACAAGTATCCACTGATACGGGGCGTAGTGCTACCGAGATTACAGAGGCTACTTATCAAGCGATATCAGCGTCAGTTGACACAGCTAACGCAGTAGGATTCGTTGGTACGGCTACTAAGCTGGCTAAAGCCGGTTTTCTTGAAACGTCAGACGCAGTAGACGTATTAACAACAATTATAAATTCATATGGTCTATCGGCAAAAGAGGCAGGAAGTGTCGCAGATAAGTTAATTCAGACTCAGAATGATGGTAAGACTACAGTTAACGAGTTGGCCTCTAGTATGGGTAAGGTAATACCTATTGCCAGTGCTTACGGGGTTAATATCGACAACCTGGCGGCCGCCTATGCTAATCTGACTAAGAATGGTATTAGGACGAAAGAGTCCGGTACTTATCTGAAATCAATGTTAAATGAGTTAGGTAAAAACGGGTCGGAAGTAGCTAATGTACTACAGGAAAAGACCGGTAAAAGTTTCGCCGAGCTAATGGCTAGTGGTATGTCATTAGGTGATGTTCTTAAAATTCTGATGGACTCAGTAGGCGGTAATACCACGGAGTTCGCTAATTTGTGGGGGTCAACAGAAGCCGGTACAGGTGCTTTAACTCTAATTGGTAAGGGTGTTGAAGAATTTAACAACGAACTAGCTAAAATGAAAGGGTCTACAGGCAATACGGCTAAGGCCCTGGAGCAGTTAGACACCCCTAGTGCAAGAGCAAAAAAGGCCCTTAATGCTTTAAAGAATACAGGTATTGAATTAGGTCAAACTTTACTAGAGTCACTAGGACCACTTTTAAAAGATCTAGCAGAAAAACTACAAGGACTAGCGAAATGGTTCGGTGAATTAAGTCCATCTACACAAAAAATAATAATTGGTGTATTGGCTGTTGTAACTGCCTTAGGACCACTATTAATAGGCGTCGGTAAAATGTTAGTTTTAATAGGACAACTAGTTACACTGGGTCCGGCGATTGTAACAGGGCTTAGTGCCGTAGGTGGGGCGTTTAGCGGGTTATTTTCACTACTATTAACCAATCCATTTGTACTAATTGTAGGTGCTATAATTGCTATTGGTGTAGCTTTATATAAGTTATATAACAATTGTGAGGGCTTTAGGAACGCAGTTGACGCAGTATTTAAGTGGATAAGTGAGATACCTGCCAAGATAGGTAAATTCTTTTCCGACCTAGGGACTAACCTAGCGGAGTGGGGTAGTCAGATGTTGGAATTAGGAAAAAAGATAGGTAACGGCATAGTAGACGCACTTATATTTATCTTTATCGAGCTACCTTTAAAATTTTGGTCGGCTGTGTTCGGTGCTATTGGAAAATTTGCCGAGTGGGGTAGTAAAATGCTTGAAGCAGGTGTTAATAGTGCTAAGCGTATTTTGTCAGATGTCGTAAATACAATGGCTAGATTACCGGGGAATATTTGGAACGCTATTAAAAGTGCTATATCTAATATGGCCCGTTGGGGTAGTGAGATGATAAGTACAGCAGGTAACAAAATGCGGCAAATGGCCAATACTATTATCAACGCTGTTAAGAGTCTACCTAGTAAAATGTTTAGTATCGGTAAAGACATTATCTATGGTATTGCTAGAGGTATAGGCAACGCCGTAGGTTATTTATATGATTGTATTTGGGACGCTTTAAATGGCCTTGTAGACAGGGCAAAGGACGCCTTAGGTATATTCTCACCATCTAGGGTAATGGCTAAGGAAGTAGGTGCGTTTATACCAGCTGGTATAGGTGTTGGTATTGAAAAAAATTCAGATGAAGCAGTCGGACCATTAGAATCACTAGTAGACGATATGGTCGGTAGTGGAAAGACTGGTATTAATTTAGAGCGTAACTTATCGGCTACTTTTAAATCACCTGATAACATAGGTACTATTAGCTTATCCGATATAATCAAAGTTATTGAATTAGGGTGCGAAAAGGTTGCCAATGCTTGTAGTAAGGACTTGTATATAGACAAGCAAACCTTAATTGGTGAGACTATAGACGAGATAGACGCACAGTTAGGCTATAAATATAATCTTAGAGCGAGGGGGGTGTAATAAATGCGACAATTAAAAATAAAATCAATAGGACTGTTGGAGCATTGGGGGTTTTTACTAACTCAAAAAACCATATCTCAACCCGAGCCTAAAGACTATATTGTAGAGGTCCCAGGCCGTAATGGTAGCGTGGATTTAACCGAGTCAATGGGTGGTGTGCGTTACGGCGATAGGGAAGTAGAATTTGTATTACTTCCTATTGAGGGCGACCATTCGCAACGTATGAAAAATTATTATGAATTAGTAAGATTTATTCATGGTAAAGTTAATGATATAGAGGAACCAGATAGACCCGGGGAAATTTTAAGGGGGCGTTGGAAAGTTGGAGAACCTAGTAAAATAAATGGTGATTTGTTTAGTTTTAAACTTTTTTGCAAAAACGTCTACCCTTATTATATAAGTGTCCCGCCACACGAGATTACGTATAATTTAAATAGTGGAGATACTCATAATATAAGCGTAGATTATAACGGTGTGGGCACAGTGTGGCCCTTAGTTAAATTTACAGGCAATGGGACTATTACAGCCGAGGGAGATAATATTAATTATAATCTAACATCTAGTTATACTAGATATGATCATATTAGATTAAATAAAACGGTTAATAATTTCAAAATTCAAGGTAATGGAAATTTGACTTTTTTATATAGTAAAGAGTCATTGTAAGATAGGGGGTAAATATGTATAAGATATTTTGTGATAATAATTTAATATTTGATTTATCTAATGATATGTCGTTAACATCTCCTATCTTAAAGTTACAAGATAATAATGCTGGTACGCTTGAATTTGGAATACTACCAGGAGATGATATTTACGATAAAATTAAAAAAATGAAATCAGAAATACTGGTCTACTCAGAGGGTAAGCCAATTTTCAGTTGTAGACCCATCGACGAAAACGTCGATTTTAAAAATATCAAAAAGATAACTTGTGAGGGTGCGTTGGCCTATTTAAATGATAGTGTACAGCGTCCTCATGAATACCATAATTTGAGTATAAGAGGTTATTTGGAAACTCTAATAACCAATCATAATTTACAGGTGAGTGACCCACGATTACAATTTGAAGTTGGTGTGGTAACTGTACACGATGACAACGACAGTATATACAAATATACTAACTGGGAGTCAACCTTACAAGTTATCAAGACTGACTTAATCGATAAATACGGGGGTCATTTAAGAGTTAGAATAGAGGGAGATAAGAAATATTTAGATTACTTAAAAGATTACCCTAAGACCAATACCCAGGTGATAGAGTTTGGTACTAACTTACTTGACTTTACTAAGAATATTGACGCCACACAGATAGTAACAGCAGTTATTCCATTAGGTGCAAGATTGGAAGAAAGTAGTATTTCTAAATTAGAGGAAAGACTTACTATAAAGTCGGTTAATAATGGGACTGATTATGTAGCCAGTCCATCAGCAATTGATACTTATGGTTGGATATTTAAGACTGTAACATGGGATGATGTTCATAAGCCCCTTATCTTAAAACATAAGGGAGAAGAATACCTAAAAAGCATACAATTTGAAAATGTGGTAATTAAGGTAAGAGCAATTGACTTACATATGGTAGATGTTAATATCGAGCAAATAGAATTACTTGACCAAGTACGAGTAATTTCTAAGCCTAACGGCCTAGATAAGATATTTCCCGTAAGTGAGTTGACAATTGATATGACTAATCCACAAGCAAATAGTATTACACTAGGTAATAACTCTATACAGGCTATGAGTGGGTCGGCAGTATCCTCAAATACTGAAATACTTAAGAAAATAGAGGATATACCTAATCCTACTAAAGCCATGAAAGAGGCAGTAGAAAACGCCACCAAGCTGTTGAATAACGCCTTAAATGGTCATGTGGTCAAGCGTAAAGACGAATTGTTAATCATGGATACAGCAGATATTGAAACAGCTACCAAAGTGTGGCGTTGGAATTTAAATGGCCTTGCTTATAGTAATACGGGGTATAAGGGTCCGTACGAAATGGCTATGACTATGGATGGGTCAATAGTTGCAAATAGAATTACTACAGGTGTGCTAAAGGGTGGATATGTAAAGCTTGATTTGGAGCGTGGGACTTTTCTAATTGGTAAGGATGACAATGACTTCTTACTTAAATTTGATGGTGAAAAACTACAATTTGGAAATGGTACACTTAGTAAAGACTCACTTGAAAAAGATTTATTAGACGCTTTAAAAGGTAAGGATGGAGAATCTTTTAAATTCAACCTAATCTCAAATGGAGATTTTCACAATGATTTTACCACAAACGAGCCTAGTAACGACCCTAACAAATTAAATGAATGGCAAGTCAAAAGTCAAAAAGAGAAGAGTCTTGTCGGAATAACACCTTTTGACGGTCAACACGTAATGAACGTTCTTGCATCCGACACCGATGGAGTGGTAGAAATTAATCAGTACATAGGGTTAAAGAAAAATACAAAGTATTTTATAAAATTCATGGCAACCTCTCTACATATGTCGATGTATTATTATGGAAGTGGATATACTCAAGTGACAAGGGTTGAGGATTCAAATGTAGCTGAGTTTAAAATATATTCGGGAGAATTTACAACCCATGCGGTTAATTCTCATATGATACAATTTGACTGCAGGAAAATTACCCGCATTAGGTGGATTATTCTTTCTGAAAAGCCTATTCCGGATGATGTAGAGTGGTATCCATCGCAATTCGATTTGCAGGGAAAGGATGGAAGTGTGGAAGACCTCCCACCGGCACTAAAAGCGTGGAATGGTAATGCTACTGAGATATCAGGAAAATATGTATTTACTCCTGAACTATTCGTGGGTAACGGCTCATATGAAAATAAAACAGGGATTTACATCGGAAAAAATATAAGGGCTAAGTATCACGGTAACTGGCAAGAGATATCAGGGATGGTCGGCATGGAAAATGGAGAAGTGAATTGGATGTTCACACATTCTGGTAATCTTATGATTGGTAGAAAATTTGGCGAAACTATTCAGCTAGGGGCTGATGGTAGGGCCATAATACCTATGATAAAAACAAACATGATTGAAGCTGGGGCAATTACAGCAGAGAAGATAAGGTCTGGTGAGATTACAACCGACTTCCTATACCCAGGCACTAGTGAAAGAATTATTCTAGAGCGTGGATATTCTCCCGGATCCAATGACTGTAAGTCAATTGACGCTAACGGTAGTGCTATTAGACTAAAAGTTAATTCAGGAACATATATATCAATGAGAAGCTCCGGTGGCGTTGGAATGTATTCTGGTGGCGATTTGTTCTTTAACTTTAACCCTAATGAGGAGTGGATATATAACGGTGGAGAACGTGCCGGAAGCGGAGTTTTAAGCCTATATGACGCTAGGGTATCTATGGGGTGGCTACAGTATTATATATATTCTGTAAGGTCAGATAGACGTGTCAAGGATAATATCAAATACGTTGAAGATAGACCAGGGAACATAAATAAATCTAATATATTTGATTTTGTCAAAACCATAAATTTGGCAACATATCAATATAAGAAGTTTAGCGGAAGTAATTTATCTATGATAGCCCAGGATGTTCAACGATTTAGATTTATTCAAGATTATTTGGTAGTAAAAGACTCTGATGGGCTATTATCAATCAATATGGGTAATTACACATCTATGCTTCATGTTGCTTTACAAGAGGAAATTAAAAAGCGTGAGGCCCTGGAAGACAGGGTTGGTAAGCTAGAAGAAGAATTGGCCGAAATTAAGAAATTACTTAAAGAAAGGGGGATAACAAATGTTAAAGAGCCTAAGAGCAATTAACTTATATCCATCAGCCATAATAGATAAGGTTTTTAAAGCCCGAGCAGGAGAAACGGCCCGAGGGCTTAGACTGATGGTTAAAAATATGAATTTAGAAAACTTAAAATTTAAAAACTATATCAAAATAAATAATAAGTTATATGAAAATGAGCAGGTCGAAGTCGATGTAAAAAATAGATATGTAGATGTCTATTTTCCACCGTTAGAAGTCGGGACGTACCTATCTGAATTACTAATCTATGACGGTGACAAATTGCTAAAAACTGGCATATTTACTATAGAAGTAGGAGAGTCAATTATAAGTGACCAGGCCGAGAGTCTTAAAAAAAAACTTAAAGAAATTGATATAGAAAAGCTTTTATTTGAAATAGATAAAAGACTTGATATTCTTAAGAAATTTGACGACTTAACAGGCGATATCGTACTGGATAAAAATTACAAACACACTCAAATACAGGCCAGTAAGACCTGGAATATCAAACACAATTTAAAAAAAATACCATCCGTCACTATTGTAGATAGTGGGGGCAGTGAGGTAATAGGAGATATTAAGCACTTATCTGAAAATGAATTGGTAATAACTTTTACCTATGAGTTTTCAGGAAGTGCTATTTTAAATTAATTACATTTTGAAAGGGGTAAAATATGAATTTACTTACAAATTTAAAAGCAAATCAGAATCAGCTACTAGAAGCAGTGCTGCACTCAGTAGCAGTAGAACCTAGTCAGGCCGTAGCAGGACAGGTCTACTATAACA
>OHAF01002012.1_pt1 | contig 16703 bp, 14 predicted proteins | sample 1577041 | NCBI WGS metagenome assembly OHAF01 (sample SAMEA3541495, study PRJEB24748) | human gut metagenome | biome: human gut; feature: human-associated habitat; material: faeces | place: China | collected 2012
GATATAAAGTTAGGACAGATAATAGGAATATATCATTTTGAAGATTCTTGTTTTACAGTTGGAAAAATTTTAAAAATAAGTTCAAAATATCTATTTTTACTTTCTTATGATATAAATTTTAAAGAAGAGGGAATAAAAGTATTTCTAATTGCTTCAATAAAAAGAATTATATTAAAATCAGATTATATTCAAAATCTTGAAAAAAACCAAAAGAAAAAGAAAAAAAAGGAAAGATTATAGCATTTTACTCCTGAAGTTTTCATACTATTATATCCCATCAGGACAAATATAATACATAAAAATGCTACAACGAGATTAATTAAATCCATAATTTGATAGTTCTTTACGTTCTTTTTTATATGAAAAATACAACATTATTAAAAGTTTTGTCTGCGACTGCAATATTCTCAGCAATTGCGGCAATCGAAGCATATGATCAAGATAACTTTACTTTTGCAGCAGAAACACCTGTTGTTGCAAGCAATTCGGCTGCAGCAGCTGCTCCAACAGCTACAACGCCGGCAACAACTACTACAAGCACTACTCCAGCTCATAACGCTGAAGAACCAGCTACTGTAGCACAAGATGTTAAAGCTTTAAAAGATGGAGAATATAATATTACTGCTGAAGCCTTAAAATTCTATGAAGAAGGTCGCCCTTCTATGGCTGCAGCTGCAATCGACATTGATAAAACAAAATTAATTGTAAAAAATGGTCAATACTCTGTAAATGTTTCATTTAAACCTATCACATTTGGTGGACTTACTGGTTACTTAGGAAATTTAAAATACTATGACGGTGATAAAACTCATGAAAATCGTAAAGAAATTCAAGATAGCGAGTTTAAAGATTCAACTATAGTTGAGAATTATAGTGCCAGTGAAACTGACAATTTCGTAGATGTCTACAAAAAAGAATTCCCTGGTCGTACTGTTTATCCAAAAACAGTTAACTATAATGTAGATAAAAATAAAATCGATTCAAATAATAAACTAGAAACATATACTGAAGTGTTTGTTCCTGTTATGGCTTCAATTAATCCAGCTTTCGGAACTCAAAAAATGACTTTAAAATTTGATTTATCATCTTTAGCTAGAAAAAAAGTAACAGCTAATAACTATGAAGCTGCAACTTACGAAAATCCTAACAAAGACGTTGAATACAAAGGAACTATTAAAAAAGACTTCCCTATCCACGTTCAAGGACATTTAAGAAATGCTAACAACAACGATGAAGAGTCATTATACGGTTCTGCATTAGATAGCTATGTTAAAGTTGAAAAAGTTGGAGATAAATACAAATATACTCTAAGATTCAAAAAAGGTCTTGCTGATGTAGGTGGAGAATTCTATCCATTCGAATTACACAAAGTTGCATATCAAGGTAAAGATATTCCATTAACTACTTTGGCATCAAACGGTAATACTTCAGTAAAAGAAGGATCAATCACTACCGATAAACTATTAGAAAAAATTCAATTAGATGGTACTGCTCCATATCCTAACGGTGCTTTAATGTCACACTTTGTTACATTAAAACTATACTATGAAACAGCTACTGCCTATAAGGAAAGACCTGTAAAATTAGAAGATGTAGTTGCACCTGCTAAACCTAAACCAGTTAACCCTGCACCAACTACACCAAAAGAAGAACCAAAACCAGCTACACCAACAGCTGTTGATCACAATGTTGATGCTGATAAAGTTCCTAACACTTTCCCTACTACAGTTAAAGCTGAATTAAATGGTAGAACAACTGGTACTGCTTCAATCTATGAAAATGCATTTGTTAAAGATGTAAAAGTAGAAAAAGTTGGAGATAAATATCAATATACTATACAAGTTAAAGAAGGTAAATCTACTAACTTCTTATTACGTAATAAGCCATTCACAGTTTCTAAACTTACTTATAAAGGAACTGAAATTAACTTTACTGAAGTTGATGCTGCTACTAAGCTAAAAGAAGGGAAAATCTTAACTGATTCTCTTCTAGACAAAATCCAAGTAGATGCTGTATTCAATGTTCAAACAAAAGGTGGTGCTAAACCTAGATTCGAAGACAGAACTGCTGAAAGTACAATAGCTTTAGACTTCCCTAAAGTTGAAAAACCTAAAGAAGTTACACCTGCTAAACCTTCAGTACCTGATCGTGAAGTAGCTGCTGATAAAGTTCCTACTACATTCCCAGCTACTGTTAAAGGAGAATTAAATGGTAGAACAACTGATTCAAGTTCAATCTACGAAGATGCGTTTGTTAAAGATGTAAAAGTTGAAAAAGTTGGAGATAAATATCAATACACAATTCAAGTAAAAGAAGGAAAATCTTCTACTTACTTACTACGTAATAAACCATTTACAGTTTCTAAACTTACTTATAAAGGAGCTGAAGTTAACTTTACTGAAGTTGATGCTGCAACTAAACTTAAAGAAGGTAAAATCTTAACTGATTCTCTTCTTGATAAAATTCAAGTAGATACTGTAATCAGTGTTCAAACTAGAGGTGGAGCTAACCCTAGATTCGAAGAAAGAAATGCAGAAAACACTATTTCTTTAGACTTCCCTACTGCAGAAAAAGTAAAAGAAGAAGCTGCAAATAACTTAGTTCCAGCTATAATTAATAATGCCCATGAATCTAATAGAACTTCAATGGCAAATGATGCATTAGTACATGAAAAAACTCGTGTTGAAAAAGTAAATAATACTTACAACTACTATCTAACATTTAAAGACTTAAATATCGGGCCTCTTGTAGGAACTGTAGATACTTTAACTGTTGATGGTACTGTAGCTGAAAGAACTGATCTTGGTGGTGAAAGCCATGAAAAAGTATTCCACTTCACAAGTCCTGAAAAATTAACTGAAAAAACTATTACATTCTCAGTATCAGTAGACGGCAAACCATTAAGAGGTCATTCAAATGTTGCAGCAACACTTAAATTCAATTGGGGTAATGCTACTCCACTAACAGCTGATCAAGTAACATCATTACACAAAGATGAAACTACAAAAGCTCAAGCTGAAAAAGAAAGACTTGAAAAAGAAGCTGCTAAAGCCCAAGCTGAAAAAGAAAGATTAGAGAAAGAAGAAGCTGCTAGAGTTCAAGCTGAAAAAGAAAGACTTGAAAAAGAAAAAGCTCAAAAAGCTGAAGCTGACCGTCTTGAAAAAGAAAGATTAGAAAAAGAAGCTGCTGCTAAAGCCGAAAAAGAAAGACTTGAAAAAGAAAAAGCTCAAAAAGCTGAAGCTGATCGTCTTGAAAAAGAAAGATTAGAAAAAGTTAAAAATGAAGCAGTAAAAGACATTGCTAATGATAAGTCTTTAAGTAAAGAAGAAGCTAAACAATTAGAAGCAATTGTAAAAAGTGCATCTCTAAAAGATACATTAGTAGCCAAAGTTGTAGAAAATGGTTCAACTGAAGAAATTAAAGTTTCATTCGATAACACTGCTGTAAAAGCAACTAAATTCGTAGTAGAAAAAGCTGATGAAAAAACTGTTGCAAAAGTTGAAGAACTAGTTAAGAAAGCTGATGAAAATCTAAACCTTGTTAAAACAATCGATCTTCACTTCACTGATGATAATGGAGCTGTAATTAACAAACAAGGTGAAACTCGTACAGTTACTGTTGCTGTGGTAGCTAATGAAGGTGAAAAACTAGAAGTTTACTACGTAAATGGAGACAAATTAGAAAAAGTTCCTAGTGTTTATAAAGATGGAAAACTTACATTCTTCACTAACCACTTCAGTTTATATGCAATTGTAAAAACTGTTGCATCTAATCAAGATACTTCAGTACCTGTAAAACCTGATACTTCAGATAATAAAGTTACAAACAAAGAAACAAAATCTGAAACTAAAGAACAAAACGTAAAAGAAGAAGCTGAAGCAACTCCACAAAATATCTTCGGTAAAGTAGAAAAAACTGTTTCTCAAAATACTTCTCAAACTGTAACTAAAGGACTTAAACAATTAGCTAAAACTGGACTAAATACAACAGCAACTGCTGGATTAGGTGTATTAGCACTACTATCTGCTTTAGTATTACGTAGAAAAAATAACAAATAATATAAAACAAACTCTTATACAAAGGGATAATTTATCCCTTTGTATAAAGTCATGTATAAAGAAATATAAGGAGAATTCAAGATAAGATGAAAGTAAATAAATTATTAAAAGTTCTGTCCGCAGCAACTATCATCTCTACTTTTGCTGTGGTAGAAAACTTTATACAAGGCAATACTACATTTGCTATAGAAAATAATGTTGTTGCATCAAAAGATGTAAAAAATCTTCCTGATGGAGAATATAATATCACTGCTGAGGCTCTTAAATTCTACGAAGAAGGTAAACCTTCTATGGCTGCTGCTGGTATAGATACAACTAAAACCAAATTAATCGTGAAAAATGGTCAATACTCTGTAAATGTTTCATTCAAATCTATCACATTTGGTGGACTTACTGGTTACTTAGGAAATTTAAAATACTATAACGGTGATAAAACTCATAAAAATCGTAAAGAAATTCAAGATAGCGAGTTTAAAGATTCAACTATAGTTGAGAATTATAGTGCCAGTGAAACTGACAATTTCGTAGATGTCTACAAAAAAGAATTCCCTGGTCGTACTGTTTATCCAAAAACAGTTAACTATAATGTAGATAAAAATAAAATCGATTCAAATAATAAACTAGAAACATATACTGAAGTGTTTGTTCCTGTTATGGCTTCTATTGATGAAAGATTTGGAACTCAAAGAATGATTCTAAAATTTGATTTAAGCAATGCATTAAATACGGTAACGAATAGTCAACCAACTCCAGCTAAGCCTGCAGAAACACCTAAAAATACTCAACCTTCTGACAAACCTGCAGATCAAGGTACTAAACCTACAAATAGCGCTTCTACTACAACTAAACCTGTAGTAACTACTCCTGCTCCAAAAACAACTCCTGCAGCTACTCAAGAACAAGGTGAAGAACGTACAGTTACTTTCTACGATAACGTAACTGCTTCACTACTAAATGCATATGAAGCAGGTCGTGCATCTATGGGGAATGCAGCATTAGATGGTATTACAGTTTATAAAGATGGCGACACATATCACTACATCGTGCGTTTCCACGATATTAAAATTGGAACACTAACTGACGGTATTAAACGCTTCTGGGTTAACGGAACTGAGTATCCTGTTACCAGCACAGGTGGCGCTATGAATCAGGTTCAAACCCACTTCACATCAAATGAGAAATTAACTAATATTCCTGTATCAGTATTCGTACCAACAATGGAAAGCATTATGCCGGGTGCTGGTAAAAAAGATGCAATTCTTAGCCTAAACTGGTCTAACGCCACAGAAAGACAAGGAAAAGCTTTTGTTACAGATGGTAACCCTGGACCAAGTGCCGCTGGTAATGGCGCTGGACCTTTAACTCCAAAAGGTGGACGTCTAAACAATGGACGACTATCTAATACTGGATTAGAAACATCATCATCAATTCTTGCAGGAGCTCTTACTCTAATTAGTGCCTTCATTGTTTATAGAAGAAAACAAAATGAAAAATAGTAAGATAATACCCCGCTAATAAGCATACTATTATCTACTCCAAAAGGCGGGAAAACTTCCCGTCTTTCTTATTAAAAATTAAATAATACAAAAGAAAGTGAGTTTATACAATGAAACGAATTTTAAAACTGTTAACGATAGTTATTGCTACATTAACGTTTATAGTTACATCTAGTAATGTTCCTTTCGTTAAAAATGTACATGCTGCTGACAGAGTATATAGCGTTCCTGTGGAACTATGGCACGCTGAAAATAGTGGCCGTCTTTCTATGGGGAACAATGCACTAGCTACACATGCTACTGTAAACGTTCATGATAATAACACCTCTACTATTTCTGTTCAATTCACACCGATGGATTTTAGTAATATGCATGGTCACTTATTATCACTAAGTATTTATTCATCTCCACTTTTTTCTGGAAGCCTAACTGCTGCTTCAGTAACAAGTTCTTATAATGACACTAATTTAAATGGAGGGACTAGTACATACCCAAGAACTCTTAGCTTTAACTTTGGAGAAGCTAAACCTGATAAAGTTGGTGTTAGAATTGCGGTTGATGCCATGAACCAAATTATGGGTGGTGATGCATCTCAAAATGCTATTATTAAATTTAACTGGTCAGCTGCTTCTTTAGTATCGGGTTCTGAGGATAATTCTAAAGATAAAGATAAAAAAGAAAACGATAAGAAAAAAGAAGAAGAAAATAAAGACAAAAAAGATGAGAATAAGGCACCTGAAGGATTTGTTGCTAAAAAATTAGAAGACTATTTCAAAGCTGATCAAAAAACAAAAAATCCTGGTCTTTATAACCTTGACATTACAGGTTCATATCTAAACCCTATTACTGGTGTTACTGCTGATGGTGGGACTAAAAACACTGCTATAGGTGAAGGTATGGTTCAAGGTGTCATCTCTCCTATTAATGCAGGTGGTGACTTAAACGAAGCTCTTAAAAATCAAAAATCTAATGGTGAAAAGCGTTGGTCTAAAGCTATGCTTCAACGTACAAAAGATGGAAAATTATACGCAACTGTACGTGTTCACCTAATGAATTGGGTTCAACGTAGTAAAGAACAAGGTCCTTTCATTAAAGTTCTTCAAAAAGATGGAGAATTCAAACAAGTTACTGCTACTGAAACTAAAGTTCATATTGAACAATATAAAGATAGCTATGTTGATTATCGTTTTGAAGTGCCAAATGAAAACTTCTTAGCTATGGTACAAATGTATATAGAACCTATGAATCGACCAGTTCGATATTTCGTAGAAGTTAATACTGATACTATTAAAAATGGAAATGAAGGCTTAGATATGGAAGTTATTAAAGAAACAAACTACGTACCTTACTATGTTGGCGGAGGTATCGGAGTTCTTGTAATAGCTGCCGGAGCTTTCTTTGCTCTTAAAAAAAGAAAAAATAATTAGGAGATAATTCATGAAAAGAAAACTATCCCTACTATTTACACTACTATTAGCCAGTATTCTAGTTCTTACTGCTTGTTCATCACAAAATAAAGCTGGTAACACTACTGGAACTGATCCTAATCTAGCTGATAAAGCTTTTAATGAAACGATAGATTTAACAGGTGTAAATAAAGATAAAAAATCTGAAGAGGAAAATGGTAAACGTGTCATAATGGACTCTGTAGCTTTAGCTCAAGTCGCAAATGTGCTTGATATTAAATTAGCAGGGGTGCCTACTACGAAATTAGGTCGTATGCCTAAAAGATATGACAACACTGTTCAAATCGGACTTCCTATGAATCCAAATATGGAAGTTATCAAGTCGATTAATCCTTCTATTGTATATGCTCCAGATAGTTTGCAAGACTGGATAAAAGAAGGATTCGAGAAAAATAAAATCCCTTATAAATTTGTAGATATTCGTAGTGTTAACGGATTATACGCTATTACAGAAGATCTTGCAAAAGAATTTGGTAAAGTTGAAAAATTCAATAAATTAAAAAAAGAACATGATGAATTTTTCACTAAGTTCAATGAAAAAATTGCAAATAAAAAGAAACCAAAAGTTTTAGTTCTTATGGGATTACCTGGAAGTTACATGGCTGCCACTGAAAAATCTTATGTGGGTAACCTAGTAAAATTAGCTGGTGGTGAAAATATCATTAAAGGTAATGAAGAGTTTAAAAACCTAAACTTAGAAACAGCTTTAAACGATAAACCAGACTTTATATTACGAACTGCTCATGCTATGCCTGAGACAGTAACTGAAATGTTTAAGAAAGAATTTGAAAACAATAAGAGTTGGTCACACTTTGATGCGGTAAAAAATAATAAAGTTATCGACTTAGATAGCTCAATGTTTGGTATGACAGCTACATACGATTACCAAAAAGGATTAGAAAGTCTATACAGTATTTTCTATAGTAACTAATACTTAAAACCAGAAGTAGCACATTGCTACCTCTGGTTTTTTACATAATTTAAATTATAAACTACATATGTTATACTAAACATATAACAATATAAGGAGGTTCTTGATGTTTAACAACAAAAAAACAATCACTTTTTCTGTTCTTATTCTACTTTTATTAAGTACAGTATTTTTTGCAGCGAATAGTGGTAGTATAAAAGCTAGCGTCGGACAATTAGCTGTTGGTATCTTTACTGGAGAATACGCCAATGTTAATGCAATTATCGACGTTCGTTTCCCAAGAATTATTATAACTATATTAGTCGGTGCTGCTCTTGGTGTAAGTGGTTTATTACTACAAACTGTATTGAAGAACCCACTTGTTGATCCGAGCATTATAGGTGTTTCTAGTGGAGCTAGCCTATTTTTATACTTAGGATTAGGATTATTCCCTCAATTTTTGCTGTTTAAATCAGTGTTTTCTATCATCGGTGGTGTCATTGGTTTCTTAATTATTTATTACTTAGCTGGTAGAACAAAAAACAATGTTAAAATAATTTTAATAGGTATTGCTATTAGCTATTTCTTCACAGGAATATTAAATTCTATCCAATACATGAACCAAACGAACTCTACTACTTCATCAGCATTTAAAACTGTCGGTTTAGGAACTAAAAACTGGGATGATGTTTCATTATTATTAAGTTGGATTCCTATTTTACTAATTATCAGTTTCTTCTTAGCAAAACTATGTAATATCTTCGCTTTAGATGATAATATTATTAGTTCACTAGGAATCAATATTAATATGATTCGCCTGCTAATCTCATTTGTTGCGGTAGCTCTTGCTTCTGTGTCTACAGCTGTTGCTGGTGTTATGGTCTTTTTAGCTCTTATTACACCTCATATTGCTAAGATTATAATTGGTAGAAATCATATCTATACTATTCCATTTAGTGCTTTACTTGGAGCGTTTATTCTACTATTATTCGATACAATCGGTCGTGTTATTTTCGCGCCAATCGAAATACCTGCTGATTTAATAATGATGATTATCGGTGGACCTGCATTTATTATTTTAGTTAAGAAAGGAGTAAGTTAATGGAAAACATAATAGAAATTAATAACCTTACATTTAAGTATAATAATAAAAATACTCTTTTCGAAAAACTCAATGTAGATATTGAAAAAGGTAAAATTACTACTCTACTTGGTAAAAATGGATGTGGTAAGAGTACACTTATAAAAATATTAGCAAAAAATTTAAACTATAATTCTGGAAGCGTGAAAATCGAAGGTAAAGAATTAAATTCGTATTCATTAAAAGAACTTGCGAGTATTCTTGCGATTGTTTATCAAAAGAATGAAACTCCAAGAGAAATTACTGTTTATGATATGGTTAGTTTCGCTCGTCTTCCTTATCAAAATATTTTCTTTTATAAACCTAACGCTAGTGATGTTGAAAAAATTGAATTTGCTCTTGAAAAAACTAATTTAAAAACCTATAGAGATAAACGTGTAGATGAATTGTCTGGTGGTCAACTTCAACGTGTTTATATCGCAATGACATTAGCACAAAGTACTGATATTATTATACTAGACGAGCCTACTACTTTCCTTGATATAAAATATCAAAAATCTATAATGCAACTTGTTAGAGATCTTAATAAATCTCTAGGAATTACTATTATCATGGTATTACACGATATAAATCAAGCACTAGCATACAGTGATAATATTATCGCTCTTCTTGATGGAAAAGTTATAAAGAATGATAAAGCTGAGAACTTCTTTGATGAAGAGCTTCTAAACAAACTTTATGACGCTGATATTAAAATAGAAGATGGAAAAGTAATTAGTTGGTAACTTTACTAACAATATATGAAAAAATTAAATCAATCGCTATGTCTAAGTATTAATATTTAGATATGGCGATAATTTTATATCTGTAAAGGTTGTTAATGTTATTTCAGCAATCTTTAAATACTGTTATATCAACGTTTATGAGAATTTAACCTTCAAAAGGTAGAGCGAAAGCTAGAGTAGTTAATAAGTTAATTCAGCAATCTTATCTAGATAAATGCTGACTGCTTCTAGCTTTCTTTGAGGTGCTAACTCTGCGTAAGTATCCATAGTAGTTGACATTGATTTATACCCCATTCTGACTTGGAGTTCTTTCCAATTTGTGCCTGCATTAAGCAACATTGAATCATGAGTGTGGCGGAACAAATGGAAACCATAATCTGGTGATCCTAGACTTACTAATTGAAAATGATAAAATAAAAATGTACAAATAGGTTATAATAGTGCATATTATCAGTTTCACTACCAGATTTGGCACAGCATTTATTCGACAAACCTCATTGAGTCTCTTAATAAAGAAATCAAACGTCAAACGAAAAAGAAGGTTTTTCCTAACGAGGAGTCTCTGGAACGTTACTTAGTTACTTTGTTTGAAGATTATAATTTCAAGCAAAGTCAACGAATCCATAAAGGGTTTGGCCAACGTTATGACACACTCGAAAGCTTATTTGATTAATACTCCGTAACTCTATTTGAGCGTTTACACATACTTATTGACAGTATCAACATGATACGAGTAGGTATTTCTTGTGAGTAAATTTCATCAAAAAATTTCATAGATAAGTCGTATATATAATCATAGTAAAGTAGTAAAAATAGTTGTTATCCTAGTTGATTAAAAAAATCTCTGATTTCCTCATCTTTTATAAAATAATATATAATTTTCCCCTCTCTTCTAGTGTCCAAGATGTTTCCATTGGCTAGTTTACGAAGATGGTGGGATGCAGATGCCATACTGAGATCTAGTAAACAGGCTATATCACAGACACAGAGTTCTTCAACAGCAAGGAGGTAAAAGATGATATTTATCTGTTTATTATCGGTAAACTTTGTTAAAATGCGAAGTGATTTTTGGACTTTTTCCTTTTCAAGGTAATTCATTGCGGTTGTAACATTTTGTTGATTTATAATATTCACTTGGCAGATACTATCTTTTTTCATAATATTTTCTCCTAGCCTAACATAGTCCATAGCATGTCAAAACTGTTATTTTCAATCAGGATATATATCCCCAATCCTAAATAAACAACGGCAATAAACCATCTGCTATATTTTTCCAAAGTTTCTTCAACAGATGAGACTTGTGCCAATTTTTGGGCAGAAAAAACCAAGAGATAAATCATGACTAGAAATGTAAGTAAAGCCACTATCAAATCCACTAAATTTAATGTAATAAAATATGGGACAAAGATACCAATATTGTCGGCACCACAACTTGCAAAAGTAATCATAGCGACTAGAAAAATCAGGTTTTTATTATCTTTGCGCAACCCTTCTTTGGCAATAGCTTCTCCATCAGAATCTCCTAAAAGCAAAACTTTGAGACCTAAGAAAATTGGAATCAAACCGAGCAAACCTAAAATCTCTTTACTAGGAATATAATGTAAGACAAACGCAAAAAGTAAACTTAGCAATATTAGACTAACAGAGCCTAGAAATTGTCCTAAATAGATGTTAATGATGTCTTTTCTGCTTTTTCTTTTGGCAAAAAATAACATTAGGATAATAAGTAAGTCTACAGCTGTCCCAGAATACAGGATTATTGAAGTAACAACATTTTGAATCATAAAACACCTCATTCAAATATATTTTTGAATATATTATAACATTGAACTTTGTAGATGTCAACTTCAACTTCACCAAAATATAGATAAGAGTTAGTGTACCAAATATTAAAAAGTCCTGCCATCGAAATGATAGCAGGACTTAACTTCAATATCCAACTGATATATTTATCTAAAAAAGGTAAAGTTTTTATTAATTTGTAGTGCGATGTAATGAGTTTCAAAAAATCAAAAATCAATTAAAATCAATATTTTGACATCTATTGACATGTACTGAAACCCTTACTTAACCTCTAAAAAATAACAAATAGCACCTCTTCTGAAACTATTAAAATTAATGTTTTACAATATTCATTATTAACTTCCTTCAGAATTTGTTGAGTACTGTCTATAGTTACTGCAGCATCACTACTTTTAAAATATAGAGTATTAACTATGAGAAAATTAAACTATATTTCTCTAGAAGATTCTTACACAGCTCTTCGCAACTTGAACTTTAGTGAATCAATGATTTTCCCTCGTGAGACTGAAGAAGAATAAAATATAAAAAAGCTGACCTCAACTTAGATTATTATCAAAACTCTGAGGTAAGTTTTATTTTTTAAAAAACTAATTATCCATAAAACATAAAAGAATTATATTTATATCTTTTTTATGATATTTTTCAAAATCTTTTCAAAGTATAATTAATTCTCTTCTTACTTTCTCTAAAAATTTTTTGTAGGACTATTATTATCTTATTACTTTATAATAAATCATCATCCTTGACAAAGATTTCAATTAATGTTTTAATATACCCTATAGGGGTATATAGGAGGCAAACAAAATGTTTTTTTTATTCACAAAAATTGACAATATTTCTACTACTGAATTAGAAAATAAATTAAAGGAAAATATTCAATTAATTGACGTAAGAACACCTGGTGAATTTAGAAGAGGCCATATAAAAAACGCAAAAAATATTCCACTAAATGAAATCAGCAACTTCACTCCAATAGCTGACAAAAAAATATATGTAATTTGTCACTCTGGAGCAAGAAGTAAACTTGCCGCAAAGAAACTTAAAAAAAGAGGTTTCGATGTTGTTAATGTTCAAGGTGGAATGCATGCATGGCGAGGTAAAGTAGTTTAAAATCAGACTATAAATAATTTAACTCTGTTAAAAACACAACAATTTATCAGACTAATACAGTAGTTAAATTTAGTAATATTGAAAGGAATCAACTATGAAAAATAATATTTCAATGAAAGATTTTTATGAAAAGTATAATAATGAGGAACTTACGATTCTTGATGTAAGAGAAAATCACGAATATGCAGCTGGTTATATACCTTCTGCTCAAAATTTTCCTTTAAGTAGTCTTGGTATAGAATTCACTAAATTAGATAAAAATCAAAAATACTATGTAATATGTCAAGCAGGTGGACGTTCAGCTAGGGCATATGATTTTCTAGAGGCTCAAGGATTCGATATAATAAATATCGAAGGTGGTATGAGTAATTGGCCTGGAGAAAAAAAATAAAATATTAAACAATAAAAATAACCAAATTTTACTATATTGAAATTCTCTATAATACAAAATTAATACATCATCAAAAAAACTTGTTCCTAAGATTAGTTAGGAACAAGGCTTTTTATTATTTCTTTAAACTATTTACTCTTTACTATATATTTTATAGCTTTTTCTATTTTTTCTTTCTGTTCAAAGGGATTTTCTAAAGGATTATTAATACATTCCATAAGATTCTCTGTTATTAGCAACTCAATAACACGATCAACGCTTGAACGAACTGCACTTAATTGAGTTATTATATCAATACACTCTCTCTCTTCTTCTATCATTTTTTGAATCCCTCTTAGTTGCCCTTCTGAGCGCTTAAGACGTGTAATATACTTTGAATTTGCCATATTTATTTTCCTCAGTAAATTTTTTTTAATTATACCTTGAATAATTTATTTTGTCAAAACTTTGAAAATCCTGAAAATCTAATTTCTCTTGTTATTTCCAAAAAATCAAATCAATTAAAATACATTATTATATACTCGGTATATTAACAATTAATTTTCAAAGTAAATTTACTACCCTTTCCATACTCACTTTCTACTAATATGTCTCCATTTATTTGTAAGGCTAACTGTTTCGCTATTGCCAAACCTAATCCATAACCACCAGTTTTCATATTTCTTGATGCTTCAACACGATATAATCTTTTAAAAATATTATCAATCTCTTCTTCTTTTATACCACAACCTTCATCAATTATAGAAATAGATAATTCTTGATTTTGTATTTCAGCAACTATTTCTATTTTTGTACCACTTGGTGAATATTTAAATGCATTACCTATCAAATTCACGATAATTCTTTGTATTTTATTGTAATTACTTACTATTTTAGCATTCTCAGGAATAACTTTAATAAAAATATCTCTATTTTCCTTTTCTGCTCGCAACTTAAACTCTGACATACAGTCAATCAATAATTTGTCTAAAAATATTGTTTTATTTTTATCATCTTCACTAGTATCTTTTACACTTAAAGTTAAATAATTTAATTCTTCAACAAGTTTATTCAATCTTGTTGTTTGACGACAAATTGTTTCTAGATAATATTTATATTCTTCTCCTTTTATTATTCCGTCTAACATTCCTTCTGCCGTTGATTGAATTGAAGTTATAGGAGTTTTAATATCATGTGATAATTGGGCTATCATAAGGGATTTTTCTTTTTCACTTTCTTCCAATGATTCAAAACTTTCTTTTAAATGTTTTGCCATTTCATTGAATGATAACGATAATTCTCTAAACTCAGTAGGACCTTCTACAGTATTACTAATATCAAAATTTTTCTCACTTATACTAATCGTTTGTCTCTTTAGAACACGTAATGACTTAAATACACCTTTTAATAATATAATACTAATTGTAGCTCCAATTAGCCCCGCAATTATTGTAATCACAACTATAAAATATGTATCTTTTTTTTCAATTAACATTAAATTTGAAGCCCAAAAAACAGCCATAATAGTTATTAAAAATGATAAAATATATCCAACAATAATATAATCTCTTAATTTCATACTATATTTCCTTTCCATTTTTAAACTTGTTTTTCCATTTTGTATCCTAGACCCCATACAGTTTTTACACTTGGTGTTTTTTTTGTCGAATATTTCGTTAAAATTCTTCTTAAAGAGTGTATGTGCACATTTAGCGTGTTTGCATCTTCTACATATTCATCTTGCCAAATTTTTTCATACAATTCTGTTTTAGAAAAAACACGATCCGGATTATTAGCCAGTAGCCATAATAATTCAAAAGATTTCACGGTTAGTTCTAATTGTCTATCATTTACCATAGCAATTCTACTACTATAGTTAATTTCTAAATCACCTAGAGTTGAAATATTTTCACTACTATTTTTTTCAATTCTACGTAGTATATTTTTAACTCTTAAAACTAATTCTCTTGGACTAAATGATTTTACTATATAATCATCTGCTCCCAAACTTAAAGCGTAGATTTTATCTGGCTCTGTTGTTTTCGCTGTTATGAACAAAAATGGTTGTTCCTCATCTAAATACTGTACTTCGCTGATTAAATCATAGCCATCCATATTTGGCATCATTATATCTGTAATTATTAAAGAATATTTATTTTTCTTGTATTTCTCTAAAGCTTCTTTACCATCATTAGCGATATCAACATCATATCCATCTTGCTCTAAATATCGTTTATTTATCTCCGTTATTTCTATTTCATCATCTACTAATAAAATTTTATTAACCATATTTAACTCCTCTTATCAAAATAGTACTATACAATAAAAGTATAGCACTATTTCGATAAAATCTACAAGTTTATTTTATTTATTAATTATTTTTTCTTCTGAATCCTAATAGAGCTAAGAAGCTTGCAATGATTAATCCTAGTATTCCAGTATTTGATGAATTTGTTGAACTCATTGTCCCTTCAGGTGCCGCACTTGTTTTTGGTAGCATACCTTTTTTTATCATTCCATTACTCATATGAGTATTCATAGTCATATTATCTTGCGTAATATCTTTATTCATATGAGAATCCATAGTCATATTTTCTGGCATCATATCTTCACCTGGTTTCATATCCATTTGCTTAGTTTCTTTATGTAGATTTATAGTCACTTCTTTTGTTGCTACTACGTTTGTTAGATCCGCTTTTCCGTCTTTTTCACCGTATACTTTGATTGTTGCTTTGTAGCTTTGTGTTCCATTAGCTTTTAATAAATCTAGTAATTCTTTATCTGATTTTCCTTTTGTTCCTTCTAGGTCTACTTCATAGAAGTATAATCCTTTTCCTAGTTTTTCTAATGGTAATAATGCTGGATTTTTCGCTGATCCATTATCTGACCATGGAGCTTTATCAGATGATTTTAAGATTAAGCGAGTTAACATTCCATCTCCACCGAAGAATTCATAAGGAATTACTTGGTTTACTCCTGCTGTGAATGGTCCTGGGAAGTTTGCTTTATCTAAGTATTTAGCTGGTACATCTACTGTATCTTTTGTATTCTCCATTACTGCTTTTTTAACTTCAACTGGAGTTGTTTGTGGTTCTGCTACATCTTTTGCCTGTTTTATTAAATTATTCACATCAGTTTCTTTTGATTCAATACTTACTTCTTTTTCTGATTTTACTTCAGGTTGTTTCTCAGTACTTACAACATTTTTTGCTTCAACTGTACTTTTCTCAACTTGTTTTGTTTCTTTTCCTACAGTATTTACTTTGTTTTCAATTACTTTAGATTCAGTTGCATCATCTACTTGTTTATTTTCTACATTTTGAACTACAGGAGCTTTATCTTGTAAATCACTCGCATGAGCTTCTCCACTGCCAACAACTATAAAAATTCCGCTAGCAATTGCAGCTGATACCACACCAACACTAACTTTTCTGATTGCCCATTTTGTAAAATTTTCTGATTTAATAAAGTTATTTTTCATTTGTATTTCTCTCCTCTTATTAATACTTTATTACCAAAACTTTTTGTTTGATGAATACAGTATACCTTATGGATATTAACTAACTATTAGTAAAAGTTAAAATATTTCTTAAATAGTTATTATTAAAATATTATCTTTAAAAT
>OHAF01002027.1_pt1 | contig 16557 bp, 11 predicted proteins | sample 1577041 | NCBI WGS metagenome assembly OHAF01 (sample SAMEA3541495, study PRJEB24748) | human gut metagenome | biome: human gut; feature: human-associated habitat; material: faeces | place: China | collected 2012
CGCCGCCAATGTGGCCAGTGAGAAGTCCCCCGTACTGCGGGTGATGCCGCTGTTCATCAAGAACATCGCCATGAAGGCGGTGTTTGACGCCGTGGGCGAGTGCAAATCCTGCCTGTGTCTGTCCAATCTGGGCAACGTGCAGCTGCCGGAGGCCATGGCCCCCTACGTCCGGCGGATGGACTTCATCATCGGCGTGCAGGCCGCCGCGCCCCACGACTGCGGTGTAGTGACGTGGAACGGCACCATGTATATCAACTGCATCCGCAGCATCCGCGAGCCGGAGCTGGAGATGTATTTCTACCGTGTGCTGCGGCAGCTGGGGCTCCACGTGAAGGTGGAGAGCAACCAGCGCTGACACGGGAAAGGAGCGAAAACAATGTATTGTATCAAATGCGGCGTGGAGCTGGCCGACAGCGAAAAGGTGTGTCCTCTGTGCGGGACCCGTGTGTTCCACCCCGATCTGCCCTGCGGGCAGGCCGAGAGCCCGTATCCGCCGGATGTCAGCCCCCGCGTAGAGGACGTGAGCCGCGCGGGCGTGCTGTTCGTGCTGACGGTGCTGTTTCTGCTGCCGGCGGTGATCTCCGTGCTGTGCGACTGGCGGCTCAGCGGCGGCATCGTATGGTCCGGCTACGTAGTGGGCGGGCTGGTGCTGCTGTATACCACCGTGGTGCTGCCCCTGTGGTTCAAGCGGCCCAACCCTGTGATCTTCGTGCCGGTGGACTTCTTGGTCATCGGCGTGTACCTGCTGTATATCAACTGCGCCACCCACGGCCACTGGTTCATGAGCTTCGCCCTGCCGGTGACGGGGACGGCCATGGTGCTGGTGACGGCGGTGGTGGCGCTGCTGCGGTACGTGCCGGCGGGCGCACTGTATATCTGCGGCGGCGGGCTCATCCTGTCCGGTGCCTACGCCGTGCTGGTGGAGTGGCTGCTGAATGTGACGTTCCGGCTGCACGACACGTTTCTGTGGTCGTTTTACCCGCTGGCGGTGTGTACCGTGCTGGGCGCCATGCTGCTGGTCATTGCGGTGTGCAAGCCCCTGCGCCGCAGCCTGCACCGGAAGTTTTTCCTGTAAAGAAAATATGAAAAAACAGGACCGTTCCATGTGAACGGTCCTGTTTTTGTGTGTGGCAGTCAATTGACGTTGTACACGTAACGAACGCCATCAGGGAACGCATTGGTGCCCACAGACACCGCACTCCACTGGCTCTGGCTGCCGCCGTAGCGAACGGTGGCCAGATTGTTGTAGTAGATAAATGCCTCCTCCCCGATCGTTGTAACAGACGCAGGGATATAAATACTGCTGATGTTGGGATTGCAGTAGAACGCCCAAACCCCAATGGTGGTCAGCCCCTCCGGCAGCCGCAGACTCTGGAGCTTCTCACAGTTCATGAATGCGCAGTTTCTCAGTTCCCTGAGAGTGGAGGGGAAGGTGATGGACACCAGCCCCGCTGCTTTGAAGGCATCCTCCTTGATGGTGGTCAGCCCCTCCGGCAGTTGGATGCTCCGCAGGGCGGTGCAGTCGTTAAACGCCCACGGTCCGATGATCCGCAGGCTGGTGGGCAGTGTCACATCAGACAGATTGCCGCAGCTGTCAAAGGCGCAGCGTCCGATATAGGTGATCCCCTGCTCCACGCGGAGGGCACGAATGCTGTCCCTGTACTTGTTGGCAAGCCAGGGCGGCGTAGTCCCGCCCCTGTCGGCAGGCCACTCATAGTCGTACATCCGGCCGGTGCCGCTGATGGTCAGAGTACCCTCGGCGTCCAGCTTCCACGCTGCGCTGTCACCGCACTTGCCGCTGGCCACCGTAGCGGCGGCAGGCTTTCGGTAAGTCACGGCTACGATACTGCTCCACGCGCCCGCCGTGCCGTTGGCATCCAGAGCGCGAACCTTGTAGTAATAGGTGTTGCCGTCCTCGATGTAAGATGTGTTGGTATAGGACGTGCCGGTGACGATAGAATACTTGATGTAATCGCCGTCCTTGCTGCGGGCGCGGTACACCTCGTACTTAGCCGCGCCGGTGACGGTGTTCCACTTCAGGGTCGGGCGGCCCTGACTGTCGTTGCCGCCGGTGACGCTGGGGGCTGTCAGGCCCAGTCGGCAGGTCACAGCAACCACGTCGCTCCAAGGGCCTGCCGTGCCGTTGGCGTCCAGTGCACGGACCTTGTAGTAATACGTACTGCCGCTGGTCAGATAGGCGCTGTTGGTGTAGCCAGTGGACGTCTGGGTACTGTACTTGCTGTAGTTTCCATTCTGGCTGTAGGAACGGTACACCTCGTACTTGGCCGCGCCGGTGACGGTGGGGGCGGACAGTGTGCCTGTCGAGGCGGCGCGGTAGGTGACGGACACGATGCTGCTCCACGCGCCCGCCGTGCCGTTGGCATCCAGAGCGCGCACCTTGTAGTAATAGGTATTGCCGTTTTCGATGTAAGATGTGTTGGTATAGGACGTGCCGGTGACGGTAGAATACTTGATGTAGTCGCCGCTCTGGCTGCGGGCGCGGTACACCTCGTACTTGGCCGCGCCGGTGACGGCGTTCCATTTCAAGGTCGGACGGCCCTGACTGTCGTTGCCGCCGGTGACGGTGGGGGCAGACAGTGTGCCTGTCGAGGCGGCACGGTAGGTCACGGACACGATGCTGCTCCACGCGCCTGCCGTGCCGTCGGATTTCAGGGCGCGCACCTTGTAGTAATAGGTGTTGCCGTCCTCGATGTAAGATGTGTTGGTATAGGACGTGCCGGTGACGGTAGAATACTTGATGTAGTCGCCGTTCAGGCTGCGGGCACGGTACACCTCGTACTTGGCCGCGCCGGACACGGCGTTCCATTTCAGGGTGGGGCGGCCCTGCGCGTCATTGCCGCCGGTGACGCTGGGGGCGGACAGAGTGCCTGCCGAGGCGGCGCGGTAGGTCACGGACACAATGCTGCTCCACGCGCCCGCCGTGCCATCGGATTTCAGGGCACGAACCTTGTAATAGTAGGTATTGCCGTTTTCGATGTAAGATGTGTTGGTATAGGACGTGCCAGTGACGGTAGAATACTTGATGTAGTCGCCACTGCGGCTGCGGGCGCGGTACACCTCGTACTTGGCCGCGCCGGAGACGGCGTTCCATTTCAGCGTAGGACGTCCCTGACTGTCCTTACCGCCGGTGACGGTGGGGGCGGGCAGCGTACCTGTCGAGGCGGCGCGGTAGGTCACGGACACGATGCTGCTCCACGCACCTGCCGTGCCATCGGAGCCCAGGGCGCGCACCTTGTAGTAGTACGTATTGCCGTTTTCGATGTAGCTGGTGTTGGTGTAGCTGGTGCCGGTGACGGTAGAATACTTGATGTAGTCGCCGTCCTTGCTGCGGGCGCGGTACACCTCGTACTTAGCCGCGCCGGTGACGGCCTTCCATGTCAGCGTGGGACGGCCCTGCGCGTCGTTGCCGTCGGTGACGGTGGGAGCGGGCAGAGTGCCTGTCGAGGCGGCGCGGTAGGTCACGGACACGATGCTGCTCCACGCGCCTGCTGTGCCGCTGGCATCCAGAGCGCGAACCTTGTAATAGTAGGTATTGCCGTCCTCGATGTAGCTGATGTTGGTGTAGCTGGTGCCGGTGGTAGTGCTGTATTTGATGTAGTCGCCGTCCTTGCTGCGGGCGCGGTACACCTCGTACTTGGCCGCGCCGGACACGGCCTTCCATTTCAGGGTCGGACGGCCCTGACTGTCGGTGCCCGCGGTGACGGTGGGTGCGGCGGGACCGCTGCCGGCAAAGGTGATATTAGCACTCAGCAGCGGGTCATTGTATTCTTTCACGTCAATGGCGTTCCACTGTGCCCGCGTGCCGGTGAATGTCACCTTGGACAGCCCATAGCAGCCGTCAAAAGCCCATCTCCCGATGCTCGTCACCGTGCGGGGGATGGTGATCTCCATCAGGTTGGAGCAATCTTCAAACGTTGAATACTCGATGGCCGTGACCCCCTCAGGAATGACGATACTGCTGAGGCTGCTGCATTCTTTGAAGGCCTGACCTCCGATACCCTTGAGGCTGCTGCCCAGTGTGACACGGGTCAGGCCGTTGCAGCCGGAGAAGGCACAATCGCCAATAGATCGGACACTGTTGGGAATGCTGATATTGTGCAGCGCTGTCGAGGAGAAAAAGCAGCTCTCCCCCACCGCCAGCAGAGTCTCCGGCAGGGAGACACTGACCATTGAATCACAGGCGCTGAGCGCGTATGCTCCCAATGTCGTAACGCCGGAGGAAATCTCCACGTTTTTCACTCGCGTGCTGATCCCCGAGTTTCTCAATGCGCTGTCGCACCAGGGGTTCTTAAACAAGGAATAGCCGTACATGGGGCCGGTGCCGCTGATGGTCAGGGTGCCGCTGCTGCCCAGCGTCCAGGTCAGGTCGTCGCCGCACTGGCCGCCGGCGACATAGTAGCTCTGCGCCGCGACCCCTGAGGTCTCGGCGGCGTAGGCGGTGTCCACCATGCCCAGCGGAACGGCGCTGAGCAGCATGAGAACCGCCAACAGGATGGATAGGATATGTTTTTTCACAGAAACTCCCCTTTTCTTTATGATCTCCGCCGGTATGTGCCGGCAGGTCATTACAACGATAGAATACACCTGTTTTTGTGCGATTTCAATAAGCTGGCTGCATAGTATCCGTCTTATTTCATATTTTTCTGACAAAGAGCAAAAAAAGAGGACTGTCCCGGACAGTCCTCTTTTTTTGTTGCTTAGAAGTGGCCGCTGCGGCCGGAGCCGCCTCCGCCGGACTCGCTGTGGGAGTCGTTCTTCTCCTTTTTGCGGCGGGTCTCGGTGGTGTGGGTGTAAATGTCCGAGCGCTCCGTCAGGTCCAGGCCCTCGGCGGTGACGTAGACATCCGCCTCCGCGCCGCGGCGGACGGACTTCATCTTGCCCTTCAGCACCAGGCACACCGCCAGCGCCACGCCGCAGCCCACCAGCAGCGCCGGGAAGATCACCTTGCCCAGAGGCTTGCGCACCGCGTGGCCCTCCGACGCCTGCTGCATCATGTCGGCGCAGGTGGTCAGATAGGCATGGAAGCCGCCGTACCAGTCGTCATCGCCCAGATAGTCCAAGAAGCTGTCCTCCAGCTGCTGCTGGGCATAGTTGCCGATCATGCTCTGGGCGCCGTCGCGGACATACAGGCTGTAGCTGCGGTCGTACATGCTCAGGAGCAGCAGCACGCCGTCGCGGCCCTCGCCGATGCCGAAGTCGTAGTCGTTGTAGATGGTGTAGGCGGCCTCGTAGACGCCGTCGGCGTACTGCTCGTAGTCGTAGATGGTGACCACGTACACCGCACAGTCGTACTGCCAGGTGATCTGGTCGGCCAGGGATTCCAGCTGCTGGCGCTCGCCGTCGGTGAGCAGGCTCTCCGTGTCGTAGATCAGGGCGTCGCCGGGCTGGGTCTCCGCCCATGCGGGGACGGTCAGCGTCAGTGCTGCCAGCAGGGCCAGCAGGAATGTACAAGTTCTCTTTTTCATGGCGCTGTCCCCCCTTACACCAACATCATGATGGCGGCGGTAATGGCCGCCACCGGCGCCGCCACGGCGGCGAAGATGGTCCAGAACTTGCCCATATCTGTGGGCAGGTCGCCCACCAGCCTGCCAGTCTGGCCGTTCATGGCGAACAGGAAATCCTGTCCCTTCCACTTGGTGTGGAGCATCCAGACAGGCAGCAGGGCATAATGCACCTTGCCGCGCCGGAGCCGGATGTCCTGCCGCAGGGGGATGCAGCTGTCGTACTGCTCCGCCGTGCGGCGCAGGGCGCTCTCCAGCGAGGCGGCGCAGCGTCCGTCGGCGCGGTCATGGCTGTCCTCCACGCTGACATCGTACTTGTCGGCCAGGAAGCCGGGCAGGTACGCGGTGGAGAAGGGCTTCAGATCGGTGTAGTCATACGGCTCGATGGAGTCCATGTGGTCATCGGGCATCTTGCTGGATGCGTCCACAGGCACCTTTTCGAAGGAGATGGAGCCGCCTCGGTGAACATCGTAGTGCTCCGTCTCCGTCACCTCATAGTCGGAGGTCTCGTACTCGTGGTGGATGAGGCCCTCGTAGTCCACGGTGCCCTCGGCCTGACCGTCAAACATCCAGAACGGCACATAGACGCCCTGGATCTTCTCGATGTGGTTGCCGCTGGTAAACGCCTTGGGCAGCAGGGGCTTGCCCTTGTAGTGGTTCTTCAGGGCAGCCACGGCGTCCTCCTTGCTGAGCTTGAAGGGCAGGACGAAGTCCGGCTTCAGCGCGCCGCTGAACTGGCCCGGCACCACGGTGGGATTGCCGCAGTAGGGGCAGGACGTGGCGGCGGTGGAGGCGTCGCAGATCAGCTCCGCGCCGCAGGAGGGGCAGTTATAGGCCTTCATGCCGTCGGCCTCCGCGCCCCAGTCGCTGCTCAGGCCGGAGGTGTCCCAGCCCTGGGATTCCATGTCCGCCATCTTCTGGCGGTTTGCCTCAGCTTTAGCCTCCGCCTTTTCGGACGCCGCTACCGCGGCGGCTTCCTTGTCGGCGTACAGCTTTTCAATGTCCGCCACCTCGTACTGTGTGCCGCAGTAGTCGCACTCCAGCTTGCCGGACGCGCCCACAAAGTGCAGCGGGCCGGTGCAGGCCGGGCATTTATAGTTGGTCACTTGGGATGCCATAATTTTCCTCCCTCTCACAGTCTGACCGGGGCGGCCTTACAGGGGCCGTCCGCAGTTCTGGCAGAACTTGCTGCCGTCATTTTCCAGCTTGGCGCCGCAGCTGGGGCAGAACGTGGGCCGGAAGCCGGTGTCCTGCCGGGGCGCATAGTCCTGACGAGGGGCGTAATCCTGATTGGGTGCAGACTGCTGATAGCCGCCCTTCCCGGGGACGCCCAGGTAGACGGAGCTGTCGAAGCCCAGGATCATGGTGAACACGGAGGGCAGGAAGATCAGGCCCACCGCGAAGCCGCCGCTCTTGCCGAAGGCCTTGGCCAGCTTGATGCAGGTCTGGATGCCCAGGACGATGTTGTAGATGGGGATCAGCAGCATCAAAAAGCGCCAGCCGCTGCCCCAGGTGATCTCGAAGAGGGTATAGACGTTGTAGAAGGGTACGATGGAGGCCCAGCCGGGCTTACCCGCCTTCTTGAACAGCAGCCAGCAGGCCACGATGCCCGCCGCGCCCAGCAGCAGGGAGAGGAAGCTGGCGAAGGGGCTGGGGGCCATCTGGTACTCATAATAATAGTAATCGATGAACTGCATGGTCTTCTCCTTTCACATGTCACACGGTGTCAGGGACGGGGATTGCCGCAGTTGGCGCAGAACTTGCCCTTGTTGACGCTGCCGCAGGAGCAGGTCCACTCATCGGCAGGTCTGGGCTTGCCGCATTCGCCGCAGAATTTGCCGGTGTTCACTGCGCCGCAGGAGCACTTCCATTCCCCCGCCGGTGCGGGCTTGGGTGCGCCGCACTCGCCGCAGAACTTGCCGGTGTTGCCGGTGTGTCCGCAGGAGCAGGTCCAGCCCGCGGGCTGGGACGCCGCCTGCTGGGCGGCCTGCTGCTGCATCTGCTGCTGACCCATGGCGTACAGATCCTGGGCATTCATGCCGCCGGCCTGACCCGCCATGTTCATGCCCATGAACGCCATGGCCGCGCCGCCCTTGTTGGCCGCCGCCATCTTCATGGCGTCGCCCTGACTGCCCACCAGGTGCGCCGCCGCGCGGGTGGGATCCATGAAGGCCGCGTTGCGCTGCAGCTCCTTGAGCATCTTCTCGTCTTCCTCATCGGCGGTAACGCTGGAGACGCCAAAGGAGACGATCTCGATGCCCCGCAGGTCGCGCCACTTCTTGCTCAGCACCTCGTTGAGGGCGTCGGCCAGCTCCATGGTGTGGCCGGGCAGCTGGGAGTAACGGATGCCGGTCTCGCCGATCTTGGCGAAGGCGGGCTGGAGGGCCGTCAGCAGCTCGGTCTTGAGCTGGCTGTCCAGCCGGTCGCGGGTATACGCCTCGCTGACGTTGCCGCAGACGTTGGTGTAGAACAGCATGGGGTTGGAGACGCGGTAGCTGTACTCGCCGAAGCAGCGGATGCCCACGTCGATGTCGATGCCGGCCCGCTGGTCCACCACGCGGAAGGGCACGGGGCTGGGCGTGCCGTACTTATTGCCGATAAGCTCCTTGGTGTTGAAATAGTAGATGCGCTGATCCTTGGGGGCCTCGCCGCCGAAGGTAAAGCGGTTGGCCATGGTACCGAACATGTTCTTCAGGCCCTGGCCCAGACTGCCGCAGAACAGGGACGGCTCCGAGGACATGTCGTAGGTATACTCGCCGGTCTCGGCGCACATGTCCACGATCTTGCCCTGGTCCACGATGAGCATGCACTGGCCGTCCGCCACCGCGATGACGGAGCCGTCGGTGATGACGTTGTCATCGCCGTGACGGTTGCTGGAGCGTCGGGTGGTCTTTTTCTGTCCCTTTACCGCCAGCACGTTCTCGGGAATGGCGTCACAATAAAAATATTCCTTCCACTGGTCAGCCAGCGTACCGCCGGCCGCGCCCATCGCCGCTCTGATAAGTCCCATAGTCTTTCTCCTTTTTCTGCAATTTGGGGGCGCTCCCCTGTTTCGCCCCGTTGGGTGCTTTTAGCATACCATAAAGCGTGTGCTTATGCAATCGCGGCGCGGTAAAAAAAACACCGCCGATCCCTGAGAGGACCGGCGGTGTGCCGCATCATGTGATGTCCGTCATGTCAAAGAGCCGCGTCTTGCCCTGCCGGAAGCGGTCGTAGGCCGTCAGGGCGTAGAAGCCCTGCTCCGTGGCCATGCCATCCGGCTTCGTCTGCCGGGCGCTGTGGCGAAAACCGCCGCCGGTGCAGGCAAAGGCACACAGGCCGTCCAACGGGGACGCGCCGTCCTTCAGGAAGCGCTCATCTGATGCGGGGTCGATGCCCAACGCCGTCAGGGCCACGATCACCTGCGCACAGGACTCGCTGTTGCTCTCGCCCCAGCTCATGAAGCCGCCGTCCGCCTGCTGGACCCCGGACAGATATGCCAGTGCCGCGTCAACTGCGGTCTTGACTTCAGCATCTTCCTGATAAGATGCCAGAGCCGTCAAAGCCATGGCGGTCATGTCCACGTCGGAAACGTCGCCCATCAGAGTCCAGCCGCCATCGGCGCACTGGGCGGACAGGATCTCCGCCACCAGGCCTTCGCGGGTGGTCTGCTCCTCGCCGTCGGCGCACTGCGGGATATCGTAAGCCCCGCAGTCCAGAGCGATCAGCGCCCAGATGGGGCCGTTGAGACCCTGGGCACGGACGAAGGTCATATCGCTCAGACCCGCCGTCAGGTCCACGCCCGCCACGTTGGCGGCATCGCAGCCTGCGGCCGTCAGGCCCAGGATGGTGCGGGAATTCTCGGTGGATTTTGCGTGGTGCAGCCGCACGGAGCCCGCCTGCTGCACGTAATCCTCCACGCTCCGCTCGTAGCTCCGGGCCGCCGTGTCGCTGAGCAGCCCCGCGCGGCTCAGGCCGATCACCGCCCACTCACCGCCGATGGAGCCCGCCGTGGGGGCGCCCTGCGTCTGGAGATAGGCCCCCGTCTCGCGGCAGGCCGTCTGCCACGGGGCCTCCGGCACAGGCTGCGCGCCGCAGGCGGGCAGCAGCACCAGCACTGCCAGCAGCAGGGCCGCTATACTCTGTTTCATCCGATCCCCTCCTTACAGGAATTCCACGTATTTCAGGCGCAGGCGCTGCCTTAGCCCCGCGTTGTGCCAGGTACGCCGCCAGATCTCGTCCTTCAGGCGCAGTACCCGACGGCGCTGCTCCTCCGTCATGGGCCGGCCCCGGAAGCGGGCCTCCTGCCACAGTCGGGCCGCCAGCAGGTAGTCCTCCCGCAGGTCCTGATCCATATAGGCCACATAGTCCTCCGGCGGGCAGTTCCGCGCCGCCATGCCCCGGGCACGGAGCACATCCATCGTATAGCGGAAGATGGCGTCGATGGCGGCCGCCGCGTCCGCGCCGAAAAACGACGCTTTCCGCTGCCGTGTCCGCCGCCGCTCCCGCAGGATACGGCCCAGCAGCACCGCCGCCAGTACCACGGTCAGTGATACCAGCAGCACCAGCAGTACGGTCATACCATGCTTCAGCCAGAGCTCCCGCAGTGCCTCTGTCACGGGGTCCCGGGCGTCGGTGTCGTCCGGCTGCTCCGGTGTGTCCTCCAGCGGGGCCTGACCCACCAGACCGGAGATGCTCTGGTACCGCTCCGCCTTTTCCATGGCGGAGAAATAGGGAGGCGTGACCTCAAAGGGCAGCCAGCCAAGGCCATCCTGATAGTACTCCACCCATGCGTGGGCACGGCTGCCGTCCACCGGCAGCGTCTGGCCCGCGGTCATATGGGCTGCATCGTCCTTTGTTACCAGAAAGCCCTCCACATAGCGGGCGGGGATGCCGTAATAGCGGAACATCAGGGCCGCCGCCGTGGCGTAGTGGACATCGTAACCGGTCTGGGTGCCGTCCAGAAACGTCAGGGCGAAATCGCCGCCGGTAATGGGAAGAACATTCTCCTCATAGGTGATGTAGGTGGTCAGATAGAACAGGATGTTCTGCTTGGCCCGCCGGTAATCGAAGTGTACCTGCCCCGCGTCCTTCTCATAGCCGCCCAGCTTCTCCTCCAGAAAACCGCGGATATCATCAGGGATGTCCGTATAGTGGTCGTAGACGAAGCGGTTATAGGCCGCCTCTGTATTCAGAAAGGCATCGGTCTGCTCCGTCTCCTCCAGCAGTGCCGCAGCAAGCCGCTGGTACTGGGTGATGATATTGTCGCTGGCGTGGAAGCTGTACGTCCGCTGCCCCCGCAGGCCGCTTGCCAGCAGGGTGCGGTCGCCGATCTGCGCCGCATCCAGCACATCGCTGTCCGCCAGCAGCTCATAGGGCGCATAGAGATACTTCCCCGACGCGCCGACGTTCTGCACCGTCACGGTGTTGTCATAGCGCAGCACGTCCGACACACCGGCCTGCGCCGCTGTGGTCAGCTGGCTCTGGGCGTAAAATCCGTCCTGATGCAGCCAGTAAAAGGTATCCGCGTCCTCACTGAGGGTCTTACTGTCCAGCGTGCTCCAGCGGCTGTTGGCATACGTCTCGCCCACGAAGCCCCGGAGATAGTAGGAGATCGGCTGGGTCATGGTGACCTCCAGCATGGTGTCCTCCGTGGTGCGGCGGGGGCCGATGCCGGTCATATCGCCCTCCGGCAGACCTGCGGCGGCGTTGCTGCCGTAGCGCAGGATATCCGCCCGTGCCGCTGTCCAGCGGGCGGCGGTATCCACGGCGGTAGGGTGGGCGGCGTCGCCGTTCCAGCAGCCCAGCGCCGTGACGCAGGCCAGCAGCAGCGCCGCAGGACGCAGCCACGCCCGCAGCGGGGCGGAGGACGCGTGCCGTCCGCCGAAGCGCACGGCGTAGAGCAAAAGCAGCGTCAAAGCCGCCAGCAGCAGCCACCATACGGCGGTCAGGGGCGCAAACAGCACCGCCGCCGCAGCCAGTACCAGCGCCATGGGCCAGAACCGCAGGTCGCTGGGGCGGCGCACGCAGGCCATGCACCACAGGCCGCAGACCACGCCCAGCAGGCACAGTACCGCCGTCAGGCCCGCGGCGCCGTCGTCCTGCGCCAGAAAGCTGGTGTAATTGCGGGCGTGGAGCTGCTGCCACGTCTGCACCGCCGCGTCCAGCAGCTGGGCAAGACCGTTGGTCACAGTACCCGGCAGTGCCAGCACCGTCAGCAGGCAGCCCGCCATCCATGCTGCGTCAGGCAGCCACGAGAGGCGCGTGCCTTCCGTCAGACACACGGTGGCCGCCGCTAAAACGCCCAGCAGCACCGGCCACAGGGGCGATACCGGCAGGGAAAGCAGCGTGATGAGCAGGGTCATGAGCCCCGCCGTCAGAAGGGATGCGGTCAGAAGTCCGCCGAAGCGGGCGCCATTAAAGCGCAAGATAGATCCCCTCCTTACTTCGCAGCATGGCGGCCGAGACCGCCACGTGGGTCACGGGCGTACCGGAGGCGGTGGTCAGGTCCTCCGGCTCCGACCGCAGAGACAGCACCGCCGCGTGGGCGTAGTCCAGTCCCTGCGTCTCCGCCAGACGCCGTGTCACCGTCCGGGTGTCCGGCTCCGTCTCCGCCGACAGCAGGCCGGACAGGGCCTGCGTCAGTTCCTCCGTGTCGCCGATGGCACATAGCCGCGGCTCCATGGTCTCGCGGTCCAGCCACGCCGCCTGATGGGGCAGGCCCGCCTCGCATAAGGCCGCAGACACGGAGACAGCCGCCTCGCCCAGCGCCTCCCGCTCCTCCGGAGAGGGAGCGGTATCAGCGGTGTTGTCCAGCACCAGCAGAATGGCGTTGTTTACCGGAAGACCCAGCTGGCGCACCAGCAGGTGATCCGTCTTTTCCGACAGCTTCCAGTGAATGTTTTTGATCCGGTCGCCGGGCAGGTATTCCCGCAGGGCGAATGTCTCGCTGGGATCATTGCCGGGATGATACATGGAGTATTCGCTGCTGTCCATGTCGGGGCTCCGGCGCTCCGACACCGTCAGCTCCACCGGCCAGACATCCGGCAGCACCAGAGACGGGGCTGTCAGCCCCACCGGCTTCTTCGCCCCCACAAGACCGAACATGTCGTAGACCCGCAGGGCCGTCAGCGTCAGCTCCAGCTTGCCGCAGTGCCGGGGCCGGAGGGTACATACCGTCTGGGCCTTGGCGTGCCCTGCCGCAGGGAGGCAGGCTGCGGTATGCGTCACCTCGCCGGTCAGCAGATTCCGGCATTGGACGTCTGCCTGCACCCGCAGGCAGCTGAGAAGGCCGCTGTTTGCCACCGTTACCGTTACCGGCAGTTCCTCCCCCTTGCGGCAGGAGACAGCGGCGGACAGCTGGGCCGTCAGGCGCTTGCGCAGGGCGCAGGCCGCGGCGATCTCCGCCGCGGCGCAGAGCGCCGAGGCCAGCAGGATGCCGCCGGCCATATTGCCCACGCCCCGTGCCCACGCTGCCAGCCACAGCAGCAGCCATACAATAAAAACGATCCGATTTTTCGCCATCGCTCAGATGTGGTCGGGCCGCGGAACCTGCTGCACCACCTCTGCCAGCACGTCTTTGGCGGTGGTCTCGGCGATCCTGGCCTTGGGCGACAGGATGAGACGGTGGGCGCACACGTCGGCAAAGACGGCGGCCACATCATCGGGCAGCACGTAGTCACGGCCCGCCATGTAGGCGCGGCTCCTGCTGATGCGGCACACCGCCAGAGCGCCGCGAGGGCTGACGCCCAGCACCGTCAGCGGGTGGCTGCGGCTGGCCTCCGCCAGGCTGGTGACATACTCCAGCAGGGCGTCCGCCATGTGGACTGACTGGGCTTCCTTCTGCATAGCCAGCACCTCCGCGCAGGAGGACACGGTGGCCACCGCCTCCAGCGGGTCGCCGGTCTGGCGGTCACGGAGGATGTTCACTTGACTTGCAAAATCGGGATATCCCATCTCCAGCCGCACCATGAAGCGGTCCAGCTGGGCTTGAGGCAGCAGCTGCGTACCGGCAGAGCCTACCGGGTTCTGGGTGGCGATGACCACGAAGGGGTCCGGCAGCTTGTGGGTCTGGCCGTCCACGGTGACCTGACGCTCCTCCATCACCTCCAGCAGCGCCGACTGGGTCTTGCTGGAGGTGCGGTTGATCTCATCGGCCAGCAGCAGGTTGGTCATCACCGCGCCGGGCTGATAGGCAAAGCTGCCGCTCTCCTTATGGTACATGGAGAAACCTACGATATCCGAGGGCAGCACGTCCGGCGTGAACTGGATACGCCCATACCGGAGACCCAGGGCTCGGCTGAAGGCCAGCGCCGTGGTGGTCTTGCCGGTGCCGGGCACGTCGTCCAGCAGCACATGGCCGCGGGAGAGCACCGTCATCATGATCTTTTCCAGCACATCGTCCTTACCGGCGATGACCTTTTTCACTTCATGCAGGATCTTTTCTACGCTGGTATTCATCTGCTTTTCTCCTCTTACCATTCTTTATAGTAGTTGCCGCTGGAAACGCCGTAATTGCCGTTGGCGCTGGAATAGCCGCCGATGTCCTTGCCCATGGCCAGCGTGTACCGCACGCGGATGACGCTGCCGTCCTGCGGCTTGCAGACGTTGAAGCCGTAGCCCGGATAGCTGCCGTTATAGGAATACATCCAGCCCGACCAGCGGTAGAAGTCAAATTCACCAAGACTGTCCATGGAGAAGGGTTGGGGATCCAGTCCCGCACCGTTCTCGTCCATGCCGTCGGCCATGATCAGCTCCATCAGTTCGGAATCGATGAAAAAGCCGCTGCAAATGCCGCTGCGCTGGATGGCGGACAGATAGCTGCCGCTGCCGCTGACGGTGTAGCCGTTCTCCGTCAGCACCTGCTGCACCACGGTCCATGCGTCCGTGCCGCCGGGGACCGTCACCTCCGTGGGCGCCACCAGATAGCCGAGGCCCACGGTGGTGGCCTCCACGCTGACGGTAACGGTGATGTCGCCGTTTTCATAGTAGACCGTCCAGCTGCGGGTGGCGGAATAGCCGTCGCCATCGGTGGCGGTGATGGTGATGGTATTGGCCCCCACGTTGGAGAGGTAGGCGGTGTAACCGAACTGGTAGCCGGACTGGCTGATGGGTGCGGACACCACCGCGCCGTTCACCGACACGGTGTAGTTGTTGGCGTAGAGCTGCTGGCCGTTGCAGCTGCGGCCATCCACCAGCACGATGAGGTCGGGCGTTTTCATGGTCAGACCGTTGGTCAGACCGATAACGGTGCCGTCCGCCTCCACCTGGGCGATGATGGTGGGCTGGCGGTCCTCCGGAGTACCCTCCGCGCCGCGCTGGAAGTGCAGCTGGTATTTATAGGTCTTGCTCCGGCCCGTGGAATCCTTGTAGTCGATGTACAGCTGCCGGTCCTCGCGGCCCATGTCCACGGTGTACCGGTCGTCGCTGTCCTGGGTCAGGGAGAAGGTGCCGGTGCTGTCGCTGACGCGGACGTTCGTGATGGCCTCCTTGCCGGTGCTCCGGATCAGCCGAAGCTGGAATTTGTACTGCTGGCTGTCCACCGTCACCTTTTCAAAGGAAGCAGAACTCTGTGCCGTATTGTCGTCAATGACGGTATCGGAAATACTGGTTATGATCCGGAAGGCATTGGCGTTGTAGATGATGGTATAGGTCACATCGGCGGTGGAGGACTGATAGCTTGCCTTGACGCGGATGCGGTTCTCGCCGGAGTTCAGGTCGGCGGTGTAGCTGCCGCCGCTGCCGGCGAGGGTCCTGCCGTTGAGCTCCACGGACTGCACCGGATAGGTGCTGCCGTCCCGCTCGGCGCAGGCGGTAAAGGTCAGCGCGCCCTCCGACACGGTGCCAAGCTCGCCCAGCTGCCGCCCGTCCGAGGTGCGCTTCGCCACGATGATAAGCTCCCCGGGCTGGGCGTAGCAGACGGTGTAGCTGCGGGTGGCGCGGACGGTGCCGCCGTCCTCCCGATAGTCCGCGCTGACAACGATGGTATTGGCTCCCGCCGCCAGATGCACCGTCACGGAGGTGGTCTGTGCGGCATAGCGCAGCTCCCTGCCGTTGACGGTGACGGCGAGGCCGATGGGCTCCCGCTGCGGCTGGTGGGTGATGGTAAAGGGATAGGTCTCCTCCGCCGTGGTCTCGCCGTCGATGATGCTGGTGGTAAAATACAGCGCGGCATCCGGTGCCTCCGGTACGGTAACGTCCCCCGGCGCGGCGTGGTCCGGTGTCTGTCCGCCGGAGCCGCCGCCGTTATCCGCGATGTCCAGCAGGTCGCCGATGCCGTCCCGCCCGTCCGAGGACGCGGTGTCGCTGTCCACGGGGGGCGCGTCCGGCGTGGGGGTATCGTCAGGCTGCGCGCTTTCCGGTGCGTCCGGCTGATCCGGCGGCGTCTCGTCCTCAGGGACCTCCGCGTCGTTGGCGCTGTCCATGGCCGTCACGCGGTCGCCGTCGTACAGCACCTCCCCGGGTGAGTACAGCATGCGGGATGCCGCCCGGGCATCCTCCCGTGGGGCATGGCCGGTCTGAAGCCGCGTCACGCACAGCACCGCCGCCATACACAGCAGTATGGCCATGGCGGTCTGCATCACGCCTCCCAGTCTCTTTTTCACGCTTCACGCTCCTTCTGCAACCGCCGCAGGAGGGGAGCGGCACGAGACCTCCCCCTCCTGCGGGACTTACGCTTTGTTTTTCTTTTCGGTGCGCCGCACCGCCGCCAGCCAGCGGAGGATCAACGCGATCGCCGCCGCAGACGCCAGGATGCCGCCGCCCAGCCACACAAGGCTCCAGTCAAAGGGCTGCGCCTGCTCCGGCCGGGTCTGGTCTGTGGGCTGCATCCGGTCCGCAGGCTTCACGCCGTCGGACATTGTCTCGTCGGCGGAGGGTGTTTCCCCGCCGTTCTCCGCGCTCTGGGCCAGCAGCTGCCGGTACTGGGCGGCGGCAGTCTCCATCTGCTGCACCAGCCTGGCGTCCACCAGCTGCTTCTGCTCCGCCGTCAGGGCGTCGTAGGCCTCCTGAGCCTTGCGGATGGCATCGCCGCTGTCTGCCGTCACCGTGCCGATGG
>OHAF01002028.1_pt1 | contig 16547 bp, 13 predicted proteins | sample 1577041 | NCBI WGS metagenome assembly OHAF01 (sample SAMEA3541495, study PRJEB24748) | human gut metagenome | biome: human gut; feature: human-associated habitat; material: faeces | place: China | collected 2012
AAAGGCCCTTATAGGGTAGCCTAAAAACCGCACGTTATACGTGCGGATTGTTATTATGTAGTTGGATTGAGAATATTGGATAAAAATGATATAAAGATATTAACTATGCCAATTTGGCAAATGCAAAAGAGAGGATGGTTATCATGGATCAAATTAAGCACATTTGGATATCCAGATTTAGAGAACAGGGTGACATAGTATTGCAGTCTCTGTATGGTTCGAACAAGTCATATAAAGATAAAGCGAATTTAATAAACAGAAGTATTGTTACGTATCGAGAACATATTATTGACGATGTTAAACGTACCGCAAGACGTGAAAGATGGTCTAACGAAGAATTCCTAAATGAAGTATTACACATCACTTATGCGTCTTATATTGTAATGCTTGAATATCGTAATAAGGTATGGCCGTATGAATATATGGCGTTTGCTCGTCGTATTGGAGAGCTTTGGGAACCATTCTGTAAACTGACGTTTGAGTATCCGGTTAACAATTTGATGCGTATTACGCCACCAGATTTCAATGAGGTGCAAAACGGAATTCAAAGGAATGCAATTGACTATATTAATAGTTTGCCTATAAGTATTCGTGACAAAGAAGAACTTATTGAGATGTATAACGTTCCTTGGTCACTTGTTGATAGTGGCGGAATTCAGTTGGCTTTGGATCTTCATTTCGAGCAAGATGGAATTAGATATAATTGTGATTTTAAGAGCGGTTTCAGTTCAAATGAAAAGGGCAATACGAACCGTTTGTTGCTTGTAGCAAGTATTTATAATTCTTTAGGTGAGTATGAAAGAACAATAATTTTTGTTCGTCAACCAGAGGATCAGAATAATCATTATCTTCAGATTTTGAAAAATTCCCCATACTGGGATGTTTACTGTGCAGACGATGCTTATGCAGCCATGGAACATTTTACGGGATTTAATCTTCGCAGATGGCTTGATGAAAATGTAGATTGGGCAAATGATATTAGCACAGAGTTTAGAAGACATCTGGAAGAGAATGATTTGCTTAGATACTTGACTTGGTAATATAAAATGCCTATAATTTACTTAAGATAAAACTTAAGATAAATTGGAGGCAAGAATGAAAGATATATATTGTTCTTATTATACCAATTCAGATTCTATAACTAATTACATGGTTAAACGATTGGATATATCACATTCTGATTTAATTCTTGAACCGTCAGCGGGGGAAGGTATCTTCATTGATGAGATATTAAAAAATAGATGTGATGTTCATGTTGATGCATTAGATATTAATCCAGAATCTATTGCCATATTAGAAAAAAAGTATGAAAAATCTGAATTGGTTACAGTTCGAAAGACAGATACCTTGTTAGACGAACAACTGGATTCTTATGGAATGCAACAGCTTTGGTTAAAGGAAACAGATACTCTTCTTGATAATCAATTGGACTACTTTGGGCAGATTGGAGGACATTACGATAAAGTTATTGGCAATCCACCATATGGTGCATGGCAAGATTATGAGAAAAGAGATGTTCTTAAAAAGAAATATTCTGGTCACTACGTAAAAGAAACTTACTCTCTTTTCTTGTTGAGATGTATGTCTGTTTTAAAAATGCGTGGAAGGTTGTCCTTTATTATCCCAGATACCTTTATGTTTCTAAATATGCATTCCAAGCTTAGAGATGTTTTGCTAACAAGAAGTAAAATAGATGAGATTTTGATTTTCCCATCTAAGTTTTTCCCAGGTGTTAGTTTTGGATACTCAAATTTATCAATCATAACATTGGAAAGATGTGAAAAAGGCGAAGCTTTAAGAAATGATTTTAGGGTTGTTCAAGGATTCCAATCTCCAGAAGAGTTTGGTTTGATGTTTGATCAACACGAATTACCTAAACACATCAAAGTGATTCATCTAAATCAAAAAGATATTTTAGATAACGATAATCACCGATTCGTGCTTGCACAGACTGAACAAAAGTTAATGTTGAACTCAGTCCAAAATAGATTGGGTGATGTAGCTGATGTAGTGACGGGATTTTACACAGGAGATAATATCCGATTCATAAAGGCACGTGACGAGAGTGTTAAAGGTTCAAAAAATTACGAGAAAATAAATTCTAAAGAAGTGTTTGAATGTGAATCTTTAGAAGGAATTCCAAATATAGAAGTTGGATATATACCATATGTTAAAAGTGCTTCCCGAAGACGATATTTAAGAGATGAGGATGAATGGTACGTAAGATGGGATTCAGCTACTATTGAATTTTATAATAGTAACAAAAAATCACGTTTTCAGAATTCGTCATTTTACTTTAAATCAGGTGTGGCAATTCCTATGGTTAAATCGAAATCTATCAGGGCTTTTATGATGGAACATAGGGTATTTGATCAATCAATAGTAGGAATATTTCCTCGTGATAAAACGAAACTATATTATCTTCTTGCGTTAATGAATTCGGATGTAATAAATGAATACATTCATATTATTAACCCGACCGCAAATAACTCGGCAAATTATGTTAAGCAACTGCCGTATATAGAACCAGATGCGGAAACATTAGCTAAGATTAATGAGTTGGTGGATAGATTATTAGACTATCAGAAACAAGAAGAGTTCAAGAAAGCTGATAATATCCATGAGCAATTAAACGAAATCATCAATGTGGTTTATAACAGAGAGCAGCAAGAGCTTGCTGTATAAATGATATGAATACAATTTAATATGACCGTGGTGGTCAGATAAAGAAGCCGATGTATCGAGCGTAAAGCAAAATATGTCGGCTTTTCTTTTTGCCAAAATTCTCCGGTGGAGAGTTTTGCAAAACCGAGCGAACTGAAGAGCAGATACATACGGCGATGCAGATTGTTCGGACAAGTGTGCAGAGGGTGCAACCCTTTGTACTGGGTACAGGGATGTAATGCCCTGTTGGGGGCAAGGGGCAAAGCTCATTGGCAAGGTTGAGGGGTGGCAGTCCTCATCAGGTTAAGGGTGAAACGTCTTAGCAGATCAAGGGTGCAACCATTGCCCAGTTTTGTGACGTATCGTCACATAGTACTGGGTATTACCTGTCGCAGTTTTGGTGCTCAGGGAATCGGCTTCGCCGTGAATCCCCTTCGGGGAATGAAAAAAGATTGGAGGAAAATTGAAATGAAACTTATCAGACACAATGGAAGATCCGGAAAGAATGGTGTTTACAATCCGCTTCATAATGACCGCAACTTTGATGTCAGCAACAGCGATCACATTGATGAAGAACGGTCAAAACAAAATATCTATTGGGATTGTTTTAACGGATTCCGACAGTTGAAACCGAAAGAGGATGAAACATTGGCAGAGACGTTTGCTGATGTTGAGGACTTGTACTACTCTGCCAGATATCGAGATCATATTGAAGGTCAGTGTGCCAGAAATGAAAAGAATCGTCATCCGGAGAGAAACAGAACTACCACGGATCTGAGAAAAAATAAAAAGACTTGTCCGGAAGAAACGCTCTTTCAGATCGGCACGATTGATAATCATGTTTCTGGTGAAGTCTTGGTAACTGTGGTTGGAGAATTTATTGCAGAGTGGCAGGAACGATTCGGAGATTATGTTCATGTTTTGAATTGGTCATTGCACATGGATGAAGGGACACCACACATTCATGAACGACACGTTTTTGATTGTGAAAATCAGTATGGAGAGATAGCCCCTCAGCAGGAAAAAGCTCTGGAAATGCTTGGCTTTGAATTGCCTGATCCGACAAAGAAACCCAGTAAGACCAATAACAGGAAAGTCACTTTTGATTCTGCTTGTAGAGCAATGCTTTTTGATATTTGTAAGAAGCATGGATTGCAGTTAGAGGAAGAACCGGAGTATGGCGGTCGTGCTTATTTGGAGAAGCAAGACTACATTCTGATGAAGCAGAAAGAACAGCTTTCCAAGCAGGGGCAGACCATCACAGAACAGAAAACTGTGATTTCAGAGCAACAGGATATCATGGCTCATCAAGAAGAAACGATCTCAGAAGGATTTCAAAAAATCAATGATAACCGACTTACTATTTCAAAGCAAAATAGGAAGTTGGAAGAACTGACATTGAAGATTGATGATGTGGAATCTCTGATTGATGATGTTGCCGATGTTGCTTATGACAAGGCGGTTGAAGTTGTGACAGATGCCACGATTACGCAGACACATGAAGAAGATATTGAATCCATTAGATGGTTGCAAAGATGGTTACAAGCACCGGAACGAAAAGACCCGAAAGAAAAACGTGAGTATGCAGTCTCACGTCTTGATAGTGCAATCGAAAGAATCAAAAAATCAATGAGTAGTATTGCCGATAGAGTGAAGGAATGGCTTGTAAAACCGGAGGTAAAGAAAGCCGGAAAAGAAGCAATCAAGAACTCTGCAAGAGAATCCATTTATGCCAGACTTGCAAGGGCACAGGAAAGTGCAGATGCAAAGAATCAAGCCCGACGGGAACAGAAGAAACAAAGAAAACAGAATATGGAACTTTAAGGCACTTGCCATTTTCGATTGTGAGAATGATGAGTGCCTTTTTTATTGGAAAGAAGGTGGTTGTATTGAATGTATTTGAAGCAGTAAAGCAGTCTGTTGCCACAAGAGAGGTTGCAGAACTATATGGAATAAAAGTCAGAAGAAATGGTCTTGCCTGCTGTCCATTCCATGATGATCGAACACCGAGTATGAAGCTTGATAAGAGATTCCATTGCTTCGGTTGTCAGGCTGATGGGGATGCAGTTGATTTTGTGTCAAAGCTCTATGGTCTCTCTCTGAAAGATGCTGCTATTAAGATAGCGGATGATTTCGGACTTGCTTACAACTTGAATCAGCATAGAATTGTGAAACCGAAAATCAGAGAACCGACTGAAAGAGAGAAAATCCAACAGGAAAAACATCACTGTATCAATGTGCTGACCGATTATCTGCACTTGTTATTACAGTGGGAACGTGATTATGCTCCTAAGTCATTTGAGGAAGAAATTCATCCCTTATTTGTGGAAGCTATGCACAAAAGAGACTATCTGGATTATTTGTTGGATTTGGTGTATCAGACACCGGAGGATGAAATCTTTGCTCTACTTGCAGAGTTAAGAACGGAGGTGATGAAAATTGAAGCAAGAGTTACAGAATACAGGAGAAATCGAGAGTATAAGAAACAGTCTTGCCATGACACAGCAAGGTAAACCTGCCAATACCATTGGGAACTACTTGGCAGTCTTTTCTAATGATCCGATTCTTAAAGGAGCAATCCGAAGAAATGAGCTGACAGAACGAGCAGACATTGTCAAACCGCTTGGATGGAAAAGGGATGGCACTTCTCTCACGGATACAGATGTACCGTATCTGATGAGTTATCTTGAATCGAATTACAGTCTGACATCGGAGAAAAAGATTGAATCAGTCATTAAGATTGTAGCGAATGAAAACCGATATCATCCGATTCGTGATTGTCTGAATGCCTTGGAATGGGATGGACAGGAACGTATCAGAACAGCTCTGCATTACTTTCTTGGAGCTGAGCAGGATCAGTATTCCTATGAATGTATGCTTCTCTTTATGCTCGGAGCAATCAGCAGAGTTTTTAAGCCCGGTTGCAAGTTTGAAGTGATGCTTTGTCTTGTTGGAGGACAGGGAGCCGGAAAGTCTACGTTCTTTCGCTTTCTTGCAATCAATGATGACCGGTTTACTGACGATCTCAAGAAACTGGATGATGAAAATGTATATCGAAAAATGGCAGGACACTGGATTATTGAAATGTCGGAAATGATTGCGACTGCCAATGCCCGAAGCATTGAAGATATCAAGTCATTCATCAGTAGACAGAGGGAAACCTATAAACTCCCTTATGATAAGTATCCGGAGGATCGCAAAAGACAGTGTGTATTTGGTGGGTCTTCTAATAACTTGAACTTTCTTCCGCTTGATCGAAGCGGTAACAGACGATTCCTTCCGATTCTGGTGAATATGGAAAATGCGGATGTTCATATCTTGGATGATGAAGTTGCTTCGAGAACTTATATCAAGCAGATGTGGGCAGAAGCAATGGTGATTTATCGGAGTGGTGCTTTTCGCTTAAAACTCAGTGCCGAAACAGAGAAATACCTGAAAGCCCATCAAAAGGAATTCATGCCGGAAGATACCGATGCCGGACAGATCATCGGATGGTTGGAGAACTTTAAAGGTGATAAGGTTTGTTCAAAGCAGTTGTATTGTGAGGCTCTTGGCAATGAATACACAAAGCCGAAAAAGTGGGAGCTACAGCAGATCAATGACATCATGAATTATTCTGTGAAGGGCTGGGTTTCCTTTGAGAATCCGAGAAACTTCGGTCGCTATGGAAGACAGCGTGGATGGGAGCCGATTGCAGTAGCAAAAGCCCGACAAGAAGGTAATTCGGATGACAACAACACCAATAAAAATGAGGATGGTTTTCAGTCTATCGAAGAAGCCGGATATGAGCAGGAAGAGTTACCATTTTAAAATAGGACAGCTCGTTGCAGGGCTTATTGTCAGTTCGTTGTCACTTGGTTGTCGGAGTAAATGAGAGAAATACCTTTTAAATAGGGACTTCTCTTCTTCTGACAACAACCGACAACAAGAAATATCCAAAAAAGAAAAATAGTGAAAATAGATAGAGCCTATCAATGGATCAGAGTTTTGTTACTCTCGTTGTCAGCACTTCGTTGCCAACCTTTCCTTGATGGGCTTTTTTATGTGAAGGAGGTAGCCTATGGCAGAAATCAGAAATATGGTTGAACAGACCACAACAACAGAAAAGGAAGTGCCGTCCATTCAGAGAGTGATTGATGGACGAGTGTACACCGTGAATATCCACTTCAAAGCAGACAGCAGGGAAACCGCAAAAGATAAGGTGATCAGACTGTTGAAGCAGGAAGCTGAGGGAGAAATGATGTCAGCATAAAGCAATTTATTTTGGGAAGATACTAAAAAACTATTGACATTTTGTTTCGGGTGATGACAGTTTAAAGGCATATAAGTACATACAGGAAAATATGAATCTTCTCCGTGAAACGCTGGATGATGTAAATGAAGAGCTGACCTACTCTAAGGACAGTGATGCCAAGACGGGACACAAAACTGCAGACACAGAATTCTTTGGGTATAAGACACATATCGCAATGACTCCAGAAAGAATTATTACAGCTGCTGCTGTCACTTCCGGAGAGAAGCACGATGGAAAGGAACTTGCATCTTTAGTAGACAAGACGGAAGCTAACGGAATAGATGTTGACAATATTGTCGGAGATGGAGCATATTCTGAAAAGGAAAATATAGAGTATGCAAATGAAAATGAAATCAATCTTGTATCGAAGCTAAGCAAAATAGTATCATCCGGGAACAGAAAAAAACACCCTTGACGGAGAATTCAGCTACAATAAAGACGCAAAAATGTATGTATGCCCAGCAGGACATATGGCAATTCATAAATCTAAAACTGGTGTGAAAGATCCAAATAAGCCACAGCGTGAATCCTACTTTTTCGATGTAAAAAAATGTATTCAATGCCCGCTGAGAGAGAAATGTGGATATAAAGAAAATCAGAAAAGCAAAACATATAACATCACAGTAAAGATGAGTAAAATTCATCAGAACCATCAGGATAAGCAACAGACAGAATATTATCAGGAACTGGCTGGTGAACGTTACAAAATAGAAGCTAAAAATGCTGAGCTGAAAAAAGAACATGGATATGCACATACTGTATATGCAGGAATGAACGGGATGATGCTTCAGGCAGGTGTCACCATTTTTGTGGTGAATTTAAAAAGAATATTGAAGCTGAAACAAGATAGATAAGCAAAAATATATTGATAAAAACCAAACAAAAACAGGTATATATCTCAAATTTTTTCTGAAATTTGTGAATATACCTGTTTTCATTCTGATTTGTAAACAATTTGATTAAATCTCGTTTATGACTGATACTTTTTCAACAGTCTCGTTCTATAGTCATTTTTCTTGCTTAGAATGAATTACCTTAAACAATTTATCTTGAAATGTGTCTTTGCTGTTTTTATCAAAATATATCTCTGTAACAAAGGTCTTTCCGTTTATCTTTTTTGTTAGAATACCATCAGGCTTTTGATGTCGGGGTTGTTCTTCTGTCTGTATTTCTTTAATATCTGTTTTCTCGTTTTCTGCCATTTAGTTCCTCCTTTCGACTTGCACAAAAAAAGATTTCCTGTGATTAGGAAACCTCTTTTGCTTGTTCGATATTTAGTTTTAAGTTACTCTTTGTAGTTTCTTTTTTGCTCTGTATTCTCTTGCTTTTAATTTCTCATACTCTCGGCACTTTTCAAGATTTTTCTCTCTGTATGCTTTTGAATACTCTCTATGATAGGCTCGTGATTTTTCTTTCTTTGCTTCTTCTATTTCTTCCCTCATCTGTATCATTTCTTGTTCTGTCGGCTCTATCTCTTTTGTGAGTTCATTTTCAAATCTGCCGATATAGTTGAAATAGACTTCGATACGCTGAACGGCATATTTTGCTCTTTTGACATCTCGCTCATGCACAATAATTTTATTGATAAATTCATTGATGGCGATAGGGGTAAGTTCTTCAAAGTCTGAATAGCTTTCTGCAAGTTTGATAAAGTTCTTTGCTCTTTGGTTTGCATTTTCAAATTCGGATAAACGTTCCTCTATTTTCTCTTTTTCTGCTTTTAAGCTGTAATATTCTTCTGCATACTTCCTTGATAGTAATTCATAGCGTTTCGGCTCGATATTTCCCAGTGCATTATCTTCATAGAGTTTATTCATCACTCTTTCAATCTGCTCCATTCGGTCTGTAATTTGTGGGATACGCTTTTTTTGTTTTCCTACTTCTTCGGTCTTCTCTTTAGCAAGGCTATTTTTTATCAAGGCTTCAAATTCTTCTTTATTTTCTAATGAAAACTTGGCTATCTTTCGCAAAACCTCTGTGATATTTTCCATCACATCATCGACATCAGTCCGGATAAGGCGTGGATTTCTCCGTCCCCGTTCGGTCTTTTAACGGGTGCATTTTTTAATATCCGCTGTACATTTTCATAGGTGCTTCTATCTATGATTGGCTCATGCACATTTTCTATAATCTGCCATTTGCTTTTATCTACATAGTGGTTTCTCTTATCTCTGTAATGCTTTTCGGTTTTGAAATTAACTACATCGCCACAATACTCCTGCCTTTTCAGTATGCGTGTTAAGGTTGCTTTGTTCCAGTTATAGCGGTTTTCTTCATTCAGCTTTCTGTTTTTTGCCGTTCCTCTGTCTTGCTGTTTCATATAAAAGGTTGGGGTTAATATCTCTTTGTCTTTCAAATAAACGGCTATCTGATTGCAGTTTTTGCCCTCCATAAAGAGTGTAAAAATGAGTTTTACGACTTCGGCAGCTTCTTTACTAACTATCCAATAATCTTTGTTCTCAGGGTCTTTTATATAGCCGTATGGAGCTTCTGTTGCGACAGGCTTTCCGCTTGCTCCTTTGGTCTTAATGCCTGTTTTTACTTTCTTGCTAATGTCTCTTGCATACCACTCTGACATGATGTTGATAAATGGGGCAAATTCCAATGTGTTTTGGTCTTTGCTATCGATTCCGTTGTTGATGGCGATAAAGCGGACATTGTTTCGTCTGAATATCTCCATCGCATTTCCTACTTGAAGATAATCTCGCCCCCATCTTGTCATATCTTTCATAATGACAATGCCGATTTTTCCGCTTTCTACATCGCTTATCATCTGTGTATAAGCACTTCTATCAAAGAATCTACCACTTTCATCATCGTCGATATAGTGGCGAATATTCATCAGTTTGTTCTGCTTTGCATACCGTTCTAAGAATGCCTTTTGATTTACGATACTGTTGCTTTCACCACCATCCCTATCCTCATCACCAACTGAAAGGCGGGGGTATAGCGCAGTGATTTTGGTTGCATATTCCATCATGGCGTTATCCTCCTTTTTTGTGTCTATATATCACTCCTATTCAGTTAATATTATGCAACCCAGATTGCTGTTCGTGATGCCTTCATACAGTTCATAAGCCGGAATTCGCTGTTGATTCACGACAGAGAAAGAGCTCATAGGAAACTGATTAAAGATCTTGAACTTATGGAAGAAGTATACTCTTCAAAAGAACTGAAGAAACTCGAAGACAAAGACAATCCACTGGATCCGGTTAACCGAGTGCATGCATTACTGAAGAAGTTCTTCAAAGTCCATTCGGGATTCAATAGAGCGGAACTGCAAGACTATCTTCATGTGTTCTCCTTCATGCTAAATACACCTGATGATGCACTGCAGAAGATCGAAATAATGCTGACGTGGGCATTGCGTAACCCACATACGCTAAAATATAGGGTTTATTACAAGCGAAAAAGCGTAAAATAAGCCTGTTTTTAGACCTCACCTAGCACACCTGTGCAAAAATGGTTTTTAACGAAAAAGTTGTATAGATTTCATACTTTTTTTATCAAAAAATGTAATAATTTTAGGATTAATTTTTTGATATAAATAATATTCATAAATGCCTTTGTATAAAGGATTTTTTGTGTTTTTTATGATATAATTATTTTGGTTTTTTAAGGTTTTTATGAAGGAGTTTACGATGGAAAAAATCACAACAGAATACATTACTTTACAGCAATTTATGAAACTCTCTGGCATCGTCTCCACTGGTGGTGAGGCAAAACTAAAAATTAAGGAAATGGATATTGTTGTGAATGGTGAAAAAGAAAATCGTAGAGGTAGAAAACTCTATCCAGGCGACAAAGTAAAAATTGAAGGAAAGACTTATGTGGTTTTCTAATGTATATCAAAAATATTCAATTAAGAAATTTTAGAAACTATGAGAGTGCATATATAGAGTTTAATCCAAGTATCAATCTAATTACAGGCGCAAATGCCCAAGGAAAGACAAATCTATTAGAGAGTTTAGTTTATCTTTCACTAACTCGATCACATCGTATCGTTGATGATAAGAAATTGATTCGCAATGATGAGATGTTTGCTGGGATTGATTGTAAATTTGTGGATACAGATGAAAAAGATATTGAAGTTATTATTCATCCAAATGGAAAAACTCTGATGATTCATAAAAGACCACTTAAAAAAAGTAGTGAATTCATTGGTTTGTTGAATGTTGTCTTATTTTCTCCAGATGATCTTAGAATTTTCAGTGATCAACCAAAAGAGAGAAGACGTGTCATGAATCAGGAAATTACAAAGGTTTCTACGAAATATTTATTATCGTTAAATCAATTTCAAATGTATTTAAAAGATAGAAATGCTTTGTTAAAGAGTGACAAAATTGATTTAAATTATCTAGATATTCTAGATGAACAAATGTCTAAGGTGGAAGCACATATTATCCGTGAAAGAAGAAAGTTTATAGAAATAATTCAATCTGTAATTTCTAAGATTTATCAGGAATTATCTGGTAGTCAAATCAAGCTTGAAATTGCGTATAAAACTTTTGTTGAGGATACAGAAGAACTAGAAGAAAAGATTTTAGAAATTCATAGAGAATCACGTCAGAAGGATATGGAATATCATATTACAAAAGTTGGTATTCATTTAGATGACTTGATATTTAAGATGGATGATCAAAATTTGATTTACTTTGCAAGTCAAGGTCAAAAGAGAATGGTTATGTTGTCATTTAAATTAGCTTTACTAAATTACATTAAGTTAATAACGAAGAAACAACCAATTCTACTTTTGGATGATGTATTAAGTGAATTAGATTATAGTCGCCAAAAGAAGTTATTACAGATGGTACAGCGTGATTTTCAATGCATTATCACGACAACGGAAATTCCTGATTTTTTGAAACATGCAGATATGACGGAATTTCGTATAGAAGGTGGAAAGATTTTTCCACTTACAGGAGGTAAGTAATGAGCGATAAATTAGAGCAGGTAACTGAAGTATCTGAAAACAGTGAACTTGTATTAGGACAAGAGATGGATATGAAAGTTACCCACACTTATAACGACTCTGATATTCAGGTCTTAGATGGCCTAGAAGCTGTACGTAAAAGACCAGGTATGTATATCGCTTCAACTTCTTCAAAGGGTTTACATCACCTTGTTTGGGAAATAGTTGATAATGGTATTGATGAAGCTATGGCTGGATATGCATCAACGGTTACTGTAACTGTTGATAAAGACAACATTATTACAGTTGAAGATGATGGTCGTGGTATGCCTACGGGTATTCATGAAAAAACAGGTAAATCTACAATTGAGACTATTTTTACTATCTTACACGCTGGTGGTAAATTCGGTGGAGGAGCTTATAAAGTGTCCGGTGGTTTACATGGTGTAGGTGCATCTGTTGTAAATGCGTTAAGTAGTTGGTTAGAAGTAACTGTTTTCCATGATGGAAAAGAATACTATATTCGTTTTGAAAATGGTGGGCATCCAGTAGGAACTCTTGTAGAAAAGGGAACATGTCCTGCAGATAAACATGGTTCGACAGTTCGCTTTAAAGCTGATCCAACAATCTTTACGGAGACAGTTGCATATGAACATGATATTTTACGTGACCGTTTACGTCAGCTAGCTTTCTTAAATAAGAGTATTTGTTTAAAGTTTAATGACTTACGCGAAGAAGATGAAGCCAAGCGTCATTATGTATTTAAGTTTGATGGTGGTTTGAAACAATATACTGAATTCTTAAATCGTAATCGTGATGTTGTAAATCATGAAATTATTTATAGTGAAGGTTATGAAAGTAATATTCAGGTAGAAGTAGCTTGTCAGTATAATGATGGTTATAATCCTAATATTTATACTTTTTGTAACAATATCAATACAGCTGAAGGTGGAACACATGAAGAAGGATTCCGTCTTGCGTTAAATCGTGTCATTAATAAGTATGCACGTGATACAGGTTTTTTAAAGGAGAAGGATGATAATCTAACGACGGATGACTGTCGTGAAGGTTTAACAGCTGTTATCAGCGTTAAACATCCAGATCCTCAATATGAAGGACAGACAAAGACAAAATTAGGTAACTCTGAAGTACGTAAGATTGTTTCAGATATCTTTGGTACACAATTAGAGCGTTATCTGATGGAAAATCCAGATGAGGCAAAGGTTATCTTAGAAAAGGTTGCCTTAGCTTCACAAGCACGTATGGCAGCTAAGAAGGCACGTGAATTAACAAGAAGAAAGAGTGCTTTAGAAGTAAGTCCACTTCCTGGTAAGTTAGCAGATTGCTCATCTAAGGATGCGTCTATCTGTGAAATTTATATCGTCGAGGGACAGTCAGCCGGCGGTTCCGCAAAACAAGGAAGAGATTCACACTTTCAGGCAATTCTACCGTTAAGAGGTAAGATTCTAAATGTAGAAAAGGCTAGACAGTCTCGTATTTATGAAAATGCGGAAATTCGTTCAATGATTACTGCCTTTGGTTGTGGTGTTAGTGATGAAATTGATCTTGAAAAATTACGTTATCACAAGATTGTTATTATGACCGATGCCGATGTCGATGGTGCACATATTCGTACATTGCTATTAACATTCTTCTATCGTTATTTACGGCCATTATTGGAACAGGGTTATATCTATATTGCACAACCACCACTCTATAAGGTTCAAAAGGGTCAGACAGTGCGTTATGCATATACAGATAATCAGTTAGAAGAAGTAAAACGTGAACTAGGCGATCGTCTCAGTATTCAACGTTATAAGGGATTAGGTGAAATGAATCCTGAACAGTTATGGGAAACAACAATGGATCCTAAGAATCGTACATTGATTCGAGTTGCAGTAGGTGATGCGGAAGCAGCAGACTATAACTTTACAATGTTGATGGGTGAAGAGGTTGAACCACGTAAGAACTTTATTGTTGAAAACGCGCACTTTGCGGAAAACTTGGATTTCTAAGAAAGGAGATAAATTACAATGGCTTTAGATGATTTTATGGAATTTGACGAAAGTAATTTTGATCCTGGACACATTACAGAAACAGAATTAACAAAAGAAATTCGTCGTGACTTCTTGGAGTATTCGATGTCAGTTATTGTATCACGTGCATTACCAGATGTGCGTGATGGCTTAAAGCCTGTACAGAGAAGAATTCTTTACTCCATGCATGAGATGAACATCGGACCTGACAAGGCATATCGTAAGAGTGCACGTATTGTCGGTGATACGATGGGTAAATATCACCCACACGGTGACTCTTCTATCTATGGTGCGTTAGTTTATTTAGCACAACCATGGAATATGAGAACTGTATTAGTTGATGGACATGGTAATTTCGGTTCGATGGATGGTGATGATCCAGCTGCGATGCGTTATACCGAAGCACGTATGTCTAAGATTGCGGTAGAAATGTTACGTGATCTTGAAAAAGATACAGTGGATATGATTGATAATTATGATGGTCAAGAAAAAGAACCTACAGTTTTACCATCACGTTATCCAAACTTAATCGTAAACGGTTCTTCTGGTATTGCGGTAGGTATGGCAACTAATGTTGCGCCTCATAACTTAGGAGAAACAATCGATGGAATTTTTGCGGTCATGGATAACCCAGAAATTACAGCAACTGAACTAATGAATTACATGAAGGGACCTGACTTCCCTACTGGTGCATATATCTTAGGTAGATCAGGAATCCGTCAAGCGTTTGAAACTGGTCGTGGATCAGTTATCATGCGTGCAAAAACAAAGATTGAAGAAATGCCAAATGGCAAATCTCGTATCGTAGTATATGAACTACCTTATATGGTAAATAAAGCTAGTTTAGTAGAGAGAATCGCTACTCTAGTTAGAGATAAGGTTATTGAAGGTATTACTGACTTACGTGATGAATCCAATATGGATGGTATTCGTGTTGTGATTGAACTACGTAAGGACATCCAACCAGATGTTATGTTAAATCAGCTATATCGCTCTACACCTCTTCAATCAAACTTTGGTGTAAACAATGTTGTATTATTCAATGGTGTTCCTCGCCAAGCTAGTATGATTGATCTTCTAAAGGGATATATTGCATTCCAGGATGAAGTTATTGTACGTCGTACGCAGTTTGATTTAAAGAAAGCACAAGATCGTGCACATATTTTAGAAGGTTTACGTATTGCGGTTGATAATCTTGATGCGATTATTCATACAATTCGTGATTCTCGTGATCCTAATGAAGCGATGCCACGTTTGATGGAAGGCTTTGGATTAGATGAAATTCAAGCAAAGGCAATCTTAGATATGCAGTTTAGAAGACTAACTGGTCTTGAACGTGAAAAGATTGAAAATGAATACCAAGATCTATTGATTAAGATTGCGGATTTCCAAGATATTCTTTCTAACCATGCAAGAGTATTACAGATTATTCGTGATGAATTAAGTGAAGTGAAGGCGAAGTTCAATGATCCACGTCGTAGTGAGATTATTGATGCAATCGCTGATGTAGAAGATGAAGACTTGATCCCTGTTGAAAACATTATTATTACGTTATCTTCAAATGGATATATTAAGCGTTTAACAACAGATACATACCATGTACAAAACCGTGGTGGTAAGGGCATCAAGGGTATGGAACTCCATAAGGATGATATTATTGATCAATTTATCAGTATGTCTACACATGACCACTTATTAGTATTTACAGATAAAGGTAAGGTATATCGTATCAAAGGATATAACGTTCCTGAATTCAGCAGAACAAGTAAGGGTATTCCTGCAATCAACCTAATCAGTATGGAGAAGACAGAGAATATTCGTGCTCTTGTACCATATAGTCAAGACCATGATTCGAAGTTCTTATTCTTTGTTACAAAGCAAGGTATTATCAAACGTACTACTTTTGATGAATATGAAAACATTAATAAGAACGGTAAAATTGCGATTAAGTTAAACGAAGATGATGAACTTGCATTTGTAAGAAGTACAGATGGTAATGCGGAAATTATCATTGCGGGTTCAAATGGTAAGGCCGTTCGTTTCCTTGAAAACACAGTTCGTCCACTTGGACGTACAGCACGTGGTGTGAAGGGCTTTAACGTTGATGGTGGATACGTTATTGGTCTAGCAACAAATCTTGAAGGTGAATATATCTTAACAATTACAGAAAATGGATTTGGTAAGAAGTCATCTTTAGCTGATTATCGTATGACACGCCGTGGTGCACGTGGCGTCAAGACGGTTAATGTTACACAGAAGTCAGGTAAACTTGTATGTATGCGCGCTGTAAGAGGCGATGAAGACTGCATGATTATGACGGCTGGTGGTATTGTAATCCGCATTTCTCTAAAACAGGTATCTGTATATAGCCGCTCTGCGCAAGGTGTGAAGGTTATTAATGTGAAGGATGATATTGTGTCATCTGTAGCAATCCTTGAACCAGAGGAAGATTCTGAAGTTGTAGATATCTCTCATAATGAAGTATTAGATGAAGGTGTATTTGAAGAAACACTAGATGATGAAGAAGATAGCATTGATAACAATGAGGAAGATGGAACAGATTCTGATTCAGAAGAATAAAAATAGGCTTAAGTAAAATCAGTCGGGGGTTTTATTAAACTCTCCTCTAAAATCAGTAATG
>OHAF01002086.1_pt1 | contig 16112 bp, 17 predicted proteins | sample 1577041 | NCBI WGS metagenome assembly OHAF01 (sample SAMEA3541495, study PRJEB24748) | human gut metagenome | biome: human gut; feature: human-associated habitat; material: faeces | place: China | collected 2012
GTGGTACCGGGAGTGCGTTGTCCGGAGGCAATGGGGATGATGCCCGCCAGGATTTTGAGAAGAGTGGATTTGCCCGCGCCGTTCGGACCTACAAGAACAGTGCGCTCCCCGCGTTCCACCAGCAGGTCCAGGTTTTCATAAACCCTGCGGTCGCCATAGGATTGGCAGACTTTTTCCAGCTCAATGACTTTCTGGGTGCTGCGCGGAGGCTGGGGGAAGTTGAATTTAAATACCTTCCTGCGGGCTACCGGTTTTTGAATGATTTTCATCTTTTCCAGCTGCTTGATGCGGCTCTGGACTTGCCCGGCTTTGGAATTGATGGAGCGGAAACGGTCAATAAATTCCTGAATGTGCGCTATTTCCTTCTGCTGGTTGCGGTAGGCCGCCTGAAGCTGCTCGAAGCGCACGTCCTTTTGTTGGAGGAAGTCCGAGTAATTGCCTCGGTATTCCACCAGTTCTTCGTTGTCGATGTCGTACACGCTTTCCACCAGCTCATCCATGAAATCCCGGTCGTGGGAAATCATCAGGATGGCTCCGGGGTAGTTTTTCAGGTATCGCTGGAGCCACAGCAGGGACAGGAGGTCCAGGTGGTTGGTAGGTTCGTCCAGCATCAGGAGGTCCGGCTCCAGGACAAGGAGCTTGGCCAGGTACGCGCGCATGATCCAGCCGCCGGACATTTCCCGGGCGGGGCGGTGGAAGTCGCTTTCCCGAAAGGCCAGCCCTTTGAGAATTTTCTTGGCTTTGGGCTCCAGCTGGTAACCGTTGGCGGCGTTGAAGGTGTCAATGGCTTCCGCGTATTCCGGCGTATCCGTTTTGTTGGCGTTTTCCGCCGTCCGGATGGTGTGGATGGCCTGTTCCATTTCCGGCGTGATGCCCAGGGCGATTTCCAGGACGGTTTCATCCTTCGGTTCGCTGGCTTCCTGGGGAAGATAGCCCACGATGGCGTATTCATCCATGCTGATGGAGCCTTCGTCCGGCGTGTCTTCTCCCAGAATCATGCGGAACAGGGTGGATTTGCCTGCTCCGTTGGGGCCGACCAGAGCCACCCGTTCCCCCCAGTTAATGGTCATTTCCGTTTCCCTGAACAAGGTCCGTCCGGCGTGGGATTTTGTGAGATTTTTGATCGTCAGCATGGTGAAGAGAGGATGTATTCTACCGGGATGGAAAGGGGAAGGCAAGAGCCGTCAGGGCGGAGGCAGGCATTTTTGAAAGCTTTACTGGATTTTTACGCGTAGTCTGCTAGCCTTGGCGCGCCATGCCGACCACGCAGACATTCAGGCTTTTGCTTGCTGCCGCCCTTTTGTGCGGATGGAGTTCCTGCTGTACTCCTCCGGCGGAGGATTATATACAACAACCTTACGTGCAGCAGCAAATGTCCGGGCTGGCTAATGCCTTCCTGGCGCTGCTGCCGCCGGATCAGGCCTCTCTTCCCGCTGCCGGAGCGGAGGCCAGGTGGCTGGCGGACACGGCCGTGGTCCAGTCCGCAGCGATTGCCCGGGACAACAGGACTGTGCTGTTTGGCTGGCTGAACAATATTCTGGTCAATTCCAACCTGCGCGACAGGGGGCTGTGCTGGCAGGTCCAGCAGGATTTGTACCGGGACCTGCGCCGCCGCCCCGTGAAGTATTTCCGCATAGGGCTGACGATTCGAGACCGTGGAACGGGCAGGGAGCACAGTTGCGTGTATGTCAATGCCGCGGGGAAGGGATTGCAGGGCTCCATTGTTCTGGATGCCTGGAAGAACTGCGGGCATCTGGTGACGCTGACCCAGAAGGACCGGGAAGGCGGCAAATGGGAGGAGGACTGGCGGGAACCATTTGTTTCCAAGGCCTTTCCGGAGGGCCATTCCTACGGCATGGAACATCACCTGGTCTGGCCCGGGTGGGCCAGGAAACGCCCCATGCTGGTTCAGCGGATATTTCAGTCCGATCAGCAGAATGAGGCGAAGGCGGCCGCTGAATAAAGGGGAAGCCTGATCCGGCAAGAACCGGCACACGGTGCTGCGCCGCGGCGGTTTGCGGTATCCGCCGTTTTTAAGGAAAATCCCGGCGAATCGGCAAATGGCGGAGGGAATCCGGACTCAGGGCAAATAAAAACGCACTCAGTGCGTACACCGAGTGCGGATTAATTGGATAATTTGCTAGTGTTGCAGGGCAAAACCCCGCTGCAAACTTACTTGCCCTTGGCCTGCACAACCGGAGCGGGAGCAGGAGCGGTGGTTTGCTGTTGCTGCTGCTGCTGGGAGCAAGAAGCGACCAAGCAAGCGGCGCCGGCGATGGCGAGGATAGCGATGTTCTTCATAATTCGAATTAAATACAGTGTTTGTTAACTACTGGAACCTCCGCATCCACGGAGGTTTGCTGGCACCAATGTAAATGGTGGCAAGTAGAAATCAAGAGATTTTCTTGTTCCATGTCACGGCATTACAGAAAAGAGCAGGACCCCCGGTTTCTGAAGTCCTGCTCTTTTTGATGCGTTATGGAAAACGGATTGTTTCAAAACCGTTTTTTGCGCTTACAGGCTGCTCCCAAGCTCAATGATGGAGTAGTCCCCGTCCGGCCTCCGGTACACGATCTGGAGCACGTCTCGCCGCGCATTCCTATAGAGTACGAATGGCTTATCGGAAAGTTCCAGTTCCATGATGGCTTCTTCCTTGTAAAGCTTTTTGAGATTGTAGCTTTCTCTGTGAATGAGCAGGGGTTCCGGGTCTTCCGGGGAATCTCCTGGGTAATCCAGCACGGAATCGTCATATACCGTTTCATCCAGCTTGCGGATGGTTTCCTGGTGATGGGGACGGAAATTCTTCATCAGGCGCGTTTTGTGCTTGCGCATGCGGCGCATGATTTTGGTGATCGTTTCATCAATGCAGGCGTACATGTCCGTCCCTTCCGTGGACGCGTCAATGGTGATATGATCCGAGCAGAACAGGATTACCTGGGAAATCTTGCGGTCGCGTTGCACATCAAGCAGTACTTTAACCTCCATAATGCGCGGGAAATCCAGGCGGATCCCCTCAATTTTTTTCGTTACGAATTCCCGAATCGCGTCTGTGACTTCCACGTGGCGCCCCGTGATCGTAATGGGTGTGTTTACGTTTACCTTTTGCATTGTCGTACCTCTTTCTAGTTGATGTTAATGCGCGGACCCCGTCCGCACCTTTCAAGATATACAGATTTGACAATGCTTGTCGAGGAATCCTTTCTTTTTTTCGCGTGCGGGGAAAGGCGCTTTTCCTTTTCCGTTTCCATATGCCGGACCTGGGCGGCTCTCCTACCTGTTGTGAGCCAATCAATCGGGGAGCGGCCGTTTCCGTTTATCGCTTTCCGTCGTCTTCGGAATACGTTTGAACGTCTTTGTCATACAATTGCGGGTATAAAAAAATTATTTGAAAGTACTTGACATGCTGCGGAAATGCCTTATAACAGTTGCGCACTCCTCTACAGATGCTCTCTAAATCGCGGGATGGAGCAGCCAGGTAGCTCGTCAGGCTCATAACCTGAAGGTCGCAGGTTCAAATCCTGCTCCCGTAACCATTTGAAAACCCTGCAAGTTCATTGCTTGCAGGGTTTTTTCGTTACGGATGGAAAAGCATCCGGCGAGTATTGGGAGTCTGTTGTTTCTGGGAGTTTTTGTATTCGGGGAACTGGTGCCCAAGAGGGTTGGAATGTGTGCTCCGGAAGTAATTTCCAAACTGGCGGCTGTGCCGATGAAAGCCTTTTCTTGTGCCGCAGCTCCCTTTGTATGGGTGCTTTCCAAAAGCACAGTTTTCGCATGCAATTTGCTGGGAGTCAGGAATACGACTGACAGGGTGACGGAAGAGGAAATCCGCCTGATGATTCAGGAAAATGCCCGGGATGGGGATATACAGGATGTGGAATGTATATTTAATCTCGGTGACCGGAATTTGGAGTCCATCATAACTTCGCGGGGGGGGGGATATTGCATGGCTGGATGCCAAGATGACGGAACAGCCGTGCGGTCAGGGTCAGAGGTCCGTTATCCGTTTTAGACCTTATTATAAACGGATAACATGAGAAACGTCGCCACCAATGTGGCTGGTCGTTTTTTTCATGTTGTTTTGTGCTTATGATCTACGGTGTTTCCCTTTTGATGCTGCGTTGATTTCAGTAAGCTTCATTTTGTGCTTTGCCTGCCGTTTTCGATTGTCTGAGAGGTTTTCTCTTTTGAATCATGCGGTTTCAACGGACCGTAGAAATAGGAGGCGGTGGCTCCCCCGTCAATCAGGAAGTCCGCGCCGGTGATGAAAGCCCCCTTGCCGCCCATCAGTAATTCCGCTACATGGGCTATTTCATCCGCCGTACCGGGTCTTCTTGCAGGGCACTTCGCAAACATGTTTCTGTAAAAATCACCTCTGGGACCGTTGAATTCATCGATTGCCAGAGGGGTGACTATAATGCCCGGGGAAATGGAGTTGATGCGTGCGCCTTTGGCACCCCATTTGACGGCTTCCGCCATGACACGCTTGACGTTGCAGCGTTTCGCCATCTGGTAGGCATGCAGAGTGTCCTTGATATTCCCGGGTTGGAGGAGTTCGAGGTTCAGCAATTCCTCTGTTGGAGTCATGGCCAGTTGTTCGTCCTGTTCGGCAGTCAGAGCGGGCATGCGGTGACCGGATTGGCTGGAGATAGTTACTCCCGAGCCGCCGGGGCAAATAACTTTCCCCACCTCTTCCAGCAATACGGCGGTTCCGTAGAGATCCACTTTAAGAATGGTTTCAACGGATGCCTGGCTGGGGGAAACCCCCGCTGCATTGACGAGCATGGAAATATTGCCGTACCTCTGTGCTTCTGCAATCAAATGCAGGATGGAGTCCCGGGAAGAGAGATCCATCTCTAAGGGGATGGTGTCAAATCCGGCCTGATTCATCGTCCGGGCAATGGCATGCGCGTTCCCGATATTTTTGTCGCCAATGACGATTTTCATGCCGCTTCCTATTCTTCGGGAAATGGCCATGCCGAGTTGCCCGGCTCCCGTCCATATCATGACTTTTTTGGATAGACGTTGTTCCATGGGCTATGAAATCAGTTGAAATGACCGGTTTTTATTCCTAGCCATATGTTATGTTCCTCTAGCCGGACGGTATGGCCCTCCCGCAAAAAGGGCAATGCAAAAACGGCCATAGGTGATGGTATTGCAAAATGGGTCATATGGATTGAAAAACTGAGGGGGGGATGAAAGAACCCAGGCAAAAGTCATGGCAGCATGCCGATTCTTTTCAGCCATGTTTTGACGCCTGCGGCATTGCCCGGCATGTCAATCCCCTCATCATCGGCACGTCCGGGAGTTGTAATATCTCCTGGGTCAAGGTCTTCTGGAAGAGTTGACGGAATGTGCCGGGAATGGGGCGTAAGCCTGTAAATTTGTTGCATGGATTCGTTTAAATAAGTAGTCGCGTCATAAGTAAAGAAGGGAATGAGCGTTTTCCCTTTCAGGTCAAATGCCTCTAAAAAGGTGCAAATCACCATGGCAGGCTGATGCCACCAGATTGGAGAGCCGACGAAGATAGTATCATATTTCCCCATCAGGGAGGCTTCAGGCAAGTTGGCGACCTTTGGGCGCAGGTTCTCATAAGCTTCTTTTTTGACACGGTCGCTGTCGCGGTAAGGGTCGGCATTGTAGGCCTCGGCGGCTTCAATCCGGTAGAGATCCGCTCCGGTCAGTTTCGCAATTTGTTCCGCTGCAATTTCGGTCGCCTGGTAGTCGCCGTGCTCGGCAACGATGTGAGAGAGCATTCGCTCCCCGGCATATTCGAGCAACATCAGATTGTTCTCACGACCGAGCAACCGGACTGCTCCCCTCCCATTGCGCCATACCAGATAGTCGGCCCCGCGCAGTTCATCAGCAATGTCTTTTATAGGTTTCAATCCCTTGACGATTGCAGGAGTCCCGTCTGGCAATGAAACTTTCCAAACGAGGCTGGAAAAGGTGTCCGCAATGAGAACAGGTTGCGAAACGTGCCAATGAGCAGGAAAAACAGGCGGCATGAACATCAACCCCAAGTCAGAGGGTCCAATCGCAGATAGAAGGCAAGGCGTTCGCGGTCGGGGGCTTCGATCCCCAATACATTGAATAGGACAGCGAAGGCGCGCTCTGCTTCATCTGGCGCTGCCCAGTTCTCTTCGGCGTTAGCAATCATGAGTGCCAAATCGGCATAGCGATCTGCTGTTCCGAGCCGCCCAAGGTCGATCAGACCCGTGCATTGAAGAGTTTTAGGGTCCACCATGAAGTTCGGCATGCAGGGATCACCATGGCAAACAACCATATCGGTGCGCTCTTGGTCGAGCCGCACCGGTAGCTCTCGTTCGACACGAGCCAAAAGATCGAGCTGCGGCGTACTCTTGTCCTCGTCCGGTAAGAAGTCGGGATTGACGGCATTGCGGGACACCACATCAACGGCGCGTCCGAACATTCGCGACAGCCTGCGCTCAAACGGACATTGATCAACCGATAGGCTGTGAACAGCGCCAAGTTGCTGCCCCATTGACGGCCACGCTTTGAGCAAATCCGCTCCAGACAGATCAGCCGCCGGTACTCCCGGAATTGCCGTTATCACCAAGCATGCACCCTCCTGTTCCTCCTGCCAGTTGATGACCTCGGGGCAAGCCACACCTCGACCTTTGAGCCAAATGAGGCGGTCACGCTCTCCAGCGAGCTCACCGCGGCGGGAAGCAGGTGCGATTTTCGCGAAGGCATGCCCGTCACCACGTCGAAAAACAAAATCACCAGATTCTCCGCCTCTGACAGGCAACCAGTCAGAATGCGATTCACCAAAAAAAATATTAGTTCGATTCAATGGAGGTTCCTTCAGTTTTCTGATGAAGCGCGAATATAGAGAAATATCCCGAATGTGCAGTTAACGAATTCTTGCGGTTTCTTTCAGCGCCGCCAATACCGCCAGCCCGTCGCGCAAGGGGCGCGGCTCGTGTGTGCGGATGAAGTCAGCTCCACCTGCGGCGGCGGCAAGCTCTGCAGCGAGTGTCGCGGCCCCGACATCCCCCGGACCACGGCCTGTGAGCGCGCGCAGAAAGGATTTGCGCGAAACAGACAGAAGCACCGGCAAATCGAAGCGCAGCCGCAATTCATCGAACCGCGCCAGCACCGAGAGCGAGGTTTCGGGAGCAGCCCCCAGAAAAAACCCCATGCCGGGATCAAGGACAAGGCGGTTGCGTTTGATACCGGCACCCGTCAGCGCCGCGATGCGCGCGTCAAAGAACGCCGCAATGTGATCCATGATGTCGCCAGCGGGTGCCTCGCGCCGATCTGCCTGCCCGTCTTGCACCGAATGCATAACGACGAGTTTGGCAGATGATTTCGCCAATTGCGGATAGAACGCAGCGTCTGGAAAACCGCGAATATCATTGAGATAGGCCACACCACGCGACAAGGCATAGGCTTGCGTCGCGGGTTGATAACTGTCGAGCGAGACGGGAATGCCATCTGCCTTGAGCGCGTCCAGCACCGGCGCGATACGCGCGATTTCTGTGTCGGACGAAACAGGCGCGGCGTCGGGATTGCTGGATGCCGGACCGAGGTCGATCACATCTGCCCCCTCGGCCATCAGCTTACGCGCCTGCGCAATGGCTGCGTCTGGCGCCAGATACCGGCCTCCATCGGAGAAACTGTCCGAGGTTATGTTGACGATGCCGAAAATGATGAGCGATTTATTCATGGGGGCTTCTATAATAATAATAATCGAGCATGAGTATCATACGGATGCTCGGGTCGAAAGGGAATCCCCAGGCGAGTAACCTGTTTGCGGTGATCCATTAGCTGCAGGAGCAGAAGAGCATACATCTGGAAGCAAAGCCAGGAAAGCGGCCTATGGAGCTGTGCGGCAGCGCTCAGTAGGCAATTTTTCAAAATATTGTTAAGCCTTTTCTGAGCATGGTATTTTTCATGGTATTACCAATTAGCAGGAAAATAAGCCATTGAATATAAAAGATAAAAATGTCTTGTTTACAATAGAGTGGGGGGGGTCAGCCTGCCGCCTTGGGCCGGGTGATGTCGTACTTGCCCGCCGCGAACTCGGTTACCGTCCAGCCCAGCGCGACCAGCTCCGGCAACGCCTCGGCCTTGTTTGACGTATAACCAAAGCCACCGGGCAACCAATAGCCCTTGTCACTTTTGATCAGGTAGACCGACCCTGAAGCGCTTTTTTCGTATTCCATAAAACCCCCTTCTGTGCGTGAGTACTCATAGTATAACAGGCGTGAGTACCAACGCAAGCACTACATGCTGAAATCTGGCCCGCCCCTGTCCATGCCTCGCTGGCGGGGTGCCGGTGCCCGTGCCAGCTCGGCCCGCGCAAGCTGGACGCTGGGCAGACCCATGACCTTGCTGACGGTGCGCTCGATGTAATCCGCTTCGTGGCCGGGCTTGCGCTCTGCCAGCGCTGGGCTGGCCTCGGCCATGGCCTTGCCGATTTCCTCGGCACTGCGGCCCCGGCTGGCCAGCTTCTGCGCGGCGATAAAGTCGCACTTGCTGAGGTCATCACCGAAGCGCTTGACCAGCCCGGCCATCTCGCTGCGGTACTCGTCCAGCGCCGTGCGCCGGTGGCGGCTAAGCTGCCGCTCGGGCAGTTCGAGGCTGGCCAGCCTGCGGGCCTTCTCCTGCTGCCGCTGGGCCTGCTCGATCTGCTGGCCAGCCTGCTGCACCAGCGCCGGGCCAGCGGTGGCGGTCTTGCCCTTGGATTCACGCAGCAGCACCCACGGCTGATAACCGGCGCGGGTGGTGTGCTTGTCCTTGCGGTTGGTGAAGCCCGCCAAGCGGCCATAGTGGCGGCTGTCGGCGCTGGCCGGGTCGGCGTCGTACTCGCTGGCCAGCGTCCGGGCAATCTGCCCCCGAAGTTCACCGCCTGCGGCGTCGGCCACCTTGACCCATGCCTGATAGTTCTTCGGGCTGGTTTCCACTACCAGGGCAGGCTCCCGGCCCTCGGCTTTCATGTCATCCAGGTCAAACTCGCTGAGGTCGTCCACCAGCACCAGACCATGCCGCTCCTGCTCGGCGGGCCTGATATACACGTCATTGCCCTGGGCATTCATCCGCTTGAGCCATGGCGTGTTCTGGAGCACTTCGGCGGCTGACCATTCCCGGTTCATCATCTGGCCGGTGGTGGCGTCCCTGACGCCGATATCGAAGCGCTCACAGCCCATGGCCTTGAGCTGTCGGCCTATGGCCTGCAAAGTCCTGTCGTTCTTCATCGGGCCACCAAGCGCAGCCAGATCGAGCCGTCCTCGGTTGTCAGTGGCGTCAGGTCGAGCAAGAGCAACGATGCGATCAGCAGCACCACCGTAGGCATCATGGAAGCCAGCATCACGGTTAGCCATAGCTTCCAGTGCCACCCCCGCGACGCGCTCCGGGCGCTCTGCGCGGCGCTGCTCACCTCGGCGGCTACCTCCCGCAACTCTTTGGCCAGCTCCACCCATGCCGCCCCTGTCTGGCGCTGGGCTTTCAGCCACTCCGCCGCCTGCGCCTCGCTGGCCTGCTGGGTCTGGCTCATGACCTGCCGGGCTTCGTCGGCCAGTGTCGCCATGCTCTGGGCCAGCGGTTCGATCTGCTCCGCTAACTCGTTGATGCCTCTGGATTTCTTCACTCTGTCGATTGCGTTCATGGTCTATTGCCTCCCGGTATTCCTGTAAGTCGATGATCTGGGCGTTGGCGGTGTCGATGTTCAGGGCCACGTCTGCCCGGTCGGTGCGGATGCCCCGGCCTTCCATCTCCACCACGTTCGGCCCCAGGTGAACACCGGGCAGGCGCTCGATGCCCTGCGCCTCAAGTGTTCTGTGGTCAATGCGGGCGTCGTGGCCAGCCCGCTCTAATGCCCGGTTGGCATGGTCGGCCCATGCCTCGCGGGTCTGCTCAAGCCATGCCTTGGGCTTGAGCGCTTCGGTCTTCTGTGCCCCGCCCTTCTCCGGGGTCTTGCCGTTGTACCGCTTGAACCACTGAGCGGCGGGCCGCTCGATGCCGTCATTGATCCGCTCGGAGATCATCAGGTGGCAGTGCGGGTTCTCGCCGCCACCGGCATGGATGGCCAGCGTATACGGCAGGCGCTCGGCACCGGTCAGGTGCTGGGCGAACTCGGACGCCAGCGCCTTCTGCTGGTCGAGGGTCAGCTCGACCGGCAGGGCAAATTCGACCTCCTTGAACAGCCGCCCATTGGCGCGTTCATACAGGTCGGCAGCATCCCAGTAGTCGGCGGGCCGCTCGACGAACTCCGGCATGTGCCCGGATTCGGCGTGCAAGACTTCATCCATGTCGCGGGCATACTTGCCTTCGCGCTGGATGTAGTCGGCCTTGGCCCTGGCCGATTGGCCGCCCGACCTGCTGCCGGTTTTCGCCGTAAGGTGATAAATCGCCATGCTGCCTCGCTGTTGCTTTTGCTTTTCGGCTCCATGCAATGGCCCTCGGAGAGCGCACCGCCCGAAGGGTGGCCGTTAGGCCAGTTTCTCGAAGAGAAACCGGTAAGTGCGCCCTCCCCTACAAAGTAGGGTCGGGATTGCCGCCGCTGTGCCTCCATGATAGCCTACGAGACAGCACATTAACAATGGGGTGTCAAGATGGTTAAGGGGAGCAACAAGGCGGCGGATCGGCTGGCCAAGCTCGAAGAACAACGAGCGCGAATCAATGCCGAAATTCAGCGGGTGCGGGCAAGGGAACAGCAGCAAGAGCGCAAGAACGAAACAAGGCGCAAGGTGCTGGTGGGGGCCATGATTTTGGCCAAGGTGAACAGCAGCGAGTGGCCGGAGGATCGGCTCATGGCGGCAATGGATGCGTACCTTGAACGCGACCACGACCGCGCCTTGTTCGGTCTGCCGCCACGCCAGAAGGATGAGCCGGGCTGAATGATCGACCGAGACAGGCCCTGCGGGGCTGCACACGCGCCCCCACCCTTCGGGTAGGGGGAAAGGCCGCTAAAGCGGCTAAAAGCGCTCCAGCGTATTTCTGCGGGGTTTGGTGTGGGGTTTAGCGGGCTTTGCCCGCCTTTCCCCCTGCCGCGCAGCGGTGGGGCGGTGTGTAGCCTAGCGCAGCGAATAGACCAGCTATCCGGCCTCTGGCCGGGCATATTGGGCAAGGGCAGCAGCGCCCCACAAGGGCGCTGATAACCGCGCCTAGTGGATTATTCTTAGATAATCATGGATGGATTTTTCCAACACCCCGCCAGCCCCCGCCCCTGCTGGGTTTGCAGGTTTGGGGGCGTGACAGTTATTGCAGGGGTTCGTGACAGTTATTGCAGGGGGGCGTGACAGTTATTGCAGGGGTTCGTGACAGTTAGTACGGGAGTGACGGGCACTGGCTGGCAATGTCTAGCAACGGCAGGCATTTCGGCTGAGGGTAAAAGAACTTTCCGCTAAGCGATAGACTGTATGTAAACACAGTATTGCAAGGACGCGGAACATGCCTCATGTGGCGGCCAGGACGGCCAGCCGGGATCGGGATACTGGTCGTTACCAGAGCCACCGACCCGAGCAAACCCTTCTCTATCAGATCGTTGACGAGTATTACCCGGCATTCGCTGCGCTTATGGCAGAGCAGGGAAAGGAATTGCCGGGCTATGTGCAACGGGAATTTGAAGAATTTCTCCAATGCGGGCGGCTGGAGCATGGCTTTCTACGGGTTCGCTGCGAGTCTTGCCACGCCGAGCACCTGGTCGCTTTCAGCTGTAAGCGTCGCGGTTTCTGCCCGAGCTGTGGGGCGCGGCGGATGGCCGAAAGTGCCGCCTTGCTGGTTGATGAAGTACTGCCTGAACAACCCATGCGTCAGTGGGTGTTGAGCTTCCCGTTTCAGCTGCGTTTCCTGTTTGGGGTCGTTTGCGGGAAGGGGCGGAATCCTACGCTAAGGCTTTGGCCAGCGATATTCTCCGGTGAGATTGATGTGTTCCCAGGGGATAGGAGAAGTCGCTTGATATCTAGTATGACGTCTGTCGCACCTGCTTGATCGCGGCCGCGATAGCTAGATCGCGTTGCTCCTCTTCTCCATCCGCGTTCCAAGCTGCGGAAAGGCACCCATAAGCGTACGCCTGGTCGAGCAGGCGACGCGGATCGACGTCCAGCGCACGAGAGAATGCGTCCGCCATCTGTGCAATGCGTCTAGGATCGAGACAAAGGTCGTCTCTGTCAGCCGGATCGTAGAACATATTGGCGGCGCCAAAGCCCACTTCACCGACCAGACCGACGGGATCTATCACCAGCCAGCCGCGACTGGAGAACATGATGTTTTCATGATGCAGATCGCCATGTAGCCCACGCAGTTCCGAGGCATTGCTCATCATTTGATCGGCTATAATCGCCGCGTGGACGTAGTCAGTTTGACAACCTGCGTTTTGATCATCGCGCGCCCGCTGAAACAAAGCTGCAAAGCGATCCCGGATCGGGAGAAGGGCAGAAGGCAGGGGTTCCTCAGATGCGGCATACAGCTTCGCCATTAGTTCCGCCACCGCTTTGGTATTGCCCGTTGCGGAGAAATAAACAACCAGCGGTTTTCCCGCATCTTGTCCGGTTCTGCGGACAACAGGCAGCCCTTTTGCCTGCAACAGCGTGTTCAGCTCTTTCCGGACTGCGTCTGCTTCCCCGGGGCCGATGTTCCTGGACACGATATCAAGCAGCTGGTGCAGCTGTGCGGGTGTTATGCCCAGATTCAGGCAGATGCCCATGTGAGAGCGGGCCATTGGTTCCACACCGCCTATGGCCGCGAGGATGGATACGGTAGCCAATTCGCGTTCATCATAGGTCAGAACGTCCCGTTCAAAAATATCTGCAAAAAGGTGTTCTTTCAGGAAACGTTCCATGACCGGGGCAAATTCGGCATAGGCAGCTTTCGGTGCATTGACGGGAATGCCGGAGATTTCCGCAAGAATGGCGCACCCGCGATCGTAGCGGCTGCGCTTGTCCTTTGTGGGGCAGGCATCTTGTCCCGGGGCATCGGCTATGCCTCGGGACTTTCTTTTATCCAGCACGGAGATGAATGTCTGCAACCCCCTCAGGCTTCGCGGAAACCCGCAATAGGCGTAGGAATGCACTAAAACTTCCCGGATTCATTTATCGTCAATCCACTGTCCAAGGCGGCATTCAGGGCCGGCTGCAGCTGATGCAAATCCCCTCTGCCGGTATAGGCGGCAATGGTGATGATGTGTTTCTGCCTGGAGGTCAATTCCTGGCTGGAAAGGGCGGAATTTGCCGCCAGAGCCAGCACGCACGACATCAGGCAGAACAGGACAGACGATAAAAGTTTCATGAACCTGGGAGAGCAGTTTTACAGGTTTTTCCCGAAGAATTCCGCCAGCTTTCCGACAGCCTGATCCACGTATTCCGGCACGTAGTAGGTCTTGATATGCGTGGCGCCCGGAATGAGGAACAATTCCTTGTTGAGGGTTCCCGTGGCGCGGCTGTAGCATTGTTCCGTCATGTAGAAGGTGTCGGCTCTGCTGCCCGCCATCATCAGCAGGGGCTGGTTAATCAGGTGCATACCTTCGCTCGCGTCAAAGGCAAAGAGGTCCATCAGGCTGCTTTTGGTATAGCGGAAGGTGGAATTGGGGTGGGCGTGGCTTTGCAGATAATAGTCGTAGCCGTCCTGGTAGAGGTCAAAGGGCAGTTGGGCCGCCTGTTCCGGCGTTACTCCTTTCATGTCTCCCACGTATTCCGGCTGACCGCCTTCCGCTTCGCGCTGGCGGGCGGCGCAGGCGTCGGCAAGGCGTTCCTGCACGCTGTTGATCTGCGAGTCGAGAAACCCGTTGCGCCGGACCAGGCCGGTGTTGAACATGCTGAGCGTGGCGACTGCCTTGAAACGCTTGTCCGTCTGTGCGGTTTTCAGGGTGTAGCCTCCTCCGCCGCAAATGCCCAGGATGCCCAGACGGGAGGCGTCCACTCCGGGATATTGCAGCAGGATGTCTGCGGCGCGGCGGATGTCTTCCATGCGGTTGGCGGGTTTGTCCGTATTGCGGGGAGTCCCTCCGCTGGCCCCCTGGTAGGCCGCGTCAAATGCCAGGCAGATGTAGCCCTGTTCCGCCATGCGCTGGCTGTAAAGTCCGGCCACCTGCTCCTTCACGCCGCCGTTGGGATGCGCCACGACAAGGGCGGGGTATTTTTTCGAGGCATCATATCCGGCGGGCGTATAAACATGGGCGGCAATTTGCAGTCCGTTCAGCGTATAGGTGATTGGATGGATGTTGACGCGGCCTCCCATGTTTTCCGTGACGGCTCCCCGGTAAACCAGCCCCCAGGGATTGGCGTTGTGGCTTTTAATGCTTTTTGCTTCCGTAAATTGGGTTTGGCGGGCTGGGGCTGTTGAAACGGCCGGAGAATCATTTGTGTTCATTTGCTGCGCATTTAACTGGTGGTTGAAGGAAATCAGGGAAAGGGCTATTGAAATAATGGCGTTTGTTTTCATGGCATGTACTTTGCTTCCTCAAACAGTTCCCATTCTATCATGAAAGGCTCTCTTCCCGTCGATAGACGGATTACAGGTTTTGCTACCATGATTACAGATGGCGGACGCAGAAAGTAAATGTGCGGGGGAGTGTGCCTGTCACCTGTCAAGTTTGTTCTGCCGGAGCCAGGCGGCCATATGGTCGGCAATGATGTTATTGTTTTTATCGGACATCAGAAAATGCGTATTTCCCCGGATGCCGATTTTGGGCAGTTCCACCAGAGCAGCATGGCCGCCATGCCTGTTGACGGCCTCCACAAATTTGCGTCCCATTTGCAGACGTACGCGCCAGTTTTCCTCTCCAAGCTTATCGGTGACGTTTTCAGGAATATAATCTCCGAAGTAGAGGATGATGGGGATTTGGGTGAGCTTGTTGAATTCCTCCGGCGGAACGGCGATTCCCTTCATCGTGCCGGTGAGGCTGGGCATGTCTTCGGGAACCTCCCCTTCCGGGAAGACGTAGGTGCCCGGTTCCAGGGAAATGATGCCGCGCACTTCCGGGCTGCGGATGGCCGTCAGCCAGCCGGGGAATCCCCCTGCGGAGTGAGTAACCAGGATGCCCTTGCCCACGCGCTTGAAGAGGGCGCTCAGGGCATCGAGTTCTTTTGTCATATCGTGCGTGCCGATATCGGGTGTCATTTGTCGGAAAAACTGGTCCAGGGAATCCTTGTCCGTAGGGAACTGTACTCCCGGGTTGAATGCGGGCCATTCGCCGATCCGGAAGATGTCGAACCAGAACTGCTCGTCGGCAAGTGGCCTGATGGCGGTTTCCGCCGTCGTTCTGCCCGCCCGTCCCCGTCCTGGGAGGTCAACCAGGTAGGTGGCGTATCTTTTGCGCAGGAACATGTCATTAAAGCCCTCCCGTCCGTCCGGTGTTGTCTGCCAGCACCGGGCGGACTGTCCATAGCCATGAATGAAGATTAGAGGAAGCATGCGGGCATCGGCCGGTATCTGGAAGTCCACGGCGGCGTGGTCGGCATGGTAACTCTGGCCGGCTTCAACTGCTTGCCCCCAGCCGGGAAAACGGCTGTTGTCATATGTTCCCGGGCGTTGCAGAATGTTCCCGCCCACGGCAAAACTGCCCTGCCTTGCAATAAGCAGGGGGGCTTGTTCCGCAGCTGGAACAGGGGGGATGCCTCCCGCCTGAATCATGGCCGGAGGCGTGAATATCGATAAGAAAAAGGCAGGGAGGATTAACCGTTTTTTTTTCATCATTTCATGAAGGAGACTGAGTTGTCATGCTTTTGCAAGGGAGGAAAAGCGTGATTTGTTGATTAATGGGTTGATGATTTTTCTGTGATGGGGCTTCCTCCAAACACGTCGGACATGTTCATGAAGGAGAGAGCTGCGTCGATCTGCCGGACTTCATCCGCGGATAGTATTACATGGGCTGCCTCTGCGTTTTCTTTCAGTCTGGAGAACTTTCGTGTCCCCGGAATGGGAACGATCCAGGGCTTTTTGCAGAGCATCCACGCCAGGGAAATTTGTGCCGGAGTGGCCTGTTTTTCTTCCGCCAGATTGCGGAGCAGGAGGAAGAGATCCTTGTTGGCGTCAAAGCTTTCCGGTCTGAACTGAGGCATGGAGCTGCGGTAGTCCGTCCCCGGCTCAAACGTGGAATTTAGGTTGTAGCGGCCGGAGAGCAGGCCGTTGGCCAGGGGGGAGAACGCTAC
>OHAF01002089.1_pt1 | contig 16081 bp, 15 predicted proteins | sample 1577041 | NCBI WGS metagenome assembly OHAF01 (sample SAMEA3541495, study PRJEB24748) | human gut metagenome | biome: human gut; feature: human-associated habitat; material: faeces | place: China | collected 2012
GATGTTTTATTCTTCCTACTTCACACATTCCACTTGCTGATATTATTATACTTGGTGTTGGGTCTTCATTTAAGGCTTTTGATTCATCTGCTGTTCTTGTGAATTTTAAGTTCGGAAATTCTAGCGGATTATCTCCTCTTAAGATTTCTTGTTTTATATCATCATCAAATAAATCTGTGTTTTCTTTAAATACCTCTGTTGCTGAAATTGCAAGTGGACTATCAACATATACTGGTGCTTTCATTAATTTTTCATATTTTTTAATGAATTCTGGGTCATTTTTTGTTTCTTTAATTTTATTTAGCTCATATAAAATTTCTTGTGTTCTACCAACTGCAAATGATGGTATTACAACTGTTCCTCCATTATCCATTGTTTCTGATACTATATCTAAGAATAGTTCAGCTTTTTCATCATTTCTTACATGTAATCTACTTCCATATGTAGATTCCATTACTAAATAATCTGCATCTTCTATCATTGTTGGTTCTGAAAGAATTGGATTATCATTATTTCCAAGGTCACCTGAAAATACTGTTTTTGTTCTTTTTCCATCTTCATCAACCCACAATTCAATTATACTTGATCCTAACATATGTCCTGCATCATTAAATCTTACATGAATTTCTGGTGTTATTTCTATTATTTCATCATATTTTACTGGTTCAAATAGTTCTAAACATCTTACCGCATCTTCTGCTGTATATAATGGGTCTCTTGGCTTTTCGCCTTTTCTTATTCTTTTTCTATTTTTCCATTCAACTTCCATTTCTTGTATATGTCCACTGTCTGGTAACATTAATGTACATAAATCACAAGTAGCTTTATGTGCATATATTTTATTTTTAAATCCTTCATTATATAATTTTGGAATTCTTCCTGAATGGTCTATATGTGCATGTGTTAATAGCATAAAATCTATTTCTGCTGGATTAAAGTCAAATTCTTGGAAGTTTTCTTCTTCTAATTCTGCTTTTCCTTGCCACATACCACAATCTACTAAAAATTTTTTACCTGCGGCTTCCACTAAGTAGTTTGAACCTGTTACTGTTTTTGTTGCTCCTAAAAAAGTAATTTTCATAATTTTCCTCCCTTTTTGTTAATGTATCCATATTGGAATTTTCTTGTTTAGCTTTATTTCTAAATCTTTTGGTTTACTTATTTCTATTTTTTCTTCAAAAATATTTTCATCAAATATTTGTACAAAATATTTTTCTTTTTCTTTAGTTATTTTTAAATATGCATCTTCTAATTTTATAATTCTTACTTTGAATATGTTTTTTAATATTTCATCATTCGTAGATTTATCATTTGAAATTTTTTCTATTGTTTTTAGTTCATTTGCCTTTGCTATTATTAGTTCAGATGTTTCATTTATGTCTTTTTGTAATTTTTCATTTTTTTGAACTAATATATTGTTATCATATGGTATCATCATATAATATCTAAAATCATATATTATTTTCTCTATGTCTTGTTTTGTTTCTGCTTTTGATATTTCTTTTTTCATTATTTTTAAGAATATTTTTTGGAAATTTAATTTTAATTTTTCTAGTTTTTCTTTTTCATCTAAAACTTTTAAATATTTATATTTGTTTTCAATCCTTTTTTTGTGTTTTATAAAATTTTGTGGATTTAATATTTCATTTAATTTATCTATTTCTTTAAAACATTCATCTCTTTCTTCCTGCATTTTTTGTGATAAAATTCTAATACTAAATATTTTTTGCTCTAGTGGTAATTTTTCATTTTTCTCTTTATATTCTTTTTCTAATAATTCTTTGTTGTTTATTATTGTATCTATTTTTTTTATTTTTTCTGTTAAATTTATCTTTTGATTTGTTACTTTTTCTATATATTCCTCTTTATTTTCTAATTCTTCTAATTCTTCTTGTAATTTTTCTTTTTGTTCTGTATATTCTTTGGCTTTTTGTGGATTATATTTTACTTCTAATAATACTGAAATTTCTGCTAGCAAGTCTATAATCTTTTTTTTATCTTCTACCCCATATTTATTTTCTAATTCTTCTTTAAATTCTTCAAAATAGTCTATCATAAATTCATTGCTTCTAATCCATTTATTTAAAAATTTATGTCCTACTAAAATTCTTAAATTTTGATATATTAAATTATGGTCTATACTCTCAATTTCTTGTGGTATTGTAGTCCACGAATAGCCATTAAAATCACGTAATGGCTCAACCATGTGTATATTATTTCCTGTGTTTATTAAATCTGATATTGTTTGATCTATTAAAAAATAGTTGTCTTTTATGATTTTTTCTTTTTTTCCTATTTTTGCTATTGCATATAGAACTTTTCTTTCTATTGGGTAAGCTATTATTTCTTTATTTTCTTTATCTATTATGTAAGTTCTATTTTCTGGAATTTGATTATTTTGTTCTGACATTTTTAGAATTTTGATTGAATTACAATTGTTTTTTATAATTCCCATTAAATTTTCAATATATTCTTCTTTTGTTTCTATGTCTTTTTTTACTTTTTCTATATCTTTGTAACCTGTCTCTATTTTATATAAAATATTTAGGAGAGTGCTTTTAGCATTTTCTTCAAATTGTTTTTCTTCTAATAGTTTTTCTAATTCATTATTGTAATTTCTTTTTACTATTTTTTCTAAAAAGTTTTGTTTTTTTGCTAACATTTTCTCTCCTTTCTTTTTTATTCATTTTCTTCTGGTAAGCTTGTATTTGTTCCCATTTTTAGTTCTTCTAGTCTTTCCTTTGACATTAATACTTCTCTTGGTTTACTTCCTTGGTAACCTGATATTATTCCTCTTTCTTCCATTTGGTCTATTATTCTTCCTGCTCTTGCATAACCTACTTTAAATCTTCTTTGTATAAATGATGTTGAGGCTTGACCTGTTTCTACTACTGTTTCTATTGCATCCATTAAGAATGGGTCTGTTTCATCATCTGCATCTGCTTCTTGAGCAATTTCTTTATCTGTTTTATTATTTTTTTCTATGCTTTCTAATATGTCTTCACTATATGTTGCTGTTCCATTTTGTTTTACAAAGTCTACTATTTTTTCAACTTCTTCATCTGATACAAATGCACCTTGGACTCTTAATGGTTTTGGTGCGCCAGATGGGAAGAATAACATATCTCCTTTTCCTAGTAATTTTTCAGCTCCAACAGAGTCTAAAATTGTTCTTGAGTCAACTTGTGAAGATACCGCAAATGCTATTCTTGATGGTATATTTGCTTTAATTAAACCTGTAATTACATCTACTGATGGTCTTTGTGTTGCTATTACTAAGTGCATTCCTGCTGCTCTAGCTTTTTGAGCTAATCTACATATAGCCTCTTCAACATCTTTGGCAGCTACCATCATTAAATCTGCAAGTTCATCTACTATAATTACTATTTGTGGTAATTTTCCTACACCTTCTTCTTTCTCTATAGCTTTATTATAACCTTTTAAATCTCTTACACCTTTTTGTGCAAATTTATTGTATCTATCATCCATTTCTTGTACAGCCCAAGCAAGTGCACCTGCAGCTTTTTTAGGGTCTGTTACAACTGGAATTAATAAATGTGGTATTCCATTATAAACTGAAAGTTCTACTACTTTTGGGTCGACCATTACTAATTTTACTTCACTTGGTTTTGCATTATATATTATGCTTGAAATTATTGTATTAATACATACACTCTTTCCTGAACCTGTTGAACCAGCTATTAAAACGTGTGGCATTTTTGCTATATCTGCTAATTGTATATTTCCAGCAACATCTTTTCCTAATGCTACTGTAAGTTTTGATTTATTATTTTGGAATTCTTCACTTTCTAATACTTCTCTTAAGTGAACTGCTTCTTTTTCTTTGTTTGGTACTTCAATTCCAACGGCTTGTTTTCCTGGAATTGGTGCTTCTATTCTTATTGTTTCTGCTGCTAAATTTAAAGCTATATCATCAGCTAAGTTGGCTATTTTACTTACTCTAACCCCTTCTGCTGGTTTTAATTCATAACGTGTAATTGCAGGTCCTACTGATACATTTTCTACTTTTGCTGATACTCCAAAACTATATAATGTTTTTTGTAATTTTGTTGCTGTATCTGTTAATGCTTTTGCTCCACCCTTTAATGCTTTTTTAGCTGGTTTTCCTAATAGTTCTATTGGAGGATATTCATAGTTTTCATCTTCTACTACCATTGCATGTTCTAGTTGTAATACTTCTTTTGTTTTGTCTTCTTTCTTTTGTTCTTCTTGTTTAAATAAGTTGTTTTCTATTACATCTGGTTGATTATTTTCTTTTATTTCTTGCATTTTTTGTTTTTTAGTTTCTTTTGTTAATGGTGTTAAATCTTCTCCTTCATGGCTATATTTAACTTTTCCACCTTTTGCATCATCATCAATTAATCTTCCACCAAAGTTTATTTTTATTTGTTCTCCAACACTATTATCAGCTAAAGCTTCTTGTCTTGCTTGTTCTCTTGCTTTTCTTTTTTCTTCAAGCATTTCTTGTCTCATTTTCAATTGTTCTTCTTTATTTTTTTGTTTTTGTTCTAATCTTTCTTCTCTATTTTCTTGTGATTTTTCTATAAAATTATTTATAATTTCTGATGCGTTTATACCAAATACAAATACTGCTAAAATTATTACAATACCTACACATAAAATTATTGCTCCAATTGGTCCTAATAGTTTTACAAGTGGCACTGCAAGTATAGCTCCTAATGCTCCTCCACCTTTTTCTTGTGTTCCTAATGCATATGAATCTTTTACAACTTCTGATAAACTTTTGTCTATTGTTAAATTTCCAACATTTACTTGATATACACACATAAGTACTGCAAAGCTTATTAATAAGATTGCACATTGAGCTAATTTTGAACTTAAATATTCATCATCATCTATTGCCATTTTTATTGCCATTGCAAATATTCCAATTGGTAATACATATTTTATTATTCCCATCATACCGCCTAAGATCTCATTTAGTTTTACTCCTATAACACCTGATTTAGCATATATCAATACACCTAATAAAATACTTACAACTATTAATGCAACTACTGCTAAATCAATATTTGATACAGTTTTTTTAGTAGTTTTTCTTCTTTTTTTATTTGTTTTTCTTTTTGCCATTTTTACTAACATTCCTTTCTTACAAGGCACAAAATTTGATTAAAAATATTGTATTTTACAATTATTTTTCAAACTTATTCCTGCAATTTTATTGTCTTTTAACGGAAAAAGGAGGGGAAATAATCCGGCCCCCATTTCCCTCCTTTTTGTATTTTTTTATTTTAATTCTTTTCTACTATTTTGAACAGTTTTTATTGTATCTTCTAAAGATATTTCCATTAATTTTAATGCTTCTGCAACATTTTTTTCTAAGTTTCCTAATGTTGTTGTTAGAACTTCCTCTGTGTGTTGTAATAATTCATCTGCATATTCTTTTGTTCCATTAGAAATTTCTCTTGATCTTTCATTTGCATTTTCTATTATTTCTTTCTTTTGCTCATAAGCTTTTCTTGTTATCTCATGTTCATCAATCATTGAGATTATTCTATTTTCTGCTTCTTTAACAATTCCATCTGCTTCTTTTTGTGCTTCTACTAAAATACGTTGTCTTTCTTCTTTTACCCATTTTGCTTGTTTTAGTTCATCTGGAAGTTTCAATCTTATTTCCTTAATTAAATCTAAAATTTCTTCTTTGTCTACAATTCCTTTCGCAGAGAATGGTAGGCTTCTACTTCTTTCTATAACATCCTCTAAAGATTCTAATAATGTAAATATTTCCATGGTTTTACCCCTTTCTAATTTTGGCTTTCTTCTAATTTTAAGAAAATAATTATTGCCCTTCCATATTTTCTTTTATCTGTTATTTGTATTTTTAATTTTTCATTTTCTAATTGTTTTAGTATTCGTTTTTCTTGGTCTGTTTCTATAATAATTAACGTTTTTTCATCAACTAATTTGTTTTCTATTAATAATTTTACTGCATCTACAGCAAAATCTGAATTGTAAGGTGGGTCTATGTATACAATATCTATTTTTTCTTTTAGTTTATTTTTTATAAGTTCTTTATAATCCACATTGTACAATTCTACTTTTTCTTTCAAATGAGTTTTTTCTATATTTTTATTTATAATTTTTATTGCATCTTTTGATTTATCACATAAGATTGTTTTTTTTGCCCCTCGACTTGCAGATTCTAAGCCTACTGCACCACTACCTGAAAATAAATCTAAAAAAACACTTTCTTGTATTTCATTTTGAATTATATTAAAAAGTGATTCTTTTACTCTATCTAAAGTTGGCCTTGTGGTTAATCCATCTAATGTAAATAAATTTGTTCCTCTAGCACTTCCACTGATAATTCTCATATTGTTTTACTCCTATGCTACTATTTTATTCCTTTTTCATTTAATGTCAATAGAATTAATAAAATTGTAATATACATTTAATACTTTTGTAATATTCTCTTAAAAATGTAACAAAAGAACCCATTTTTCCTGATGTTTGGTAAATGGATTCTTTATTTTTTATGATTGTTTTAGTGCTTTTATTTCTTTTTCTGTTAATTCTGTAACTTCACTTATTTGTGTTATTGGCATTTTTAGTTTTAAAAGTTTTTGTGCTATTTCTATGTTTCTAATTTTTCTTTCTTCTTTTCTACCCTCTTTTCTGCCCATATTAATATACATCTGGTTTTCATTTCTTATCATATCTACTACCGCTAACATTTTTCCATCACCTCCATCTATTTTTTCTATTAATTCTTTTGTTTTTTCTTCTCCTATTTTTTCTCCAAATAATATTGATATTATTCTTTTTAGTAACTCTTCGTCATCTTTTTTTATACCTGGTATTATTTTTTCTAGCATTTCTATTGTTTCTTCTGTACTTTCGCTTTTTTCTAGTAACATCATTTTTGAGATTAGTGTTTCTTCTTGTAATAATTCTTCTTTTGTAAAATCATTGATATCTACTAAATTATAGTTTCCCGCTTTTATTTTTACACCATCTAATGTTTCTTGGCTTTCCTCTAGATATCTTTTGGCATCCCATTTTTTCTTTCCTGTGTACAAAACTATTGGGATTACTAATGGTAGTTTGTATTCTTTGTTTTTTACTTTTCTTATATCTATTGCACTTTTCATTATTTCTGTTTCGTATTCTAATATTCGGTATGGCATTGAATAGTCTATTTTTGTTTGATGTTCTATTAAGAAAAATATGTTTTTATTTTTATATTTATACACTATGTCTGCTTCTCTATTTTGAAATATTTTATTTACAAAGCTACTTGTATATTTTTCTATTTCTTCTGCTTTTAGTTTTGTTTTTATTGCTTGATTTATTAAGGCAATCGCTTCTTCTTTTTTATCTAATATTGTTCTAAATATTTTGTCGTGTTTATTTGTTATATTGTAGCTTTCTTTTTGATCTGATAATTTTGATATTTTATATTTTTTAAAAATATCTTTATATTTTAGATAGTCTCCATAAGTAAAAATTTCTATATTGCTTCATCTCCTTTATTATAATTATTTTTTATTCATTTGTCAATGTTTTTTCTATAGTAAATTTGTATTTTTTATATTTCTTTTGTTTACTTTTTTGTATTAGCCTCCTTTTTTTCTATTTTCTATAATATTTGTGGGATTTTTTTAGATTTATTTTTGTCCTTCCTAAGTTGCTTTGATTTAAAAATTTATAAAACCATACATTGACAAATAATGTATGGTTTTATATTATCATATTTTTTGTTTAATTTCAACATAAATCGTTCGACAAATTTCGAGCTTATTTCAGTTATGCTTCTACTGGGTAAACACTAACTTGTTTCTTATCTCTACCCTTTCTTTCAAACTTAACTGTTCCATCTACTACTGCATATAGAGTATCATCACTACCTTTTTTAACGTTAACTCCTGGATATACTCTTGTTCCTCTTTGTCTTACTAAAATATTTCCGGCTAAAACAAATTGACCATCTGCTCTTTTCACACCAAGTCTCTTTGACTCACTGTCTCTACCGTTATCTGTACTTCCCTGTCCTTTATGATGTGCCATTTATTTCTCACTCCTTTCGCTTAGGTAATTAAAATCTCTTTTTAATTAACTCATATTTTATTTATTTCTTAATTAAATTCATTTAATTAATATGTAGGCTTTTTATAATTAAGCTTCTACTTTTTCTTCAGCTTTTGCAGCTGTTTTTCTTGCTGTTGATTTGATAGCTGTTATTTCAACTTTTGTATATGGTTGTCTATGTCCTTGTTTTCTTCTGTAGTTCTTTTTAGCTTTCATTTTGAAAACAATGATTTTTTTACCTTTACCGTGTGAAACAACTTTTCCTTCAACTTTCATACTTTTAACATAAGGATTTCCAACTTGTACTTTTCCTTCATCTGATACTAGAACAACTTTATCAAAAGTAACTTTTTTACCTTCCTCTGCATCTAGTTTTTCGAAAAATACAACATCTCCTTCTGATACTTTGTATTGTTTTCCACAACTTTCAATTATTGCGTACATCTAAAATGCACCTCCCTTATCGTATACTCGCTAATCCTTTTATACAGGTAACTAAATTTAATTAGTGTTTATGAACCTTGACTAAGCGGATTACAGTTATTAATTTTACCATTTTTTTACTGAGCTGTCAACTGGTTTTGGAAATTTTCTTGCTGTTTCTAGAAATTCCACTTTGCTTTCATTTCTTTTACTCACATATACTGACAAACTACTATTCCTCCTTTTGCAAAGCCCTCTTTTCAGAGGGCTGATATATTTTTTCTTTTTTTTATTACTGTATTTTTTATGTTAAGTGCATTTTATAGTAATTTGCATAATGATACTAGATTGAAAAGCCAGGGGCAACCCCGTAATAGGTGGTAGCTAGGCCACTGCCGCAATAGCCGTAAGAGCGCACTCGGCAGAAATGACCGCTATGGGTGTAACTAGGCGAACGAAGCCACCACAAGTCTGAATTGCTTGTACTTGGTTTTTTTGTGATATCGTTTGAAGAATCAAAGTTTGTACTTCCTAAATTCATTTTATAGTATTTATATTGTTTTCCTTCTGTTGCTATTGCATAACCTCTGTAATTAGCTTTATCACCATTATCCCATATTTCTCCACATGATAATAACCATAAATAATCCTCTGTTTTTTGTGTTGATGCCGCATCATATGTTGGTATATAATCCTTCTTTACTTTCTTTATATTACTTTTTATACTTAATGAATTATATGTTGTTCCATTTAATGTTCTTCTTAGTTCAGAAGAGTTCCAACCTCCTGAACTAGTATCACTACTATTCATTTGTGCTGATGTTAAAAAATCTACATATTCAAAACTTATTCCTGCTTTTCCTGTTAATGTTGTTGTTCCATAAGCTGATGGATCTACTAATTCGTCATGATTAAATCCTAATATTCTTACCTTTTTTCCATCTAATCTTTTCATTTGTCCTACTTTTAATGTTTTCCCATTTACTGTTACTGTTTCTGTATCATCTGTTATTGAGCTATCATTTGATATCGCTTTTGCCATTTCTGCTATCTCATCCCAAGTATATGCTATTCCATCTTTCATTTCTGTTGTTACTTTTTCTGTATTACTTTCTTTACTTACACTATTTATATATGCAACTACTTTTATATTACTATATTCTGTATCTTCACTTAATCCTGTTACCGCATAGCTTTTATCTGTTGTTCCTTGTTGTTTTACTGTTCCTCCTACTGAATATCTATATTCTGTTATTGCTCCTTCTGGATAATTGTTTTCTACATTTATTTTAAAACTATCTTTTTTCACTTCACTTACTGTTATTTGTGGTGCAGCTAATATATTTTCTACTTTTGCTGTTATATTTTTGGTTTTTCCAGCATCACTGGTTATTTTAAATACATATGCTCCATTTTTATTTACTGTATATACTTTTTCTGTTGCACTTGTATCTGTTTTTATTGTTGCTTCTTCTGGTGCTTCTATTCCTGTTATTGTTCCTTCTGTTATACTTGCTGTTACTTTTATCTCTACTGTGTTTCCTTCAAACACATAACCTGTTTGAACTTCTGCAATTCCTTTTATTCTTACTCCTGTTATTGGTCCATTTATTGTAACATTAAACTTATCATCTATAGTATATTCATAATCTTTATATTCTCCATTTATTTCTCCGTCTGCTAATTCTGCTGTTATGTCTTTTAATTCTTTTTCTAATTGCCCTCCTGCTAATGTTTCTAATGTTACACTATTTCCTTTATAAATTTCTTCTGTTTGTATTGATTGTATTGCTAAACTTATTTCTTCTTTTAGCTGACCTTCCATTGATTTTTCTTTTGCTTTTTTGGCATTCGCAAATAATCCCGTATTTGTTATTGCTTGAATGCTTATTCCCGCTAATATTAATAATATAATTATAGTTATTACCAACGCCACTAATGTTATACCTTTATTATTTATTATTTTCTCCATATTTCTTTTCCTTTCATTTTAATTTTTTATTTATTATAAACAACACAAAAAGACAGCAATATTAACCAGTATCTAATATTGGTACTGGATTAATATTCCTATCTTTTTTTATTATGTTTATTCTTTTATTATTTAGACTACCTGTGTGTGTGTGTGTGTGTGTGTGTGTGTGTGTGTGTGTACTCCTACAAGAGTTTCAGCACTTTTCATATTTTGTACTCCTTTTCTTTTGTTTTACTTTTAGTATGATTATATATTAACATATCGAATTATTTTTGACAAGTATTTTTTATTATTGGGATTTTTTTCTAAAGATTTACTTTTAATTTTCTAATTCTTCCATCGCCTGCTTATATTGCTCTTCATTTGGAGCTTTTCCATGCCATTCAACCTTATTTTCCATAAAAGAAACCCCTTTCCCTTTTACTGTTTTTGCAATTATACAAGTTGGCTTTCCTTTTACATTTCTTGCTACATCAAATGCTTTTATTATTTCTTCTATATCATTTCCATCAATATTTATAATTTGAAATCCAAAGCTTTTAAATTTTTCATCTATTGGATATGAACTCATTACTTCTTCTATTGTTCCATCTATTTGCAAATTATTATTATCTACAATTACACATAGATTATCTAACTTGTATTTATTTGATGCCATTGCAGCTTCCCAAATTTGCCCTTCTTCTATTTCTCCATCTCCTAATATACAATAAACTCTGTAATCTTTGTTGTCTAATTTTCCAGCTATTGCCATTCCGTTTGCATCTGATAATCCTTGACCTAATGAACCTGTTGTCATATCTACTCCTGGTATGTTTTTCATATCTGGGTGCCCTTGCAATTTTCCGTTGATATTTCTAAATGATTTTAGTTCTTCTACATCAAAAAATCCTCTATTTGCTAATGTTGCATATAATGCCGGTGAGCAATGGCCTTTTGATAATACTAATCTATCTCTATTTTCATCTTTTGGATTTTCAGGATTTATATTCATTTCATAGAAATATAATACTGTTAATATATCTGCTATTGATAATGAACCTCCTGGATGTCCTGATTGGCTACTATATACTTCTTCTATTATTCCTTTTCTTATTTTTTTTGCAATTTTTTGTAATTCTTCTATATCTTTTATTTTTTGACTTTCCATTGTATGCCCTCCTTTTTATTTCTTTATATATTTTATAATTTTATATTTTTGTTATTCTATTTGCAATACGTGTAATACAAATATTAACTAATTGTAATATGTTTGTAATATTGTTTGATTTTTGTTCGTTTTTATGTTATACTTATTATGTAACAAAAAATTTTGTACTTTGAAAAGAAAGGAGATTGTATGACATCTGAGAAAATAACATCTATAAAGTGCCTTATTGTAAGTGTTATTAATCCTAGTGCTGATCACAATTCAGTTGTAAAAATTGAGAATCTTAATAGTTTGACAACTTCCAAAAAGCTAATAGAACAATTGGCAAAATCTAACAATCTAGCTATCACAGAACTTAATGGTGAGCTTAATGTTCGTTGCTTTTCTGATACTCAATTTCACAATTTTTTCGTACAACTGGTGTTGAACAAAATCATCTAAAACTATAGGAGGCTTTTTATGAAAAGAGATACAATCGTCTGTACTTGTTCAGATTTTATAAAACCTGTTATAAAATCTATTCAATGTGATACCATTGCAATGGTAAAACAGGAAATCTTTGAAGCAGCCAAAAGATATAATGGCTTTATTATGAATGAAGATACTATTTCATTCAATAAGCAAAAAGATTTTAATGATTTTTGGTCATTTATAATGACAAAAATGTAATATGTAAAAAAACGAACAAGTCAACCCCTGGAGTAATACTCTAGGGGTTTTTCTTTTATTCAAATATTTTCTTAAATTCTTCTTCATTTATTTTTTCTTGTTTTAATAAAGTTTGAGCTATTATATCTAATTTATCTCTATGTTCTATTAATAATTTTTGAGCATCATTATAAGCTATATCTATTAAATTTTTAACTTCTTGTCCTATTTTATCTCCAATATTTTCTCCAAAAATCAGATAATCATTTTGGTCTCTTCCTTGGAAATCTATAGGTCCTAAGTTATCACTCATACCATATTTTGTTACCATTTCTCTTGCAATTTTTGTAGCAACTTCTATATCATTACTTGCTCCTGTAGAGATATCATCTAATACTAGTTTTTCTGCTGCTCTACCACCTAGTAATGCAATTAATTTTTCTTGCATTTCTGTTCTTGACATATAGTATTTATCTTCATCTGATTTATACATTGTATAACCACCAGCAACACCTCTTGGAATTATAGATACTTCTTTTACATCCATTTGTGTTGGTAGATATTTGCTAACTACTGCATGTCCAGCTTCATGATATGCTGTAAGTTTCTTGTCTTTTTCTGAATATACTCTTGTTTTCTTTTCAAGTCCTACAGTTACTTTTTTAACCGCTTCTTCTATATCAGAGTTTTCTATTTCTTCATGTTTATTTATTGTTGCAATAATTGCTGCTTCATTTAAAATATTTGCAAGTTCTGCTCCTGTAAATCCTGCAGTGTCTTCTGCTATGCTTTCTAAATTAACATTGTCTGATAATCTTTTATCTTCACTATGAATTTTTAAAATTTCTAATCTTCCTTTTAAGTCTGGTACTGGAATAGTTATTTGTCTATCAAATCTACCTGGTCTTAATAATGCTTTATCAAGCATTTCTGGTCTATTTGTTGCTGCTAATACTATAATTGTTTCTTCTGAACTAAATCCGTCCATTTCAACTAATAATTGATTTAAAGTTTGATTATTTTCTGTTTCTGCTCCACTATTTGATGTTCTTCTTGCTCCAATTGCATCAATTTCATCTATGAAAACTATACATGGCGATAATTTTCTTGCTTTTTCAAATAATTTTCTTACTCTTGAAGCTCCAAGTCCAGCAAACATTTCTATAAATTCAGAACCACTCATTGATATAAATGGTACATTGGCTTCTCCTGCAATTGCTTTTGCAATTAATGTTTTTCCAGTTCCTGGTTTACCATATAAAAGTACACCTTTTGGAATTTTTGCTCCCATTTTTGTGAATTTTTCTGGTCTTTTTAGGAAATCTACTATTTCTACAAGTTCTTCTTTTTCTTCATCTAAACCTGCAACATCTTTGAATTTTATTTTTGTTTTTCTTTCTGTTTCTTCATAAACTTGTCCTTTTTCTCCAAGGCCTTGCATTTTAAATATCATTATAAATAATGCAACCATAATTATTGTTGGTAATAAACTAAATAATGTTGTTGGTATTTGTGTTAATACACTTTTTGGTTTTTGTACTAATTCAATTTCATTACCTTCTGCTACTTTTTGTTGTACTAATTCTATAAATGCTTGTGTATTTGGTACAATAGCTTTTTTCTCTGTATCATTATTTTTTATTTTGACTTTTACACTAGTGCTTCCTACTGTCATTTCTATTTTTTCTATATTTCCATATGACATTTCTTTTATTAAATCTGTATATGCTAATGTTTTATCATCTGAATTTTGATTTTTTGTTATATAAAATATCATCATTCCAACTAATATTAGTATAAGTACAGCTAATATACTTAATGATAAAATTAGTTTTTCTTTTTTAGGTTTGTTTTTATTGTTTTCCATATTGTATATGCTCCTTTTTTATTTAAGCATTTGAACCTTCTGGTTCTTGCCCTTCATTTCCATCCTCTTTATCTTCTTGTTTTTTGTCTTCTTTTTTCTTTTTATCTTTCTTTTTTTCAGGTTCTTGTTTGTTTTCTTCGTTTTCTTTTAATTCTTCTTTTACTTGTTTTTGAACTTCTACAACTTCAGATAATTGCTCTTGTTTTTTTGTAAAATCAGATTTTAATATAAATATTGCTGCAATCATATAAATACATGATACTAATATATACATTACATCAAAATATTTTATTTCAAAACTTGTAAGCATTGTTACTGCTACATATATAGTTCTTAGTATTAATGATAGTGTTATTGCATATATTGACATATTAAAAACAGCTTTATAATTCATTTTTATTTTTGCAATCAAACATGTAAACAGCCCAAAAACTGATAATGTAAATACATCAAGTATAATTGCTACAAAAAATGATATAAATGAACTTATAAACAATGAACCAACCATTGCATATCCAGAATAATTCTCTGCAATTTCTAAAGCTTTGTCTATTGGCTCATTTTCGTTTTCTGTTTCTTTTATCATTGTTTTTATAACTTTTTGTGAAAATGATAAATTTTCTTCTTCAAAGGTTGCTACATTTTGTACATAATACACATAACTTCCTGTATATATCACGCAGAATATTACTATTAATTCTGTAAAATATATTAGAGCTTTTTTTACCCCTAATGCTGCAAGTTCTGGGTATTTTTCAAATTTGGTTATTGAATACCATATTTTCTTAAAAAAGTTTAATTTTAAATATTGTTCTTTTTTTAATTGATTGCTTTCCACTATATATACTCCCTTCGTATACTGCTGTCCACAAACATTGGGCTTACATCTAATTTTACTTCACTTCCTACTTGTACATCTTTTCCAGTTACGTCAACACTTATGTGATACATTCCTATTCTTCCTAAGACTTTACATCTTTTATATTGGTTGTCTTTACACAATATATTCACATATAGTGATTTATCTTTAAAGGCATCTTTTATGTCTCTTACAATATAACGTAATCTATCTATTTTTCTGAACATATCTCTTTGCTCTCTTACATTATATCCATCTGCATATCCGTACTGGTACAAGTGCTATTTTGGTTGACTTTTTTGTTGTAAATGAATTTGAGTATCCAACATTGTATTTTTCTGGTAGCTCTTTTATTTCAGCTACATTTGATCTTAGATATGCTATTTTTTTTAGTCCATAAATATTTGGAATAGCAAGCCTTCCTAAAAATGCTGAACCTACTCTTACAGCATTTAGTCTCATTTGTTTAAATTTTAAAAATGCTGATGAATTACAGATGTGTAACATTCCTGTTTCTATATTTTTTTCTTTTAGAAATTCTATAACATCCATAAAACGTTTAAATTGTTCTTCTGAATACTCATTTTTCTCGTAAAATGCTAGTGAGAAATGTGAAAATGTACCTTCTATTTGAACATTTTTCATATTTTTTAAAGCATCTAACATTTCTTGTTTTTGACTATATATAAAACCATATCTTCCAAATCCCGTATCTATTTTTAGATGTGCTTTTACTTGTTTATTTTTTTCTTTTGCAACTGTTTCTGCTATTTCCAATGCTTTTTTTGAGCCTATTGTTATTATTATGTCATTTTCTACTAGTAATTCTATTTCTTTTTTTATTGCTGTTGAAGATAGCATAAGTATTTTTGCTTGCACACCTGCTTCTCTTAATTTTATCGCTTCTTCTACTGTTGATACTGCAAGGAAATCAATTCCGTTGTCTATTAAAAATTTCGAATATGGAATTAGTCCTAATCCATAGCCATTTCCTTTTACAACTGCTATTATTTTTATTGGTTTATGATTATCTAGTCTTCCTGTATCTTTTGCTATTTCTCTTATTTTTCTTATATTATGTTTCAAATC
>OHAF01002090.1_pt1 | contig 16073 bp, 11 predicted proteins | sample 1577041 | NCBI WGS metagenome assembly OHAF01 (sample SAMEA3541495, study PRJEB24748) | human gut metagenome | biome: human gut; feature: human-associated habitat; material: faeces | place: China | collected 2012
GGTAAGGTTCCTCGCGTATCATCGAATTAAACCACATGTTCCTCCGCTTGTGCGGACCCCCGCCAATCTCTTTGAGTTTCACCGTTGCCGGCGTACTCCCCAGGTGGAATACTTATCGCTTTCGCTTAGACCCATACTGTATATCGCATAGATCTAGTATTCATCGTTTACTGCGTGGACTACCAGGGTATCTAATCCTGTTGGATACCCACGCTTTCGTGCTTCAGTGTCAGTTGTAATGTAGTACGCTGCCTGCGCAATCGGAGTTCTGTGTGATATCTATGCATTTCACCGCTACACCACACGTTCCACGTACCTCCAGTACACTCTAGCTAGAGAGTTTCAAAGGCAAGACCATAGTTGAGCTACAGCTTTTCACCCCTGACTTCCCTTGCAACCTACGCACCCTTTAAACCCAATAATTCCGGATAACGCTCGCATCCTCCGTATTACCGCGGCTGCTGGCACGGAGTTAGCCGATGCTTATTCGTATGGTAACTGCAAACACCTACACGTAGGTGACTTTAATCCCATACAAAAGAAGTTTACAACCCTTGCGGGCAGTCTTCCTTCACGCGACTTGGCTGGTTCAGGCTCTCGCCCATTGACCAATATTCCTCACTGCTGCCTCCCGTAGGAGTTTGACCCGTATCTCAGTGTCAATGTGGGGGGTCAACCTCTCAGTCCCCCTATCCATCGTTGCCTTGGTAAGCCGTTACCTTACCAACTAGCTAATGGAACGCAGGCCCATCTCTTAGCGATTAATCTTTCCTCCTCTTCTCATGGGATCTAAGGAGTATATGGTGTATTAGTCCGACTTTCATCGGGTTATTCACCACTAAGAGGTAAGTTGCATACGTGTTACTCACCCATTCGCCGGTCGCCGACGACGTATTGCTACATCTCGCTGCCCCTCGACTTGCATGTGTTAAGCCTATCGCTAGCGTTCATCCTGAGCCAGAGTCAAACTCTCCATTGTTAGTATTTTGTTTGTTTGTTCTCTGTTATAACACAAGACCCTATTACCAGTAACTTTCGCTACCGCAAGCCTTGTCTCTAAGATGATTATTGTGCTATTATGCTTATTGTCCTCGCAGTGTAGACCTAGATTGGATTGTCTTAGGTATTGTTTCATCTAGAGCATCGCAGCTCTAGATCACTACACTTTGATTGTTTAGTTATGAAATATATCAAAGATCGCTTCTATTACCCCGTAAGCGTAGCCCTTTTAAGAGCCCCAGACCAAGACCTCTTCACTTGTGAAGAGCGATCTGCTTTTTCTTGCGGGTTGTGAGTGCAAAGGTACGACAAGTTTTTGAAACCACCAAATATTTGGAGAAGTTTTTTTTTTCGCCGATCGTTTTTTGTCAGCCGATGAACACTCATATGAGCAAGCGCTTCATTGAGCCTCTAAATCAACCTGGCAAGCGAGCCATCACATGGACTCAGCAAGCGTTTCGATCAGCTGCCATCGTAGCCAAACCCCAATCGTGCACCGGACACTTCCGACCACCCTTTCTTTGAGGTTGCGAATGCAAAGGTACGACAACTTTTTGAATCCACCAAATTTTCGGAGAAGTTTTTTTTCGAGCTCCTCGCTCGTGCGTCTTACACCTATTATATATATATAGGTGTCGCCAAGCGATGCTCTTAACATCAAAAACCTACTCGCCACTCATGAGGCTCAGACACTTCCGAAACCCCGTTCTTTTGAGTTGCGAGTGCAAAGGTACTACAACTTTTCCAATCCACCAAATGTTTGGCGAGTTTTTTTTTGGCGGAGGACACAACGAGCCAACTCAGTATGCTGATGCATAGGGATTTGTATGCGTTGCGGAACGGGTGACGGACGAGAATGGACACCATCTTGCTGTGATACAACGGACGCCATCTTGCTTTGATACAATGGACGCCATCCCACTAGACACTAGCCGTGTGGCCCTACATATTGCTACTCGTCCGAGCTGTGCATTCCAGCGGGCGAGATACTCTTCTATACGTTGAGAGAGTTTGTGTTGAGAGGGCGGGGGATGGTTATGTAGAACCTTTTCTCTAGGAGAATGCAGAGCATAAGGTTTCGTCCGATCTCTTCAAGCCGAGATGAGAAGAGATGACGTTTACCCCGACACTGACCTGACACGTACTCAGGAGCCGTAGATATAACTATCACCTCTCCATCGCAAAGGTCCGAACTAACGAGCGACAGACAGTATGGACGAGCTCAAAAAGGGTTTGCACTAAACATCCTAAAGATGTTGTGAACTCGTATAGCTTCACTAGGCTAGCTTAAGCGAAGAAATTTTCAAGGGGATTAGGCAAGGAGGAGTCAAGCGCACTACTTCATACTGGCTATGCTAGATGAAGGCGTTCGCTCGGAAGTCATTGTTGTAGATAGGAGCTTTTAAGCCAAGCCACAAAACTAGCGGCATCTTCCTCCAAAGACTGATAGCCACCGAGCCAGTGCACATAACGATTGAAGAGTAGCAGCTGAAGAGATACGGGGACAGAGGATAACTCTTCCTTATTAGCGTTTGCCACAGACGAGAAGGCAAGGTAACTAGACTGAGTCAGTTGGTCATCAATATAGTTCCCCTTAAAATTATTCACCCAAGTCTCTTCATACGACCAAAATAAAGTCTTGTCTTAGTCTACTCCGTCAAAGGGGCACTCATCCTCACCTTTGTAGTATCGGCATTGCTTAATCAGTTCGTCTCGTGTCATCGGATCGTCTGGCTGAAGCTGTCGATGACCTGGCGCATATCCTCGGGGAGATAAGCGAGGGTACGCTGCTCTATCTCAGCGGGTATCCCGAAGTGCGCCTCGGCGAGGCTCCCCGCGATAGCTCCTATGGTGTCGCTGTCGCCACCGATGGAGATGGCTAGGCGGACGACTTCCTCGAAGGTGCGCCCCGCTAAGAAACAGACGATCGCTTGCGGCACGGTCACCTGGCAAGTCTCGTCAAAGCTGTTGTGCTCCCGGATGTAGTCGACCCGCTGTGTGAGGTCATAGTGATAGGTCTCCTCGATATGCTTCTTGAGGTCGGCTTTGCTCGCCCCACCTCTGAGCTGGTAGATGGTGTCTGCGATAGAGACCGCCCCTTTTATCCCCTCGGGGTGGTTGTGGGTACACTCGGCGCTGGCCTTAGCTTGTGAGAGGACGGCATCTCGAGTGGGGAGCCAGCCACAGGGTGAGACGCGCATGGCACTGCCATTGCCAAAGCTACGATACGGCACTGGTGGGGTCGTGTAGATCCACTGATGAAAGCGTCCACCGTAGGCTCCTTTAGGATGGGGGTAGCGCCTGCACCAGGTCTGCAAGGTATCGGCAAAGTCCGCTCCTCTCAGCAGCGCATCGGCAACGGCTACGGTGCAGATTGTGTCGTCCGTATAGTCGCACCCATCGGCAAAGAGCTCGAAGTCTGTGCGGTGGGTATTTGCAAACTCAAATCGTGAGCCGACGATGTCTCCTACTATTGCTCCTAACATAACTTGCTTGTTGTTTGGCACAAAGATAATGTTTCTCTGCGAGTAATGGGGTGTCTACGCTCTGGGCTAGATTTTGCTTTTGCGACTGGGTTGACGCATTATAATCGCTCTGTCAGGAGCTACACATAAGGACAAGCGAGGCATAGATGAGTGCACTATATATAATAATGTGTCAGTCCTGCCCTCTAATCTCTAATCTCTCCCCATCCGAACTCTCCGATTCCTCCGATGCTCTTCGATCCCTAATTTCTAATCTCTAACTTCTAACCTCTACTCTCTATTTACATATCTTTACGGGGAAATTCGTCCGATTCCCTCCTTTCTCAAATATCCACGTGGAAAATCTCAAATCTCCACGTGGATATTTTTCTTTTTCCACGTGGGCGTCATTCATTTCCTCCGAAGTTTCATTTGATTCCTCCGAAGAGTTTTTTCTTCCCCACGTGGAAAATAAAAATTCTCCACGTGGAGATTTTGAAATATCCACGTGGAGATCACTTTTCCCCGACGCAGTGCCGTTTTGACATGTAGTCAGTTCTAAATTATTGTAGCGATCCGGCATCAACTTTTCTCAGCCAGGGATGACGCATCATAATCGGATTTTCAAGAGCCACACAGAACGATAGACGAGGAATAGATAGGTAAACGAGCTCATTGTACATAATGCGTCAGCCCTGGCTTTTGCGAAGCAAAGGTGCGGCGGTACGTTTTTATTGCGTACCTTTGCGGTGGCGATTGTACAAGGCAGTTTGCAGAGAGCTGTGGCACACGCTATGGTGCAAGTATGCAGAAGCCCCTGTAGTTCAACGGATAGAATAGAAGTTTCCTAAACTTTAGATCTGAGTTCGATTCTCAGCGGGGGTACGCTTGCGGAGTGTCAAGTTTTTTGTACCTTTGCAGTCGGTTTACTTCCTAAGTAAGGTTTGTCAAGCGCTAGTCGATGGCCGGCAGCCACCTTACGGGACTATATAATAAATAGTAACAGACAAACGTAATGTACGCAATTGTTGAAATCCAAGGTCAGCAGTTTAAGGTAGAGGAGGGTCGCAAGCTCTTCGTGCATCATATCCGCGAGGTGGAGCAGGGTGCAGAGGTTACCTTTGACCGGGTTATGCTCCTCGACAAGGATGGAGCAGTCGCAGTAGGTGCCCCGACGATCGAGGGCGCACAGGTAGTATGTGAGGTGGTATCTCCACTCGTCAAGGGTGAGAAGGTGCTGATCTTTCATAAGAATCGGAGGAAGGGCTATCGCAAGCTCAGAGGGCATCGCCAGCAGTTCTCCGAGATACTAGTAAAGCAAATCGTAGGATAATTAAAGACTCTAAGGAATCATGGCACATAAGAAAGGTGTAGGAAGCTCCAAGAACGGACGCGAATCCGAAAGCAAACGCCTAGGCGTTAAGATCTTTGGAGGCGAAGCCTGTAAGGCTGGTAACATCATCGTACGTCAGAGAGGTACGCAGCACCACCCAGGTGAGAACGTGGGCATGGGCAAGGATCATACCCTCTATGCACTGACAGACGGTACGGTCGTCTTCACTCAGACGAGAGGAGATCGTAGCTTCGTCTCTGTAGCGACACACGAGTAGTCATCACTTAGTGACACATCGCTAAGCTCTACGCTACACGATACAGCAGCCCCTCCGCCTCCTATCCCTTCGTTTGATAAGGGTTATGAGGTAGAGGGGCTTGGCATTTTTCATTCTTCCATCATTACCTAGGCGGATCCTCTAGATTATTTACCGTGCATCGGGTAGACAGTGTGCTATCTAAAGAAATATTACTATCTTTGCATCGTAATGAACCGGTTGAGGTCGTACGGCTCACAAGCAGTTATCTCAGCTTAGGTATGGAGGAGGAAGCCATGCGACAGCGGTTCCCTCCTTTTTGTATATAATCATCGAGTATCATGATAGATCTAGCAGTACTCCGCACAGAAATAGAGCAGATGCTCCACGAGGACGAGTTTGTCGTGGAGATAACTAGTAGTCCAGGGGATCAGATCCGAGTAGTGGTCGATGCCATGGGTGGCTTGCCCATCTCTCGTTGTGTCGAGATCTCTAGAGCCATCACGCAGCTACACGATCGTGACGAGGAGGAGGACTACGCCCTAGAGGTGTCATCGCCGAGTCTCTCCGATCCGTGGCAAGTCTACGAGCAGTACACACGTCATCTAGAGGCACCCGTGCAGGCGGTCGATGCGTCAGGTATGAAGTGGCACGGCAAACTCATAGAGGTTGGTGCCCGGGGTGCTGATCAGCTCCCTGAGTATGTCGTCCTAGAGATAGAGCGCACAGAGACCGTACAGGATGGTAAGAAGAAGAAAAAGAAGCAGGTCATCGAGCCACACCGCATCGACCATGATCAGCTCAAGCGCATCTCGTACGATCTAGACAAAGCACTCTGATAGAGACCCCCTCCCCCATCATTACTTAGATATACTAGTCCCACAGAAGAGACCCAACATACATATATGGCTAGAAAGAAAGAATCAACGAGCTTAAAGGTTCTACTCACCGAATTCAAAGAGCTGAAGAACATAGACGAGGAGACGATGCTCCACGTATTAGAGGACTCCTTCCGGAGCATCCTCGCTAAGATGTTTGGCTCAGACGACAACTTTGACGTGATCATCAATGCGGATAGCGGAGACTTTGAGATCTGGCGCACCCGCGAGGTGGTTGCTGACGATGCTGTCGAGCGGGAGAACGAGCAGGTAGCCTACACAGAGGCTCGTGAGATAGATCCCGAGGCTGAGATCGGAGATGATGTGACCGACTCGGTAGACTTCCTCTCCTTCGGTCGGCGTGCCATAGTCAATCTACGCCAGACCCTCTCAAGCAAGATCTTAGATCTGCAGAAGGAGCACTTCTACCAAACCTTTATAGAGCGTGTAGGAGAGCTGATCACGGCTGAAGTCTATCAGGTATGGAAGCGTGAGACTCTACTCGTTGACGAGGATGGCAACGAGCTCATCATGCCCAAGAGTGAGCAGATCCCTGACGAGTACTTCCGCAAGGGTGATAGCGTTCATGCCGTCATAGCTCGCGTGGATAATGAGAACAACAACCCTCGTGTCACGCTCTCACGCACTAGCCCAGAGTTTCTCAAGCGTCTCTTCGAAATCAATGTCCCCGAGATCGCTGATGGTTTGATTACGATCAAGCGTGTAGCACGCATTCCTGGTGTCCGCGCCAAGATTGCCGTCGAGTCTTACGATGATCGCATCGATCCTGTAGGTTCTTGTGTCGGCATGAATGGTAGCCGCATACGTGGCATCGTCCGGGAGCTACATGGGGAGAACATTGACGTCCTCACCTACACGGCAAACGATAGTCTATTCATACAGCGTGCGCTGAGTCCTGCGAAGATCTCTTCGATCGAGCTTTATCCAGAGACTGCCAAAGCAGAGGTTTACCTACGTCCAGAGGATGTACCTCTAGCTATCGGTAAGAACGCCAGCAACATCAAGCTAGCGTCCGTTCTGACAGGCTTTGAGATTGAGGTATTCCGTGATGCAGCGGATACAACTGAGGAGGATATCTACCTCTCCGAGTTTAGTGACGAGATCGAGGACTGGGTCATCAAGATGCTTCTAGACATTGGGCTCAACACGGCTCGTGCCGTCCTGACCACTTCACGCACAGAGCTTCTTAAGAAGACCGATCTCGAGATAGAGACCATCGACCGTGTCCTCCGCATCCTCTCGTCCGAATTTGACCTTGAGGAGCTAGAGGAGATGGGACTACCACAGGAAAACATTGACCTGCTCAAGAGCCCTGTACCTACGCAAAAGGAGATCGCGCAGGCGATCATCGAAGACCTCAAGGAGGACGAGACGACCGCTGAGCCTCAGCCAACAGACGAAGCTACTGAGGAGTAAGCAGAGCACACTACCAGCTAGTCACAGTATAGGGGTGACAGTGACTGGGACTATTCATAACGATAAGAAATACCGAACCCCACCCGTAGACGAGCAATCAAGAGAAATATATGTCCATAAAACTGTTTAGCCTAGCCAAAGAACTCAACATCGGAGTCAATTCGCTTGTCGCCTTCCTTCACGACAAGGGAAAGGAAGTCGACAACAACCCTAACACACGCATCACGGAGGATGAGTTTAATCTGATCCTGCGTAGCTTCACGCCGACCTTTGATGAGGAGACTGTAGGAAGAGCCAAGAAGAAGTTCCTTCGCAGCAAGAGCGCTCCTAAGGCTAAACCAGAGGAGCCTACGAAGACTGCAAAGCCTGAAGCTAATACCGCCGAGGAGCAGTCCACAGAGGCAAAGACTCCAGCAGCTAAAAAGGGGCAGGCAGAGCCAGACATTCCCACCACGGCCAGCACCTCGCAGGTCAACGTAGTGGGGCGGATAGAGCTCGATAAGCACAATAACCCAGTCTCAACCTCTACATCCAAAGCCTCTACGGCTACTCAAGAGGAGCCCACCAAGACGAAGGTAGCAACTAAGGCTAGCAAGCCAAAAAGCACGAGCACAACTAAGCAAAAGGCAGCTACTCAGGAGGAGCCTACCAAGACGCAGGCAAGCACGACAGCTGAGCAGTCGAAGGTCGCTACGCCTGCCAAGGAGACCAAGGAGACGAAAAAGGCTCCCGAGACTAAAGAGACAAAGAGCGAGGCTAAGCCCGTAGAGAGCGCTAAAACCTCTACGAAAATCTTGTCTAAGGAGCAGGACACATCTAAGGCAGCACCCGCTGTTTCTAAGGAGCCTGCACAGAGCGAGGTCAAGCCAATCGCTGCTAAGGAAGAGCCGAAGCAGAAGGCTACCGAGCAGCCAACCGCTGCCGCATCAGAGCCAGCAGTCAAGGAGCCCCACACACCTGCTCCCAAAGCAAGTGTGCCCACCGAGACTACTCCCGAGACCAAGGACGAGGGTGAGACAGAGATCTTTCGCATTGCCAAGAAGGAGGACGAACCACAGCTCAAGGTGGTCGGCAAGATCGACCTCAGTAGCTTTAGCAGCTCTCGCAAGTCTAGCAAGTCTAGCAAGTTTAGCAAGGACAAAGAGAGCAATCGTCGCAAGCGCAAGCGCATCTCCTCAGGAGCTGTCGATGTCAAGAGCGAAGGCGCCAAGATACAAGACGACCGCTCTAGCAAGAAGGGCAGTCGCACAGCAGCTCCACAGCGTAATGAGCGCGGAGGGCGCAGTGAGCGTCGTAATGGACGTAAGAGCAAGCGTCAGGAGCCAGTCTTGACTCCCGAGGAGCAGGACGAGCTAAGAGCTAAGCAGGTCAAAGAGACCCTAGCACGGCTCAACAATAAGCAGACAGTCTTCGGACGTGCTGCTAAGTCTAGACGTGAAAAGCGCGAAGCACGTCGTGCCGAGTTTGAGCGTGAGCAGGAGCTCTCCACGCAAGATGAGAAGGTACTCAAGCTGACTGAGTTCGTCACTGTCAGCGACCTTGCCAACATGATGAACGTGCCTGTCACTGACGTTATCTCCACCTGTATGAGTATCGACATGATGGTGTCGATCAATCAGCGGCTCGATGCTGAGACGATCAACATCGTTGCCGAGGAGTTTGGCTACGAGACCGAGTTCGTATCGGCCAACGTCGTCGAGGCTATCTCAGCCGACGAAGAGCCAGACAAGCCTGAGGATCTAGAGCCTCGTCCACCTGTCATCACCATCATGGGTCACGTAGACCACGGTAAGACTTCGCTGCTCGACTGCATCCGTCGTTCGGACGTTACTGCAGGCGAGGCGGGAGGTATCACGCAGCACATCGGTGCGTACAATGTGACCCTCTCCGATGGTCGTCGCTTGACTGTTCTAGACACACCAGGTCACGAGGCCTTTACCGCTATGCGTGCTCGTGGTGCGCAGATTACAGACATTGTGGTCATCGTCATTGCAGCAAATGATGCTGTGATGCCCCAGACCATCGAGGCGCTCAACCATGCGAGCGCCGCAGGTGTGCCGATCATCTTTGCGATCAATAAGATCGATGTCAACGGAGCCAACCCCGATAAGATCCGCGAGCAGCTCGCTGGTATGAACTACCTCGTCGAGGATTGGGGTGGCAAGTACCAGGTACAGGAGATCTCTGCTAAGAAGAATATCGGCATCCCCGACCTACTAGACAAAATTTTCCTTGAGGCTGAACTTCTCGAGCTTAAGTCCAACCCTCATCGTCGTGCCTCTGGCTCGGTCATCGAGTCTTCACTAGACAAGGGCAAGGGTTACCTCGCCTCCGTCTTGATCCAGCGAGGCACCCTCCACATCGGAGACTTCATCCTAGCTGGTAGCTACTACGGACGTGTCAAGGCTATGTACAACGAGTACAACAAGCGTGTCGACACCGCTGGGCTATCCTCGGCAGTCTCCATCCTCGGCTTCAATGGCGCACCGACGGCAGGCGATGACTTCAACGTTATGGAGAGCGAACAGGAGGCGCGTGAGCTAGCGGTCAAGCGTGAGCAGTTACAGCGCGAGCAAGGCTTGCGTACGCAGAAGATGCTTACCCTCGACGACATCGGTCGTCGTATCGCTGTGGGCAACTTCCAGCAGTTTAACCTCATCATCAAGGGTGACGTGGACGGCTCCGTACAGGCTCTGGCCAACTCACTCATCGAGCTCTCGACGAAGGAGATCCAGGTGAGCGTCATCCATCAGGGTGTTGGTCAGATCACCGAGTCAGACATCCAGTTGGCGACAGCTTCAGAGGCTATCATCATCGGCTTCCAGGTTCGTCCTAGTGCTCAGGCTCGTAAGCTAGCAGAGCAGGAAGGTGTCGAGATCCGCACCTACTCTATCATCTACGATGCTATCGAGGACGTACACGATGCGCTCGAGGGCATGCTCTCGCCAGACATCCGCGAGCAGGTCACGGCCAATCTGGAGGTGCTTCAGACCTTCAAGGTAAGCAAGATCGGTACCATCGCAGGCTGTATGGTCACCGATGGCAAGATCAAGCGTACCGACAAGGTGCGGGTCATTCGCGACGGAGTGGTCATCCACACAGGCGAGCTAGAGTCGCTCAAGCGCTTCAAAGACGAAGCCAAGGAGGTGGTCTCTGGACTTGAGTGCGGTATCAACATCAAGAACTACAACAACCTAGAGGTAGGCGACATCATCGAGTCCTTTGAGGAGATCGAGGTACGGCGCAAGCTCTAGGCCCCTACCCCAACATATTTGCCTAAGTGGCGACTGCTTCTCACAGAGGAGCGGTCGCCACTTTTCTTTTGCCTCTCCGCGGTCTCTGCTAGTCTCATAGGGAGGAAACTGTAGTGCCATGGGCAAGGAACTACAGTGCCAGCGAGAGGAAAAAGAAAGGAGAGGGGATTTATTGTTACCTTTGTGGTAGGAGACTGTTGCCATAGTCTCCGCAGAGGATTGCTCTGCAGGCTCCGTGGCGGAGATGGCAGGCTCCTCTCTGCTTTTATCGATTTACTATATGTCTCACACGACTCCCCCATTATCGTTTGTGCCCTCTCCGCAGCCCGAGGGTTATCGCTACTACAATATACAGAGCGACACCGACCGTCAGCTCTTGGCTAGTCGGTGCAAAGTGCGACTACAGGCTCTGCGCCGCATACCCGTCGAGGAGCGGGCACAGTATCACAGTGCGCTGCAGGAGCTACTCGGAGCGCTAGGCGAGGGGAGTTGGCTGGTGACCCCATTCTTTTGCGACTATGGGAGCGAGATTGAGGTGGGGAGTCATACCTTCATCAATAGTGGCTGCACCATGCTCGATGGCGGACATGTGACCATAGGCGACCATGTGCTCATCGGACCCTCCGTGTCGCTCTACAGTGTGGGGCATCCGCTCGACCTCGAGGAGCGCGCTGCCGGCTGGGAGTTTGGCATCCCGATCATCATCGAGGATCATGTCTGGATCGGCGGTGGCTGTACGATCCTCCCCGGCGTAACCATCGGCCGAGGCTCCGTGATCGGCGCGGGGAGTGTCGTCACGAAGAGCATCCCCCCGATGAGCCTGGCCGTGGGCAATCCCTGCCGGGTCATTCGTTCGCTCAGCAAGCCCACCAACCCTCAAGATTAACCCGTTACTTTTTACCCTATTTGAACTATGCCTACGCTCTATCTGCTTGACGCTTATGCCCTGATTTACCGAGCTTACTACGCCTTCATCAAGCGTCCCCTCGTGGATGCGCAGGGTCGCGACACGAGTGCGCTCTACGGCTTCGCCTCCACGCTACAAGACATTATTGACAAGGAGCGACCCGACTACATTGCCGTGGCAATGGATATGCCGGGGGGAACCTTTCGCCACAAGGAGTACCCTGAGTACAAGGCCAATCGCCCCGAGACGCCCGAGACGATACGCTTTTCCATGCCTTATATCAAAGAGTTGGTGCAGGCTTACCAGATACCTCTGCTGGGGGTCGAAGGGTACGAGGCGGACGACCTGATCGGCACGCTAAGCCGCCAAGCTGTCGAGGCGGGCTACGAGGTGCGCATGGTCACGCCAGACAAGGATTACGGGCAGCTCGTCGGGCCGCATGCACAAATGTTTGCGCCACAGCGCACAGGGTCAGGCTTCGAACTACTAGGCGCTGAGGAGATTACGGCTAAGTACAGCATCCGCTATCCGCTACAGATGATTGATTACTTGGGGCTTGTGGGCGATAGCTCAGACAATGTGCCCGGTTGTCCAGGCATTGGCAAGGTAGCTGCGCAGCGACTCCTCGAGGAGTTTGACTCGATCGAAGATATCTACGCACGCATTGACCAGGTGAAGCCGACCTATGCGAAAAAGCTCCTCGCAGCCAAGGAGCAGACGATGCTCTCGCGGCATCTCGTCACCATCGTGACCGACGTACCGGGAGTCACCTTTGACCCAGACCAGATGAAGTGGCGGGGGCCCGACCATGCCGCTGTGGAGCGCATCTTCAAGGAGTTTGCCTTCACCTCGCTACTCAAGCGCATCGGCAAGCCCGCAGAGAGCACCCCTCAGGTGGGTCTCTTTGACCTTGGCGGTAGTTCGACGCCAGCAAGTGCGCCAGCCACGATTGAGGTGACGGGTCCCGTTAGCGCTGCAGCTCCTATGGAAAACTACAAGACAGTCGGTGTAACCTTTACCGAGGTGCAGGGTTACGAGGCGGTGAGCCAGCTCGCTAAGCAGTTGGCGGGCAGCTCCGTTGTCGCCTTTGACACCGAGACCGATGGCCTCGATGCGCTCTGTGCAGGCATCGTCGGTATGTCGCTCTGTGCCGATGAGCAGCAGGCTTACTTTATTCCGCTACCTGAGTCCGCTGAGGAGGCTACGCATATACTCTCTCCGCTGGCCGATCTGATGCAGGACGAGCGTGTGCTCAAGGTGGCGCACAATGCGAAGTTTGACCTAGAGGTGCTGACACGCTACGGACTCCCCGAGGCGCGCCCGCTCTACGACACCATGCTGGCGCACTACCTGATCGATGCCGACCAGGGGCATAGTCTCGACGAACTGGCAGGCGGCTTGCTCCACTACGACACAATACGCTACAAAGACCTCGCGCCTCATGAAAGCTTTGCGCTACGCACCGACGTAGACCCCAAGCTCCTCTGCGACTACGCTGGCGAAGATGCCTACGTGACGCTACGCCTCTATCACGCCCTGCACAAGCAGCTCTCCCCTACCGAGCAGCGACTCCTCACTGAGGTGGAGATACCGCTCCTCTACGTGCTGATACACATGGAGCAGCGTGGTATCGTCCTCGACATCGAGGCACTGCAACGCTCCCGTCAGGAGCTACTCGAGAGCGTCCTCCGCCTAGAGAAGGAGATACAGAGCTACTCCTCACGAGGGCTTAACCTCAAGGTCAATAGCCCGAAGCAAATTGGCGAATTGCTCTTTGATGAGCTCAAGATTATGGAGAAGCCACGCAAGACCAAGACAGGCAACTACGTGACCAACGAAGAGACGCTCCTCCCGCTGCGCTCGCTCCACCCCGTCGTCGCGCTCATCCTAGACTACCGCGAGGCGCGCAAGCTGCTCAACACCTATATAGATCCGCTGCCCAAGATGTGCTACCCCGATGGTAAGCTGCACACTTCTTACAATCAGGCGGTCACCGCCACGGGCAGGCTCTCCTCGAGCAATCCGAATCTGCAAAACATCCCGATCCGTAGCGACCTCGGGCGTCCCCTACGTCGTGCTTTTGTCGCAGACCCGTACTACACCCCGCGCCTATCTGCCTGCACTCCAGTGGATCACACCCATGAGGAGCCGATCGGTGCTGTCCTGCTCAGTGCGGACTACTCGCAGGTGGAGCTGCGCGTCATGGCACACCTGAGCCAAGACCCAGCGATGATACACTCCTTCCTCTCGGGCGACGATATCCACACGGCGACAGCTGCTAAGGTCTTTAAAGTGGCTCCCGAGGAGGTCACCCCGCTGATGCGCAGCAAGGCGAAGACGGCCAACTTTGGCATCAACTACGGCATCACCCCCTACGGTCTGAGCCAGAGACTCAATATCCCCGTTGGCGAGGCTGCCGAGCTGATCAAGGAGTACTTCGCCACTTTCACTCATATACAAGCCTTTATGAATAAGGCGATAGCGCTTGCCACCGAGCGAGGCTATACGGAGACCGCCTTCGGTCGTCGTCGGCAGCTGCGCAACCTCCGCACGGCGCGTGGAGCCCAGCGTGGCAATGAAGAGCGCAACGCGATCAACGCACCGATCCAAGGCACCGCTGCAGACATCATCAAGATCGCTATGATACGTGTCGAGGAGGAGCTGACGAAGCAGCAGCTACGCAGCTACCTCGTCCTGCAGGTGCACGACGAACTGGTCCTCAACGTCTATCTCGACGAACTAGATCGTGTCACCGCCCTCGTTCGTGAGGCGATGGAGGGCGCCTGGCCCGAGTGCTCCATACCGCTCGTCGTCGAGATCGGCACCGGCAAAGATTGGCTCGCAGCGCACTAATTCGCCCGAGACAGAGAGGACAATGAACCCGCTCACCCACGCCACACAGCGTCTAGCTCGCACCCTAAGCCGTAAGGGAGGAGATCGCCTTAAGCTCCTCTCCGTCCTCGGTATGCACCTCTTGGGGAGACGCTACATAGGCGTTTTCATCGACCCTATCTTAGCCTGCAACCTCCGCTGTCAGATGTGCTACTTTAGCGATCCTGATTATAGAGCTACGCTGCGAGGCAAGCTGACCACGGACGACTGCGAGGCGATAGCGCCTCACCTCTTTCCCCAGGCACTCAGGCTACAGATCGGTTGCGGTGCCGAGCCGACGCTCACCCCAGAGACGATGCTTCGCCTCGTACAGCTGGGCCAGGAGTACCACGTTCCTTGGATCTCTGTCATAACAAATGGCAATGCCCTGACCGAGGGAACCCTGCGGGCACTCGTGACAGCGGGACTGAGCGAGCTGACGCTCTCGCTGCATGGCACCACGCAAGCGACTTATGAGCGGCTGATGGTAGGTGCCGAGTGGCAACGATTTGTCACGCTACTAGAGTGGTTGAAGGCGCTAGACAACCCACCCGCCGTACGGCTCAACTACACGGTCAATCGAGACAATCTGGAGGAGCTAAGCCGTCTACCCGACTTAATCCGTGACTATCCCGTCGGAACGGTGCAGATACGCCCCGTGCAGAAGATCGGCGAGAGTGCCTACAAGGAGTTCGACATGACTCCCCTCGTAGCGGCCTACGAGCGGGTCATAGCGACTACAATAGAGAGACTTCGTGCTGAGGGGATAGAGGTTATTTGCCCCAGCAGTAAGAAGATGAGCCAGACAGCCAAGCCGCCCCGACGCTTGGCAAAGCTCTTTGAGGAGGCGACCTATTACTACATCTCACCGCAAAGCTTCGGGCCTCATGGTGTGGACTTTCGCTCGGTCTCGCTCATGAGCTATGCTCGCCAGTCGCACCTCGTCGGGCGATTGCTTCGTGCCATCTTCACCCAGCGCAATGCCTACGCCGAGCGCGAGACCCACACAACCAAAAAGCTAAACTACTAGTTCCCCGCTCCGCTCCTCCCGCGGAGAGCATACGAACTGCGCGCAGCGATATACAACCCCAAAACCAATAGCCACGTAGGAATTTTCCAATCCCCACGTGGCTATTTTTTATTTTCCACGTAGGCGAGAAACATTTCCTCCGAAGTTTCATTTCTCGCCTACGTGGAGAATGTTTTGTTTCTACGTAGAGATTTCGAATTTCCTCGGTAGCGAGCGAAGGTAGTGACTAGAGTAAATCGGAATGAATTGGAGCGATCAGAGAGAATCAGAGCTGCACCACAGCGAGACGTGTAGTCCGCTGTATGGATGCACGGACCGAGTAACGAATGTAGGGACGCACGATCTGTGCGTCCGTCCCCGTTAAAATCACGAACGCTGTAACCTTTGATACAACGGACGCCCTCCGACTCAACACTTCCGTGCGTCCCTACACGGGGCTACACGTCTCGCTTTGACACAACGGACGCACAGATCGTGCGTCCCTACAACCGTTACTCGTTTCTCTTCTAATTTCTAACCTCTAATCTCGTCCCCCCTAACTTCTCCAACAGCTTTCCGGTGAAAAAGGACCTCGTGAGAGGTCCGACGCATCGTAGCCATCGGTCGGAGGGGCTACAGCCCCGAACGACCGATGGAAAGGCGG
>OHAF01002102.1_pt1 | contig 16013 bp, 12 predicted proteins | sample 1577041 | NCBI WGS metagenome assembly OHAF01 (sample SAMEA3541495, study PRJEB24748) | human gut metagenome | biome: human gut; feature: human-associated habitat; material: faeces | place: China | collected 2012
TCGATGCCGAGGTCGACTGGCAGAAGCCTGCTACCATGCACGGATACGCAATGGAGGGCACACTCTGCGTGCAGGACTTCTACAACATGACCTGGGAGGGCGGCACGACGGCGAAGCTGGAGGCGATAGAACGCCTACTGAAGGTGGCAAACAGCGAAGAGGTGGCGAAGCAGTACCCCAATATGTGGTTCATCAACCACACATCTGGCTTCAAGTACACCTCTACGGAGTTCACTAAAGAACCCGTATCCACAAGTGAAGGCTATCGCGCCAACGCTGCCGACACAAACAAGTTTCTCGCCGAACGCATAAAAGGACACATGACAACCGGACTCGTGATGATGGACTTCGCCGGAGTAGACCGCTCGGGCAATTACGACGTGATGGGTAAAAGACTCGTGCAGGCTGTAATAAACAGCAACTAATGTGTAACTTTGCAGACGAAAGTAAACGAATATGGAAACTCTAAAGGAAAAGACGGCAAAGGGACTACTTTGGGGCGGACTCAATAGTGGAGTGCAACAGGTGGTGGGATTGGCGTTCGGCATCGTATTGGGACGTCTGTTAGCACCGTCCGATTATGGCATGATGGCGATGATAAGCATTTTCTCGCTCGTAGCCACCGCACTGCAAGACAGCGGTTTCCGCACCGCACTCACCAATCTCAAAGACCCACGACCGGAGGATTACAACTCGGTGTTCTGGTTCAACATCGTTGTTGCCACTACATTATACACCCTGCTCTTCTTCGCTGCGCCACTCATCGGCGACTACTACCACACGGAACGCGTCGTACCGCTCTGCCGCTACGCCTTCCTGAGCATCATCATCGCCTCATTAGGCACAGCACAGTCGGCTTATCTCTTCAAACACCTGAAGGCGAAGCAGCAGGCTGCCGCAGGTGCCATCGCCGTCATCACATCGAGCCTCGTGGGCGTGGGCATGGCGTTCGCAGGCGCAGCCTACTGGTCGCTCGCCACGCAGGGACTGGTGTATGTGTCGATAAACACCTTCTTCCAGTGGCACTTCTCGCCCTGGCGACCCACCATACACGGCATCTCGTTTGCTCCCGTGCGACGGATGTTCCGCTTCTCGTGCAAAATTCTCGCCACAACGATAATGACACACGTGAACAACAACGTGCTGAACATACTCTTAGGCCACTACTTCTCACCGCGCGACACAGGCAACTACAACCAGGCGTACCAATGGAACACGAAGTGCTACTCGCTGGTGCAGAGCATGGTGGCGCAAGTGGCGCAGCCGGTGCTCGTAAGCCTGGGCAACGAGCCGGGCAGACAGACCGATGTGTTTCGCAAGATGATGCGCTTCACGGCGTTCATAGCCTTCCCGTTGTTATTAGGCTTCGGACTGGTGGCTAAGGAGTTCATCGTGATAGCCATCGGTGAGAAGTGGCTCGCATCGGCAGAACTGATACAGATACTGTGCATAGCTGGTGCCACAATGCCCATCGCTACACTGTTCTCTAACATGATTATCTCGAAAGGCAAGTCGGGCACCTTCTTCTGGTGTACGTTCTCGCTCGGCGTAGTGCAAATTGCGACGATGATACTCATCTGGCAACAAGGCATCGTGCGCATGGTGCAGGCATACACCGTGCTCAACGTGCTGTGGCTTGGCGTATGGCTCTTCTTCGTGCGTCGTCTCACAGGCTACGGCTTTCGCATGTTCTTCTGCGACGTTATGCCGTTCGCACTCACTGCCACTGCCGTGATGACCGTCACACACTACGCCACACAGCCCATCGAAAACCTCTGGCTGCTGTTGTTGACACGCTTCGTGCTCGCCGTAGCTCTTTACTACGTAGTGATGAAGGTGGCACGCGTGAAGATACTCGCCGAGTGCGAGCAATTCGTGCGCAGAAGAAAGAAGTAAACCTACAACAGAACCGAAATCGTCAGTACTTTAATTTCTTTAACTTCCTGCACGTGCAAAATTTCAGTTAATAATTGTAACTTTGCTCAGTTTAAACTTAAACAATATGGAAATAATCGACTTTAGCAAGCAAAACTCTATCATCAACAAGTACATGGCGGAAATGCGCGACAAAGACTATCAGTCAAACCGCCTCCTGTTCCGCAATAATATAATGCGCGTAGGCGAGCTCATCGCTTACGAACTCAGCAAGACTCTCAACTATGAGACACGCGACGTGCAGACTCCGCTCGGCACAGCAAAGGTGAACGTGCCTACCGACAAACTCGTGCTCGGCACAATCTTCCGCGCTGGTCTGCCATTCCATCAGGGTTTCCTCAACATCTTCGACCACGCTGGTAACGCCTTCGTGAGCGCATACCGCGAGTATGAGGACAAGGAACACACAAAGGTGGGCATACACGTGGAGTATCTCGCTACACCCGACCTGAACAATGCCACACTGCTCATCGTCGACCCAATGCTCGCCACCGGCGGTTCAATGGAAATGGGCTATAAGGCTCTGCTCACCAAGGGCACACCGAAAAAGGTGCACGTAGTGTGCGTAATGGCTTCGCCAGAGGGCATCGAACATATCCGTAAGACATTCCCTGAGGACACCACCATCTGGTGCGCAGCTATCGACAACGGACTGAACGAGCACAAATATATCGTGCCAGGCTTCGGCGACGCAGGCGACCTGTGCTACGGCGGAAAGATCTAAAGACTTCCAGGGGGCACCCCAAGTAACAATATATAAATATGTATAGGATAACAAGAATAGCTATTGCGTTGTGCGCATTAATCTTCGCTGCTTGCACCGATGCCGACTTCGAGTACGCCTCGGAACGTTGCACCTTCTTTTTCAACAATGGGGTGTATCAAGATGCCACGCTGCAAAGTGCGCTCAACCCCATGTCGCCAGGTGTGTTCTGCAACATCTATGAGGGTACAGAGAGCGGCAGACGCTTCATCTACTTCGCCAACAACCAAAGACAGAGCAGCAGACAAGAGCCTGCAGGCGAGGACGCACGCCGCACCTTCACCCTCGGGCTATACAACAAAAGTGGCATCATTGTGGGCTTCAGCAATCTTAGCTCACCCGCCACGCTATACATATACGACAGTCAGTGCCCCAACTGCTACTACGAGACGCAAACCATGAACCACCGCTTAACAATGGACACTCGCGGCTTTGCCACCTGCCCCACCTGTAAGCGCCAATACGACCTCAACAACCGTGGCATCACCTCAAACGGAAAGAAGCTCCTGCGCTATCGCGGAAGTACCACCGGACCCTTGGGAGTGCTCTCGGTTAGCAATTAAGCAAAGGTTTAGAAAGGCTTAATTGGCTTAAGAAGGCTTAGAACGGCTTAAACACACCCTAACCACCCCAAAAACTTGCACAGACATAGGGCATGTGTGCAGCCAAATCGCCTTTTTATGGTAAAATATTTGTCTATTTAATAAAAAAGTTGTTCCTTTGCATCCGCATTAAATTAGAAATCAATATTATAAACATTTTAAAAATTAAAAATTATGTCAGAAATCGAATCAAAAGTAAAGGCTATTATCGTTGACAAACTCGGTGTAGATGAGGCAGACGTTAAGCCAGAAGCAAGCTTCACAAACGACCTCGGTGCAGACTCTCTCGACACAGTTGAGCTCATCATGGAGTTCGAGAAGGAGTTTGGCGTAAACATCCCTGACGATCAGGCAGAGAAAATCTCTACAGTTGGCGACGCTATCGCTTACATCGAGAACGCAAAATAAATAAACCGATGGTTTATAGTTTATGGTATGCACAACCATAACAAACATTCTTTGTTATAATTCCATTGCGCGCCATAAACCATAAACCATTTTTTTTGACATTTTTCAGTTACATGGAATTAAAAAGAGTAGTAGTAACAGGTCTTGGCGCAGTAACTCCGATTGGCAATAATCCAGAAGAAACATGGAACAACATGCTCAACGGCGTAAGTGGCGCAGCACCTATTACATTGTTTGACGCTTCTTCGTTCAAGACACAATTCGCTTGCGAAGTGAAAAACCTTAAGGTCAACGACTACATCGACCGCAAGGAAGCACGCAAGATGGACCGCTACGCACAGCTCGCTATCATCGCAGCTATGCAGGCAATGCAGGACAGCGGTTTAAATCTCGACGAAGAAGATAAGAACCGCATCGGCGTAATCTACGGCGTAGGCATCGGTGGTATCAAGACCTTCGAGGAAGAGGTGGGCTACTGGGCAACACACCAGGAGCTCGGTCCGAAATTCAATCCCTTCTTCATTCCGAAGATGATTGCCGACATCGCAGCCGGACACATCTCTATTATGTACGGTCTTCACGGCCCCAACTTTGCCACCACATCGGCTTGCGCTTCTTCTACAAACGCACTCGCCGACGCATTCAACCTCATCCGCTTGGGTAAGGCAAACGTAATCGTAAGCGGTGGTGCAGAGGCTGCCATCACACCTAGCGGCGTAGGCGGCTTCAACGCAATGCACGCCCTCTCTACACGCAACGACGACCCAGAGCACGCTTCACGTCCGTTCAGCGCATCACGCGACGGCTTCATCATGGGCGAAGGTGCTGGCTGCCTCATCCTCGAGGAGCTGGAGCACGCTAAGGCACGCGGAGCGAAGATATACGCCGAGATGGTTGGCGAAGGCATGTCTGCCGACGCACACCACATCACAGCATCACACCCGGAAGGACTCGGTGCTTGCCTCGTTATGCAGAACGCACTTGAGGACGCAGGCATGAAGCCAGAGGATATCGACTACATCAACGTACACGGTACATCAACACCTGTAGGCGACATCTCTGAGGCAAAGGCAATCAAGCAGGTGTTCGGCGAAGCAGCTTACAAGCTCAACATCAGTTCAACAAAATCAATGACTGGTCACCTCCTCGGTGCTGCCGGAGCTGTCGAGGCACTCGCATCAGTGCTCGCAGTGAAGAACGACATCATCCCGCCAACTATCAACCACGTTGAAGGCGACGAGGACCCAGAAATCGACTATACACTCAACTACACGTTCAACAAGGCTGAGAAGCGCGAGGTACGTGCAGCACTGAGCAACACGTTCGGTTTCGGTGGACACAACGCATGTGTAATATTCAAGAAATATGCTGAGTAATCTCATCGACAGAATGAAGCTCCCTTTCCGCAAGGACAAGGAGCTTTATTTGTCTTTACGCAAAATCATAGGCTTCTACCCACACGACATTAGCTATTACAAACTCGCGCTGATGCACAAGAGCATGTACAAGCGCAATGCGAAGGGCAAGCCCGTGAACAACGAGCGACTGGAGTTTCTCGGCGATGCCGTGCTCGACGCTACCGTTGGCGACATTGTCTACCGCCACTTCCCTGGCAAACGCGAGGGCTTCCTCACCAACACTCGCTCAAAACTTGTACAGCGCGACACGCTCAACCGACTGGCACAGGAGATGGGCATCAACCAACTCATCCTCTCAAGCGGACGCTCACAATCGCACAACTCATACATGGGTGGCAACGCTTTCGAGGCTCTCGTAGGAGCCATATACCTCGACCGCGGCTATGATGCCTGCATGAAGTTCATGCGCAAACGAATACTGACACAAATGATAAACATCGACAAGGTTGCTTATAAGGAAGTGAACTTCAAGAGCAAGCTCATCGAATGGAGTCAGAAGAACCGTGTGCGCATCGACTTCAAGTCGATTCTGGAGGAGAAAGACAAGACAGGTTCACCCGTGTTCATCTATCGTGTGATGCTCGAAGGCGTGGAAGGCTGCGACGGCAAGGGATATAGTAAGAAGGAAAGCCAGCAGCTCGCCTCTAAGCTCACACTGGAGAAGCTCCGCCGCGAACCGCAGTTCATCGACCAAGTGTTCGCTGCTAAGACCAATCGCACAAAGATGGAGGAGGAACCAGTGGAGAACGTACCGTTGACAGAACAACCAGACGATTTTATCATAGTAAGCTCAGGAATGGAGGTAGAGGCAGAAGACTCTGGTGCTTCAAATGGTTCTAATTCAGATAGTGATTATAGAGGTTCTATAAGTTCTAGAAATTCTAGTGATTCTAGACGCTCTAGTGATTCTAGAGATTCTAATGACTCTAATAATCCCAAGGCTAAGCGCAACCGCCGCTCACCGATGTACCGCAAAGATGAGGCAGCCGAAGTAGCTATAGCCACGAAAACAGAGGCAACAAAATCCGTAGAGCCCGTTTCTTCAAAACTGACTTCAGCCGACCTCAACCTCTCTGACGAAGACTTCGACCTCAGCCATATCTCGGCTAAGGAACAGACTCGAGAGGAAATCATCGCTGCTGCAGAAGCGGCAGCCTTCGGAGATACCTAACAATAAAGTTTGGTGCAGTTATCTCAACTGCACCAAACTATTTACCCCTATACACCTAACAACTACTATGAACCGATTTAAGACCCAACTTCTTGCCCTCGCCACCTTATTCTTCCCATTCACTGCGAGCGCACAATACACCATTTATCCCATTCCGCACACACAGACTGCGGGCAAGGGCAGCAAGGTAGCGTTCACAAAGAACGTAAATATAGTATGCGACGATGCAATTGACACATACACACGTCAGCGTGCTCAGACCATTCTCGCAGAGCATGGCTTCACATCTACCATCTCAACCACCGAATCGAACACTCTCTCGAACATATACCTCGGCGTAGCTTCAGGCAACGGCTTGACAAAAGCGGCTGCTACAAAGCTCCAACTCAACCTCAGCGTACTCACCAAGAGCGGCAAGTTCGACCGCCACGTGCTCTCGCTCACCAATGCACACGACGGAGTAGCTCAGCTCATCATCATCGGCGAGAATACCGATGCCACATTCATGGGTCTCGCCTCGCTCGAACAGATGCTCGATGCCGAAACAAAGCAGATGCCCACCGTCACTATCAGCGACTACGCCGACCTTAAGGAGCGTGGCATCATCGAAGGTTTTTATGGAAAACCCTACTCCAGCGAGGTGCGCAAGGACTTACTGCGCTTTATGATGCGCAACAAGATGAACTGCTACGTATACGGACCAAAGAGCGACGTATACCACTCGGGCAAATGGACAGAGGCATATCCTACAGAACTAACAGAAGCACAACGCAAGTCGGGCTTCGTGACACAGCAGGATTTGCGCGAATTCACCGACGTGGCACACCAAACCAAGGTGAGCGTGGTGTGGGCGATACACCCAGGCGACGACTTGCTCAACGACAACGGTGTAGTAGAGAAGATAATGGGTAAGTTCGCGAAGATGCACACCTTAGGTTTCCGCCAGTTTGCAGTCTTTGCCGACGACGTGAACAGACCCGAGAATCAGAACGACATGAACCTCACCGCCTCACGCATCGCTGACATACAGCGCAGCATAGAGAGCCGATGGAACACCAATAGCACCAGCCCTACCGACATCGTAAAACCACTGCGCTTCACGCCACAAATCTACTGTCGCAACTACGCTGCATCACAATGGCAGTTCAATCAGTTCTTCAAAGCACTCTCCAGCATCCCGAAGGATGTCACCATCTATTACACCGGTGGCGGCGTATGGTCGGTGCCCAACAACTACGATCTGAATACTGTACAGTATCAGTTCGGACGTAACGTCATTTGGTGGTGGAACTACCCGTGCAACGACAACGGCAGCGGACCAAGCGAGATATACCCACTCGATATGCGCTCCAACTTCTTCGACATGCCGAACGTAGACAACAACGCACGCCTGGAAACCGAGCTAACAGCAAGCAATCAGGGCATCCTCTGCAACCCTATGGAGCAGGGATCGGCAGCACGCACCGCTGTGTTCTCGGCAGGCGACTACAGTTGGAACAACCGCGGTTTCGACAACAACGCTTCATGGGAAGCATCGTTCAGAGCCCTCTTTCCAGGTCGCACCGAACTACAGAATGCCTATCGCTTCCTCGCTCCATATCTGAGCAAGAACGACCCAACGGCACTCAACACAGCGATAGAAGCATATAAGCGCGACCCGAAGAACGACCAACTGACTGCGCTGATGACACAGATTGTGGACAACTGCGACGTGATCACCACTATGGAGCACTCGAAAGTGACGAGCGACAGTCTGCTCTACGTCGACATACGCCCATGGGTACTGCGTCTGCGCGCCATGGCAGCTGCCACAAAGGGCTTCATAGCATCGCAGAAAGCCGACAACATCATAGAGGCATGGGCCGATTACCTGCCCAGCGTGAAACTTGCAAACACGCTCACCTCGTCGCCCGACTACATGACAAACCACATGTCGGGTTTTGGTAGCGACGGAATCAGCACCGACCAGCGACTCACTCACGCCTCATGGCGATACCTCACACCCTTTGTTACCACCTACCTCAGCAAGCACATATCCAATCAACTCTTCCCTACCACAACCAATAAGAACACCGTCCTGACCAACGCCGAGAGCACACAACTCAACCTGAGCCAGAGCGACGAGTGTATATCACTAAAGGGATCAGCTACGCTCCCAGAAGGTGGCTACGCCGGTATAGCACTTGCCCAGCCCGTGCAGCTCAAACAGATAACCATTGCCTCTAAACTCTTCGCCGATACCGATTATAAGTTCATGTATAGCACCGACGGCAAGACATGGAATGAGATGGAGACAAATAACGTTACAACCGACGAGTACGTACACTACATCGTGGTGCTCAACGTGAGCAACAAACAGAAAAACCTGACGCTCGACGCAGCATCCGTACAACTCTTCGTCTACAACAACACGCCAGAGGAAGTGAGAAGCATAACTCCACCAGCCTACAACTATTGGAACAACCACACGGCACAACTGATGACCGACGGCGATTACACCACCTACACCTGCCTGAACCGCGACATGGTGGTAGGTGACACCTATACACTCGAACTCTACGAACCAACAACTATAGAGAACGTACGCATCTGCATGGGCACCACCAACGGCGATTATCCCAAGACAGCACTCCTCAGTGTGTCGACAGACAACCACAACTGGACCGACCTCACCGTCAAGGGAACTCAAACACGTGAGTACGACATGTCGCTACAGCAGAATTTCTATGTGGCTACAGAGCCAGAGGCAGGCACCGACGTGATGGCACTCGACTTTGTGCCCACCGACCACAACTTCAACCCGATAAAAATAGAAGCAAAATACGTACGCCTGAAGATTACAGCCATCTGGGGACAACCCAAGTGGATGCGCCTGCACGAGATAGAAATCAACGGACTACCTGCACCGGTACTCACACCGATGAGCGACGCTGAGGGCAATAATGTAGAGGCAGCAACCGATGCCGACGCCACCACCTTCACCAGCACCAACCTCCCTACAACCGCCGACGGCAGCAAGTTCGTATATCGCTTCCTCAACGTGGCAAAAGCCAAGAGCCTCACACTCTTCTGCGACGACACAACGATGCAAAACGCAACCTACTCGCTCACACAGAACGGCAACACATGGAAGCCCATTACTCCTGAAAGCAAAAACGGTGTAGTGACATTCAGCTTCGATGCCAACACAAAGCCGGTAGCTCTACAGATAGCATGGACGGGCAACACAACACCAGCCATCTACGAAGCTATAGAAGATGCCGACGAGAGTACGGGCAAACCCGTTATAACCGACGTTCACACCATAGCTGACAATAGCAATAAGGCAGTAGTGCTCACCCTGGAGAACGGTGCTCTCATCGCACGCTCCGACATAGGTATCAACACCATACATATCAGTACCATCAACGGACGCAACATATTTAGTCAGCAGCTCAGTGGAAAACGCGAAGCATACATACCTGTATTTACTACCAACACGCAAGCGGTAGTGGTAAATATAAAACTAACAAACGGCAAGAGCACCACATATAAACTCATAAACAATTAGAAAAACAAAAAGGTGTGTGTGTTTCAAAATGCCACTTTTATACAAAATTAACCCTTGTAATGCACATGCAAAAGGGTTTTTATTTAATTTTGCAACAAAATACTTACGACTATGAAGAAATTATTACTTGCAACACTGCTTTTGCTTGGTATCGTTACCACAGCAAGCGCACAGCTGCCGAAAGTGATGCTTAAGAGCATCGACGGCAAGTCAGTGTCTACCGACACACTCTCAAACAACGGCAAGCCGTTCATCATCGACTTCTTTGCTACATGGTGCAAGCCTTGCAACCGCGAGCTCACAGCCATCAGCGAGGTGTACGAGGAATGGCAGGAAGAGACTGGCGTGAAGGTAATAGCCGTATCTATCGACCAGGCTCAGAATATTAACAAGGTGAAGCCACTCGTTGACAACCACGGCTGGCAGTACGAGGTGCTCCTCGACCCGAATAGCGACTTCAAGCGCGCACTCGGCATTCAGACCATCCCTTACGTAATCGTATGCGACGGCAACGGCAAGATTGTGTCTAAGCACAACGGCTATACCGAGGGCGCTGAGGAAGAGCTCATCGAGGAAGTACGCAAGCTTGTGAACAAGTAAACGAGTTGATATGTTGATATGTTGACATGTTGACGAGTTCGCAGTTATCACTCTCACCGACAACCCTAACAACATTAATATGAACAAAAAGCTTACGCTCGCTCTCGCTGCCCTCACTCTGTCGGCAGCCATAGCGAGCGCACAAACAATAAAGGTCGCTAAGGACTACGACGTGCAGATTACGGGTAGCTTGCAGACCGACTTCCTCGTTCCGCAGGAAGACAACAAGATTGGTACGGGAACCTATGACGATAAAGTGCTCAACAACACCTACGCCGAGGTTCACGCCCTCTCCAAGTATGTAGACGCCGGTGTGCGTCTCGAATATCTCGACCATCCGCTCCCAGGCTTTGACAAGGACTTCAAAGGCTGGGGTGTGCCGTTTTATTACATCAAGGGCAAACTGAAGAACGCCGAACTCACACTCGGCAACTTCTACGAGCAGTTCGGCTCGGGCTTCATCCTCCGCACATACGAGGAACGCTCGCTCGGAATCGACAACTCGCTGCTCGGTGGCCGCGTAATGGTGCGCCCGTTCAAGGGCGTGCAGGCAAAGGTGATCGTAGGCACACAGCGTCGCTACTGGGACACACAGTCGCTCATCGGTGGTGCCGACCTCGAACTCAGCGTGTCTGAGTGGTCACAGAAGATGCAGCAGTCGGGCACAAACCTCACGCTCGGTGCATCATGGGTTGTAAACCACCAGCACCAGAAGGAGGACATCTACGCCGATGCTACACACAAGTTGCGCTTCGTTGAGAACACCAACGCCTTCGACGTGCGTGCCAACTTCCAAAAGGGCGGCTTCAGCGTGCTCGGCGAGTATGCACAGAAGACAGAAGATCCTACGTTCGACAAGAACTTCCCGTATATCTACCGCAAGGGCTACGTGACGATGCTCTCTACGTCCTACTCGCAGCGCGGCATGAGTATCCTCTTGCAGGCAAAGCGTTCGGACAACATGAACTTCCGATCACGCCGCACAGAAAGCGGTACGGCAGGCTTCATCAACCACCTGCCGGCGTTCGCCATGCAGCAGACATACGCCTTAGCTTCGCTCTATCCTTACGCCACACAGCCTAACGGTGAATGGGCTTACCAGGCAGAGCTCGGCTACAAGTTCAACCGCAAGACATTCCTCGGCGGCAAGTATGGTACAAGCGTGAAGCTCAACTTCTCGCATATCCGCGCCATCGAGAAGAACGTACACAACGGTGGCACACCGGGCACCGACGGATACGGCTCGCCTTTCTGGAAGAGCGGCGAGAAGTACTACCAGGACATCAACGTGCAGATTGAGAAGAAGCTCACCAAAGACTTCAAACTCAACCTCATGTATATGAACCAGTATTACAACAAGACCGTTGTTGAGGGCGAGGGCGGCATGATTCATTCTGACATCTTCGTGGCAGAAGGCAAGTACCGCTTCAACAAGAAGATCACACTGCGCGGCGAGGCTCAGTATCTGAACACAAAGGACGACCAGGGCGACTGGTGGTTCGGTCTGCTCGAACTCTCTGTTCTGCCTAACTTCATGTTCACCATCAGCGACCAATACAACGGTGCGGAGCACTACTATACATCTACCGGCTCCATCGACGAGACAAAGGGCACACATGCCGAGCACTACATCAACGGCTCCGTAACCTTCACTCACGGTGCACACCGTCTGCAGGTGGGCTACGGTAAGACACGCGCAGGCTACAACTGCTCGGGTGGCGTATGCCGCTACGTGCCGGCAAGCAAGGGTGTAACAGTATCTTACAACTATAACTTCTAAAGCCACTATTATGAAACTGAAGAATATATTGTTAGGCGCAGCAAGCGCCATCGCCATTTTCGCAACAGTGGCATGTCAGGAAGTCGATCCCAACGACCGACTCATCTACGTGAAGCCGGCTGAGGTGGGACGCGCAGTGCTCATCGAGGACTACACCGGCCAGGAGTGTATCAACTGCCCTAACGGCACAAACGCCATCAACAATATCGTTGAGACTTACGGCGAGAAGAACGTTATCGCAGTGGGCATACACAGCGGTCCGCTCGCATCAAAGGGCAAGACCTCGTTGGCAACCGAAATAGGCGATGAGTACTACAAGCACTGGGACAGCCAGAGCAAACTCGGACAGCCGTGGGCGCTCTTCAACCGCGCCACAGCTCCTAACCAGGACTATAACACATGGGCAAAATACGTAGGTGTGCTCATCTCGAAGAAGGCTACGCTCTCGCTCAGCGTCAACAACGTTTACGATGCCGCGTCGCGCAAGCTCACCATCGACGTAAAGGCTTTCGGCACCGACGGCACAACAACAGGCAAGCTGCAGGTGTGGCTCATTGAGGACGGTATCGTGGCTAAACAGAAGATGCCCAATGGCAAAATCAACAAAGAGTATGTACACAACCACGTATTCCGCGATGTTGCCAACGGCACTTGGGGCGAGGACGTAACCGTGAACGAGGGCGAGACCACAGAAAAGCAGTACGACTACACGCTGCCTGAGAAGTGGAACGCTGAGAAGGTATCGGTAGTGGCTTTCGTTTACGACAACAACGAGGTACAGCAGGTTACTAAGAAGGCAGTCTTCGCAGAAACCGCTGCCGAATAGCATTTTTTGAGACTGTGTGCATGCGTCGGTCGCACACACAGCCTCATACTTCTTTCAATACAGTATTACCCCTAAACGCTAATTTTAAAATAGAATCATATGAAGAAAATCTTTACACTTTGTGTTGCTCTTTTCGCTGCAGTGTCAATGTTTGCGCAGGAGACTAAGGGCATGTTTGAATTCGCTACAGCAGACGGTACAGTTGTGCCAAGCGGATCGGTTATAACAAAATCGGACGTTGAAGACCACACAGATCCTAAAGAAGAAGTAGACAACATGCAGATCCCGACAGGTCTGTGGATTAAACCCGTAAAGACTGAGCTGAACGGAGAGAAGCTCTGCGTCAAGCTGCGTGTTGACGTAGAAAAGATTGACCACGGCAGCATCGCCTTCTGTCTGCTTGACAACTGTAGCAGCGCAGTGCGTGAAGGAACATACGAATCTAACGGCGGTTTCGTAGACAAGCTCAAAGATCTTCAGACCGAATGGATGATCGGCACCGACGAAAAAACCGATAAGGCAAAGTACGGTGAGGCAACAGCCAAGCTCACATTGGTAGTTTGCCGCAAGGTCTCTCTGGGCAAGGACGATTTCGGCGTAGAGCATTTCGGCTTTGAGAATGTCGGCGAGAGCTCAACCGTAACAGTAAAGTTCGTGTATAACGAGAAGTCTACCGGCATCAACGGCATCAGCAACGCAAACGCTACAGTCGTAGCACGCTATGCTGCCGACGGCACACGTCTCTCTGCTCCACAGAAGGGCTTGAACATTGTGAAGCTCTCTAACGGCAAGACTGTGAAATACATCAAATAAAAAAATAAGTTTTACATTTTCAGAAAGGGAAATTATTATGAAGAAAATCTTGCTTTCTGCTTTTGCGATGCTGTTAGCAGTGACTGCTAACGCGCAAAACTTCACCGTAGAAAAGCTACAGAGCCCGCTCGGTGTTCATACAGAGGCTTTCGGTGCACACAAGGCTCCTGCAAAGGCAAACATTGCAGCCAACCAGCGACTCGTAGGCTACTTCAACACTGACGATTGCGACAACTACTTAGGTGCAACATCTATCACCGGCAACAACAAGGTAGCCATAGTGCTTACAGCAAACGACCTCGTTCCCTATTACGGCAAGAAGATTGTCGGTGTGCGCTTCAACCTGGGACAGGGCGAAACATCTACCGGTGTATTTGTAGAGAATGTGAAGATAAATAATGGTACAATCACTGAAAACACCGCCATTGTAACTTCAGACAAGAGCGTCACATCTGCAGCAGGTGCAAAGAACACTGGCGAATGGCATGAGGTAATGTTCGACAACAAGGTGGAGATTAACTCGTCGTTTGAAGCACTGCTCGTAGGCTACAACTACAAACAGAAGAGCAACAACTACCCTATCGGCGTAAGCTCTAAAGTTGAAGGTCCATTTTACGTATTCGCCAACATCCCCGCTTCAAAGGGCGGCAATGGCGAAAACTGGTATCAGATAAATAGCGGCGGCTACGGCCTCTCTATCCAGCTCATCGTGGAGGGCGACTTCGCGCCTAACGCTGTAAAGCCTCTCGACTTCGGCAAGTTTATGGTCGTTAAAGGCAAGACAAAGAACGTAGCGGTAAGCCTCTTCAATCTCGGTTCAAAGCTCAGCAGCATCGACTACACCATCGCTCTTGACGGCAAGGCAGGCGCTGAGCAGCACCTCGACTTCGGCAAGGACTACGGTGTAGGCGGCACACACACTGTAGAGATTCCGTTCGCAGCAGACTCTAAGATTGGAACAAGCACTGTTACACTCACCGTCACAAAGGTAAACGGCGTAGAGAACGCAAACGCAACAAAGACAGCTACCGGCACACTCTATACAGTAGAAAGAGAGTTCGTGAAGAGATCTGTAGTAGAACAGTTCACGGGTACTGGTTGTGGCAACTGTCCGAGTGGTCACGTTGCTATGCACAACATGCATAATCTTTATGGCGACCAGTTCATCGGCATCGCTCTGCACCAGTTCAACTCTAGCGACCCGATGTACAACATCTCATACGATTTGGGTTTCACGGGTGCTCCACAATGTATGGTAAACCGATCAAGTGGTGTATTGGCACCATATGAGCAAATGCCAGAAGCGCTCAAGGCTTCTCTGAAGGAAATTGCTATGACAGAAGTAACCGTAGCCGGTACATTCACAGATGAGGATACAAAGGTCAACGCAACAGCCTCAGTAGAGTCGTTGGTAGCAGGCGACTACGATATTGCATTCATGCTTACAGCAGATGGTCTAACCGGCAAGACAACCTCATGGAAGCAGCATAACTACTTCTGCAAGGGCGGCAGTAGATACAACTCGCAAGCAAGCATGCCTGACGATCTTAAGTTCCTGTGGGATAAGGGCTCATCATATTACGAGACATACAACGATGTGCTCATCTCAAGCTCTTACGTAAGCTACAAAAACAAGGCGACCCTGCCGACACTCGTTGCTAACGGCACTGTAAGCTCAGAGTACACGCTCAAGATGCCGACAAAGGTTATTCTGAAGAAGGCCCTCAAGCTTGATCAGGTTTATGTTGTTGCAGTGCTCCTCGACAAGAAGACCGGCGCTATCGTCAATGCAGGCAGAGCTCGCGTCACTGGTTCTACCGGTATCGAGGACGTAATGTCTTAGCGCCCACCCCCGGCAAGCATGAAATGCGCCGCCAGCTACTCTGTGAACGGCGTTCAGGTTTCGGCTCCTGTGAAGGGCGTGAACATCCTGAAGATGTCTGACGGCACAACACGCAAGGTGCTCGTTAAGTAATCGGCGAAACAGTTACAAAGCTACAGAATAGCTTATATAAATGAATATTAAGGCGTTGCCCTCAGTGGGCAGCGCCTTTTTTGTTGCTTTTGTTTTGTGGAGTCGGCGGTTTGCAGTACCTTTGCAGAAAGAATCATTAGGGGGTGCTTTAGGGGGTACCTTCAGGGGGTGC
>OHAF01002108.1_pt1 | contig 15981 bp, 10 predicted proteins | sample 1577041 | NCBI WGS metagenome assembly OHAF01 (sample SAMEA3541495, study PRJEB24748) | human gut metagenome | biome: human gut; feature: human-associated habitat; material: faeces | place: China | collected 2012
GCATGTCTCGGGCGCGCAGACGCTCCTTGTCAAGATCGTCGGCAAGCGTGAACGTGAAGTCCGGCGTGTCCTTGCCATCGATCAACGCACTGGTGACCTGAGAGGCCAAATCGGTCAGTTCGGGATCGCATATCGATTCGATGACCTGCATGGCTCGCTGGGCCTTTTCCACGGAGCCGAGCGACGTGTTCCTGGCGATATCGTGGAATTCGTTGACGCCATGCTGCAGCAGGTCCACTCGCTGGATAGCCAGTCCGGCACTATTCTGTGCGCCCAGCACGTGAGCGGTCGCCGGACTGAATTGACGGTCGGCCAGTTCGGGCTCCTCCTGGGATCCGGTGGGAGAGAACCGGCTGTCCGCCAAGTCGAAGTCGGCGCTGATGGGTTTCAGACCCCCTTCGCCGTCCACGTCCATCACGGCACCGAACATGCGGTAGGTTTCCTCGGGATTGTCAAGCCCAGCGGTGTCCAGTCGCTTGAGGAAGGCATCACGGGTGAAGGTGACGGTGACCATATTGCGCACGGTGGGATTGCGGCGCAGCACGCTCATCGGATCATCGTCCATGCCGGCGGCCCCATCAGCACCGTCAGTGCCGACGCCCTCGCCGCCGATACCGCCCAGGTCGTCGCCTGCGCCGGTATCGTCCGGCATGCCGAACGCCATTTCGTCGATATCGATGCCCTTCATCAGGTCTTCGAACTGCGAATCGATGGACGCAGCGCCATCGGCGTCAGCGTATTCGGCCGCGGCCTGATCCGTAGCATCCGCAGACGGTCCGGTACCGTTGCCTGCTCCCCCGGCCGTGCCGCGTTCGTCACCGGACGCCGTCTGCCCGAACGTCTCCTCATGGGTGATGGGGCGGGTCGGGTCGCCATGGAAATCACCATCTTTGGGGTCGGCTTTGGAACCCACACGCCCCAAATCGCCACTGCGTAGATGTTCGAAGGCGCTTAGGGCCTCGCTCATCATCGCCTCGATGGCGGAATCCTGTTCGGCAATCGCCTCTTCAAGACCAATGGAATCGATGTGCAACGACACCTGGCGCACGGATTCGCTGGTGCCGAAACTTAGCGCTGCCATCATCAGGCCGACACGCAGGTTGTAGGCGGCGCTCATTGACGCGCGTTCGGCGCTGCTCAGCGCACGCCACGTACGGCGAGTGGTGTCATACCGGCTATCGGGCATCATCGAGGTGCCGGCGGTGGTGAAGCCAATGGCCACTTCACCCGAATCCAAGCGCGACCGGAACTCCACGTCAAACCGATACGGCAACCGTAACCGGCGCAACAGTGAGGAGAGGGTCTGACGATACACCCATTCGTCGCTCCTCGCCGGCGAATACGAAGGCCGAGCGGCTTGAGTGTTGGTGTCGCTCTTATCGGTCCGTTCTACAGCGCCCTCAGCACTCTCAGTACTTTCAGCGCCCGCAGCATTCGTCACACCCGAATCCGGCACGTTCTGCTGGGTCAGCACATCTCGAGGATCGGGGAATTCACTGCGAATCTGCCCAGCCGTGCGTGCGGCGATATCGACCAGGCTCAGCACGGCCCGACGCTCCTGCTCGCCATCATACGGGTCAAGCGCCATAATCGCAGGGTTTTCGATGAGTTTCATGTCGATTTGCGCGGCCTCGGCACGGGTCACCGTATCTTCCGTAGGGTTGCGCCCCAAGGAAGCGTTGCGCTCCAGCCAAGCGCTCACCGCAGCGAATCGGTTGAGGTTGCCTTCGATCTTCAAGGATTTCAGCGCCTGCCCGAATGCCAAGGACTTATCCCACGTAAAGAAATAGCCGCTCGAATACGTCGAGGTGTACAGGTGCAATGGTTCGGCGCCATGCACCGCTTCCAGTCCCGGCGTGGTGTCGAGGGCGCCGGCTTCGCGCATCAGATCGGCGAAGTGATCCTCCAGACCGGAGGCCCGCATGCCGTGGGCTCGTGCCGCCAAAGTGTCACGCACCGAACGGCGAATCGCACCGATTGGCGCCTCACGGTTGAGACGGCGGAAGATATTGCCGGAACCGAATCCGATGAGCAGACCATTGATCTGCGGCAACATATACGTGGCGAAGAACGCGATGGTAATGGCATCGCGGTATTCCAAATCATGACGCATCGCAGGCGGCAGATTGGCACGCATCTGCTCAAGCGTGTACCGGTTGCCGGCCTTGAGCCATGAGGCGAGCCACGTCATGCGTCCGGTGTCGTCACGCCCCACCACGCCACCGGTAATGGCCTTCACGCCGTCAGCACCATGACCAAGGCCACGCCCCAAACCACGCCCATGATGCAGCGCACTTCCCAGGCCATGGCCTGCACGGGAGAAACCGGAACGTGAACGCGGCTCGTCGCTTTCGCCCAGCCGCTCACCGTCCGGCAGAGTCACTTCCTTTTCCTTGCCGAACATGAATCGCGCCTGCATATCCTGCACGTCCATGTTGGGGTCGGTGCCCACGAATACGCGGCCATGCGTATCGGCGAACGCCACCTGCGCAAAATGATCGCGGTCGGGGAAAATGCCAAGCGAGAAGCCACGGCCTCTGGTGGAGGGCAGCTGCGCCCATCCAAGCACCAGCCCTTCCGGCACGTTCTCCAATTCGGGGAAGGTGCGCCGCTTGATTACAGGACTCAGCGCCACTGCATGGCGAGTCAGTTCGTCGATAATGCCGCCTTTACGCTCACTGATCTCCCGCAAGGCATCGCCGAACGGATTCGTATCGTGCTTCTTCGGCTTGGACAGTCCCAGATCGGCCGCGAGCGCGTTCATCGAATCCTTCAGCCCGCCCAGCAGTGGCGTGCGGTTGTGCTTCCCATGGTCCGATGTACGTTTTGGCATGATTCACATTGTCTCTTGTTTGCCCGACATCAAGCCCGAATAAAGCCTATAGAATAAATGCGTGCATTCCATAGACCACACTCGCGCAGACCGTCCGATGCCGTCGAATCATGAACGGCACCTGCCCAGCCGCCCGGATACCCGGCACCGGCTGCGTTTGGTGCGCCTGCTGATCGCCTTGCTGGCCGCCGTCGCCGCCATCGCCGCCATGGAGTGCATCGTGTTCAACCTGCCGTTCTGGCGTACGCTCGGAGCGAGCACGGATACGAACGCCGTGCATAACACGCTGGGTTCGGGTCTCACGCGCCGGAATGATGGCATGTTGACCGTCACCGATCCGACCAAGGCCTATCTTGAACTGACCGCGGACGGCACGTCGGATTACCTACGCATCGATACCGAGAGCAGCAAGGTCATCGATAAGGCCCGCGAGCAGGCCGAGGCCGAATCCAAAGCGAACGACGATAAGGAAGTCTTCAAACCGCTGGCGACCATTCATGTGCGCGCGGATGTCGATGGCATCACCGGCAAGGCCCAGTCGATGAATCCCGACGCTATTCGCAGCCATTATGTCAAGGCGCCGGGTGCCGGCATCGTGCGTATTTGGATTCAGGAAGAGCGCGGCGCGATCGTACCGGTCACCGACGCCCGCGCCAACGTGCGCGTACCGTTCGTCATCAATTGGATGCGCGTGCTCGCCATGGCCTTGGTGTTGCTGATGATTGCCGTCTGGAGGCCGGGATCGCGCCTGTGGCGTATCACGCTTGACCCGTCCAGCACTCGGCAACGACTTGCTTTCGTGGGGCTTCTGGCGATTCCTACCCTGCTTATCGGCGTATCCATCATCCACGAACTGTGGTACACGTCTTCGCTCGTCTTCCACGTTTCCGGCGATTACACCTATGATTTCGACCAGTATGGGCATGTGGCCGATGCGCTGGTCGCCGGCCGGCCCTGGCTCGACTTGCCGGTTCCCGAACAGCTGGCCGCCACCGAGCACCCCTATGACGTAGCCACACGTGCCCAGCTACTCGCCAATGGAGCCAGTCCGCTCTACTGGGATTACGCGTATTATGACGGTCACTGGTATTCCTATTTTGGCGTGTTGCCCGCAGTGCTGCTGTTCGTCCCCTATCGTCTGCTGGCCGGTCATAATCTGCCGACATCCGCCGCCGAGTATATTCTCGTGCTGCTGTTCATCATCTTCTTCTCCTTGCTGGTGCTGCGCGTCATCCATCGTGTGATGCCGAAGACTTCGGTGGCGGCCGCGTCGTTAGTAGTGGTCTCATCGTTGGTGAGCGCGCAAATGGGGTATTTGCTGTATCGCACGAACTTCTATCAGATACCGTTCGCCGCATCGCTGACGTTGACGTCGCTGGGACTATGGCTATGGCTCGGCGCGGACACGTCCCGCCGTCCGCTGAGACCATCGGACCGATGGCAGGCGGGCGATGCCAAGCCTCTCTCCCTGCCACGACTGGCCTTGGGCGCCTTGTGCATTGCGGCGAATTTCGGATGCCGACCGACGTTCACCTTGGCCGCATTGCTTGCGTTCCCCCTGTTCTGGCCGCAGATTCGCGCGCTGGGCACCGGTCTGCGCACACGCCGCATCAAGCCGTTGCAGGCGTTGCGCGCGCCGCTGGCGGTAATCATTCCCGCCATTCTCGTCGTGACGCCTCTGATGGCGTGGAACATGGTTCGGTTCGATTCCCCGTTCAATTTCGGCAATGCGTATCAGTTCTCCATATCCGATATGACCCGGTATACCACCCCGTCCGCGGATATGCCCGCCAACATCTGGTATTACCTGTTCCTGCCGCTGCGCTTCATGGATCGTTTCCCGTGGCTGGCGGGCTCTCCCGCCCCGATGCCGCAATGGGGTTATTACGAGGTGATGGTCGGCGCGATTTTCACGGCCACGCCACTGACCTTGATGGCTTTGGCGCTGCCCCTGCTGCGCAGATTGGAAACACACGGCATGCGGCCATGGCTGATGTCTTGCTTGGCCGTGGCGGCGGTGCTGGTCGTATTCGACAGCCGCGTCGGCGGTTTGGGATGGCGGTATTCCGCCGATTTCGGCTGGCTGATCTCGCTGGCGTCCATACCGGGGCTACTGTGGCTGGTCAATGGGCGCGAACCGAGCCGCTCATTGGCGGGGGCCAACGACGCCGCTTCAGGCGATGGCATCGCCCGCGTCACTCCGTGGCGTTGGCTGATGCGCTGGGTCGTGATGCTGGCCGTATTGTGGGCGCTGGGCATAGCCATACTAAGTTGCTTCGTGCAGTCGCGCAGCGATTCGATGATCGCCAACAATCCGACGCTCTGGCATCAGGTTCAGTCTTGGTTCACCCTGCTATAGGACCGGACCGCTCGGCGACCCGCCAAGCTTCAGTATTCTCCCAGCATTCCGGCCGGTGTTTTCCAAGACCTGCGGCATAATGTATGTGACGTAATTCACTAATCGTTTACCCATACTGTCGTGAGGGTTTCCCCGTGTCCACTGCCGTCCGTAGTCGCGTCTTCCAGCTACACCGTTTCCGCTGAGGGGTACCCGGATTACACGGCCAACGCCATCACCAGCGATGAGGCGGCCGCCGCATACCGTGAGGCCGCCGCCGGCGACGCCGACGGTTCCGGCAATGTCGGCGGTACCAGCACGGCGAGTCAGACGACCACGGTATCGAGCAATGACATCGCCTCCACCGAGCACGAGTTTCTGGTGTTGGGACTGATCCCCAAGGTCAAGAACACCATTACCCTGACCATCACCGACACCGACGGCAACGCCACCACGCGCACCATCGAGCAGACCGGCCCGAAACTGCTCGGCGAGGAGGAAGTACGGCTCGAACAGGCCGTCGCCCCCGACGAATCCACGGTCACCACGCTCGGCAATGGCCTGTACGCGATTCTCGGCAATGATTCCAACGAGCAGGATTTCATGTACTACTATGACGCGAACGGTGTGATTCGCGGCGAAATCCCGGTGCTCTACTACCGCTCGCACCGTCTGCTGTTCGACAATGACGGCATCATGTGGTTCTCCGCCTCCACCAAGCATTTCGTCGGCATGAACCGCCTAGGCAAGCTGGTCAAGATCATCAATCTGGGCGACCAGTACATCCTGCACCATGATTACGCGCTGGATTCCGACGGCAATATCGTCTCTCTGGCCACCGATCTGAAACATTCGGACCATGCCGTGCAGGATCAGGTCATCAAGGTGGACACCGACTCCGGCGAGGTGAGCCTGCTGGTGGATTTCGGCGACCTGTTCCCCGATTACAAGCAATCCACCGATCATTCCGGCATCGACGAATCCGATCCGACCGCCACGAACCGTTGGGACTGGATCCACTTCAACACCATCCAGCTCATGGATGATGGCTCCGCGTTGCTGTCCGCACGTGAGACCTCCACGATGATCAAGATCAATGACATCGAAGGCACGCCGTCGCTCGACTACATGATCGGCGAGCCGAGCGTATGGAATGGCATGGATGCGCAGCCCTCCTTCCTGACCAAGGTGGGCGATTCCGGCGACACCGGCGGCCAGCACTCAATCACTGTGCAGTACGATTCCTCGCTGGAGGACGGCCAGTACTACATCTACATGTTCGATAACGACTTCGGTTATGCCATGACCCGTCCTGATTTCGATTGGACCATGATCGATGGCATTTCGACCGCGCAGAGCTCCAAGGATGAGAACTCGAACTCCCAGTTCCGCAAGTACCTGGTCGACGAGAACGCCGGAACCTACACCGAAGTGCAGGACTTCGATGTGCCGTATTCGCCGTATGTCTCCTCCGCACAGGAACTGTCCGATGACCTGAACCTGGTGGACATCGGCATGCAGGGCCTGTTCGGCGTCTACGATGACGACGGCAACCTCAAGGCACAGTACAAGATGGTGCTCAGTTCGGGATACATCTACCGCGTCTACCAGTACGGCTTCCGCGGCTTCTACTTCGCGTGAGGATTGGCATCGACCTCACGGCCGATGCCAATCCTCCAACGGCCGATTCCTATCTGCTACCGCTTCGCAGCCTCATACTTGCGGCGAATCAGATCCTCATAAAACGCCACAGCCTCAGCCGGCGCTCCGTCAAACGCGACCGCGTGCTCGTCCAGCACCAGTACGCGGTCGATGGCGTATTCGGGCCGGCGGATCATATCCGTGTCATGCGTGGCGAAAATCACCTGCTTGTTGTAGCTGAACAACGCCTTGGCCACATGCGCGGCGCCAATCTCATCCAATCCCTTGCTCGGCTCATCCGCCACAATCGCACTCGGCTCAAAGCTCAGCGCGGCCGCAATAGCCAGCAGGTGCCGTTTCTCGGAGTCCAGTTCGCTGGCCTTGGCCTTGGAGACCTGCGCCAAATCAAAATGCGCGAACAGATTGCCGATGCGCGCATGACGTTCTGACTCGGGCACCTTGTGCTTTTTCAGCGCTTCGGAAACAGCCTCGGAAATATTCGCCGCTTGGTAAAAGCTGTTCGGAATCTCCTCGCGGCGAACTTTGCCGACCAGATTATCGATGCGCTTCGCGTCCTTCTTCACAGCCGGGTCAAGACGTTCCTCACCGCCCGCAATGGTCACCGTGCCGGCGTTGGCCTTCAACGAACCGTCCAGCAGACCCAGCAATGTGGATTTGCCTGCGCCGTTCAGTCCGATCACAGCCACCCGCAGCTCGCTGATGGTGATGTCCGTGGGAGCAAGTCCCACGTGCCCATCATCATACGTATGCCCGGCCTGATCCAAAGTGAACGTCAGCGACGCCGGGCGTGGCAGTTCTTTCGGTCTAAACAAGAATCCCATGCCGCTATTGTACGTGGAGTACAGGCGTGGTGCCGGCAAACACCGGCCTATCGCAGCAAAGCGGCGACGGTATTGAGCACGGCGCGGATGCCACGCTCGAATTCGTCCGGTTCGGGTAGCAGGGAAACGGCCAGGTATCCATTGGAAGTCATGTCGAAGAAGTAGCCGGGCTGTCCGGTCAGTTTGTGCTCGTCAATCAACCGCAGCACCAGCTCGTTCTCATCGATGACTGAAGGCACTCGTAGCAGCACGTTCCAGCCGCCTTCGGCCCGTAGCACGCTGACCAGCCCGTTGGGATCGGCGTCAAGCAACTCGTGCAACTTGGCCAGGTTATTGCGCACGCGCTCCCCCACCCGTCTGGTCTGTGCGGGCGCGGCGTTCAATAATGCGGGAATCCGTTCGGCGATGATGTCACTCATCGGCAGATAATCATCGGCGATGACGTCCAGTCGACGCTGTGCCTCGGCAACGTCCTCGGCAGGTCCGGACACCTGAATCCACCCGACTTTGGCGTGCGGCGCGGCCAGCATTTTGGAGAATCCGTCTAGGGCGAAGGTGAGCACGCCGCGCTCCCCCGCGAGCCGTGCGTTGCCGGGGAAAGGTTCGAGAGAGTAATCGAAGAACACTTCATCGGCGATAAGGGCGATGCCATGCTCACGGCACAATGTCACGATACGTGCACGCTCGGTTGGTTTTACGTACGAACCGGTCGGATTGTTCGGGTTGATGAGCACCAATGCTCTGATGCGTTCGCCACCGGGCTCGCTGAGCAGCCGCTCGAGTTCGGCGATGTCGATGAACCAGGAGCCGTCGAATTGCAACTGGTATTCGACCGTGTCAACGCATTCAAGCCGTGCAATCGACTCAATCAGCGGATAGCCGGGTTTGGGTGCCAGCACCGCGTCGCCGGCATCGCAAAGTAACTTAATCAGCCACGAATACGCCTCGGACGTGGAGCTCAGCAAGTACAGGGCGTCCGGGTCAACGCCCTCGATGGCGGTATTCGCATTGTTGAAAGCGGCATGGCGCTCGTTCCCGCCCTCGCTGGCGGCGGGCGAAGTCGACTGAGGGCTGCTTGCGTCTACCGCCTTTGCCGTATTGAGGAATGCGGCCAATGCTTCTCGCGCCGCACGCGGTCCACGCGGGTCGGCCGTATACACGCTCGGCGCCAATTCAGGTGCCAGCCCGTGGCGGGTCGGATTGGAATCGTTGAGTTTGCTGAGTGCGATGCCGTTTGCCTTGGCTGCCGCCTCGGCCGCCGCAATGGGATTCGGCGCAGAAATATCCACACGAGAAGAGAAATGCACGCTCATACCCTCCCACGATAGAGCGTGGTGCCCCCTGCCCCGCTCTCAAACGCGCAACATTCCCGGAAATGCGTCGCTCTGGACCCGAATCACACCCTCAAACGCGACACATTCCCGGGAACGCGTCGCCACAGACCTCCATACACACGCCCACTTTGCGCAACATTCCCGGGAACGCGTCGCATACCTTTCCTATGCAATGCAAAAGGCCGCCCGACTAGTCGGACGGCCTGAAGCATATTCGCGGGTCAGCGCTGCACACCCACGCTCACTGGCTCACTGCTGCTTGGTGCTGGCATAGTAGGCGGCACCGACGATGCCGGCCTGGTTACGCAGCTTGGCGGGCACGATCGGGGTCTTGATATCCACGTACGGCAGGAACTTTTCGCTCTGACGGCCCACGCCGCCGCCGACGGTGAACAGGTCCGGGTTGAAGTACTTCTCCATAAGGCCGTAGTACTTGGTCAGACGCCTGGCCCACTTCTTGTAGCCCAGTTCCTCATTCTCGCGAATCGCGGAGGAGGCATACTTCTCGGCGTCCAGATGCTTGGCGCTCAGGATGATGTGTCCGAGTTCGGTGTTCGGGATGAGCACGCCGTTGTAAATCAAGGCGGTGCCGATGCCGGTGCCCAGTGTGGTGGCGATGACCAGACCATCCTGGCCCTTGGCGGCACCGAACTGGACTTCGGCCAGGCCGGCGGCGTCGGCGTCGTTTACCACGACGACCGGGCGGCCGCAGGCTTCGGAGAACACTTCAGTAACGTCCACGCCAATCCAAGACTGGTCAAGGTTGGCCATGAAGTCGAGCTTCTGGCCGGGCTTGATCGGCGCGGGGAAAGCGATGCCAACGGGTGCGGATTCAGGCACTTCGAAGTGGTCGAGCTGCTGCTTGACGATTTTGGCCACGGCCTGAGGAGTGGAGACCTCGGGAGTGAGAATCTTCAATCGTGGCTCGGCGAAATCGCCCTTGGTCAGATCGACAGGTGCGGCCTTGATGCCGGAACCGCCAATGTCAACACCGAAAGCCTGTGCAGTTTCAATCATCGTTGACCTTCCTTTCCATACGTTTTCATCAGTTCGTAAGGTTGCGCCCAGTTTAACGCGAATTACGCTCAACACGAAACCATTACACACCAATTGTGCAAACGTGTGCATCGTCGCCGGTCACTACGTACCCTATTCGTATCGTTTTTCAAGCCTGACAATGGGCAATGCATGCGATTTCGCATACTAGGAAAAATCGGCGTCTATGGTGGCCTGACTCTGTGTCGCGCGCGATAATGGGAGGTATGGCAGAACATACCCAACTTATTGATGCAATTAACATCCGCACCGCCGTACGCGCCTACGATGATGAGCCGATCGACGACGATACGGCCCGCCAGCTCGAGATGGCGCTTCAGCCGATCAACTTACTCGGCGATCTCAACATTCAGCTGGTGCGCGACCAGCCCAAGGTGTTCGCCGAAGCCAATGCTTCAGGTCATCTGACCAATGCGGCGAATTATCTGGCCATCGTCGGCCCCGCGAACGATGAGGAAGCCAAAGAGCGTGCCGGCTTCTATGCCGAACGCATGGTGCTCACGGCCACGTTGCGCGGCCTCGGCACCTTATGGGTCGCCGGCTCATGGGACAAGGCGGAGGCGGCCAAGCATTGCCGCGTCACCTCTGGCCAAGAGCTGTATCTCGGTGTGGTGATCGGGCATCCGAAGAATCATCTGGATTATCAGGCGAAATCCTTTGAGGAGCTATGCGAAGCGCAACGCACGCACCGCGCCACCAAGACCTATGAGCAGTTCACCGCCACAATGAGCGATGAGGGGCGCGAGGCCGCTCCGGATTGGTTCAAGTCCGGCGTCGAGGCTGCGATGAAGGCGCCGAGCGCGATGAACCGTCAGCCAATCACCTTCTCGTATAATCCGGCCGACGATACCGCCGCCGCGCATATCGATCAGAGTGCGGAAGATGAGCATCACGCGTTCAATGACATGGGCATCGCCAAGCTGCACTTCCAGATCGGTGCCGGCCAAGGCCAGTGGGCTTGGGGCGACGGTGGCCTGTTCATCCATAAGTAACCTGTAGTGACCCCCTCATAGAGGGGAGCCACTACTACGGCTACTTCAGCGACGGCATGGGCTTCCAGGTGGGGTCGTGCATCAGCTTGCGCGAGTCCCACCAGCCCTTGGCAATCTGTACCAAACCGGTCTTGAGGTGCTCGCGATCCACCATCACCAGGCGAATGACTTCCTTGGCCGCGGTGAGCACGGTACCCAGTCCAAACACCAGCGGACGGAAGTCACCATAGGTCATGAAGTACCGGGCCATGTATCCGCGGTTGCGCATGATGTGATACCGGTTCATGTCGGATGTGGAGTTGAGCTGGCGCACGCCGGCGATATCCCAATTGCCGATTTCGCGCGTACGGCGCAGGATCACGTCGGGCACCACAATCGGGTTGGTGACCTTGCTGGCGCGGTAGCCATACATCGTGTCATCCCAGTAGATGAAGAAGCGCGGGTCCGGCAGACCGATTTCCGTAACCACACGGCGGTTGAACAGGCCGCCTTCGAAGCACAGCGTGTCCATCACTCGGTATCCGGCCGGGCCGAATGCGGCGGGCGCAATCGGGTTCGGGATGCCCAGCGGCACAATGAAGTCGTACTGCCAGTAGAACGGGCCGCCATCGTAGTCGAATCGGGAGCCCTGAATCACCTCGTGCTTGTCGGTCCACTTGGACAGCTTGGCAATGGCGTCCGGCAGCACGGCCACATCGTCATCCATCACCCAGAACCATGCGGCACCCAGCTCGTAGGCTTTGGCCACGCCGGCGGAGAAACCGCCCGCACCACCCAGGTTCTCGGTCTGCGGCGCATAGACCACACGTTCTTCGTTACCGGACTGGTCGGCCACGGTGGTGCCCCATTGGCCGGTCACCTTGCCGGCAAACGCAGCGACCATGTCCGCCGTCTGATCGGACTGCTCATTGTCCACGATGACAATGCGCCACGGTGCCTGTTCAAGCGCCAGAATCGAATCGAACAGTGTCTCAAGCAACTGCTGACGTTTGTAGGTGGTGACGATCAGGGCAAGCTTGTCGATGGTGTTGTTGGGTTTCTTCACTTCAGCCATGGCTCCCATTGTTGCACTTGACCGGCACAAGACGAATTTCTGCACAGTGAAACGCGGGTTGCATACGTCCGGCGCATGGCGTATGAATAAGCCTGTCAGTTTCAGGGAAGGTGCAATTCCTTACTGGCGGTAACCTGCACCCCGGGTTTCATAACGGGGATGGCAGGAAGCCCGCGACCCGCGCAAGCGGCTGATCCGGTGAGATTCCGGAGCCAACGGTATAGTCCGGATGGAAGAAACGAGGGCTCATTATGAGTGTATCTTCGCGTATTCGCATGCAAGTTGTTCGTTCTGTGGCACCCGAGGCCGAGGGTTCGGCCAGCACGTCCACCGCCAGCACCAGCGCCAAACTTGGCTCACACACCACTGGTGTGGCCGATTCTGGCCGCTGGTCCACGCGCCGTATCGCCATGTATGCACTGTTCGTGGCGCTGGCGATGGTCACCAGCTTCATTGAATTCCCGATTACGCCGGTCACTTGGCTGAAGTACGACCCGTCCGGCATCGTCTGCCTGATTGCCGGCTTTGCGTATGGCCCGGCCGCCGCCGCAATCGTGTCTGTGCTCGGCTTTGTGCCGCACATGTTCGCCAATCCGTGGGGTTCGCTGATGGCTGTGCTGGTGGCGCTGTTCCTGTCTGTGCCGGCCGCGTTCATCTACCGTAAGATCCGTACGCGCAAGGGTGCCGCCATCGGCATTCTGGTGGGTGCGGTGCTGGCCATCGTGGTGGCGCTGGTGAGCAACCTGATTGTCACGCCGATTTACGCGCACATGACCTACCAAGCTGTGGCCGCGATGATTCTGCCGATTCTGCTGCCGTTCAACGTGGCTAAGATGGCGATTCACGCCGTGATCACCTTCCTGATCTACAAGCCGATCTCCAACCTGCTGTCCAAGCAGCAGGGACTGGCCTGAGACGGGCCGATGCCCGCCACGACTAACGACCACTCAAAGACCACTCAAAGAACCAGAACGCAGAATCCCGGCACGGGCCGGGATTCTGCGTTTTCGCCTATCAGTTACGGATTGCTGTTTCATGACCGTTGCACCCCATTCCTTCGACGCCGACGAGTTCCACGATTCTGCCGAACCTCACGCTTCCGCCGAGCCTGCCTCCCCCGCCGCCGTGCTCAAGGACATTCGTTTCAGCTATGACCGCGGCACCTCATGGGCTTTGGATGGCGTTTCACTCACGGTCCATGCCGGCGAGCGCCTATGCTTGGTCGGTCCGAACGGGTCGGGCAAATCCACGTTAGCCCGTCTGATTGCGGGATTGACCGCGCCGGACGGTGGTGAAGTGACGTTACTGGGGCAACGCGTGTACGCAGCCGGCCCGAATGCCGATGCCTATCGTGCTGCCCGCCACGGCATCGGTATGGTGTTCCAGAATCCCGAGGATCAGCTGGTCACCACCGTGTTGGAGGATGACGTGGCCTTTGGCCCGGAGAATCTCGGGCTGGAGCGCGAGCTCATCGGCGAGCGTATCGTTGATTCATTGCAGGCCGTGGGGTTGGCGAACTTACGCCAGTCCGACCCGACCCGTATGAGCGGCGGGCAGCAGCAACGCGCCTCCATCGCCGGCATGCTGGCCATGAACCCGGCAATGCTGGTATTGGATGAGCCGACCGCCATGCTGGACGAATCCGCACGCGCCGAAGTTATGCGCATTTTGGATGATTTGCAGGCGCGCGGCACCACTATTGTGCATGTCACGCATCATCCAGATGAAACCGTTCATGCCGATCGCATCGTGCACATGGAGGCCGGGCGAATCATTGGTATCACTGCAGCCGTCGATAATCGATCCCCGCTAGCGGAGGCTGTCTCGCAAAGCGAGACTGAGGGTAGTATCGGCACAGAAGCCGCCCCCAGTCGCCCTACGAACGACAGCCCCCGCCAGCGGGAGCGCGAAGACGGCTCCGAACTGCCGCTGCTCTCCGATGGCATCGGTGATATGACGAACCCCATTATTCGCGTCTCGCATCTGACCTATCGCTATCCTTCGGCCAAACGGGCGGTTATCGATGACCTGTCGTTCACCATCGCGCGCGGTGAAACCGTGGCACTGATGGGCGTGAATGGTTCGGGCAAGTCGACGCTGGTGCGCATGTTGTGCGCACTGACTGCGCCGACCGCCGGCAGCATCGAAGTGGCCGGTGTTCCGGTGGCCTCGACCGGCAAGCGCGGTCGCAACGTGCGCCCGAAGTCGGCGAATCGCAAGCAATTAGCGCAATTGCGCCGGCATGTGGGTTACGTGATGCAGCATCCAGAGCATCAGCTGTTCGCTGACACGGTAGCCGAGGACGTGGCGTACGGCCCACGCAACCAAGGGCTTGGCGAGACCGAGGTAGCCGACCGCGTGCGCGAATCACTGGAACTGCTGCATATCGGGCATCTTGCCGACCGCTCCCCCTTCGACCTGTCCGGCGGGCAACAACGATTGGCAGCCATTGCCGGCGTGCTGGCTTGCAATCCTGACGTGCTCATCATGGACGAGCCGACCGCGAGTCTGGACGCCCAAGCCAAGAAGCGTATCCATGAGCTGTTGCGCACGCTCAAATCGCGTGGCGTGACCGTGCTCATCATCACCCATGACCGGGAGGAGGCCGAGCAAATCGCCGACCGCGTGGTCCGTATGCCGATTGCCGCCCCCGCATCCGGCGGCCCCGTCACGGCCACCGTCACCGAGCCGGCCGTATCCTCCAACGGCCCTGCGCACTCAGTGATACACCGACTTGACCCGCGCGTGAAGATGGTGGGCTTCCTGGCCGCCATGTTCACGATGTTCGCGGTGAACACGCCAACCCAGCTCGCGCTGGGCATCGCCATCACCCTGGCCGTTATCGCGGCGGCACGCCTGAACCCGTTACGGGTGCTTGAATCCATTCATCCGATTCTGATCCTGCTGGTGCTGATGGGCGTGGTCAATCTGTTTGTGGTACGCACCGGCACGCCGGTGGTGGCGCTTGGCCCGCTAAGCATCACCGATCAGGGCGTGACCATAGCCGTGCTGTACGCCTGCCGTTTCGCATTGGTAATCATTCTGGGCGCGGTGTTCCTCACTACCACCACGCCTACCGCCATGACCGACGCCTTCGCCACCTTGATCAGTCCGCTCAACCGGCTCGGTATCCATGCCCAAGAAATCGCGCTGGTCATGAGTCTGGCATTGCGATTCATTCCAACGCTGACCGACGAAACCCGCGCCATCGTCGACGCCCAATCCGCGCGTGGCGGTTCCATCGAAACCGGTTCACTGGCCCAGCGCATCAAGGCGATGAGCGCGATTATCGTGCCGATTTTCGCCGGCACGTTGCGTCACGCGGACAACCTGAGCCTCGCACTTGACGCCCGCTGCTACGAGGAGGGCATCCGCCGCACCCACTGGCGTGCCCTGACCATCGCCGCGCGAGATCTCATATTCGCCGCTGCCGTCATCATCTACATCGCGGCCATCATCGCGCTGTAGGGCGGCAAACAGCGCAGACAGCACCGGTTGCTATGCTGGTGTGGTTATACGAAAGATGTAAGGAAATTCCCATGGCATTGACCAAGAAGCAAATCAAGCAGCTGCGCGCGATGGCGAACTCGCTGAAGCCCCTGTTCTATGTGGGCAAGAACGATTTGACCGAGTCGGCCGTCAATCAGGCCGATGAGACCATTGAGAAGCACGAGCTCATCAAGTGCGCCGTGCAGGACGGTTCTGGCCTGACCGCCAAGGAAGCCGCCGCCGAGCTTGCCGAGCAGCTGAACGCCGAAGTGGTGCAGTCCATCGGCAATCGTTTCGTGCTGTTCCGTCGCTCCCGGCGCGACGATGTGGAGCATATCCGCTTGGTGCGCGAGTAATGTTCGCCCCGCTCGATCCCGTAGCTTGATATGAGTAATGGCGGTT
>OHAF01002120.1_pt1 | contig 15899 bp, 16 predicted proteins | sample 1577041 | NCBI WGS metagenome assembly OHAF01 (sample SAMEA3541495, study PRJEB24748) | human gut metagenome | biome: human gut; feature: human-associated habitat; material: faeces | place: China | collected 2012
GGATTTTGCGATCAGAATTTGCCGCCGCATGGTTATCTGGAACTTTTAAGTATCTATTTCTCATAGTATTACTTATCCCCCCAAAAGAGATCTATGCTTCCTCCACTTCAAAGTAGCTGCTCCAGTTCGCGGACAACTTCTCATGCAGGGTGCTTACCGCAGAATCCAGATCTTCAATGGTTGGCAAGCCCATATTTGCCGCTCCTTCGTTCATTGCGGTGGCAAGTGATGCAAGATTATCCTCATCACTCAGATCCTCCAGCGATAATCCCAGTTCATCCAGCTTCATCAGGATGCTGTCCGGATTTGCGCGGAATGTCTCTGACAACTCCTCAAGCAATGCCTCTGTTCCTGTCGCTGCGGTTTCCTGCGTCTCTATCGTTCCCGTGACCTGCGTGCTCTCCGTCGTCTCGTCTGTCTCGTCCGTCTCCTGCGGCGGCATCGGCGGCATTGGCGGGCGTTCTCCGCTCATCATCCCCTGTGCATTGTAAGTGCTGCTCGGCATCGGAATGTCCATGTCCATCTGGCTGATGCCCGGCACATAACTGTCCATGGCGCTGTTCTCTTCCTTCTGCTGTGTGGCCTGGGTCTCCTGCATCTTCTGCTTCCACTCTTCCAGTGCTTCAAGATATGCCTCGTAACTTGAACTCTCGACCTTCATAACCAATTCCTTTCTGAGGTGGTTCCTTCCCGAAATTGTGCCATCCTTTGCATTTTCCTCGAAATAGCTATCGGTTCCACCGCAGAAAAAATAACAGACTTCACATAACATTCAGATAACCGTCACATTACTCCCCGGACTGATAGACAATCTCTCCGTTTATGATGGTATATAATATCCGCGCGTCAACCGAAAACGGGGTGCCTTTTAGCAGAGCAAAATCTGCGTCCTTCCCTTCTTCAATGCTTCCGACACGATCTTCGGCGCCGATATGCCTTGCCGCCTGAATGGTAATTGCCCGCAGCGCATCAAACTCACGCATGCCGTTGTAGATTGCCCGCCCTGCGCAGAGCGGCAGATAGCGCTCCTCGATGACCGGCGAATCGGTGATGATCGACACCTCGCAGCCGGCATCCGCCAGAATTGCAGGCGTCTCAAATCCCTTGTTCTTCAACTCGTACTTCGTCGCATGACCGAAGGACGGACCGACCGCCACCGGAAAATGCTCCGCACCCAATTCCTTTGCGATCAGCGCGCCGTCCGTCACATGATCGAGCCTTAACCCCAGATGGAACTCCTTTGCAATGCGGATTGCCGTGCAGATATCATCCGCCCGGTGCGCATGCGCTTTCAGCGGTATCTCCCCGCGGATGACCGGCAGCATTGCTTCCAGTTTTGCATCGTAGGCTGGCATTTTGCTGATGTCCACCTGCCCCTCCCCGCTGCCGCGGTTGATCTCATTCCAGCTTGTCTCACAGCCTGCCTCCCGCAGCTTTTTATCGTAGATGATCGTCTTCTGCAGCACTTCCCGCAGTTTTGCCGCCACAGACATGCGCGAATAGACGCCTTTTTCCTTATAACAGTTCTTCGGATTCTCCCCGAATGCGATTTTCATGGCTGATTTTTCCCGGACAATCATGTCGTCCACGCGGTTTCCATACGTTTTGATGACGCAGAAGGTTCCTCCGATCACATTGGAGCTTCCCGGTCCTGTCGACACGCAGGTAACGCCTCCCTCCCTTGCCATGCGGAAAGTCTCATCCTGCGGGTTGATCGCGTCCACCGCCGAGAGCTGCGGTGTCACCGGATCGCCAAGCTCATTGAAGTCCTGCCCTGCAAAACCGACCGCATAACCGGCGAGCCCCAGATGGCAGTGTGCATCCACAAACCCGGGATAGACATCGATCCCCATCGCATCAATGACAGCCGCTTCATTGATGACTTTGCCCTCCAGCACAGGCGCAATCTTTTTTATTTTTCCGTCCTCAATCAAAATATCCGCCACAAATGCCTCCTCGTCGACGGCATTGTGGATCGTTCCCTGTTTTAACAATAAATACTGACTCATTATGATCCTCCTCTATTAGTCTTCCCTGCGCTGTTTCAAGTATACAAGCAAATACGGGCTTACGTTGTTTTGTTTCTAATTTAGCACAGCTGCGACTTTTGTTCCATATTTATAACCATAAAAACCACCGGGGCGGCACACTTTCGCATGCCGCCCGGTGGTTTTTGTATATGGGTATATCATCAAATAATATAAGAAGGAGCTTTATTTATGCCACGTTCTTTTTCAGAACGCCTAACAGTACCGCGGATACCACAGATCCGATTGCCAGTGCCACCAGATACATGAATGGATTACCGACGGTCGGGAATACGAAGATTCCGCCGTGCGGTGCCATCAGAGTACAGTTAAATGCCATGGAGAGTGCTCCTGCGACTGCCGATCCTACGATACAGGACGGAAGTACATGTAACGGGTCAGAAGCTGCAAACGGGATAGCGCCCTCTGTGATGAAGGAAAGTCCCATAACAAAGTTTGTCGGTCCTGCCTTTCTCTCCTCTGCGGTGAACTTGTTCTTGAATACTAATGTTGCAATAGCGATTGCGATTGGCGGAACCATACCGCCGACCATAACTGCTGCCATGATGTTATAGTTTCCGGCTGCGATGGATGCCGTACCGAATACATAAGCAGCCTTGTTCACCGGACCGCCCATATCCACAGACATCATACCGCCGAGCAGTGCACCCAGCAGAATTGCACTTGCGCCGTTCAATCCGTTGAGTCCGTTGTTGATCAGAGTGTTTAATGCTCCGATTGGCGGCTCAACCACGTAAGTCATAATCACACCGGTAATAAAAATACCAAGCACCGGATAAATCAGCATCGGCTTCATGCCTTCCAGGCTTTCCGGCATCTTTGAGCAGATCTTCTTAAGCAGAAGCACTACATAGCCTGCCAGGAAACCGGCTACCAGAGCTCCGAGGAAACCGGAGGTTCCATTTGCCGCGATCGCTCCGCCGACAAAACCAACAGCAAGACCAGGACGGTCTGCAATACTCATTGCGATAAAACCGGCAAGAATCGGAAGCATGAATCCGAATGCCGCGCCGCCGATCGACTTAAACATTGCCGCTACCGGTGTGATCGTACCGAAGTTACTTCTCTGATCCATCGGAAGAGAATTCAGATCTACGGAAAATCCATCGATCAGGAATGCCAGTGCGATCAGGATACCGCCGCCGACAACGAACGGAAGCATATGGGATACACCGTTCATCAGATGCTTATAAATCTGATGTCCGACGCTGTCCTTCTCATCATCGTTTCTATTTGCCGCTTCTTTATTAGATGCGTGATATGTAGCCGCATCTCCATTGATTGCTCTCTTAATCAGTTCCTCAGACTTGCTGATACCGTCTGCAACCTTACACTCAATGACAGGCTTGCCGTCAAAACGCTCCATTGGAACCTGTGTATCTGCAGCCACGATAATGCAATCCGCCTCAGCGATCTCCGCTCTGGTCAGCACATTCTTGGCTCCACCGGAACCTCTGGTCTCAACCTTGATGCGGCATCCTAACTCTGCTGCTTTCTTCTCAAGGCTCTCTGCGGCCATATACGTGTGTGCGATACCGGTTGGGCATCCTGTTACTGCAAGGATCAGCCTGCCTCCCTTTGTCTCTGCCTTTGCCGGTATCTCTTTGGATTCCTCCGCATCCTTTGCGCTCTCAGCCACATCGATGACATGCAAAAACTCTTCCACGCTCTTTGCATTCCGAAGATCATTTGTGAACTTCTCATCCATCAGTAGTACAGAAAGTTTGCTGAGTACATCCAGATGCACATTGTCTTTGGTGTTCGGCGCAGCGATCAAAAAGATCAGGTCTGCCTTCTCACCGTCCAGCGACTGGAAATCCACACCGCCTGCAACACGCATTGCTGCAAGTCCCGGTGCCTTTACAACATCTGATTTGCAGTGAGGAATGGCAATTCCCTCACCAATACCGGTTGTGCCCTCTTCCTCTCTTGCGTATACCCCGTTTCGATAAGTCTCGACGTCGCCGATCTTACCACTTCTCGCCATCAGATCCACTGCGTGATCGAGGGCTTCTTTTTTGCTTGCAGCTTTTGCATTCAGGTCAATGCTCTCTACCGCTAACAATTCCCTAATTCTCATGATCCTTCCTCCATAATATTAAATGGTTTCTATTTAATCTGCGCACATTTTACAATTCTCATTTGCCGCAAAATTAAAACAAGTTTTGGTTCTTCTCCAGCAGATCAAGTACCTCTGCCTTTGTTGCAAGCTCTTCAGAAAAAGCCGATGCACTTCCTGTACATACCCCCATCTGAAATGCCTTGTCATAGGTTCCATGCTCCAAATATCCTGCAAGGAAGCCTGCCACCATGGAATCACCGGCTCCGACGGAATTGATCAGCTTTCCCTTCGGTGCCTGTGCCTGATACACCGAGCCGTCCTCGGCAACAAGTACCGCTCCGTCTCCTGCCATCGAAATAAGCACGTTTCTGGCCCCCCTCTCCTGCAGTTTCTTCGCGTAAGTCACAACATCCTCTTTCCCGCGGATCTCCACGCCAAAAATCTCTCCCAGTTCGTGATTGTTCGGTTTAATTAAAAACGGGTGGAACGGAAGTACATTTACCAGAAGATCTCTCGTGGCATCCACCACAATTTTTAAGTTCCTGCCCTGCAGATGCTTCATGATATCCATGTACATCGTCTGCGGCATCACATCCGGAATACTTCCCGCCATGACAAGTATGTCGCCATCCTCCAGTGCATCCAGCTTTTCATATAATTTATCAATATCAGAAGCAGCGATCGCCGGCCCCTGTCCGTTAATCTCGCTCTCCTGCTCTGACCGGAGCTTGACATTGATCCGCGTCATTCCCTTGTCAACCGGGATAAATTCAGCATGAATTCCCTTATCAGCCACCAGCCGCTTCAGCTCCATGCCGGTAAATCCCGCATAAAAGCCTAGTGCTGTATTCTCAAAGCCAAGGTTCTTCAACACCATGGATACGTTGATTCCTTTTCCACCTGGGAAAATAATCTCTTCCGTGGTGCGGTTAACCACCCCGCAGGTAAACTTCGGAACAGTCACAATGTAATCTAAAGACGGATTAAATGTTAACGTATAGATCATCACCTAAGATCTCCTCTCACTCGATATTGATGATATTGGAACAATCCTTGTATATTTCCTGTTTTAACTCTGTCGTAATCACGGTCGCCTTCTCAAACGGCGCGAACGTCACGCTCGATATCTGGGAAAACTTGCTCTCATCCGCCAGAATGTAACAGTCTCTGCAATTCTCCATGGATTTCCGTTTTACCATCGCCTCTTTTAACTCCGGTGTGGAAAATCCCCTCTGCCGGCTGACACCATTGGCTCCCCAGAAGCCTTTCGTAAAATTGTATTTATCCAGTGTAAAAGCAGCTTCCTCACCGACGATAGCCTCTGTCACTGCCTTGAACTCGCCGCCCAGAATATAGACCTTGCATCCATGCTCCGCCAGCTTTTTCGCATGGCCGATGGCGTTCGTCACAAATACCGCCTGACGGTTTGCAATGTAATCAATCATCCGTTCCGTTGTCGTACCTGCATCGATATAAACAAAATCTTCGGCAGTAATCAGTCCCGCCGCATAGCGTGCGATCTTATCCTTTGCCTCCCGGTTCTGCTCCTTGCGGTGAACCACTTCGTCATCGATGGTGCTGTAGACCGTATTCTTTAAAATCGCTCCGCCGTGTACCTTGACAAGCTGGCCGTTCGCATCCAGCGTATTCAGGTCCCTTCGCACAGTGGATTCGGAAGCGTCAAGTTCCGTCATCAGCTGCTGAACCGTCACACTCCCCATATGTTCCAGTATGGACAAAATCTTTGCAAATCTTTCCTCTGTCAGCATAACTTATTCTCCGTTTTCCGTCATATTCGTTCAAAATCGTTCATCTCTATAGTTGCATTATATTTCCGTTTCCAGTCACAGTCAATCATTTTCCGTCAAAATCGTTCACAAAAATCGTCATCGAAATTTGTATAAAACACACAAATAAAAAGAAGGCTGACCTCTTCACGAAATCATCCTTCCTCAGAAAATTAGTATCTCATATTGCCCTCCCGTAGCGGCGGATCGCCTCCCGGATCTCCTCCTCCGTCACCCGCACAAGCTCGGTGTTGCGTGTCCGGTACTCGCGCATCACGTCAAACGGACGGTTTGCCAGATAACACCGCAGTGCCATCAACACCGCACTGTGCGTCACGACAAGCACATCGTCCTTCTCGCACGTCAGAATCTGTTCCAGCGCAGCCAGCGTGCGCCGCAGCACCTCATTATAGCACTCTCCTCCCGGCGTATAGCAGAACCTTCTATGGGTATCCCAGATGTGATGCCGCTCTGCTTCCGTCTCCCTTATCTCATCCCAGTTCCTGCCTTCCCAGTCTCCCAGATCCATCTCTCGCAGATCCCAGAGCCGGATGCAGTCAATGCCCAGCGCCTCCGCGGAAAAACGGGCTGTCTCTGCCGCCCGAAGCTGCGGCGACGTGTAGACTCTGTCCAGATGAAGCTCCCCGTTTCGCTGCTTCTCTAAGAGTGTCTCTGCGAGCCGCTTCGCCTGCTGTATTCCCTTCTCATCCAGCGGAATGTCCGTCGTTCCCTGTATCTTCTTTTTTACATTCCATTCCGTCTCGCCATGGCGTGTAAAGTAAAAATTCATATGCCTCTCCATTCATGGTGCCTGCATGGTTTTTACCGTTTCCACCCTAAGTATATACCAGGATCGATATCTTTTCCAAGAGCAAATACACACAAAAAACGGAAAGTCCGGTTTCCCTGACTTTCCGTTTTTATTATCTGGCAATATCGATACGCACCAGCGCCTTGCGCAGCGCAAACTCGGCACGCTTGACATCAATCGCCTCTGTCCGATTGGCAAGACGCTCCTCGGCGCGTGCTTTTGCCGCCTCCGCTCTCGCCTTGTCGATCTCGTTCGGCCACTCAGCAATCTCTGCAAGAAGTGTTACCTTTTCCGGCAGGATCTCTGCAAACCCGGAATGAACCGCAGCAATGATATCCTCCTCGCCCTGCTTGTGGATCGTTACAACCCCCGGCGCAAGAACCGTTGTGAGAGGAATATGCCGCGCATACACTCCAAGCTCTCCGGCAGCCGTATTAAATTCGATCATCGTCGCCGTTCCCGTGAAAAAGACACGATCCGGCGTAATGATCTCCACGTCAAATACTTTGTTCTCGTCTGCCATAGCTTATCCTCATTTCCGCTACTGTGCGTTGTTATACTTTTCGCGCACTTCATCAATGGTTCCTGCATTTAAGAAGTAACTCTCCGGAATGTCATCATGCTTTCCTTCCAGAATCTCCTTGAATCCGCGAACCGTCTCCGTGATCGGAACGTATTTTCCTTCCAGACCGGTGAACTGTGTTGCAACAGAGAACGGCTGGGATAAAAATCTCTGAATCTTTCTGGCACGGTTTACGACAAGCTTATCGTCCTCAGACAACTCGTCCATACCCAGAATTGCGATAATGTCCTGCAATTCCTTGTACTTCTGTAAAATCTCCTGCACACCGCGCGCCACCTCAAAATGCTCCTGACCCACGATACGCGGATCCAGAATACGCGACGTAGATCCGAGCGGATCCACTGCAGGGTAAATACCAAGCTCTACGATCGAACGATCCAGAACCGTCGTTGCATCCAGATGTGCGAATGTCGTCGCCGGTGCCGGATCCGTAAGATCATCCGCCGGTACATAGACTGCCTGTACGGATGTGATGGAACCGTTCTTCGTGGATGTAATACGCTCCTGGAGCGCACCCATCTCCGTCTGTAACGTCGGCTGATAGCCAACGGCAGAAGGCATACGTCCTAAGAGTGCGGACACCTCGGAACCTGCCTGTGTAAAACGGAAAATATTGTCAATAAAGAGAAGCACATCCTGGTTCTTTTCATCACGGAAGTATTCCGCCATGGTAAGTCCGGAAAGTCCAACTCTCATACGTGCTCCGGGCGGCTCATTCATCTGACCGTAAACCAGAGCAGTCTTGTCGATAACTCCACTTTCTTTCATTTCATTGTAAAGGTCATTTCCCTCACGTGTACGCTCTCCTACACCTGTAAATACGGAAAGTCCGCCGTGTGCAGTTGCTACGTTGTGGATCAGCTCCATGATAAGAACTGTTTTTCCTACACCTGCACCACCGAACAGACCGATCTTACCACCCTTTGCATAAGGACAGATCAGGTCAACGACCTTAATTCCTGTCTCCAGGATCTCTGTTGCAGGCATCTGTTCTTCATAAGAAGGAGCCTGACGATGGATAGACCAGCGTTCCTTTGCCTCCGGTGCCGGAAGATTGTCTACCGGGTCACCCAGAAGGTTAAATACTCGTCCCAGGCATTCCTCACCTACAGGAACAGAAATGGGACCGCCTGTATCCAGAGCTTTGGCACCGCGCACCAGACCGTCAGTAGAGTTCATGGCAATACATCTTACCACATCATCACCAACCTGCTGTGCAACCTCGGCAACCAGCTTTGCGCCATCATTATCAATCTCTATGGCATTGAGAAGAGGAGGCAGTTCATCGTGCGCAAAGCGGATATCCAGTACCGGACCGATAACCTGCACTACCTCGCCAATGTGTTTTTCACTCATGTTAGTAATCTCCTATCTGTTGGAAATTATATTAAAGACCTTCTGCACCTGCAACAATCTCCGTGATCTCCTGCGTGATGCTGGCCTGACGTGCCCTGTTGTAATACAGATTGAGCTGATCGATCATCTCTTCCGCATTACTTGTGGCTGCATCCATAGCCATACGTCTGGCTGCCAGTTCACTTGCAGTACTTTCGCAGATACCGCCATAAACCAGGCCTGCCAGATATTCCGGAACAATGGCATCAAATACTGTCTCTCCGTCCGGTTCATAGAGGATCAGATTCTTCGTCTCTATCTTACCTCCGCTTTCCTCTCTGATATCAGTCATAGGAAGCATGGAAAATACCTCCGGCTGCTGGGAAAGCATAGAATTAAAGACAGTATAACATAATTCAATATGGCCAAAGGTTCCTTTGCGAAATTCTGTACAGAGCATATTTGCCATCTCAAAACAATCCGCTACAGAAATACTTCCTGCCTCTGCAAACTGTTCTGTCAGAGCTTCAATCTCTCTCTGGCGGAAATATTCTACTGCTTTCTTTCCAACCGGCAGAACCATGTAGTCCTTACCTTCAGCAGAAGCCTCCAGACATTTAAAAAGATTGGTGTTATATCCGCCTGCCAGTCCTCTGTCACCTGCGATCACTACATAGCAGGTTTTATTATTCGGGGACTCTTTTGCATAAACGGATGAGAAATCTGTATTCTCCCTTGCAATCTCTTTCAATGTCTCATGAAGTTCTGTAAAGTACGGACGGCATACCTCTGCACGTTCCTTTGCCTTACGCAGTTTGGAGGATGCTACAAGCTCCATGGCCTTGGTAATCTGCATGGTACTCTGTACACTCTTGATACGCAGCTTTACCGCTTTCATATTCGAAGCCATACGATACCCTCCTAATCACTTTATTTCTCAGGTCTTGTATTCAGGAAGTTCTCTGTATACGCATCCAGTACGCTGCGAAGCTTCTGCTCTGTTTCCTGCTCCAGCTTGCCTGTTGAGCGGATCTCCTGCATAACCTCTACGCCTGCTGCATCTGTATCCAGATAGGTATATAATCCTGATTCATATATATTTACGTCTTCAACATTTACTGATTCCAGAACACCGTTTGTAACCGCATAAAGGATCGCAACCTGTTTCTCTACAGGAACCGGTGCATTCTGGTTCTGTTTCAGAACCTCCACAATACGTGCTCCCTGTTCCAGACGTGCCTTTGTATCAGCATCCAGATCAGAACCAAACTGTGCGAAGCTCTGCAGCTCACGGTACTGGGAATAAATCAGTTTCAGTGTTCCTGCTACCTTCTTCATTGCCTTGATCTGCGCATCACCACCAACTCGTGATACGGAGATACCCGGGTTTACAGCAGGCATGATTCCTGAATGGAATAACTCTGTCTCCAGAAAAATCTGTCCGTCTGTAATAGAAATAACGTTAGTAGGAATATAGGCAGATACGTCACCTGCCTGTGTTTCAATGATCGGCAGTGCTGTCATGGAACCGCCGCCATGTTCATCGTCCAGCTTCGCTGCACGTTCCAGAAGTCTGGAATGCAGATAGAAAACATCACCCGGATATGCCTCACGTCCAGGCGGACGACGGATCAGCAGGGAAAGTGCACGATATGCAACTGCATGCTTACTTAAATCATCATAGATGATCAGCACATCTTTTCCCTTATTCATAAAGTATTCACCCATTGCACATCCGGAATACGGTGCGATATACTGCAGCGGGCTTGACTCAGATGCTGTAGCTGCCACAACGATAGTATAATCCATTGCGCCGTTTCTGGTCAGGTTCTCTACTAATGTAGCTACTGTGGAACGCTTCTGTCCAATGGCTACATAGATACAGATCACATCTTTTCCCTTCTGGTTAATAATGGTATCTGTAGCAATTGTAGTTTTACCGGTCTGACGGTCACCAATGATCAGTTCTCGCTGTCCACGTCCGATAGGGATCATAGAGTCGATGGCTTTGATACCGGTCTGGAGAGGCTGATATACAGATCTTCTCTCACAGATTCCAGGTGCCTTGCTCTCAATCGGCCGGAATTCTTTTGTATCAATCGGGCCTGCTCCGTCAATTGGCTGTCCCAGTGCATTTACAACACGCCCAACCATGGCGTCGCCTACAGGTACAGACACGACCTTGCCTGTACGCTTTACGGTCTGACCCTCACCAATGTTCTCATCTGAACCAAAGATTACGATGGAGACACTGTTCTCCTCCAGGTTCTGTGCCATACCGAAGCTTCCGTCCTCAAATTCCAGAAGCTCTCCTGACATACAGTTTACCAGTCCGCTGGCTCTGGCAATACCGTCACCAACCATAAGGATCGTACCTGTCTCGTTCTGTTGAATGGCATTTTCGTAATATTTTATCTGGCTTCGGATGACCTTGGATATTTCCTCAGGTTTTAATTGCATGTTTCCATTCCATCCTTTTATATTCTATTATTTTGCGCTGTCTGAATTCAGAAATTTAAAGATTTTTCATATCCATATGTCAAATACCCATACAGTACGATTCTCAAATCTGGAATCCAGTTCCTTATACTACCAATTCATTCAGTTTCTTCGAAATACCGGAAATACGGCTCTGTACTGTACCGTCAAGCTGTACGCCCTCCAGTTCCACGCGAAGTCCGCCAAGAACGGATGCATCTGTTTTCTGAACCAGATACACTTTCTTTCCGCTTATCTTCTCAAGCTTCGCTTTCAGAGCTTCCATCTGAGTCTCACTGAGCTTCACCGCACTTGTTACTACTGCTTCAGCAATTCCATGTGCACTGTTGTAGCGTCTGATGAACTCTTCGCAGCATCCGGCAAACTCTCTCAGAATCTTGCGTTCACACAATAATTTCAGGAAATTCACCAGATATCTCTCTGCCTGCCCTCCGAAAGCCTCTTCAATCATCTTAAGTCTCTCGTCTTCAGGAATCGCCGGTTCTCCCAGCAATTTCAGATATCCCGGATTTTCTCGAAAAATCTGTCTGATCGCGATCATCTGCTCCATGATCTGTCCATCGAGCTTTTCTTCAGCGGCAAGGTCATACAGACTTCCGCCGTAAACTCTGGCAGTTTTTGTCATGATGCCTCACCTACATTCTCAATAAACTCATCAATCAGTTTTGCATGATCCTCTTCACTAATTTCGCGCTCGATCACTTTTCCGGCAATCTCAACAGCCATACCGCCGATTTCTCCCTTGATCTCGTTGACTGCCTTACGTTTCTCCTGGGCAATGTCTTTCTCTGCCTTTTCTTTCATGGCAGTTACCTGACTGGAAGCCTCCTTAAGCATCTCTTCACTCTGGATAGCAGCTGTTTTCTGAGCTGTCATCACAATGTCATTTGCCCTATTCTTGGCTTCCTGCATATTCTTTTCATATTCTGCCTTCATTGCCTGAGCTTCTTCCTTTGCCTTCACTGCATCCTGGATCTGGGCATCAGCTTTCGCTTTGCGCTTTTCCAGCATCTCATTGATGGGCTTGAAGAGGAAACGTTTGATCAGATATACCTGAATAAAAAGGTTGCAAATCGTCGCTATAAAATTCCACGGCACAATTCCAACTAATTCCTGTACCTGCATGTTTGTAACCTCCTGTCTGTATTTATGCGGATCATTCTCCGGCTGTTGCCGGAATTATCCACAGGTTCCATATCAGATGCCTCTTAATCTGTGATATCCGGCATCTCAGCTGTTTTTATCAGCTCAGGAAGTTCATGAACATACCAGGTGCAACGAAGATAAGCAACAGACCGGTTACGAAACCGTAGATACCTGTTGTCTCTGCAATGGCACATCCAAGAAGCATGGTAGAAGTAACATCCCCCTTACACTCAGGCTGACGTCCGATTGCTTCCAGTGCCTTTGCTACTGCGTTACCTTCACCAATACCAGGTCCGATACCTGCGATCAGCGCACATCCTGCTCCAATTGCACATCCTGCTAATGCGATACCTTTTGCCAATAACTGAAAATCCATATTAAAACCCTCCTGTTAAATAATAATCTGCAGCTTTTCCCCTTTGCTGCGGTATTAATTTTTCTGCTGTATTTCAGCATTCTTTGCGGTTACCACCGCTGCCGTTTTGCTCCAGCAAATCATGTTTCTGCTACTCTTCTGCTGCATTTGCAATATACATTACAGTCAGCATACAGAAGATAAACGCCTGCATAACTCCTGAGAACCAGTCAAAATAGACCGACGTTATCGCAGGTACACCGACATCAAGAATCGGTATCTTTGACAGTACATCTCCCAGTGCACCCGGGATCAGGCCCAGAAGCGCGGAACTTGCGACTGCCAGTGCCCCATAGATCAGGCCATTGATTACCACACCGGAAAGGATATTTCCGAAATGACGACACGCCATACTGACAGGTGTAGCCAGCTCGGAAAGAATATTAAACGGTGTCATAACTGCGATCGGAGTTGTAAATCCTTTCAGATAACCGCCAAATCCGCTGGTCTTTATCTTCTGTGCTGTGATCATAATGAAAACCACAACTGCCCAGGCAGCCTCAGTAGAAAGGTCTGCTGTAGGGCTTCGAAGTCCGATCAGACTGATCAGGTTGGAAACCACACTGGTTGCAAAAAGTGCTGCAACAAATGGTATCAGGTATCTGAATTTCTCACCCATATTTCCGATTACAAAGCTGTTGGCCTTCTCTACAATGAGCTCTGCCACAGCCTGACGTTTGGAAATGTTCTCTTCTTTCAGATCATGTGTCAGCCAGATACACAAACCTGTTATGAGTATCATAACAATCCAGCTTACGACCATGGTCTCGCTGATTCTTAAAGGTCCCAGAACCGGCAGGTCAATGGGTAAAGTAAATAATATCTTCGCCCCATTAATATCCAGTTCCATACATTCATTCACCTCCCATCTATATCAGTTTTCCGTCTTATATTTTATTATGAAATATCCCCATGATCTTTATTCCCGTTCCCGGAAATAAAAGTGGAGCAATTCCTGCAACAAAATGGAAGCACGGTGCGACGATTGCCAGGATCACCCACAGGATCTGCATCAAAAAACGCTGTGAATAACTGGCTTTGAGTTTCATTCTTGCAGTTCCCTCGTCAGAAGCTGATGCAGCCTTCTGTACTGCCAGCCCCATCAGGAAAAAATTCAGAACTGCAACTGCTCCGCCTCCAATGCCTCCTAAAAATACTGTATAATCTAACGGCACCTTATCCGGCATTGCAAAATGAAGTACTGCAAAAAGAATCCACATCAGGATCAGACCAACTATTGTGATCTTAATGATTCTTTTTGTTTCCTTCTTTACCGCCGGCTGCACATTATCCAGTATACTGCTCATATTGTCCATTCCTTTCGTAACCGTTTCGCTCAATCAAAAAAAATGCCAAACAGTTACTTCCTTTCCTTTATTCTGTCCTTCATGTTGATGTTTATGAATGTCTGTTAAAATATATTTTATTTTTTTTATGCTTTTTCTTTTCCTGTTTGTTTACAGAAAGATAAAACTTATATGCCACGGTTGCCGAACCACCCATTCCGAAGAAAAATCCCGGAATGTAGACCCAGACACCAACACCGGTCTTTGAAATAATGAACCAGCAGAGCGCCAGGCACAGAAGAAGCGGTGTTATAAATGACAACCCAAGCTGCGAAAGCATTGTGACATTTCGCAGGATCTCTGACCACTGTTTCAATATCATTCTCCTTTTTCACTAATTTTTATCTATTATTTCCATTGCGCATAGTCAAATTTTAACACATTTGTTTATTTTTCACAACGCATTTGTACAATTTATTCAAATATTTTTGGTATTCTCAAAATCTTTTTGTTAGTATTATATCATTCTCGTCTTTTTACTGTCATGTAACAATAAAGAGGTTCTGTCCAAAATTCAAACAAAACCTCTTTTTTGTATAATAACTTTCTATTTTTTGTCTTTTGTGCTATGCTACTCAATGCTTAAATTTTGATACTCAAAATTCCAATATAAATATGGAGATGAATATTATGAAAACGCAAACCAAAACAACCCATATGGAGACGGGAAGTATTCCCAAACTCCTTGCACAGCTGGCAATTCCGGCAGTTGTGGCGCAGGTTATTAATCTGCTTTATAACATTGTAGACCGAATCTACATTGGTCATATTCCGGGAATCGGAGCCGCCGCGCTGACGGGGGTCGGACTTTTTACTCCGATTCTGATGCTGCTGAATGCCTTCGCCATGCTTGTTGGCTCCGGCGGTGCTCCACGTGCCGCCATTGCAATGGGAAAGAAGGACAATGATCTGGCCGAAAAGCTCCTCGGAAACTGTTTTACTTTGTTGGTCGGTCTTGCAGTCGTGCTGACCATCGTATTTTACGTAAGTGCACCAACTCTGCTCAGACTCTTTGGTGCCAGTGATGTCACCTTAACTTATGCAACAGATTATGCCAGAATCTATATCCTCGGAAGCTTTTTTGTACTGATCGTACTGGGCATGAATACCTTCATTACAACTCAGGGATTTGCCAAGATCAGTATGATGACTACAATTATCGGTGCTGTTATCAACATTATCCTGGATCCGATCTTTATTTTTGCCCTTGGCATGGGCGTAAAAGGTGCCGCACTTGCCACTGTTCTCAGCCAGACCGTGGGTGCTGTATGGATTCTCCGCTTCCTGACCGGAAAGAAAACAATCTTACGATTAACGAAAGAAAACATGCGTCTCGAAGTTCGTGTATTCGGTCCGTGCCTTGCACTCGGTATTTCAACATTTGTCATGCTGTCCACAGAAAGTCTTCTGTCGATCAGTTTCACAAACAGTCTTTCCCGCTACGGTGGGGATGTAGCAGTCGGTGCCATGACGATCATCACAAGCATCAACCAGCTTGTGGCGATGCCGGTTCAGGGAATCTGTCTGGGCGGGCAGCCGATTATCAGCTACAACTACGGCGCGCGGAATGCGGACCGGGTGCGCGCCGCGTTCAAAATCCTGCTCAAGGTCAGCCTCGGCTATTCCATAACGCTATGGGCGCTTATCATGCTGTTCCCGCAGGGATTCGCGGCCATGTTCACGGACACCCCCGCCCTGATTGAGTTCACCAAAACAGCCCTGCGCATCTACTCGGCCTGTCTGCTGCTGTTCGGGATCCAGATCGCCTGCCAGATGACCTTTACGTCGCTCGGCAACGCCAAGGCCTCGATCCTGGTGGACATGATGTGCAAATTCATTTGCCGCATTCCTCTTATTGCTTGTCGGC
>OHAF01002122.1_pt1 | contig 15887 bp, 10 predicted proteins | sample 1577041 | NCBI WGS metagenome assembly OHAF01 (sample SAMEA3541495, study PRJEB24748) | human gut metagenome | biome: human gut; feature: human-associated habitat; material: faeces | place: China | collected 2012
GTCTGTTTATTCTGGAACTTTTTTGTCTCTGGTATTCCTGTAATATTACTTATCAAAGCAAAGAACGATATGCTTTATTGCGGCAATTCTATTTTATGAAGGATTCCTAATCTCCTCAAACTTCTCCCAAAGTCCTTCGACAGTCTCCCCGCCAGAGCAGATCTTATCCGCCAGTGTCACAATCCACGCCTCCCTGCAGCGCGGCGGAATCGGATTGAGCGGAAACATATGCCGGCGGATCGTCTCCTTCTCAATCTCACTCAACGCAAAATCTTCCATCGCATTCTGCAACGCTTTTCCTGCATGATAGAATCCATGCCACTTATGGGAATCGTCCTTCTCATGCCAGTCGTATAGAAAGTAATCATGGAGCAGTGCTCCCCGGATCAAGGCGTGTTGATCTACACGAATCCTGTACTTTTCCGCAATGTAAAAACTGACATACGCCACCGCCACACTGTGACGGAAAACGCTCGTAGAACCATGCTGCACAAAGCGGTTGGAAGAGAGTAATCTGGAATTTTTGCATACCTCCGTAAGAATCTCCCGAAAGACTTTCTCATTCTCTTTTGACAAATGAATCTGCTTCTTTTTTCTGTTCATCTTTCCTGCACTTCCTCTGTCAGATCTAACCTGATTATATTCCAATCTTCATGCAAGCACAATGAAAGAACACAGTTCCTTTACCAGGAACTGTGTTCTTCCTTATTTGTCCGGTTCGATTGTGATTGTGATTCCATCTCCCGCATCTGCCTCAATCGCCGCCTGTACTGCCCTGAGTACTTCTTCGCTAAGCGCATCCTTATGGGAAGACGTTGCATAAAGTTTTATCTCCGGATTACCGAGACTTCTCACATCATCCCATGTAAATTCAGCCAGATTGATCCCGGTCGGGTTATTCAAAATCTCCAGGTCATCCATATCACAGTAGAGTTCCATTCCATGCAGCGTGCACACTGCTCCAAAATTCTGGGAGTCTCCGTTTTCATCCTCATACTTATACGTTGTTGTCGTGCTGCGTATCAGACGCTCGATCTCATAGATAATCTGCCCCCATACCTGTGATGCCATCCAGTCGTCATCCTCGTATGTTCCGTTTGCGACCAGATACGTGCTGATATACCAGGAGTGGGAATTGTTATATCCGTAATCAATGCTGTAATAATCATAGGTGTCGTATACGTATCCGTCTAAAGTAGGATGATTATTGCTGGTATAATAGTGTTTTCCGTTTACCTTATCTTCCTTCTCAGTCCTTGTGATCTCATACCCATCCGGCAAAAACGATTCCAGAACGTCGCCGTATTTCCGCTCCAGATGATAGCTTTTATGATATCCGCAACCGCCAATAAGACTGACTGCGATCAGACATGCCAGTGCCACTCTGTATTTGCGGTGCAAAAAATGTTTTTTCCCTCTGCTTAACTGCATCATTTTCTCTTCCTGTCCTATACGTTATTGTCTAATATACTTCGGCTTATTTTAACATATCTAATTACAAACGTGCAAGTATAACGCACAAAAAGGACCGCAGTCCATGGAAACATGAACTGCGATCCTTCTATGCATTACACAATCTGCTGATCGGACTGATTATTTGTACAGCTCTACCAGTCTCTGTAAGTGCTCATAACGAGCCTTTGCAGCTTCCTCGGAAGCCTTGAACAGTCTTTCTGCTCTCTCCGGGAATGCTCTGGTCAGACGGCTGTAACGTGTCTCGTTGTTCAGGAAATCCTGATAAGAACCGTCGCCCGGCTTGGATGTCAGAGTGAACGGATTCTTGCCCTCTGCCTTGAGCTGCGGATTGAAGGAGAAGAGGTTCCAGTAACCTGCTGCTACTGCTTTCTTCATCTCATCCTGGCAGTGGTTCATACCACCCTTTACACCGTGCAGCTCACATGGAGCGTAACCGATGATCAGAGACGGTCCGTTGTAAGCCTCAGCCTCAGCGATAACCTTGACAGCCTGAGCCATGTTTGCACCGAGAGCGATCTGTGCTACATATACATAACCGTAGCTCATAGCGATCTCTGCAAGGCTCTTCTTGCCAACTTCCTTACCAGAAGCTGCGAACTGGCAAACCTCACCGATGTTGGAAGCCTTGGAAGCCTGACCACCTGTATTGGAGTACATCTCGGTATCGAATACCATAACGTTTACGTTCTCGCCGGAAGCAAGTACGTGATCCAGACCGCCGAATCCGATATCGTATGCCCAACCGTCACCACCGAAGATCCATACGGACTTCTTAGCGAGGTAATCTTTCTTCTCAACTGCAGCCTTTGCATCCGGGCATCCGGCTGCTGCTGCCTTCTCTAACTCTGCTACAAGAGCTGCTGCTGCAGGAGTATTTGCCTTTGTATCGTTCTTTGTCTCAACGAACTTGTCAAATGCTGCCTTTAACTCAGCGCTTGCCTTGTCAGATGTTGCGCACTTCTCTGCAGAAGCGATTGCCTGCTCACGAAGTACCTTCTGACCGATTTCCATACCAAGACCATGCTCAGCGTTATCCTCGAATAAGGAGTTTGCCCATGCCGGTCCCTTCTTGGAATCTTTGTTTACCGTATATGGTGATGTAGCTGCCGGACCACCCCAGATAGAGGAACATCCGGTTGCGTTACTGATGTACATATGCTCACCGAACAGCTGTGTGATCAGACGAGCGTAAGATGTCTCAGCACATCCTGCACAGGAACCAGAGAACTCAAGCAGCGGCTGGTTGAACTGGGATCCCTTTACAGTGTTGTCTGCCGGCATGCCAGGCTTCTTTCCTACGTTTGCTACCAGGTAATCGAATACCGGCTGCTCTGCTGCCTGAGACTCCTGCGGAACCATCTCGATTGCGCCTACCGGGCAGACAGTGATACACTCACCGCATCCCATACAGTCTAACGGAGATACGCTCATAGTGTACTTGTACTCGCTTGCCTTCGGCTTTGTATCTGCAAGCTTGATGTTGGAAGGAGCTGCCTTCACCTCATCCTCGCTCAGCATAAACGGACGAATGGTTGCATGAGAACATACAAATGCACACTGGTTACACTGGATACACTTCTCAGCATTCCATGTCGGAACTGTTACGGCTGTACCACGCTTCTCATATGCAGCAGCGCCAAGCTCGAACTGTCCGTCCGGGTTCTCCTTGAATGCAGATACCGGAAGGGAATCGCCATCCATTAAGGAGATCGGCTCCATTAAGTCTCTTACCATCTTAACAGTCTTCGGAAGACCCTTAAGCTCTGCAGGAGCTGCGTCTGCCTCCGGATTCTTCCAGGAAGCCGGAACCTCTACCTTATGTACTGCGTCTACACCGGCATCAATTGCCTTGTAGTTCATCTCTACAACTGCGTCGCCCTTCTTACCGTAGGACTTCTTAGCTGCAGCTTTCATGAACTCTACTGCCTGATCGATCGGCATAACGTTTGCAAGTTTGAAGAATGCAGACTGTAAGATCGTGTTGGTACGCTTGCCCATACCGATCTCGATTGCCTTGTCGATTGCGTTGATTGTATATAACTGAATGTTGTTCTCTGCGATGTACTTCTTCGCATCTGCATTCAGATGATGAGCTAACTCTTCATCAGACCACTGGCAGTTGATCATGAATACTCCGCCCGGCTTAACGTCCTGAACCATCTTGAATCCCTTGGTTACATAAGACGGGTTATGACATGCAACGAAGTCTGCCTGGTTGATGTAGTACGGGCTTCTGATTGGCTTGTCACCGAATCTTAAGTGGGAAATGGTAACACCACCGGTCTTCTTGGAGTCATACTGGAAGTATGCCTGGATGTACTTGTCTGTGTGGTCACCGATGATCTTGGTGGAGTTCTTGTTCGCACCAACAGTACCATCACCGCCGAGACCCCAGAACTTACACTCTACCGTACCTTCTGCAGATGTGATCGGAGCCGGCTTAACCTCTGGTAAGCTTAAGTTCGTAACATCATCTACGATACCGATTGTGAAACGAGCCTTCGGAGCATCTTTCTCCAGCTCTTTGTATACAGCGAATACACTTGAAGGAGGTGTATCCTTGGAACCTAATCCGTAACGTCCGCCTGTCAGGACAACAGTGTCGAGACCAGCCTCACGGAGTGTGGTTGCAACATCAAGGTATAACGGATCACCAAGTGCGCCCGGCTCCTTTGTTCTGTCAAGAACAGCAACCTTCTTAGCTGTCTTAGGAAGAACCTTTAAAAATGCCTCTGATACCCACGGACGATACAGACGAACCTTTACAAGTCCGACCTTCTCACCCTTAGCGGTTAAGTAGTCGATTACCTCTTCCGCTACGTCGTTGATGGAACCCATAGCTACGATAACGCGCTCTGCGTCCGGTGCTCCGTAGTAGTTGAACAGATCATAGTTTGTGCCAAGCTTCTCGTTGACTTTCTTCATGTACTTCTCAACGATTGCCGGGAGTTCATTGTAAGCTGTGTTGCAAGCCTCACGATGCTGGAAGAAAACATCTCCGTTCTCGTGGGAACCACGCATAGCCGGATGCTCCGGATTCAGTGCATGTGCACGGAACTCTGCAACTGCATCCATGTTGCACATCTCTTTGAGATCTGCATAATCCCACTTCTCGATCTTCTGGATCTCATGGGAAGTACGGAATCCGTCGAAGAAGTTGATGAACGGAACCTTACCCTCGATTGTAGCAAGATGAGCTACCGGGCTTAAGTCCATAACTTCCTGCGGGTTGGTCTCGCACAGCATAGCGAAACCGGTCTGACGACAGGCGTAAACATCGCTGTGATCACCAAAAATATTTAAAGACTGGGTAGCTACGGTACGCGCGGATACGTCGAATACACAAGGAAGCTGCTCGCCTGCGATTTTGTACATGTTCGGGATCATAAGTAACAGACCCTGAGATGCTGTAAAGGTTGTGGTCAGCGCACCTGCTGCAAGGGAACCGTGTACGGCACCTGCTGCACCTGCCTCAGACTCCATCTCTACGACTTTGACCTGATTGCCAAAAATATTCTCCTGTCCTGCTGCAGACCACTGATCTACGGTATCTGCCATCGGGCTGGAAGGTGTAATTGGGTAAATAGCTGCAACATCTGTAAACGCATAAGCTACGTGAGCTGCCGCTGTATTACCGTCCATTGACTGTTTTGCTCTGGACATTATTATTCCTCCTTAAATTAAAATAGAGTGTCATATTCCGACTTAAGACTAATTTTAGCATTTAATTTGTCGATTGTAAAGGTTTCAGACTGTACGAAAACGTGTGCAATCTACATTTGTCATATTCTGTTTGTCCCCGGTCAGATATACTTTTTTTCAAACTCCTCCAGGGGCAGCGGGCGGTCAAAATAATAGCCCTGACCGTAGTTAAAACCGCACTCCATCAAAAACGTCCGCTGCTGCTCCTCCTCGATTCCCTCAAAAATCACCTCCTCCTTTGCCGACTGGATGAACTGCCCCATCTGATAGACAAAAGCACTCTGTCCGTTCTGGTGGATTTTGTCGGTAAAACTCTTATCGATCTTGACTACATTTGCTGGAATCTCCAACAGCACACTCAACGATGAGTAGCCTGTTCCGAAATCATCGATGGCGATGCGGTAGCCGAGTTTGCCAAGTCTGGTAAGACACGCCTTTAAGCTGTCTAACTTCTCCACAATCACACTCTCCGTCACCTCGATCTCTATGTAGCACGGATCAATCCCGTACCGCTGCAGGGTATTCTGCAGGCGCTCGATAAAATCATCGCCTCCGTTCTCAAAATTTCTCCTGGAAAAATTGGTGGAGATCGTAAACATCTCTCTTCCGGAATCCCTCCAGCGGCGCATTGCCCGAAGCAGCTGTTCCAGAATATAAAAATCCAGATCTACAATATATCCTATATTTTCCAGGGCAGGGATAAACCGTGCGGGAGACAGAATCTCGCCGGATTCCAGACGCCAGCGTGCAAGCGCCTCGGCGCCGTAGACCCGCTCCTCGCGGAGCAGGAACTTCGGCTGTAAATATACCTCGAACTCGCCCCGCTGCAGTGCCGCGTAAAATCTTCCGGTAATCCGGATTCCCTCATCACGTTTTTTCCTCATGTCATCCCGGTAAACGACCGCTCCCGCATTCTGCTCCTTGGCAAGCTTTCGTGCCAGATTGGCTCCCTCCAGTATCTTCTCAAACGTCTCTTCCCCGTCATCGATAAAGCAGATTCCAGCCGAAAGCTGCATGGCTCCCGCCGGATAGCGGATCTTTAACTGTTCGCCAAACATCTGATCCTCTCTCTCCACAAGCCCCAGAATGTTCTTTTTGTCCGTTCCTCTGACCAGCTCAATGAAATAATCCGAATACATTCTACAGGCCTCCACGACATGGGACTCGCTGCGGATTAACGCTGCAAGCTCCTGCAGAATACTGTCGCCGGCCTCCTGTCCATAATTTTCATTTACATAGGCAAAGTTGTTCACGTCCAGATTTACCAGCGCGTACACCATGTTCTCATCCTGCGCAAGCCCACCGCTCTTTAATTTTTTCCGGATCAGCCTGCGGAATGTGTCCAGATTATACAGTTCCGTCAGCATATCCTGATTCTGCAGATGCCGTATCTCTGCCTGGTCATCGCTCTGCCTGCTGCGAAGGGAGACAAATACAGCAACCACCCGCGCGAGTTCACTGAGCATCCCTGCTTCCTCTTTGGAAAATCCCTCTGCACTGCTGCTTCCCACACACAGGCAGCCACTTCTGTTACCGGAAAATTCAAATTTTACATTTCCACAGTTTTTGATGGAAGTTCCATGATATTTCTCCGCCCCCAACTGGGGAACCTCCGTTAATATATCTTCCGTTGGCGTCGAGACAAAACGCCCGATTTCCGCCTCCCGGAACACTGTAACCGATTGTGGGAAAACCTGTTGTTCCACCCGGCTGCCATCCCGGTTCCAGTAATTCATCAGCACCATTTCCTGCTGTTCTTCCCGGTACTCAAACACCATGGCAAATCCCAGCCCGTATTTTTTCCCAATCTGTTCGATCAGCACGTTCAAAGATCCGTTGATATCTTTCGCATGCGAGAGAAGGCTGAACGCAAAATTCAGGAACTCTTTATCCACCTTCTGCCCGCTTTCCGGAGCATATTCAATCCTGTCGCGCCTGCGCTCCCGCTCTGCTCCCTCTTGCTGCTTTTTGCCCGCAAACGAATAGTGGTCCTTACCCTCCCGCTTTGTGGCATACATCGCCCGGTCAGCCATCGCAAACAGGGTCTCATAGTCTCTTCCATCCTCACCGTATACCGCCATGCCGATGCTGAGTGTCACCTCAACGATGGCGTCATCGCCGATCAGCTTTTTTCTTGCTTCCCGTCCCAGCGCCGCGGCGCGCGCTTCTGCCTCCTCCGGCGTCGCATCCCGCATCAGCGCCAGAAATTCATCTCCCCCGACTCTTGCGGTAACATCCGTCTCCTGAAACCGGCTTTGCAGCACGCCGGCAATATCAGTAATTACCGTATCTCCGACGGTATGCCCGAATGTATCGTTGATCCGCTTAAAATTATCAATATCGATCAGGAACAGCACATGCTGTTTTTCCGGCTCACTTTTTAAAATCCGTTCTACCTCTCCGGATGCCGCCACCTTATTATAAAGCCTTGTCAGCGGGTCGCGCTTCGCCTCCTCCGACAGTTCCTCCTGAATCCTGCGGTCGGAGCTGACATCGTAGCTGCGTCCGATGATGCGGATAATCTGTCCGTTGTCCCCGACAATGCTCCGGTAAATCGTCCGGTACCACACATATACAGGTTCCTCCCCGGGAGCCGCCACATTCATCCGGTAATCAATACTTCCTGTCTGCACATCCCTGCTGGCTGCCTCCAGCACCCTGGCATACGCGGCACGATCCTCCTCGCAGATATCCGCGAGCATCTCCTCATAATCCATATATCTGCGCCCTGCCGTTCCCGGCTGCCCGTTCCCGCGATATTTGCGCGGCACCCTGAAACGCCGCTGTGCAACGTCGTACTCTAGCGGGAATTCATCGGTGACCTCTTCTAACATGCTGTACTGCTCCTCCATCAGGCGCAGTTCTTCCTCCAGATTCTTCCGCTTGTCTATGTTCCAGCTTACCAGGATATAGTAAGGTACCGCGTCCCGGTAATAATACAGTCTGCACCGCATCAGTTCCCAGCAGACGCCGCCGCTCTTCGTGCGGATGCGCAGTTCAATCTCCTCCGTGGTTCTTAGTTCCCGGCACACTTCGATGGCGTCCTCGAACACACCGGTATCGTCCCGGTACAAATACTCCACAAACGGCGTATTTCCGGTCAGTTCCTCCCTGTCATACCCCTCTGCATGCAAAAATTCCCGGTTCACCATCTCAATATACAGCTCATTCCCGCCGCGGACTACCGCTATTCCGACCGGCATCTTGCCGATCAGATCTTTTCTCTGCCCCCGCTCCATGTCTATTGTATTTATTTGCGTATCCCCATACTCCATAAAATCAATCTCCTGAAATGCAATTTCCTCTGTCATACTTAAGATAACTCCGATTGCCTTCCCGTACATTATATCAAATTTTTAACGAAATCCAAACAATTTGTCACAGCGTGAAAGCCCTTTTTAATAAGAAGTTCCGGTTGCATTTCTCCGTATTTTTTAGTATGATACGAATTGGTGCAATAAAAGCAGGTGATTTACAAGAAAAGTTAGGAGAACATAAATATGATCAGTACAAGCAACATCACTTTACGAATCGGAAAAAAAGCTCTCTTTGAAGATGTCAACATCAAATTCACAGAGGGCTGCTGCTACGGTCTGATCGGTGCAAACGGCGCCGGAAAATCTACGTTCCTCAAGATTCTGTCCGGCCAGCTTGAACCGACGAGCGGAGAAGTTATCATCACGCCGGGTCAGCGTCTTTCCTTTTTGCAGCAGGATCATTTTAAATATGACGAGTACACGGTACTCGATACCGTTATCATGGGCAACAAGCGTCTCTACGATATCATGAAAGAAAAAGACGCGATCTACATGAAAGAGGATTTCACGGACGAGGACGGTATCCGCGCCAGTGAGCTTGAAGCCGAGTTCGCAGATATGGACGGCTGGAATGCCGAGTCCGATGCAGCCACCATGTTAAATGGTCTTGGCATCCCGCCGGAGGATCACTACACGCTCATGGCGGATATGCCAAGTGCCTTAAAGGTCAAGGTTCTCCTTGCACAGGCGCTCTTCGGCAACCCGGACATTCTTCTTTTGGATGAGCCGACCAACCATCTGGATCTCGATGCGATCAGCTGGTTAGAAGAATTCTTAATCAACTTTGAGAACACGGTCATCGTTGTTTCCCACGACCGCTACTTCTTAAACAAAGTCTGCACAAACATTGCAGATATCGACTACGGAAAGATCCAGCTCTACGCCGGCAACTATGATTTCTGGTATGAGTCCAGCCAGCTTCTCGTAAAGCAGATGAAGGAAGCCAACAAGAAAAAAGAGGAGAAGATCAAGGAGCTGCAGGAATTCATCTCCCGTTTCTCCGCGAATGCTTCCAAATCCAAGCAAGCGACTTCCAGAAAGCGTGCCCTGGAAAAGATTCAGCTCGACGAGATCCGTCCGTCCAGCCGTAAATACCCGTATATCGACTTCCGTCCGAACCGTGAGATCGGCAATGAAGTTCTGACCGTCGAAGGCATTACCAAGACCATCGACGGCGTCAAGGTGCTCGACAATGTCTCCTTTATCGTCGGACACGACGACAAGATCGCGTTTGTCGGAAGCAACGAGCTGGCAAAGACAACGCTCTTTAAGATTCTTGCCGGTGAGATGGAGCCGGATTCCGGCACCTACAAGTGGGGCGTGACGACCAGCCAGTCCTACTTCCCGAAGGATAACACCGAGATCTTTGATACCGATCTTCTGATCGTTGACTGGCTGACACAGTTCTCCGAGATCAAGGATGCAACCTATGTCCGCGGTTTCCTCGGACGTATGCTGTTCGCCGGAGATGACGGTACCAAGAAGATGCGCGTTCTCTCCGGTGGAGAAAAAGTACGTGTCCTGCTCTCCCGCATGATGATTATGGGAAGCAACGTGCTGATCTTAGATGAGCCGACCGACCATCTGGATATGGAGTCCATCACCGCATTAAACAACGGACTCATCAAGTTCCCGGGCGTTATTCTATTTGCCTCCCGCGACCATCAGGTTGTCCAGACTACAGCGAACCGTATCATCGAGTTCCTGCCGGACGGCACCTTTGTCGACAAGGTATCCACCTACGACGAATACCTCGAGAATGATGAGATGGCAAGAAAACGTCAGGTATACTCCATGTCATCAGATGACGAGGGCGATAACTAAGACCCGATCTTTTTTACAAAATCACACGGGAGCGCTGTGCCAGAAAAATCTCCGGCATAGCGCTCCCGTTTTCTGTTCTTCTAAATTCTGTTTTCACTCCCGCCGATTCCGCGATCCTGTTCTCCGGCGCCCCTACGCTTCCTTCGGCTTCCGGTACTCTGCCTCCCGCATACCGAGCGCAAACGCTCCCATAATACCCGGATTTTCTCCAAGTGCCGGCGGCACGAGGTAGGTATCGATCTCCTTTAAGATTTTCTCATTGGAAATATACCCGCCCAGCAGTTCCTGCACTTTTGCGCGCACCATCGAAAAGAGCTGGCTCTGGTGCATAATTCCGCCCCACAGCACAATCTTCTGCGGAGAATATGTCAGAACATAATTTGCAACCGCCTCCGCGAGATAGAACGCCTCCATCTCCCAGACATCCTCCCGGTCCGCCAGTTCCTTTGCCGGTCTGCCCCAACGCGCCTCCACCGCCGGACCGCTTGCAAGCCCTTCCAGACAGTTGGCATGGTACGGGCATTTTCCGGCGTAGGTGTCTTTCGGATGACGCTGCAGAAGAAGATGTCCTGCCTCCGGGTGCACCAGCCCGTGCATGAGCGCCCCGTTACAGTAGACGCCCACGCCAACGCCGGTGCCGACGGTAATATAGATTGCCGTGTCGCAGTCTTTTGCGGCTCCCCAGGTAACTTCGCCAAGCACCGCCGCATTCACGTCCGTATCAAATCCGACCGGGACGCCGAGCGCCCGTGAAAAAATTCCCACCATATCGACGTTCTGCCATTCCAGCTTCGGCGTGCTGGTGATATATCCATAGGTCGGGGACGCACGGTGCAGATCCACCGGTCCGAAACACCCGATTCCGAGTGACGAGATTCCTTTTCCCTCAAAAAACGCAGCCATGCGCGGCAGGGTAATCTTGGGCTTCTCTGTGGGAATCGTCACACGCTCTGTGATTGTGACCTGACTTTCTCCCGGCTGTCCTTTGTCTGTCTGCACTTCCCCGATCGCGCACACCATCTTGGTGCCGCCCGCTTCTATTCCACCAATCCGCATCCTTCTCTTCCTCCCTTTTCTTATATATACCACTTCGGAGTTCTCTCCGCCAGTCATATTTCAAGGAACCGGAATATTTAAGAGACAGCAGCCCTCCCGGATGGATTAGAAAATTCTCCGCACCGCCAGCACGCTGCGGTAGGTTACCGGAGAAGTCAGCGTAATGCCTATCTTTTCATTGCTCGCATGAATCAGTGTGTTGTTGCCCGCATAGATGCCGACGTGGCCGCTATAGCAGACAATGTCGCCCGGCTGGATTTCCGACAGACTGACGGCATATCCCACACTCCGCTGTTCCGACGATGTGCGCGGCAGATTGATTCCAAATGCCGCATACACGCCCTTGACAAATCCGGAGCAGTCGGTTCCGTTTGTCAGGCTGTTGCCGCCGTATACATAAGGGTTTCCCAGAAACTGTCTCGCGTAATCGACCACCGCCTGACCGTTGGAGGAAGCCGTCTGCGCACTTTGCCCAGCACTGCTGCCGGAGCCGCTTCCCGTGCTGCTGCCGCCTGCTGCCGCACTGCTTCCCGCGCCGGATTTTTTCACCTCCTGTTTTTCTGCCGCTCTGCGGGCTGCTTCCTGTTCTGCTGCCGCACGTGCCGCCTCCACCTCTCTGGCTTTGCGCGCTTCCTCCGCCGCACGGGCTGCCGCCTGCCGTTCTGCTTCCTCTCTGGCAAGCCGCGCCTCTTCCTCCGCTTTTGACTCTGCATGAATGTACTCTGTGGACAGCGTCACATAATCCAGTGCCACATAACCGTCACCGTCCGCGGTGGACACCTTCGCCCAGCCTTCCGTCGACTCGTCGGTTACCACAACGTCATCGCCGTCCGGCAGCATGGTGAGCACCTTCGCCTCGGTTGTCGGCTCCGTCCGCACGAACAGGGTCGTCGTTGTGACGGTCGCCAGGCGTGTTCCCACACTTCTGGCAAGCTCCTCATCCCCCACGACCACATATTCCGCCTTGACATATCCGTTCACATTTCCGGACGTAATCCGGTACCACCCGTCCTCCGTCGTCTCCAGCACAGTGGCTGCGGATTTGTCGTAAAGTTTTCCAAGAATTTCACTCTCCGTATCCGGTTCCTGCCGCACGTTGACATAGTGATTCACCTGCGCCACTGCAATATCCGCAAACTCCGATGCGGTCTGCGGAAGTTCATTTTCCGCAATCTCCGCCGTCTCCCACGCTTCCTCTGCCACCATCTCCGGTTCCATCATCCGCGCCACAGCCGCGTTACTTTGCAGTTCCTCCACGGCATCCGCCGTCTGCGCCTGCACTCCTTGGGCTTCCTTAAGCACCTGTGCCAGCGTCTGTGTCACGCCCGCCACCGGCACCTCCCGTTTTTCCTGTCCTGCCTGCACCATTCCATAGCTTCCCAGTGTGACGGCTCCCGCCAGCAGAAGCGCCAGTATTGTCATTCTTTTCTTCATTATGTAGAATCCTCCCGATTTATTCCATATGCTTCCATATTGTTACTTATTTGTTACAAAAATATTTCATTTCTGCAACAACCGTATTGTAACAAAGGAACCACATGGAATCTACAGGGAACTCTTTCCATTTTTCGCTCTCTTTTGTCCGGTCTGCCGCTTTGTCCCGCAACGCAAAAGGAACCCGCAGGTTCTTTCGTCCCTGCGGGTTCCCTTCGTATTTTCCTTCCGGTTTAACCCAAACTTCCTTACTAATAGCAGAAGCTGTGTCCGCCGATCTTTCGGTCCAGTCTCGGCGTCAACGGTTCCGTAGAAAAATATAACGTATCATTTCTTAATATATGTGTATTTCCATTCAATACCTCATGAATCGAAGTGTATTCCTTCTCTGTGGGGTTCGCCCGCTCTCTGTTCTTCCAGGAACAGAACTGCGTCGGGTTTCCCTGACTGAGCACGTCATACAAGGTATCTGGATATTTTTCGGAAGCCATCCGGTTAAAAACTACCTCGACCACGGCTTCCTGCCCTTCTGTCGGCTCGCCCTGCGATTCCAGCCAGACGATTTTTGCCAACAAATCTATCTCCTCCTGCGTCAATGTGATATTCCAGCGGTTCTCTGCACCGGTCGTCGTCTCTACCGTTGCAGGCTTGCTCTCTGCCGCCTCCGGCGCCTCTGCTTCCCCCGATGCTGCCTGTACTTTGGCTTCCGGTGTCTCTGCTTCCTCCAGGGGTGCCTGTACTTCTTCTGCCGCATCGGACGGCGCCGTGCTTGCTACCATTATTCTGGGGTTCTTTGTGATTCCTGTCGCTTCATCTGATTCTGTCGTAAATGAATATCCGGATAAAACACGGCACACACCCGCAACCGGAACCTCTGCTTTGTCTGCCGCAGAAATTACATACGCGCTGCTGATCTCTTCTCTGCTCTCCTGTATCGTGTTCTTCTCCTCAATGTTGGCCGCAACCATGAGACAAATGCATAAAGTGCACAGCATTGTCACGTCCAATATTTTTCTGTTCATTTTGCTCCTTTCCTCAAGAATGATACTCTGTGAGCTGCTCTCGCACTCGTTGTTTCATCATACTAGATTCTTCCCAAAAGTCAAATTTCCCATTCACAAAATTCTGGAAAAATTTTCTTTACATTTTCCCAGAAATGCGGCAAAAGCGTGTTCTGTCGTATCCAATAATTCCGAGGAATGCTTTGATGTGTTAAAATAGAACTGCTCAAACTCACAAAAAAAACATCCCGAAACGGGATGTTTTCTATATTCCTTCCAATATTCCTGCGCGGTTTCTGCTGTCGCAAATCCCGCCATTTTTGTACCTTTTCCGGCACAATCTTCCTCTGCTACCGTGTGAGAAACAGTTCTTCAAACACCGGGATTTTGTGTTCCGGATCCGCCTGAAAGATCGCAACATGCGCATCGTCTGTGCTCCTGTCGGCAAATGCCGGGTATAAAAACCCACAGACCGGCCGCCCCGGCTCGTACTCTCCCACCAACGGAGCGACTGCACCGATCAGATATTCATATACCTCCTCCGACTCCCCCTGCCGCTCCTTGTCCGATGCCTTTACCGGCACATCATAGCGGTCGTGAAAGACCAGAATCGCATACGGCTCCCTGCTACGGTACCGGGCACCCACGAGCTCATAAAACGTGTACAGCAGCGCATCGTTTTTCAGTCCGCACTCGCGCATTCCGTACAACAGCTGGCGCATTTTCCTCTGTTCTGCGCCATCCCCGAACGCGTAGCTGCGCAGGTTTACATTGGTTGCTGCAAACGGAACCGCCTTGGCAATCGCCAGATTTTTCTCCTTTTCCGCCGCGGACAAATTGAGAAAATTCACATTAAAGCTCTCATCGATCTCTCCGTCCGGCTCCATGTATCCGCCTGCCACACGCGTAAAGGAAGTACGGCTGGGCGTCATTCTGCGTGTCAGTTCCAGCATATCTTCTCTGTTTATCATAATTTCTCCCGTCCCGTGTTTTTATGATAACATTTCATTGCCGGCACATCCATGCTTGTCTTCACCACACTTATGTTCCGCGCAGGAATGCTCATGCTCATGATGAGAACATCTCACATCGGGATTGTAATCTAATTTTCCTGCAAGATAAGCTTCTACCGCTTCATCTGCCGCACCGGACACTCCACCATACAGCTTTATGCCGGCAGTTGCAAGTGCGCTTTGCGCACCGCCTCCGATTCCGCCACAGATCAGCACATCCGCACCCGCCTCCGTCAAAAATCCGGCAAGTGCCCCGTGTCCCTGTCCATTTGTGTCGACAATCTGGGATCTTACCACCTGGCTATTCTCAATATCATATAATTTAAACTGTTCCGTGTGTCCAAAGTGCTGAAATATTTCTCCATTTTCATAGGTAACTGCAATTCTCATCTGATCTGTTTCCTTTCTTTGAATATCATCTTTTCCGACGGACGTTGAGGTGCGCCTGCATATTTTATTGCAGCAAAACAGGGCAGTTCCATCACACAATCGATAATTCCCGCCTGAAATCTCCAATGTCTTTCCATTTACGATGCTGTCTGCCATTTTGTATCTGGCTGACTCATAAATTTCGGTCACTGTTGTGCGGGCAATCCCCATCTGCTTCGCACATTGTTCGTGCGTACACTTCTCAAGGTCTACAAGACGAATCGTTTCATACTCATCCATCGTCATAATGACTTTTTCCCTTGCCGGAACACCATTCGGGCAAAAATTATCATATGCCGCTTCCATACAGATTCTTCTTGCTTTTGTCGGTCGTGCCATCTTTTCTCCTCATACCTATTTCCGTCATATGTCAAAAATTATTATATCGCAATTTTCTTTTTTTACAACTCTCTATGAAAATTATGCGTACCCGATATACAGATTATCTGCCGCCATCACGCTGCAATCCAGTTTACAATCTGTAAGAATATGCAAAACGCCCGTATTGTGATCCCGCCTTTGCATATAACATGAAATGCAACATGGCATAAAAAAAACACCGAATTTACGGTGTTTTTAGAGCAGGGGATGAGAGAATCGAACTCCCACCAAAGGTTTTGGAGACCCCTATCATA
>OHAF01002135.1_pt1 | contig 15805 bp, 21 predicted proteins | sample 1577041 | NCBI WGS metagenome assembly OHAF01 (sample SAMEA3541495, study PRJEB24748) | human gut metagenome | biome: human gut; feature: human-associated habitat; material: faeces | place: China | collected 2012
GGTCGCGCGGAGGCTTGCGCCCGTATATGCGCCACAGCTGGCGGATCGCTTTCTGGTTCCGACGCTCGAGCCGCCAATCCGCCAGCCAGTCCCGCAGGCCCGGCAGTGCGTTGATGAGCCACCGTATCCCATCGAAGATGATGATGCCCAGCAATATGCCCAAAAAGGTTGACCAGCTTTGCAGCCATACGTCAGACATCTTCCTGCCTCCCTTTCACCATGTTCAGCAGCGCGGCACGGATGCGCGCATCATTCTTTTCGATGCACCAGCCGTCCTCGCACAGAACTTTTACTTCGCCTGTGGCATATTCTTCAGCAGCTTCCCGTAGCGCTGCACGCAGGTGCTCCGCCTCCGTGGCAGAAAAATCCATCTCATCCGCCGTGAGCTCTACTGTATACCGGTATCTCATTACGGCCTCCTTTGTCCTACATCTTCTGGTGTCTATTGTCACAAACCTAACAGTAAGCGTACTACAATGGTTGTGGCCGCTGATAATACGATGGTTAGCCAGTTTTCACGGATGAATTTCCGCATCCTTCTCCACCTCCTTCAGCCGAATGTCCTTGTTGTTGGCTTCAAAATGCTTCACCAGCGAGCCCCAGCTCATCCAGTGCGTGGAATACTCCGTGTATGTCTCGTCCCGCAGATACTTCAGCTCTTTCTGCATACGCTTTGGCAGCTTGTTGTAACGCGCGATCTGCTGCGGGCTCATGCACGGCCTTTGCCGCTGCGGCATGAAGCGCCGCCGCTCTTCGCAGTCCTGTACAAGCCAGCTGCCTTTAAAGTGTCCGTTTACGTACACGAGGATGCCTTTGTGAAACATATCGTTCACGGACTGCATCTCCAGCGTTACATCGTAACCGTCAGCTTCCAGATCCACACGGCTGTATGGCCAGGGCCGCGTCAGCCGCTCTTTCGCTTTTTCCCAATCCTTTTTTGTCATCAGGAATCCTCCTTTACCGTGTATATCGGACAGAGCCAACGGGGCAGGCCCTCATACACGAGCTTTCCTTTGGCCTCGCAGAAATAGAGGTCTCCATCTCGGCCATGAAAGACACGAGAATGTGCGCAGTACCTGCATCTTCGGTTCCATCGCAGGCTGCGCCACTGCTGAATTGTCAATCCGATCACGCTCCTAAAAAAACAGAGTTGAAACGGCCGCCGGGCCGTGGTATCCTGTACATGTAAAGCCCGCCGCCCGGTTTGCGCCCCGGGCGGGGCTTTTGGTGCGAAGCTGCCGTTACGACCGGCTACGCCGGCCCTCCTGGGCCGCGGCCCCGCGTACATTGTCCGGATTGAAAAAGAGGACCGTTTGCCGTATACTGGAGAAAAAAGGAGGCGGTCCCGTGACCGTTGATGAACTGCGCGCCCTCGTTATTGAATGCGCCGGCGAAAGCGTAGTCCGCGAAGCCGAAGCCGTTGATCCGGAGCAGGCGCACACTGTGCTGGCGAATCTGGTTGCAGACTGGAATGCCGGAAAAGACTTTGACCCCGGTGTATATGACTTTCTGCTCGGCCGCGTTGTGCTCCGGGACGATGATTCGCCGCGGCAATTTGGTATGCTGAAGCAGCAGGCAGTCTCCGAGCTGCGAGCCATCGTGATCCGTACATGGCTCACAGACATGTCCCGAGGTGTCGCCGCCACAGTGTGCAAGGCTCTTGCCGGTCTGGGCTACGGTGCACATATTTCCAAAAAGGGATTTGCGCTTGCGCCGCTGGACATCGCTGAGGCATGGAACAACCTCCATCCGGATGAGCCGCCGCTGGATATCGTCTGGGATTGAGTGCCGGGCCCCGCGTGCGCGGGGCCTTTTCCAGCACTCACAGCCCGAGGTTGAGTGCCTGAATCAGCACGCAGCCGTTGCAGTGATTTTCTTCCAGCTCTTCGGAACTCCTGCATTCCAACGGCCAGCGGCAATAGCTGTCGCAGACGGTCTCCATCAGCTCCATGACTTTCTGCTCCCAGCAGTGCGCGTGCATCACGCGCGCGGATATTACGGGCTTGCCGCAAAACTTACAGTTTGGCATTTTTCTCTCGTTCCTTTCTTCGCATCTGATAGGCCCACGTAGCCATAGTCCGTACATTGACGCCCATATCCTCAGCCACCCGCCGGAAAGATTCTCCGGAGCGCAGGCGCTCCATTGCCTCTGCCTTGAACTCCGGCGCATAGATGCGTCTCGGCTGGCCCTTCCGGCTCGGTTTTGGGCGGGCGGACTTGGAAAGCGGCCCCAGTATGTCCAGAATTTCCTCCCGGCTCACAAGATACAGCTGCGTCAGGATTTTCACCTGCTGGCGCGGGTCGATTGCGTTTCTATACGACTTCCGGATCTCGCTTTTATCCTGTTCACTCAGCATCCTGACTTTCTCCTTTGACACGCCCGGATCTGGGGACGTAGTGCCGGTTCTGGTGGTAGTTTTCCACCTTCCGAAGCTCGCCCACAAACCGGGACAACTGCTTTACCGCCTGCATGCCGGCTGCGGTCCCGCAATACCCTGCAATGGGCTCCAGCTCCTCCACAACGTCCTTGTACTTACGCCGGAGCCTGCGGCAGTCACGCAGTTCTGTGGCCAGCTTCGCACGCTCATCCCGCGTAAGATTTTCGATTTCCAGCTTATGCAGCAGATCCTGCTGCAGGGCATCCTGCTCTTTCATCAGCTCGAAATTTGTTTCGTATACTTTTGGGGCGTCGTTCAGCAACTTCGCGGCGCGGGCCAGAATTTCCGACGCCTTTTCTTCGTGCTTTTCCGTTGTTTCCACCTCCTATGGTTTGCCCCATGCCATGAGCGAGTGCGTGCGCGCAAACCAATTCTTTTCTGTGCGGCTGTTGCGGGCAATTTCCATGGCATGCTGCGATGCTTCCCGGCATGCGGGGCACAATTTGTGCGCTTCCTGCGTATCTGTCGGCTTTCCGCATCGGCTGCATATTCCCGGCCATCCCAGCATGTCCCGCGGCATGACGCCTTTCTCCCTCAACCGGGACTGCATGTACCGGCGGCTGCGGGCAAGGCAGTACGTGCACTGTGCGCGTCCGGGGGCAGCGTCCCGCCGCTGACATCTTACGCAGACGCCGAAGGCGTGCAGCAGGTCTGTTCTTCGCTGGCGGTGCCGGTTGTGGTATTCTTTCTGCTCCGGGCTTTCCTTTTTCCGTCTCTGCACTGCCTTCAGCCGCTCTTTTTCGAGACATTCCGGACACTGCACCCGTCCAGGGGCCGCATCTCTGCAGCCGCAAGTTGGACATATCCCGTGCGCTTTGTACCACTCATATTTCGTCACGGCCTGCTTCACCTCCTTCGCCGCACTCTGCATTTTTCCGGGCTTGTGACCGGCGCGCCATCGGCGCGGCTGCATTACGGCGGGGCCGGATGGCCCCGGCTATTTTTTCTGTTCTTCGCGCCAGGCAAGGAACTCATCGCGGTGATCCCGGTATTCAAATAGAATCATTATGCCGTCGTGCATACGGATCAGCCGTTCCCATTTATAGAATGTCCACCGGACGGCCGCCAGCGCTGAGCCGCACAGCAGGCATACAATGACCAGCGCGCCAAGCATCATCGATATCTTCGGGAATATGTTGCTTATCAGTTCCATCATCTGTGTCTTCCTCCTCTATATCCTGCATCCACTCCCGCCGCAATCGGCCCTGCAGGTGCATGCAGGCCAGCGGCTGGTCTTTCTGCGTACGGTGGCAGCACCCCTCATCATAGGGCTGCCACAGCGTCCCCGTCTGGTGCAGGCCCGGCGGGGAGCCGCAGCACCCGCAGCAGCTTTGCCCGCGGCAGCTCCGGTCACAGGGCACCACCATCCTGCATCCTTTATTTGTCCCCATGCTCCACCCGATACGGCGGCCCGGCCCTGCGCCTGCGCCTCCGCTGCTCCGCCTGTGCCAGCGCGGCAAGCCGCCCAGCCTCATAGCCCACATACAGCAGCAGGCCCATCAGCGGCAGGATAAGGGCCTCGCCGCCGAATGCGCCGGGGCGGGAGCCCTGCACCGTCAGACACGCCGCCAGCATCAGCCCCGCCACGGCTCCGGCCGCGAAAGTCACAACTGCTTTCATCCTATTAAACATCCGTTTAATCCCCCTGTAACCCGTTTTAAATCCGTCCCGCGCCGATCGTCGGGTTAATGGTCTGCGCCTGTTTAAACAGAGCATTGTAATCCATCTCCACGCCGCTCTCGCGGCAGCTGTCCGCTGCATTGATATATGCATACACCGCGCCGCGCACAGCGCTCCAGCTCCGGCACATGCCGTACATCAGGTCAAACTCCTTTTCGTGCCCCTCTTTCGCCAGCGCGGGGAACAGGAGCCGCACGTCGTCTTTTGTGATACTGTTCCGCCAGCATTTTTCAACGTGTACCCTGCGGTTGCGGTGGCGGTCGTATTTCGGGCTTTGCATCTGGCTTTCAATGTCCGGGTTGCCAATCAGCGCCAGCCCCGCGCCCTTCAGCCCTTTGCGTTGGTCGCCGTCGCTCCAGCTTTTCAGCATTTCCATGGTTGTGAACTTCAGGTTCTGTGCTTCGTCAATGATCAGCACTTTGTTCATCCCCAGCAGATGCTCCTTGATGCGGTTTTCGAGGTCCAGATTGCTCCCGCCGTCCGGGAGCCCCATTTCCGCGGACAGGGCCCGCAGGAAGCTCCGCAGATTCCCGTTTACAGGCGTCGCCTCAAGGTAATAGCTGGAGCTGGGGTACACGCTGTTGTATTCCAGCGCGGCCTTGGTCTTCCCGATACCGGAATCACCAACCACCGCCACGATGCTGCCGCGCATATGGGCAAGCCGGATGCTGGTGAATACGCGCTCCGAGATGGAGAGCTTTACATATTCCTTCGGCATCGGGATGTCCGCCAGCTTGCTGTCCTGCTCCGTCCGCGCCTCCACGTTGCGGAAGTATTCCTCCAGACGCGCCTCCAAAGTATCCACGCGCCCCTTGTATGTCCCCGACAGATAGGCGGATACGACCGCCGCGCCGCTCTTGTAGCCCATTGCAAGGCCCACGGTGCCCATATTGACGCCGGATTCCTTATCGTCCTTGTACTGGTCGATGTAGCGCGCCAACCGTTCCCGAAGCTGTTCGTTTGCCATTGTGTCATTCCTCCGTTTCTTTGTTTCGCCGCTCCGCCGCGCGTGCCAGGACAAAAACGTCCGCGCCCGCGCCGCTGGCTGCTGCCTGCAGCGGCTCCGTGTTCATATCCTCTGCCCGCACCAGCCGGATCGGCGCTCTGGATTTGGGCGGTGTGTACCCGTCCATGCGCTGCCGCGCCGCCGCCAGCCGGTTTTCCATCAATGCCTGCTGGTCCAGGCCCGGCACGCGCGCGGCCTCCGTGGCTTCTTTGGTGCGTTTGGTGTACTGGCGCACATACCGTGCGGCCTCCGCCACTTCCTCGCCCGTTGCACCCCATTCCATCGTCAGGCGCTGGTCCAGCGGCAGCTCGCAGATAAACCGGTTGCCGTCTGTGTCGTATACATAGCACTTTTCCAGATGGTCCGGGTCGTACCGCACATATACCTTTTTCTTCTGCCACTCCCACAGGAAATCCTGTGTGAAATACTCAAGGTCCACGCCGCCCACCTTGATTTTGACGCCGCGCTGGCCCACGGTCTGCGGTCGCGTCGTGCGCATCATCATCAGGCGCAGGTCCTCCGGCGTGGCCGGCTTGCGGAGCACGCCCATCCGCATGGCGTATACGTCCTCGCGGATGTATTTCCGGTCCGCTGCCACGGGGCCACTGTACGGCTGCATGTTGAAGAATCCGCGGATCAGCGTGTCGACCGCCTCGATGAACTCCGCGTCCGTGGGCACACGGCCTTTTTTCAGCACCTTTTTCAGGCATTCGGGCTTTTCCGTCACATTGCCGCCCGTGTACGTCGCCCACAGGCGGCTGAACTGGCCTTTTACGTCCAGGAACTTCCGTTCCACAGGCTTTGCCTGTGCGTTTTTCGGCAGCGCCGTGTGGAATCCGATGCCCAGATGCTCCATGATGGTGGGCGGGCGGTTGGCCTCGGCCTTCGCGTTCTTTTTGCGGTGCCCGCGCCCTCCTACGTCCCAGGCACAGAAGTCGCTGCCGTTGTCCGTCAGGATGTTTTCCGGGATGCCGCGTTCCAGGATGCCGCGCCGCAGCGCCAGCAGCACCGCGTATGCGCTGGGCGTTTCCGTGACGTGCCATCCGGTGAAAATACCGCTGCGCGCGTCGATGAACGCCGTTAAGTACAGCCGGTGCTTGTTCCCGTCCGGGCCGAGCGTCAGCACATCGAAGGTGTGGTTGTCGGCCACCCACCACTCGTTGCTGCTCATGGGGTTATAGTCACGGCGCACGAACGGGACAAATTCATCCTTCAGCGCCTTTTCACCGTAGATGCCCAGGCACAGCACCTGCGGCGGGATATCCTCCAGCACCCTGCGCCGGAACGTACTGTACGAGGGCAGGGGGAGCATGTCCGGGTCCGTCAGCTGGAAGTGTTCTTCCGTCTGCCGCATCGCCTCGCGGATATCCATGTGCTTTGTTTCCTGCAGCAGCGCGCCGCGGAAAAATGTCCACACAGGCTCCGCCATGCTGCGCTTGCCCTTGCGGCCCTTGCCCCGTCCGTCCACCAGGCCGTCCAGGTCGCCCTCCGCCAGCGCTTTCCGTTTCCGGTACAGCGTGGCGATGCTCAGCTTTTGCTCCGGATACTCAAGCGCCAGATACGCAAGGAACCGCTTGTCCAGCTCTGCGGCGTTCATTCCGCCCCGCTGCCGGTATTTTTCCCAGTCCGCCAGCACCCGCTTCCAGAACACGATCTCCTCCCGTTCCGCTTCGGTGTAGCAGTCGAACGGTTTAAGCGCCTTGGCTGTGGAGGCAGACAAAGCATCCGCCGGGGCCGCCAGCTCCGCTCGCTGGCGGGCGTAGTACTTTTCCTGTATATCCTTCGGCTGAGCCGCTAATGAAAAAGCATACTCTTGACGGTTTTTTGTATTTGTGAAGATGTCTGCGGGAAGTTTCCCGTTCTTAGCTAAACGTCTGATGTACTGGGGACTCACCCCCGTTAAGGATGATAGGTCTTGCACTCCTAATATGATGCTCAAAAAACTCACCTGCCTTGACCTGCCATTATCAAGCACGGGGCGGTCAGCCCCCGCACGACAGCCCCGAAGGGCTGTTTCGGCTATTCATCTTTTTCGTCCGGTATCGTCCGGCTGAACGGGATGCCGAACTCGCAGCGCAGAACGTCCACGCGGTCGCGGGATATCCGTATCTCTACGTTCAGGCCACAGTGCTCTTCCAGATACTTCCGCACAAATTCTGCCGCCTGCATCAGCTTCTCGTAATCGTTCATGCGTCAGCATCTCTCTTACTGCGGTCGGCGGCGATGCCTGAAACCATCCGCGCGGCTTCGTTTGCCAGCTTCTCGATTTGAAGCACATCCGCAATGTCGCGCAAAACTTCCTGATAACATTTTCCCCGGAAGAAATCTGCCGGCGCGCCCGCCGCTTCAAGGTCACGTATCAGCCGCTCAAACGCCTTGCCCCCGCCATTCAACGGCCCACCATGCCAGCACGGCCGCAGCTCCTCGCCATCGTCCACCATTGGCTCATCGGGAATGCCGTGTTCCAGCACGCCCCTGCGCAGGGCGGCCACTGTCTTTCCGTCCGCGGCATGGAGATCCATCTGCGCCGTGCGGCTGCATTTATCAGGGCTGTGCTGCGCAGCCTCATCCTGCTCGATCCTTTCAAGAAACTCGCAGACCTGAAGCATTGCGTGCGTCAGAGCGCTGAGTTCATCGCCGTCTATACATGTCTCAGAGACCTCCGCGAGCAGGTCGAACTGGTTTTTCAGCGTGTCTTTAATATGGCAAGTCATCATTTTCATCCTTTCTGTATCGTTTTGCCGTTTCTTCGTCGGTGGTCACATGCGTCAAAAGCGTTGCCACGGTGCCATGGCCTCCACAGTGCAGTTCCATCCCAAAGCCAACAAGACCGGGCAGCATGTCACGGTCGTCCAGCTGAACACAATCGGCGCAGAACCCCTCCATCTTTACCCGCAGCTGGTGGTAGCTTCTGTCTTCCTCTTCGGTATCAGGCTTCACCCGGTAGGTGCAATTTGAGACCGCTACTTTCAGCGTCAGAAGATATCGGCTGCGTTCTGCGCTTAGCAGCTCCAATGCACATCCCACTATATGGCGTATCTCTTCGCCGTCCAGCAAATACTTCGTACCCTCCGCCGTCTCCACGGCCTCAAATTTGTGAAAGAACATTTCATCGATCCTTTCTGTTTGGAATTTCCTTGCTGAAATACTTCCTGTTGCTCATTTCCAGTTCCACATGTTATTCTGTTGGTGAGGGCGGCGTTGCAGCGCTGCTCTACAAAACAGAAAGAAGGGCTTATTATGTTTGTTAACTTCAGATGCCACGAGTGTGGTGCCACATTTCAAATTGAGAGCGATGGTAGCTCAAGGACTAAACCCGTGTCCTGCTCAAGCTGCGGCGCAAAAGTAAGCAAGAAATTTATTGACCAGCTCGAGGACTTTTTTATCGAGATGAATTCGCAGCCCTTTGAAATCACGTTCTCAGACGCGCCTAAAATATATCTTAGTGATATTAGTTTGGGTGCTCATCACCTTTGCAAGATCGATTTCAAGAACATGAAAGATGCGCCAAAAACAGCAACCGTAGAAGATTTAAAGGCGATTTTAAAATCCGACTTTGAGCTGGAAGCTTTAGACAGCTTTATGAAGGGGGCTATCTATGCCTATCACCAACAGCTTTCGCAGATTTTAGCACGAGCTGGAATCAACATCGGGCCGGTTTACAACTAGGCGATGTAAGTCTTTTCGATCTGCCTCTGCGCTGCATATGACTCCTATTTCGTCAGCCAAATCCCTGGATACATTAAGTTTCAATCTTCTGCTGGCGCGATTCGCCTGGATCTCATATTCCTGTGTGATTGCGTTGCTGAGTCGTATCCAGTCTCTGCGTTCCATTCCTTCGAGCAATGTCAGTAACGATTGAACTGTTTTTCTATCTACCATTTCACATTCCTTTCCGCCCGCCGCGTGCGGGCTTTTTATTTGGCCTGCCATCGTCAGTGCCGGGCGGCCGGTCCCGGCAGACGGCCCACCGGGCCGTTTCGGCTTCTATGTTCCGCACTTTTCGGGGCGTGTCAAGCCTTGGATGTATTCCAGGGCGACCAACTCGGGAAAGACCGTGTGCGGAACTCCCGCACGGCTGCCTCCGGGTCTGTTTTCAGCACAAGACCAAATACAAGACCGTTGCCGTCTACGTTGCCCACGGCGTAAGTATGTGACGGGTTCGCCGCCTTGCTGCGAAGGAGCACGCAGCGCTCTGCGCGTTTTAACACATCGTAAGCAGCCTTAAAATTGCCTTTTAACTCATCCATTGGTGTCGCCTCCTTATGTCTCTGGCACAAAGCGCCCATGCAGGCTGTAGTCCCACTGTATTTCCACGCCTCGCGGCGTATCGTACAAAGCCGCACCCACTGCATCCAGTTCGTAGCCGTCCTGCCGTCGCAGATGGACGGCAGGGAACAGGAACCCGTCCAGATGTTCCGTTACGAGATAGTGGCTGGTGCCTTGTCCGTACATGCCGCCCACAAGGAGCGGCTCGTTTCTGCGTCTGATTTCCTGTGTCATTTTGCTGGTCCCCTTTCGTTTAAAAGCCCGTTTCCGGGCAATACTTGGCTTGTATCGGCATCGGCAAGTTCATAGAGTGCATCCGCCAGCGTATCCACCCAGCCGATGTGCTGCCCCGCCGGGCCGGTGACGTAGATGCGGCCTACGCCCGGATAGTACCGAATCCGGCACGGAGCCCACTTGGGGGAACATGCTGCCGTCAGTTCGTGCCGCCGCACTTCCAGAATGTCCAGGCTCCGGCCGGTCCGGCGCTTCAGCTCCTTCCGGCAGCTGCTTTTCCTTAGCTCTAGGTGGAAGTTCATGCGTTAGGCTCCTTTTGTGGAACATCCGATTGGAAAAGTTCTTCAATAGATAAATCGACATCGAGAAAAGCCTTAATCTTGGTCGCTTCAGGGAGAGTAAACGGGGTTTTTTCTGTCATTTTGAGAGATAACGTACTTACAGTACACCCCAAGAAAGCTGCAACTTCTTTACGCGACGACCCCTTACGCACAATCTCCGCCTCTAAATTTCGATACACATAAATCCCTCCTTACGAAAGTGCGTATTTTACGGTTATATTGTATACTCATTTTCGTATCAAGTCAAGCCGTTTTTCGATTTTTTATATGCACCTTCGTATTTTTCATTGATTTTTTTCGATTTTCTGTTACTCTTTTATTGGAGGTATTGTTATGGTTGAACAAGAGCTACGAGAATTGATAATTTCAAAGTATAAAAGCGTAAAAGCCTTCTCAGAAGAAGCCAATTTGCCTTATACTACTGTAGACAGCATTCTGAAACGCGGTGTTGAGAGAGCTAATGTTAAAAACATTATTAAGCTTTGCCAGGCGCTGCATATCGACACAGATGCCTTGGCCGATGGACGAATAGAACCGCGTCGTGTGAAGTTAAAAATCGCTATTACGCCTGAAGAAAAAGAGTTCTTAGTAAAATTTCGTTCTTTGCACGGCATGAAAAAAAATACGGTCCTAGCAGTCATGGATTTAGCTTGCACGTCGCAGCCGGATTCTTCATCAAATACTATTGACTTTCCGACTCGCACTCGGCCCGAATGGACGGTTTATGACCAGCAAGCTAGTGCCGGCAACGGTATATCTCTCTGGGAAGAAAGAGCCACAAAATATTACATCCCCGAAAGTGGCGCGGACTGTGTGAGATACGCTGATTTTGGCATCCGTGTTTCAGGCGACAGCATGGAGCCGCGCTTCCATGACGGAGACATACTCATGATTCAAAAAACCGAAACACTGGAACTCGGTGAAATTGGTGTTGTAATCATGGAAGGAGAAGGCTACGTCAAGCAGATCGGCCCCGGCCAACTCATCAGCTTAAACCCTCGGTACGCACCTATTCCTATAACAGACAACGTCTGTATCACCGGCCGCGTTACAGGTGTGCTTCCATATACCCTCGATGAACTGGATCCAGTTCCGTCCGATGATTAAAAAATACAGATTTTAATGGAAACAGGTTAATGGAAACCAAAAGGGCGTAAAAACCTATAAACCCGCATATTTCCTTAATGGAAACTGATTTTCGTTTTCGGCTATTTTGTTTCCATTAAAAATCAAAAAGAACCGCTCCGGAGAGGGAAAAATCCCTGGCTCTGGAACGGTTCTTTTTTCGTCTTTCAAAAATCTTTTAAAATGCTTTTAAACCGCACGGTTATGCGGTTTTCAGGCATTTTGTGTACGCTCTTTTAAAAGTCTCTTTAAAGCCGTTAAAAGCATTTTTCAAATCCGCGCCGCCCGGGGCTCAAATCCCGGCAAAACCCGCGTTTTGGCCCTGTTTTCCGTTTTCATCTTTTCACGCAAATTCACTCGTTTTCACGCCGCATTAAAGCCGATTTTCCGCAGTCTCAAGCCATTTCAAGCCTTTTCAAGTCTTTTCAACCTTCGCGCTCGGGATTTCTCATTCTACATGAATACTTACACACGCGGTACGACCGGGAGCATTGGCTCATCCATGATTACTTTTTCGGCAAGACCATCGACAAGGTGCGCACGGGCGGTATCATCGCGTTCATCACCTCAAGCGGCACGCTGGACAAGGCGTCAGGCAATGTGCGGCGGTACATCGCCCAGCGGTGCGAATTGATCGGCGCGGTACGCCTGCCCAGCGACACGTTCCGCCAGAGCGCGGGCACAGAGGTGACGTCGGATATCCTGTTCCTGCAAAAGCGCGAACGCATGGCGGACCGGGATGAACCGTGGCTGCATGTGGGAAAGACCGGGGACGGCGTGCCCATCAACCAGTATTTTGCGGAGCATCCGGAAATGGTGCTGGGCGATATGGTGATGGAAAGCGGCCCGTTCGGCCCCCGCTCCGTTTGCCGCCCGCGTCCGGGACAGGACCTGGGCGCGGCGCTGCACGCCGCACTGGAAGGGCTGGACGCACGGCTCCCGGCGGCGCTGCCGCTGGAACAGGCGGAACAGGAGATCGAGGTGCTGCCCGCGGACCCGGATGTGCGCAATTACAGCTTCACGGAGGTGGACGGCAGGCTGTACTTCCGGGAAAACTCCGTCATGCGCGCGGTGGAGCTGGACGGGGCGAATACGCGCCGCGTGCGGGAGCTGATCGCGCTGCGCGGCCAGACGCGCAGGCTCATGCAGGTACAGCTTGACGGGTGCGGAGACGCGGCGGTACAGCTGGAGCAGGACAGGCTGAACCGGCTGTACGACAATTTTGTGCGGCGGTATGGCCGCATCAACAGCCGTGGGAACGCGGGCGTATTCCGGGACGACAGCGGATATTTCCTTCTGTGCGCGCTGGAGGTGTTCGATGACGAAGGGAACTTCAAGTGCAAATCGGACATGTTCACAAAGCGCACCATCCAGGCGCGCAGGCCTGCGACCGAGGTGGGGACAGCCAGCGAAGCGCTGGCTGTTTCCATTTCCGAACGCGCGTGCGTGGACCTTCCATATATGGCGCAGCTCCTGCGCACGGAGGACCAGGACGGGATCGTCCGTGCATTGCAGGGCGCTATTTTTCGAGACCCGTCGCGCGTGCGGGAGGGTATCCCGGAAAGCGGCTGGGTGACGGCGGACGAATACCTGTCCGGGAATGTGCGGGAAAAGCTGCACACGGCACAAAAAGCGGCGGAAGCGGATGCGGCGTATGTAGTCAATGTATCCGCTCTGGAGCAGGTGCAGCCCGCGCCCGTTGAAGCCGGGGACATCGAGGTGCATCTGGGCGCTACATGGATACCGGTGGATGTTGTGAAGGATTTCATGGTGGAGCTGCTGGAGCCGTCCTGGAATGCCGCAGCGGTGATGGAAGTGATATATGTCTCATACACAGGCCAGTGGAACATCACAAACAAGGCAAAGGGCGCGGCGGCCAATGTGAAAGCAAACGAGACATATGGTACAGAGCGCATCAACGGATTTCACATTCTGGAAGCGTCGCTGAATATGCGCACGGTAAAGGTGTACGACACAAAATACGACACCGTATCCTGCCGGGAAATACGGGTTCTGAACAAAAACGAAACGATACTGGCGCAGCAGAAGCAGGACGCCATGAAGCAGGCGTTCCGCGACTGGCTCTTTAAGGACCCGGCCCGCCGTGAACGCCTTGTGAAGCTGTACAACGAAAAATTCAATTGCCTGCGCGGGCGGGCGTATGACGGCAGCCATATTTCCTTTCACGGCATGTCGCCGGAGATCGTGCTGCGGGAGCACCAGCGCAACGCCGTGGCGCGCATCCTTTACGGCGGCAACACGCTGCTTGCACACGTTGTCGGGGCCGGGAAGACCTACACGATGGCAGCGGCGGCGATGGAGGCCAAACGCCTGGGGCTATGCAGCAAAAGCCTGGTCGTTGTGCCAAACCACCTGACGGAGCAATGGGGTGCGGAATGGCTCCAGCTGTATCCCGGCGCGAATATCCTTGTGGCCACGAAAGTGGATTTTGAAACCGCGAACCGGAAAAAATTCTGCGGGCGCATTGCCACGGGAGATTACGACGCGGTGATCATCGGGCATTCCCAGCTTGAGAAGATCCCGCTGTCGGCGGAGCGGCAGGCGGCCATGCTCCAGCGCCAGATCGACGAGATCACCACGCAGCTTGGCCTTATGGACAGGGATACGCCGCGCTTTACGGTCAAGCAGATGGAACGGACGCGCAAGGGGCTGGAAACACGGCTGGAGCGTCTTAACGACGACAGCCGCAAGGATGATGTTGTGACCTTTGAAGAATTGGGCATTGACCGCCTTTTCATTGACGAGGCGCACAACTTTAAGAATCTTTTTTTGTACACAAAGCTGAGAAATGTGGCGGGTGTTGCGCAGACGGAAGCGAAGAAATCCAGCGACCTGTTTGCCAAATGCCAATATCTTGACGAGTTGACGGGCGGGCGCGGCGTGGTGTTTGCCACAGGCACGCCGATCTCCAACAGCATGGCGGAATTGTATACGATGATGCGGTATCTGCAATACGGTATGCTGCAGGACCGGGGCCTGACGCTGTTCGACGAATGGGCGTCCACGTTCGGGGAAGTGACTACATCGGTGGAGCTGAAGCCGGAGGGGACGGGATACCGGATGCGCACGCGGTTTTCCCGGTTCTACAATTTGCCGGAGCTGATGGCGCTGTGGCGCGAGGCGGCGGACATCCAGACAGCGGATATGCTGAATTTGCCTGTGCCGGAGGTGGAGCGGAAAAATGTTGTGGTAAAGCCCACAGACATCCAGCGGGAAATGGTGGCTGAACTGGGCGAACGCGCCGAGGCGGTGCGGAACGGGAATGTAGACCCCAGCGAGGACAATATGCTGAAAATTGTGCGCTGCTACGCGCAAAAGTGTATCTCCCCCGCAGGGGGACATTATTAAAAGTGAATAATGGGAACAACCAACCCACCTGGCGAGGAAACTCAAAGGGGACAATCGCATGTTGGTAAAGCGGATAAGGGACCAGCCGCAAGGTCTTGACGCTCCGCAAGTTCCGCGTCCTATGGTTAAAGCTAAACTGCCTGAACCTCAGTTCTGACTTGGTGCAAAGCATCGCCCACCGGAAAGCGACTGATACCGGTGTCACTGTATGCTCGCTGTTGTTGATTTTGGGCGAGTAACTTTTTGCAGTGAAAGAGCCCGCAGTGAACGGGAATAAAGGAACGAACGGGGGACCTACGGGATGCTCGATACGTACACTTTTGACGAATGGCAGGATGGCCTAAAGGGGGAGACCCCCATGGTCACGGAGCCGTCATAGTAGTCTGAGAACCCTGAAATGACAGGGATAGCCGTAAAATCGGAAGCGGGAAAGCCGCTCACATGGCGAAGGACGGCAGGTAATTTCGATTTGTTAGAAAGGAGTAGGTGCGTGAGATGCGTACAGCCAAAACTATTTTAACGGTCATTCAAGAACGTGGAAAACAAAAGAAACCTATTGAAAGAGTTTACAAGCTCTTATTTAACCGTGAATTGTATCTGAATGCCTACGCTAAGTTATACCCGAATAACGGAGCAATGACAAAGGGTGTTACAGATGAAACGGTAGATGGAATGTCCATTCAGAAAATAGACAGAATGATTGAAATACTCCGTGAGGAGAAATATCAATGGAAACCAGCAAGACGGGAATATATCAAAAAGAAAAACGGTAAAAAACGTCCGCTGGGGATTCCCGTATGGGGAGATAAAGTGTTGCAGGAAGTAATGCGCCAGATTTTAGAAGCGTATTATGAACCACAGTTTAGCGAACATTCCCATGGTTTTCGTCCAAACAGAGGGTGTCATACAGCACTACAAGAAATACAGGTATGGAAAGGAACTCGTTGGTTTATTGAAGGAGATATTTCTCAATACTTTGATACAATCGACCATAAAATTTTACTGGAAATACTTGCAAGAAATATCCATGATGGAAGATTTATCCGTCTGGTATCGAATATGTTAGAAGCTGGATACTTGGAAGAATGGAAATTCAATCAGACAATCAGCGGTGTGCCTCAGGGCGGAGTTATCAGTCCGATACTGGCTAATATTTTTCTCAACGAATTTGATAATTGGATTGAAGAAGTCTTAATCCCCAAATACACAAAAGGAAAAAGGCAGAAATCTAATCCAGAATACAACAAGTTGACCGCTGAAATCCAAAAACTCAGAAAGGAGGGAGATGCAAAGACAGCCCATCAGTTTGTGGTTGAACGCAGAAAAATACCTTCTGTTAATAC
>OHAF01002144.1_pt1 | contig 15732 bp, 15 predicted proteins | sample 1577041 | NCBI WGS metagenome assembly OHAF01 (sample SAMEA3541495, study PRJEB24748) | human gut metagenome | biome: human gut; feature: human-associated habitat; material: faeces | place: China | collected 2012
CTTATTTTCAACTTTTTTCAACGCTTTGTAATCCCTGTCAAAATCTGGGCTTATATCTCCCCTGCCATCGTACACTTTTCCTTCCCTTGACATTTATGATACACTATTCCTATATTGGACGAATGTTGGACAGGGTTCGGCATGGGGTGGACAGTCCAAAAGCGTTCTGTTTCTGTCCGATTCCCTCCACCCCGCAGAAGTTTCTCTCACCAGCGTTTTCAGCCGGAGTGTGCGCCATAGGTGGACACGATATCTATTTCGTTTTGACCGATTCATCCTCCTCCTGCGGATCCACGATGCCCTATCATGATATCTCTATGATATCCTTATTCCATGTAGCTTACCCGCTGCTTTGTTTGCATCCCTTTTTTGTTCTCCATTCATCCTGACACCTATTTCCCATCCCCCATTATAATAATGTGAGGTATCCTATGAACGATTCTTTTGCCGGCGTGCTGCCATGGCTCCTCTGGGGCGGGCGCATCGCTCTGTCCGCCGTGGCGGTTCTGCTTTTGATCCGCTGCGGGCGTGCCTTACTCTCCGGAGGGAAACAGGAGAGCTGGGGCTTTCTCAGCCTCTCCAACGGCGCACGCTATCCGCTGTACCACTGGGAGAACATGATCGGCCGGGCCAGGCAGGCGGATATTCGCATCAATTTTCCATCCGTCTCCCGCAGCCACGCCGCCCTGTGCCGGGACAGCGAGGGCATCTGGCGCATCTACCCCATCCGCACCGGCGGCACGCTGCTCAACGGCACGGTGGTGGAGCACCCCACCGCCCTGAATCCCGGCGACGCCCTCTCCATGGGCGGGGTGGATATCTACTTCTTCCCCGACCAGAAGCAGGCCCGTCGGCCGGTCCGCACCGCCGCCTCCCGTGGGACGCTGTGGCTGCTGACCCTGTTTCAGGTGCTGATGTTCCTGCAATTCCTTCCCGGTCTGACGGCCGGAGCCTCGCTGCCGGTGTGCATCGGCTTCGGTGGGCTGGTGCTGCTGTCGTGGGTCTTTTGCTCCCTGCGCCGCACCGGCTCCCGTGGGCTGGAGGTTCTGGCGCTGCTGCTGACCACCGTGGGCTTCGCCGTCACCGCCGCCTACGACTCCCACTCCTTATATAAACAGCTGGTCGCCGTGGTGCTGGGTATGGGGATATATCTGCTGATGGATCGGGTCTTGCAGAGTCTGCCGCTGGCGTTGAAGCTCCGGTGGCCGCTGGTAGCCGCCGCATCAGCGCTGCTGGCCTTCAACGTACTGTTTGGGCAGCGCATCTTCGGCGCCAAAAACTGGATCGCCATAGGCCCCATTACCTTCCAGCCCTCGGAGCTGGTGAAAATCGTATTCATTCTGGCAGGGGCCGCCACGTTAGACCGCCTGTTTGCCAAGCGGAACCTGATCTTCACCATCCTCTTCTCCGCCTACTGCGTGGGGTGTCTGGCCCTGATGAGCGACTTCGGCACGGCGCTGATCTTCTTCGTGGCATTTCTGTGCATTGCCTTTCTCCGCACCGGCGACCTGCCCTCCATCGTGATGATCACCGCCGCCGCAGGCTTTGCCGGGGGCATCGTCCTGCGCTTCAAGCCCTATGTGCTGGCCCGATTCGCCGTGTGGCGGCACGCTTGGGAGTATGCCCAAGAGGAGGGCTATCAGCAGACCCGCACCATGTCCGCCGTGGCCTCCGGCGGCCTTTTCGGCGCAGGGCCGGAGGAGGCGTGGCTGAAATATGTGGGCGCCGCCAACACGGATCTGGTGTTCGGCGTGGTGTCCGAGGAGTTCGGCCTGCTGCTGGCCCTGTGTGCTGCAGCCGCCGTGATCCTGCTGGGCATTTACGCCCTGCGGGCCGCCGGGCGCTCCCGCTCCAGCTTTTACGCCATCGCCGCCTGCGCCACCGCCGCCATGCTGGTGTTCCAGACCACCCTCAACGTGCTGGGTTCCGTGGACCTGCTGCCCCTGACCGGTGTCACCTTCCCCTTCGTCTCCATGGGCGGCTCCAGTATGCTGTCCTGCTGGGGGCTGCTGGCCTATTTGCAGGCGGCAGCGCCGCCGCCCGTATCCGTCAAGGCGGCCCCCAAGGCTCCGGCTCCCGCCGTCAAGCCGCCGCAGGCCACCGGTTTTCTGGATGAACTGGGAGTCGCCACGGACGACATCTTCGGAAAGGAGGATGCCCGATGAAGCAAGTGAAATTCCGCTCCGTCCTGCTCCTGCTGCTGATCGTACTGCTGGGGCTGGGGCTGGCGCTGTTCTGCCTGCGCTACACCTTCCGGGGGGAGGCGTGGGCCTCCTTCTCCGCCAACGGTCATGCCTACACCGACGGCGTGGTCCGCACCGGTCAGGTGCTGGACCGCAACGGCACCGTCCTCTATGACGGCCCCTCCGGCGTCTATCACGAGGACAGCGCCCTGCGGCAGGCCACCCTCCACGCTGTGGGGGATCAGCTGGGGAACATCTCCACCTCGGCGCTGGAGGCGTTCCAGTCCCGGCTCATCGGCTTTGACCCCCTCACCGGCACCCTCTCCGGCGGTCACAAGGTATATCTCACCATAGATGCCGACCTCAGCCGAACGGCGTGGGAGGCGCTGGACGGCCGCAAGGGGGTGGCCGCCGTGTACAACTATCAGACCGGCGATATCCTCTGCATGGTCTCCAACCCCTCCTTCGACCCCGCCGACCCGCCGGAGATCAGCGACGACGACAGCGACTATGAGGGCGTGTATCTGAACCGGCTCCTGTCCGGTCTGTACACCCCCGGCTCCGTGTTCAAGGTGGTCACCACCGCTGCGGCGCTGGAGCAGCTGCCCGGTGTGGAGGAGCGCACCTTCACCTGCGACGGCAGCGTCACCATCGGGGATCAGGTCATCACCTGCCCCTACGCCCACGGGGAGATGGATCTCTCCGACGCATTTGCCCGCTCCTGCAACGGGGTGTATGCCCAGCTGGCGGTGGAGCTGGGGGCTGACGTTTTACAGGATTACGCCCGGCAGGCGGGGCTGCTGGAGGGCTTCTCCGTCAGCGGCATCCCCACGGTCTCCGGGCTGTTCACCGCCGGGAGCGGCGGCGATCTGGGCTGGTCCGGCGTTGGACAGTATGAGGACATGGTGAACCCCTGCGCCATGCTGGCGCTGATGGGCTCCATTGCCTCTGACGACAGGGCCGCCACGCCCCGGCTCCTGTACCGGGAGACCGGCGTACTGGGGCTGCCCGCCGCCATTCCCGCCAAGGAAAAGCGGGCCGCCGTTTTCACCGCCGAGACCCGCCAGACCCTGCGGGACATGATGGCCCACAACGTACAGGAGACCTACGGGCAGTCCCGGTTCGGGGATCTGGCGGTCTGCGCCAAGTCCGGCACGGCGGAGGTCAGCGACGGTGCTCCTCATGCGTGGTTCGTGGGTTTTGTGGACGACAGCACCCTGCCGCTGGCCTTTGTGGTGGTGGTGGAGCACGGCGGCAGCGGCTCCGACGTGGCCGGCTCCGTCGCCGCTCAGCTGCTGGAGCAGGCACAGAGTTAAAAAATATCCGCTTCCGGTGTAGTGGAAGCGGATATTTTTTACAGGTATTTCACCAGCTGCTCCATGGACTTGCGGTCCGTGTGCAGTCGGGCGGGATGGGCTCCCTCGGCGGGATAGCCCAGCGGCAGCATGGCGATGGGGACAAGGCCCGCCATCTCCGGGAAGGCCGCCGTCAGCTTCTCCGGGTCGAACATCCCCACGTAGGTGGTGCCAAGGCCCAGATCCGCCGCCTGCAGCATCATCTGGGTCACGGCAATGGTGGCGTCGATCTCACCGTGGTTCTTCCCGTCGCACTCCCGGTCCCAAGCCGCTGCCGGGTCATAGGCCACCGCCAGCAGCACCGGCGGATGGAAGTGGCAGCCCATGCAGGCGTCCGCCTTCGCCATGGCCTCCGGGCTTTGCAGCACGAAGATGCGCTGGGGCTGGTTGTTATGGGCGGTGGGGGCGTTGCGTCCCGCCTCCAGCACCTGCTGCAGCAGGGCATCCTCCACCGGCCGGTCACTGAACTTACGCAGGGAGTACCGCTGCGCCGACAGCTCCGCAAAATTCATATTCATTCCTGCCTTTCTTCTGATAGTGGCTTTATTATACCATGTCCCGCCGGCGGTTGCCAGAAAAATTTTCTGCCGGGGCTTGACAAGTGTGTGCCGGACGCATATAATACTCCACAACAAGTACACAGCACAAACCTGTGAGAAAGAGAAGTAGTCGGTGCGGCAATTCCTTCAGAGAGTCCCGGATGGTGGGATCGGGGCGGTGAGCGGCCGGTGAATGGACTTTTGAGGGCGGACCGAACGGCGCAGGCCAAGTAGGGACCGACGGGAGCCCCACCCGTTACCCACCGGGGTGCGTATGATGGTACGCAGAAGCGAGCGGACGCCGCTGGGCGTCAATTTGGGTGGTATCGCAGAAGCAATGGCTTTTGTCCCATGTGGGACGAAGGCCGTTTTTTTATTTTCCGCAGGCCCCGGCACGGCCACGGGATCATCTGCCGCCTGAGATCATTTTTTAGGAGGATACCCGTATGAAAAAGAAGAATCTGATGAATTCCCTGACGGCGCTGGTGCTGTCCGTGCTGATGGTGCTGAGTCTGGCCGCCTGCGGCGCCAAGCCCTCCGATGGCGGTAAGGATGAGGATAAGGACGGCTATACCGTGGCCATCATCAAGCAGATGGATCATGCCTCGCTGGACGAGATCGCCGATGCCATCGCCGCCCGGCTGGATGCCATCGCTCAGGAGCAGAACGTCTCCATTCGCTACACCATCACCTCCGGGCAGGGGGATCAGTCGGTGCTGAAGCAGCTGGCGGATCAGGCCGTGGCCGATCAGGTGGACGCCATTATTCCCATCGCCACCACCGCCGCTCAGGTGTCCGCCGTGGCGGCTGAGGACAGCCGGACGCCGGTGGTGTATGCCGCCATCTCCGATCCCGATACCGCCAAGCTCACCGGCATCGACTATGTTACCGGCACCAGCGATGCGCTGAATACCGAGTACATTCTGGACATGATGCTGGCGCAGGATCCCGGCGTCTCCAAGGTGGGGCTGCTGTACTCCCTGTCCGAGCCCAACTCCACCAAGCCCATTGCCGAGGCCAAGGCGTATCTGGAGCAGCACGGCATTACCTGTGTGGAGCAGACCGCCAACACCAACGACGAGGTGGTGGCCGCTGCCGCCGCCCTGATCTCCGCCAAGGTGGACGCCGTGTTCACCCCCACCGATAATGTTATCATGGCCGCCGAGCTGGCCATTGCCGACGATCTGGCCAAGTCCGGTATCCCCCACTATACCGGGGCTGACTCCTTTGTCCGCAACGGTGCCTTCGCCACCTGTGGCGTCAACTACACCGAGCTGGGCGCACGCACTGCCACGCTGGCCTATCAGGCCATGACGCAGGGCATGGACGGGATGGAGGACTACTACCGGATGGACGGCGGCATCATCACCGTCAACACCGACACCGCCGCCGTGCTGAAGGCCGGCTACTCCGTGTTTTCTCAGATGGCCCAGCTGGTGGAGGTCACCACCACCAAGGACTGATGCTTTCCGACTGACCTACCGAAAGGAGCCGAATCATGCTGCTTGTCATACAAACCGCACTGGAGCTGGGCTTTCTCTATGCGCCGGTGGCGCTGGCGCTGTTCCTGAGCTTCCGGGTGCTGGACATTGCCGATCTCACCACCGACGGCTGCTTCGTGCTGGGGGCCGCCGTGTCCGTGACCCTTACCGCCGCCGGGCATCCCCTGCTGGCCGTTCCGGCGGCCATGCTGGCGGGGGCGTGCGCCGGGTTCATCACCGCCTTCCTCCAGACCCGGCTGTCGGTGCCTTCCATTCTGGCGGGCATCGTCACCAATACGGGGCTTTACACCATCAACCTCATGGCCATGGGCTGGCGCTCCAACGAGAGCCTGTTGGGCAGCGACACCGTTTTTACCCTGCTGCGCTCCACCGGGTTGGGCGGTGACTGGTATGAGCTGGTGCTGGCCGCAGCAGTGACGCTCCTGTGCGCCGGGCTGCTGGCCCTGTTTCTGGGAACCCGGCTGGGACTTTCCATCCGGGCCACCGGTGACAACCCCGATATGGTCCGGGCCTCGTCACTGGACCCCACCTTTACCGTCACCGTGGGGCTGTGCCTGTCCAATGCGCTGACGGCTCTGTCCGGCGCCATGGTGGGACAGTATCAGAAAACCGTGGACATCAACTCCGGCACCGGCATCGTGGTCATCGGGCTTGCGTGTCTCATCATCGGCGAGACCGTCTTGGGCCGCCGCACGGTGTATAAGGGAATTCTGGCGGCGCTGGTGGGCTCCGTGGTCTACCGTTTTATCTATGCCGTGGTGTTTTACACCAAGGTGGTACCGGTGGAGTGCCTGAAGCTGCTCACCGCCGTCATTGTGGCGCTGGCCATTGCCGCCCCCGGTCTGCGGCGCTGGGCCGCTTTCCAGAAGCAGAAGCATAACCGAAAGGAGGCCGCCTGATATGCTGGACATCACTGCCATTTCCAAGACCTTCCACCCCGGCACGCCCAATGCCCGGCAGGCTCTGCGGCAGCTCTCCCTGCATCTGGAGGACGGGGAGTTCGCCACCATCGTAGGCTCCAACGGCGCCGGAAAGTCCACCCTGTTTGGAGCCATCGCCGGGAGCTTTTACACCGACGAGGGGCGTATCCTGCTGGACGGTACGGATCTGACCTTCCAGCCGGAGCACCGGCGCAGCCGGGTCATTGGGCGGCTGTTTCAGGACCCCATGCGGGGGACCGCTCCCCACATGACCATCGAGGAGAATCTGGCGCTGGCCTATCTGCGGGCCTCTCACGGAAGTCCCTTCCGCCGCATCACAGCCAAGGACCGGGAGCGGTTCCGCAGCCAGCTGGCCCAGCTGGACATGGGGCTGGAGGAGCGGATGCGCCAGCCGGTAGGGCTGCTGTCCGGCGGTCAGCGGCAGGCGCTGACGCTGCTGATGGCCACCATGGTGCCGCCGAAGCTGCTGCTGCTGGACGAGCACACGGCGGCACTGGACCCCGCCACGGCGGACAAGGTGCTGGAGCTGACCCGGCGCATCGTGGCGGAGCACCGCATCACCTGTCTGATGGTGACCCACAACATGGCACAGGCCCTGTCTCTGGGCAACCGCACCCTGATGATGGCGGAGGGCTCCATTGTACTGGATGTCTCCGGGGCAGAGCGGGAGGGGCTCACGGTCAGCGACCTGCTGGAGCGCTTCCGCAGCGGCGCAGGCCATGCGCTGGATAATGACCGGATCCTGCTTGCGTGAGGGGATGTTTTGATTTGTCTGCGGGGGTGCTTTCGATGGAATGTGCCTCCGGCGGGTAGCTTTTCCCACCAGCTGGAAAAGTGGGCAAAAGAGCCGTTTGAAACCGATGGTTTCAAAACTTCCTTTGCTCTCAAGAGTTGCGTTCGCTATGGGCTGTAAAGGGAATTGACTCTGCAACAGACCCGCTGCCGCTCCCACTCAGGTGAAGGGGCGTGTGGGTCTACCGCTGGGAAATGACAGGCTATCTCTATGGTGATAGCCTTCAGCTGTCATGATATGTCTCGATTTTGTTGTCTCCGGCGGGTAACTTTCTGCCAATAGCGGCAGAAAGTCACCCGCCGGAGGCAAAACAATGCACATAAAAGATTGAAAGTCAGCACAAGGCCCCCGGACGGGAGGAATTTTCACTCCTTCTGTCCGGGGGTCTTTTGGGCAAGCGATCCAAGGCTGCCGCACTTAAAACCGCCTCTTACAGCTGCCCCTTATGACGGCCGCCATATATCATACACATATAATTATAATGCTCTCCGCACGGCAGCTGATCTCCGACTTATGCTTCACTGCTCCAGACGGTGCATGGCCCCGGCAGTCAGCAGCGCTGCGCCCAGGGGCAGGACGTCCTCGTTGAACACCACCTTCGGATTGTGCATGGGCTGGCCGTAGCGGGGGTTCTCCTGAGGTACCCCCGCCCCCAGCAGCAGGTAGGCGCAGGGCAATTCGTAGGTGTAGGAGGCGAAATCCTCGGAACCCATACCACCCTCCTTCAGCCGGTAGACCTTTTCCCGGCCCAGCAGTGTTTCCGCCAGCGTCGCCATATCCTCCACCAGAGCCGGATCGTTTTGCAGCGGCGGGGCCGAGGCCAGCTCCTCCATCTGCGCGCTGCCCCGGAAGGCCGAGGCGATCCCCTCCGACAGCTGGCGGATGCGCTCCATGATCCGGGCCGTCACCGCCCGGTCAAAGGTACGGACCGTCCCCTCCAGCACCGCCTCATCGGGGATGATGTTGGGAGCCTGTCCCGCCTGAAACCGACCCACCGTCACCACTGCCGGGGTCTTGGCGGGAAGCTCCCGGCCGGTGATCTCCTGCAGGGCCAGCCAGATCTGGGCGGCGATGCCGATGGGGTCCACGCCCGTCTCCGGCATGGCCCCGTGGCACCCCTTTCCCCGCACCGTGATGCGGAACAGGGTGCAGCCCGCCATGAAGGTCCCGCTGCCGCACAGCACCGTCCCGGAGGGGGTGCCGGAGTGGACGTGGAGGGCCAGCGCCTCGCTGGGGGCCGGATCTTGCAGGACTCCCGCCGCCAGCATGGACTTGGCGCCGGTGAAGCCCTCCTCGTCCGGCTGGAACACCAGCTTCACCGTGCCGGAGAGCTCCTGCCGGCGCTGCATCAGCAGCTGGGCCGCACCCAGCAGCATGGCAGTGTGCATATCGTGGCCGCAGGCGTGCATACAGCCGTTTTCCGACCGGAAGGACAGGCCCGACTGCTCCTGTCCCCGGAGGGCGTCCATATCCGCCCGCAGCAGGATGCAGCGTCCGGTGTCAGTTCCGGTGACGGTGGCGGTCAGGCCGCCGCCCAGCTCCTGCGGATGGTATCCCATCTCCGTCAGCCGCCCCTTGACATAGGCCACCGTCTCCGGCAGAACCGCCCCGGCCTCCGGGTTCCGGTGCAGGCGGCGACGATCCGCCGTCAGCTGAGGCTGCATGGTCTGCGCCTCCCGGCGTAGTTCCTGAATATCCATGGTATTCGCTCCTTTTGTTGTTTTGATTTTCTATGATTATACACGCTGCGGCAGGGAAAATCTCGCATATTTTGAAAACAACCGTGCCGGAAGCAAATATTTTTTCCGGAGTCCCTTGACATCTTCTTCCGCCGGTGGTATAGTACTACCAACCTACCGAATTAGTAGTACTATCAAAAACGATCATCGGCCCTTGCCGTATGGAAAGGAAGCGCTGTTATGTCCCGCATTTATACCTCTGCCGATCAGCTCATCGGCCACACTCCCCTGCTGGAGCTGACCCATCTGGAGAAGAAGTACGGTCTGAAGGCTCGTCTGCTGGGCAAGCTGGAGTATCTCAACCCCGCCGGCTCCGTGAAGGATCGTATCGCCCGTGCCATGATCGATGACGCAGAGGCGAAGGGCCTGCTGAAGCCCGGCAGCGTTATCATCGAGCCTACTTCCGGTAATACCGGCATCGGTCTGGCCTCCGTGGCCGCCGCCCGTGGCTATCGGGTCATCATCGTCATGCCGGAGACCATGAGCGTGGAGCGCCGCCAACTGATGAAGGCCTACGGCGCCGAGCTGGTGCTGACGGAGGGCTCCAAGGGCATGAGCGGCGCCATTGCCAAGGCGGAGGAGCTGGCCCGTGAGATCCCCGGCGGCTTTGTCCCCGGTCAATTTGTCAATGCCGCCAATCCCAAGGCGCACTTCGAGACCACCGGCCCGGAGATCTATGAGGATACCGACGGCAAGGTGGACTACTTCGTGGCCGGTGTCGGCACCGGCGGCACCATCACCGGTGTGGGGCAGTATCTGAAGTCCCGGAATCCGGAGGTGAAGGTGGTAGCCGTGGAGCCCAAGAGCTCCGCTGTTCTCTCCACCGGCGTGGCCGGCGCCCACAAGATCCAGGGCATCGGCGCAGGCTTCGTGCCGCAGGTACTGGATACCAAGGTTTATGATGAGATCATCCCTGTGGAGAACGATGACGCCTTTGCGCTGGGTAAGGAAATGGGCCGCAGCGAAGGCGTGCTGGTGGGCATCTCCTCCGGCGCTGCGCTGTGGGCCGCCATTGAGATCGCCAAGCGGCCCGGCAGCGAGGGCAAGACCATCGTGGTGCTGCTGCCGGATACCGGCGACCGTTATCTCTCCACACCGCTGTTTGCCGACTGAGGCTCTTCCTTTGCTATCTTCTTTTTCCTTTTACTCCTTTTTTACCCCTCTCTGCCCGAAAGGGCAAGGGGCAAAGACCCGGTATCCTGCGGATACCGGGTCTTTGCTCCGTTCTTTTCCGGTGGTGCTTACAGGCCCAGCAGCTTCGCCTTCAGCACGGCGGCCACGGTCTTGCCGTCCTCGATCTCGCCGGAGAGGCACCGTGCCAGCAGCGTATCGAAGGGGAGGCGCCGCACCTGCAAAAATTCGTCGGCGTCGGGGTGAGTCTCCCCAAAGGTCAGGTCACGGGCCAGATACAGGTGCAGCACCTCGCCGTAGCAGCCGGGAGAAGGCAGAACGGCCCCCAGCGGCTGCCAGTGAGTGGCCTCGGCGCCGGTCTCCTCCCTCAGTTCCCGCCGGGCCGTAGTCAGCGGGTCCTCGCCGGGCTCCCGCTTTCCGGCGGGGATCTCCAGCAGCGTCCGGCCAAACACATAGCGGTACTGCTCCACCAGCACGGCGCAGTCCTCGTCATCCAGCGCCAAGATCCCCACGCCGCCGGGGTGGCGTACCACCTCCCGTGTGGAGGTATTGCCATTGGGCAGGGACACGGTATCCACCTGCACGTCGATGATGCGGCCATGGTAGATCTCCCGGCGGGAGAGCAGCTGTTCGGTCAGGTTCATAGCGATATCCTCCTTGCGTTCTTTCTGCAGTATACCACGACAGAGGCTGTGTGCCAAGAGGGCTTCTCTATCAGCAGTGTGGCGCATATTTCGGGCTTGTAATCAGCGGCGGAACGTGGTATACTATATGCCACACTTCAGGAAAGGAGCGCTTCCCATGGAAAAGCGTGGCATTAAGATCGCTGCACAGAACCGCAAGGCGTACCACGACTACTTCGTGGAGGAGCGCTATGAGGCGGGCATCGAGCTGGCCGGAACGGAGGTCAAGTCCATCCGGGGCGGGCGGGTGAATCTGAAGGATTCCTACTGCGTGGCCAAGGACGGTGAGCTGTTCGCCCTGAGTATGCACATCTCCCCCTATGAGCAGGGCAACATCTTCAACAAGGATCCGGATCGGCCCAAGCGGCTGCTGATGCACAAGCGGGAGATCCGCAAGCTCCATGACCTGCAAAAGCAGGACGGGTATGCCCTGATCCCTCTGAGCCTGTATTTCAAGGACAGTCGGGTAAAGGTGGAGCTGGGGCTGTGCAAGGGTAAGAAAAACTACGACAAGCGGGACGCCATCGCCAAGCGGGATGCAAAGCGGGAGATGGACCGTGCCATGCGGGAAAAGAACCGCTGACGCCTGATAAGAGAAGGAGAACGGATATGAGCAATCCTATTGTGACCATCGAAATGGAAAACGGCAAGAAGATCGTGGCGGAGCTATACCCCGACATCGCTCCTCAGAGCGTGCGGAATTTTATCTCCCTCGCCAACGCCGGTTTTTATAACGGCCTGATCTTCCATCGCTGCATCTACGGCTTCATGATCCAGGGCGGCTGCCCCGACGGCACCGGTATGGGCGGCCCCGGCTACTGTATCAAGGGTGAGTTCGAGGCCAACGGCATCCGCAACGACCTGCGCCACACCCGTGGTGTGCTGAGCATGGCCCGTGCGCAGGATATGGACTCCGCCGGCAGCCAGTTCTTCATCATGCACAAGGACTCCCCCCATCTGGATGGACAGTACGCTGCCTTCGGCATGGTCATCGACGGTATGGACGTGGTGGATGAGATCGCCTCCCAGCCCCGGAATATGCTGACCAACAAGCCCAAGAAGCCGCAGGTGATGAAGTCCGTCACCGTGGATACCCAAGGTGTGGAGTACCCGGAGCCGGAGAAGCTGCCGGACCCCTTCCACAGCTAAGGAAATAACCGTCCGGGTGGGGGCGACCTCACCCGGAACGGTAGAAATATACAGTCTTTTCCCATACTTCGATACGGGGCTGCACCGGTTTCGACGGGGGTGTGGAGGCTGGATAAGCGGGCGGCGGCGCCTGACCGCCATAAAACGGGCAACTTAAAAATTAACTGACAACAATCGTATTGCTGTCGCTGCCTAACTAAAGGCAGCCGTCTGAACCGGAGAGGCCACAGGCCGGGGAAGGCGTCGTTGATGTGGCGGACGTGCGGCGGGTAAGAGTTGCCCCGCCCATGCATCATGACTCTACCAAGCCGTGCAGTCTGGGCAGTGCCTGCACGGGGCGGGAATCCTGAATCTGTCCTGCGCCCGGAGAAGGTCTTGTTAAAGCGCTTTCGGACAGGGGTTCGACTCCCCTCAGCTCCACCATAAGTCCACCGTAATTTTGATAGAATTACGGTGGACTTTTTCTATGCCCGAAAACCGCTTGAAATCAAGGCTTTCAGCATTCCAGAGCACAAATGTACCCCGCCACAGAGCGATTCTGCGTCGGGGTTTTGTGCTTTACATGGGTTTTGTGGTTTTTTGTCGTTGTAATCGTTAAACAGCTGGGGTAATCGTTAAACAGCTGGGGTAATCGTTGAACTGCTGGAGTATTCGTTAAACTACCGAGATAATCGTTAAACAGCCGAGTTCTGATAATACTCCTTATGAGAAAATCGGCGATGAAGTGCGGTCGCTGGCGGATTTAGCGCCTTTTGAGATACCTTCGTCATGGGAGTGGTACCGGGTAGGCTACCTTTTCTCAAATATGTCTGGGCTTGCGTACAAAAAGGATACCCTCGCTATAAAGGCGGACAAAATGATAAGGGTACTGCGTGGCGGAAACATCGGTGAAGAGCAGTTCTATTTTAAAGGCGACGATGTTTTTATCTCAAGTGAGCTCGTAAAGCCGGAGCTGTATTTACGGTGTGGAGCGCTGTATTGACGATGAACTGCCCTTTGAGATACCGGAAAATTGGTGTTTGACACGGCTCGGAAGCATCTCTTCTTATGCAGAAACCAAGCAAAAAGTAAACGCTGCGAATGCTGATTCTGCTATATGGGGGCTTGACCTTGAGGATATTGAGAAAGATGGCAGATTGATTGTACGCAAAACTGTCGGTGAACGAAAAGCTATAGGCCATAAGAAGCGCGGCACGACAGAGTCATTCCCGTGATCGTTCACGGCAGGGCGCTGATCGAGAACTGCTGCGATAATGTTGCAGGTCAAAAACGATCGCCATGAAACAGCCAAGGATCATTATGATATATCCGCACCGGAGGACTCGGTTTCCGCCCCTGTCGGCAGCTCCACCGCAATGGTGGTTCCCTTATCTGAGCTCTCCTCTACCCGGACGCAGCCGCCGTGGAGATTGGTGATCTCCCACACCAGCGAAAGCCCCAACCCTACGCCGCCGTACTCCCGGCTGCGGGACTTATCCACCCGGAAGAAGGGCTGGAAGATGCTCCGCCGATACTCCTCCGGAATGCCGTAGCCGGTGTCGGAAACGCAGATCAGGAGCTTTTCCGTCTGCTGCGTGACGCGGACCCACACCGAACCGCCGGGTCGGTTGTACTTGACGGCATTCTCCGTCAGGTTGAAGATCAGCCGGTAGATCAGTGCATCGCTGCCGGTCATAATACCGTCGCCCTCCGCCGTCAGCGTGACGCCGAACTTATCTGAGAGCGGCGCAAGATCTGTGAAGATCTCCTCGATCATGGGAGCGAGCTGGATCCGCTCGTTCCGCGCCACCTGCTGCAAATTGCTCATCTCCAGCAGCGTCTTGGTCATCTGTATCAGCCGTTCCGTCTGCTCACGCAAAAGCGTGAGGAACTCCGCCGTCTCCGGTCGCACATCAGGATGCTCTGCGGAAAACAGCTCCAGCTGCGCCTGCATCAGCGCCAGCGGCGTGCGCAGCTCGTGGGCAGCGTTGCCGGTGAACTGCCGCTGGGCGGCAAAGGCGTTGTTCAGCCGCTCCAGCATCTGGTTGAACGAGCGGCTCAGCTGCCGGAACTCCGAAATAGCATCTTCATCGATCCTCATATCGGCAAGATTGTTCAGCTGCACCTGCTCCACCTGCGAGGTAAAGCTGCGCAGGGGCTTGAGAGCGCGTCCGCTGACAAAATAGGCGAGGATGCCGCTGAGCAGCGTTACCGCCGCCGTGATATACCAGTTGGTGGTAATAAATGATTCCTGCGCCCCGTGTACAACAATTGTCAATTCCTCGTCGAGCTTCTTTTGTTCAGGATCAAAATACTCCGGTTCTCCCCTGTCCGTTTCACCGCTGCCCGAAATATAAGAGCCTATGGAATCCATATAATGCCTGCCGGAATATCCGATCAGAACATTCATAAAAACACAGGTTGCTCCGATGAGAAGTACCGTCATTAAGGTAATCCGCCATTGCATGGACAGCTTTTTCACGATTTTTCTTCCTCCGTAACATACCCTTCCCCGATTCGGTTGCGGATAGGGTCAAAACCAAGGGCTGCGCGCAGCTTTTTCCGCAGAGCGGAAATATGTACCCTTATCGAATTGCTGAAATTATCCACACTGTTATCCCATACATGGTCAAGCAGCTCTTCCTGACTGACGGGCCGACCCTGATTGAGCAGCAGGTATTCAAGTATCCCGATTTCCTTTCGGGTAAGCGACAGCTCCTGGCCGTCAGACGAGGCAATACGGGTCTTAGTATCAAAGGAAAGCTTGCCGCAGGTAAGAACCACATCATTCTGTGTAAACTGACGGCGAGTAAGACTGCGTATTCTCGCTTCCAACTCCTCTAAATGAAAAGGCTTTGCCAGATAATCATTTGCCCCGGCATCCAGCCCCTCCACCTTGTCAGCGACCTCACTGCGCGCCGAAAGAATCAGCACCTTTGTATCTTTGTCGGTTTGCCGCAGCGTTCTGAGCACCGTCATACCATCCGCCCCCGGCAGATTCAGATCCAGTAAAACAAGATCGTACCGCTCCACACCGAGCAGCTCAATCGCTTTGTTTCCGTCGCAGCAAAAATCCACGCTGTAAGCGAGCCGCCTGAGACTGCGGACTATCGTCTCACATAAAGCGCGTTCATCTTCAACCACTAAAATTTTCATTATACCACCTTCTTATATATATTTTAATATCTAGTTATCTTCTTTTATACTTAGAATTTTACCAGTATTAGCATCAATATTTATTTCTTTTTCAGATTTATCTTCCTTAACTTCAACCATATAATAAGGTCTTTTATTTATATTTTTTAATTCAATGCTTTTAACTCTTCCATTAAATGTATTATCTAAAGCTATTCTACTTGCTTGTTCAAAAGTAATGGGCAAATTAAAATTAGGATTATATTCATCATCATAGTCTGGAGCTATTTTAAAAACTTCTCCACTATTTACATCTATGATAAATTTTATTTTTTGTCCTTTATCAAAAGTTTCTCCTTTATATACAGTTTTTCCTTTATACTTAGACATTTCTATTTTTGTAACTCTTGATTGAGGATAATTTCTTAAAACTATATCAACCACATCATCATAGTTTATTTGATAAGAAAAACTTAAAGTTGATAAGATTAAAAATAATAATAGTCCTATATTTTTTATTTTTTTCATAAAGAAAACCTCCTTTATTCTAACACTCCTCTTTTTAAATAAACTTGTCTATCAGTAACTTGTGATAAATCTCTG